>LKMJ01003752.1_pt1 | contig 14195 bp, 13 predicted proteins | sample 643391 | NCBI WGS metagenome assembly LKMJ01 (sample SAMN04112250, study PRJNA286221) | soda lake metagenome | biome: soda lake; feature: Kulunda Steppe; material: water; isolation source: sample PL-Br10 brine of Picturesque Lake | place: Russia: Kulunda steppe | collected 2010-07
GAGATGGGATCGAGACGGGAAATACGTCTGTATCGACACCCCGCAACCTCGAAACGGCCAATCCATCTCGATTATTAACGTGGAACAGGCAGTTTCGAAGCTACTGGCGGAAGCGTAGATTCAATGCATACATATTTCAAATGACCATTATATGAACCTGATCGGAAATAACGACATCGCAGACATATCGCTAAAAGCGTTACACAAAGTCTCACACAATCTACACTGGCGTATCGCCCCAGCATATTATACACGAACGAGGACGTGTGACGCCACCGAGTACGTTCCAACGTACAACCCGTTCGAATTACAATACGTTCGGCCCACAGATATTACAGAACTCTCCCGACGGACGGTTCCGTTCTTCACGAATCGATGGGAACTATTGGGGGCCGTCGAATCCGGTGACTGGGATCGTCGCCCTAATTTCAAATTCGATCCTGGGTACGACCGAAAAACGTGGTTCAATACTGTATTCCCTTCGCCCGCGTACGACGACAGTCTCTTTCATCAATCGCTCGTTGACCACTTCCGTCACGGTGTAGACTGGTTCGAGACCGCGTATATCGAAACCGTATTGAAACACATCGATATGGGGGAACCCGTTTGGCATGGCTGTGAATCCAGAGCGGACGTACGCGATCGATGTGAGTACATCGACGACTTATATGAGGAGATGAACGAGAAGGGCTACGTAGAACAACAACGTCTCGGTAACGATTTCAAATCTTCACGCGAGCAGGAAATTATGGTCGACGTTGGACGGACAGGAGAGTTACTGTTCGTGGACGGTCGGCACCGACTATCGATAGCGAAGATCCTGGATCTGGATGCGGTTCCAGTCGTATTCGGCGTGTTTCACCAAGCGTTCTTCGAAGACGATGATCGGGTGTTAGCACTCATCGATTCGTAATCCTATTAGCTATCGAATGGGACCAGTTGGGTTACATCCCTATCGTATATTCATCTCATTTTTATCCTTCGACTCGCAACGAGACGTGTAGATGGCCAATTTCGTTTACATATGTGGCAAACAAGGGTTTCAAAGGTCGTATTCTGATGCGGATGTTCGAGCGGTAGGGCGCGCAATTTCGCCCGACAATGCGCCGTCTACGACTGAAATCGTTCGTGCAGACGATTCAGTCCTGTGTACGGTCAATCCGAGTTCGGCAGTTGACGTGCGAGATACGAGTATTTGTCTTGGCGAACTGTTTCCGCGGTCTCAACAGTGGGAGCGTCCTGGTGTCCAACCCCCTCGTGGGAGCTACGCGATCGTTCGATCCGACGAGGCTACGGTCGAAGTGGTGAGCGACGGGGCCGCATCGAGAACGGTATTTTATTATTTCGACGAGGAGAAGTTCCTCGCATCCACCTCTCAACGCGCAATCGTCCACTTTCTGGACGATTTTGTCCCAAATCCATCAGCTATTCCATGGATGATCTCTACGGGTTCACTGGGCCCAGCCCAGTCGTGGGACGAGCGGTTACAGTTCGTGCCGCCCAATTCCCGCGTCGAGTTACGAAAATCGGACTGGGACCTCAACGTCAGGCGTAATTCTCTCACGTTTGCTCCTCGAGACGTGTCGCCAGCCGTCCATCGCGAACGACTCGAAGAGTCGCTCGAAACCGTCTTCTCGAATCTCGAACTGGAGGTTGACCAGTGGATCCTGCCACTCTCCGGGGGCCTCGATAGTCGTGAGCTACTGTTACAGCTACAGGATGAGGGTATCGATACGGTGACCTGGGGAACGGCCGATGCGATGTCCGACCCACAGAGCGACGCGTCTCTCGCTCGCGAGCTGGCGTCGGCCTGTGGCGTTTCACACGAGTATTACGAACTTCCTGAACGGATCGACGATCCAGAACTTTTTTTCGATCGATTTTTGACTGCGGGGGAGGGTCGCATCGATCACCTGATGGGATACACGGACAAATTCGAGTATTACGCAGGCCTTGCACAGTCGGATCGCGTTGGAATGATCCGTGGCGACGAGGGCTTCGGCTGGATGCGAGCGGCGAGTCCCGATTGGGTACGCCACCTCGTCGGCCTAGATACGATTGACGATTACGAGCGGCTCCCATCACTGCCAATACCACACGCGGACGATCAGCGCCTTCCACCCGGACTCCAGCGGGGCCTCGAGGAAACGTTAGCGCTGTGGCGTGACCGACTCTACCACACGTACCGGATCCCGACGATTCTCTCGGCACTCAACGACCTCAAAGCACCCTACGTCGAGGTCGTCAATCCGTTCCTTGCACAGAACGTCCTCGAGTGCGTCCGGCAGTTCCCCGACGATCTGCGGACGAACAAGAAACTGTATACCGAGTATGTCCTCGATCGCAGTCCCGACATCCCCGTTGCGACTCGATCGGCCGATCCGTCCGTGGACTCCGTCCTCTCATCTCCCAAGGTCTCGGAACACCTGCAGACGACTCTGGACCGAACGGGTGCTCGAACCGTGCTCGGTGACGGCTTGGTCGAGTACGCGGTGAATCAGCTCGAGACCGAGACAGACGGGAGTGGCTCAGGCTCGTCATCGATTCTGAATGCGTTGAAGTATCGAGCCGGACGCCAGGTGCCGGATCGATTCGTCGAGTATCTGGTGAGCTACACACCCGTCTCATATCCGGATCGCGTACTTTCGGATACGCGGCTCGCATTGCGGCTCTATATCATCTGCGAGATGCACCGTCGATTAGCCGCTGACGCTGAAGCGTTGTAGGGCTGGATCGACATCTACAAGCCATATTGCGGTGCAACCGAGGCACTCTACAGCGATTTTGAGTAAAGCGGCCGTCCCAGATCACTCGTTCTCCATCGCCTCGATATCCGGGTGAGACTCGACACCATCGAGATCCCCACTCGCGATTTTCTCCACCCACTCTCGATGGCGTACGGTGACGATCACCGGAATGCGATCCAGCTCGAGCAACTTGGCGATGGCCAATCTGTGGCGTCCATCGACAAAGAGTATCTCGCCGTTGCGGCCGATGTCGACCATTATTTCGTTCGCTTTGATACTACGAAAGCCACGAACAGGGTGATGACCGGTTCGCGTTATGTGGTCTGATGAACCGTATCTGTCGACATCGGAATCTAATCGACAAATACCGCTTTTTGTTTCAATGCCCAGCAATTCTTGTTTTGTTTGATATCCCTGCCTCTTTATTTGCTTGTATAATCGGTCCAATCGTTGACACCGTTTTGATACATCATTTTGCGATGTGGACCCCCAACATCTGTTACCTCTTTCGATTTCTTCCCTTACGATTGTAACCAAGGCCGTTTCTTCCCAGGGAACATCGTTAATAAAATGATCTTCTAATGATTCGTATACAATGTAGTCTTCAAAATATTCGGTACGTTTTCGCAGTGGGTTATTCTGCATTGTTGATGTGACTTTAATGTCCCAAGAGCCACTACGAACAGATCCAATGTGTTTTTTTGACCATGCCACTCCTTCGCGTCCACTAAATCGTTTAATTTGATCAGGATTCACCCAGCGATATTCAAATGGATCAATATTAACATTATATTGATTGATTTCGGATCTATGTTTCCAATTGTGATAGCGTGAAGCCAAAGTCCAGTATATTGTCACCACCAACGTATTTGAAAAAGAACTATATATGCAAAAATAAACAAACAACTTTTTTAAAAAAACAGGAATGGAATTTTTCGATATACCTAGTCGAATCATGCTTTTGAAATCAGAAGTCATTGTTGTGAATCACCCTTAACACTCGTACTAAAAAAATTGATATCAAACTTGGCGTGACCATTTGTAAGTCCACACAGTCACATTTATAATTTTTATTTACTTTTCCACAGCATAATCGTTCATGATTAGTATATCTAGCCCCATACCATAAAAATCCTTAATTGCTTCTGTGGGAGATCGCACGATGGGTTCTCCATGGTCATTGAACGATGTATTTAGAACGACAGGAACACCAGTGATTTTCTTAAATTCATTTATGATTTGGTAATATTCTGTATTTTGGTTCTGATTAACAGTTTGTGGGCGCGTGGTATTGTCTTCAGGGTGAAGGACGGCCTCCAGTTCACCTTGTTTTTCCGGTTTTACGGTAGCCGTTGTAATCATAAATGGATCTACATGACCGGATTCAAGGTAATCATCTGCAGCCTCTTCCAATATGGTTGGCGCAAAAGGTCTCCATGCCTCGCGGTGTTTTACATACTTGTTAACCCTGTCTCGTGAACTCGCTGTTCGAGGATCAGCAAGAATACTTCTATTACCGAGAGCTCTTGGACCTAGTTCCATTCGTCCAGAATAGCGGGCGACAAGTTTCCCATCAGCTATCTCTTTGGCAATATATTGTGCCATGTTATCTGGTTTCGAATATTCAATTTTATTTTTATTCAGAACTTGTTTTATTTCTTTATTAGTGGCACCATCGCCGAAATATAAATTATCGAGTTTTGGGACCTCTGAGGACTTCGAATTGATCAACCCACCCCCTAAGGAAAGACCTGCATCGTGTGCAACGGGCTGTATGAAAATATTATCCACACCATCAACTTCCATAATTTTTTTATTTAGCTTACAATTTAATGCTACACCACCTGCAAGACATACATTCTCTAGCTCTAACTTATCGAGATAATATTCTGTGATATCGGTACATATGTTCTCCAATAATTTCTGAGTGGTATATGCAAGATCTTTCTCCCACTTAGAAAATGAATTTGTGTCACCTTGTTTTCTTTTTCGGTCTAACACATCCTCAAGGAGAGAAACTCTATCTGATTTATTGTATTTTGTGATTTCTGTAACATCGTAGTCAACACCTGTTTCTATTAATGATAGTAATGCAGACTCTATTTGTTCATTATATGTGCCATAAGGAGCAAGCCCCATTACTTTACCTTCGCCATTATTCTGCTTAAATCCAAGAAACTCCGTGACTGCTCCAAAAAAGAAACCCAATGAATTTGGGAGCTTATATGTTCGTATACGAGTCAGATTATCACCTTGTCCATGCCAAACTACTGTTGAATCATATTCACCAGATCCGTCAATCGTCAAAACTAATGATTCGTCATATGATGAATAATAGTAGGCACTAATCGCATGACAACGATGATGTGAAGCCATGGTAATCGACGGAATTTCATTATCAAATTCACTTTGCAAATGTTGTTTGACAAAGTAAGTTGGCATCTTCAATTTTATCAAAGTGTCTTTTATTGAGTAAAGATATGAATTAAGCATTTCAATGGACGAACTATTGGGAGATCTTTTCGGTAATAGCTCATTCCGAATGTTTTTTTTTATCAAGGGTGGATAATATGGTAACACAATCTCATCTACATCCGTCATTTTTATATTTTCATATTCTAAACAGGATTTAATTGAATTTAAAGGGAACTGGCTTTTTGCATGCTTTCGTCTCGTAAATCGCTCTTCCTCAATTGCAAAAAGCAATTTTCCTTCTTGAAACAGTGCAGCAGAAGGATCATGAGATCCGAATCCCTGTACAGCCGGTTTGAATGATAGAATATATTGGCTCATACAGCACCATATTTATATTCGCATAAATAGGTGTCGTATACATAGTGAGGTAGTGTTCAGATAAGCTGATTCCATGCGAAACTGAACGATCTGATCCAGTCGTCGGCAGTCTCTGCTGAAGCGTTGCTGAAACAGTTCGAGAAACAGACATTTCGGTGTTTTATCTCTCTGAAGACACGTTCGACAGCATTCCGATTTCCATGTTTTTCACATCTGAAATCGTAGCCTGCTCGGTGACACGCAGCTTGCAACGACTGTGCGCCATCTATAAGAAACACCGCCTCTGAAACGTCATGTTTCTCACCGACCTCAGTCAGAAACTGCTGAGCGATCATCGTGTTTCTGGTCTGTTCAAGCGTTGTATGGAGTAATTCGTTTGTCTCTGCATCAACTGCTGCATACAGCCAGTACTTTTCATCGTTGAGTTGGATCACCGTCTCATCAACCGCAACGTGATCCGGATTCTTGCCAGCTTCCGGCTGTAGATCGGCCTTGTGAACCCAGTTGTGCACGGTTGATCAAGCTCGTTGGACACCGAATACCCCACATACACGAACAGTATTCGAAAGTGAGAGACCAGACAGATGCAGCTGAATACTGAGCTTCATCAAAAACTCCGGTGTCGCTTCCGTTCCACAAAACCTAACTCAATTTGGTCGATACTACCACTGAGGCGTCCGAATTCTGGCATAGGCACTCAGAAAATGTGACGCCTCAGTTTTCAATCCTTATCTGAACATCGCCCATAGTGAAGCGAGTAGTATTATAATTATCCACCGGATATTGAGTATCGCATCCAGAAACGAATCAAGGAGTATAGCGACACTGTCCGCGTCTGGGAAAAACAGCTTGACGATACCTACGATAACCGGTCACAAGTCGAAACAGCAATCGGCGTGTGCAAGGATCTCGGCCTCGGACTTGCGGAGTCCCGAGGCCGAGAACGGGCAAAAACTCACGTCTTCGTCGCCCTCCGTCTCCGTTTGGCTGTCGTCATCGCTAACCACGAACGAGGGGATGACATCGCAAGTCCGATGGTTGAGCTATGAGAACCCTTCTGCACGCCCGCCATAGCGTTTTTTATTCGATTGTACCAACCATTCGAATGTGCCATCCATACTCATTAAACAGGGTTTCAAGGCCTTTTCTCATAATTGGTGGTAGAATTGCTATAGTAAATAAACCAAATGTCCGATCAGATGTCCATAATTTATCAATATTAAATCCTGCCTCATTCATCATCTGTCTAGCCTCATTTTTAGTATATGTCTCCCACAGTGGATTTTCATATTTGTCCCACCATTCATAATGACTCTTAAAATCCTCTGGAAGATATCTCCCTATATTCAATATATGATTTATGCACTCTATGAAATTTCTCTCAATACGGACAAAGGAGTTTTTATGATACAAATGTACTGTCAATTCCCCACTTGATTTCAGCCATTTATGGAATTTTTTTAATACTTCTGTAGGGTTTTCCAGATGATGTAATACTCCTTTGCAAATAATATAATCAAATTTGTTGGCTGGTAACTCAACGTCGTGTAAATCGTTAGCGATTAGTTCTGGTGTCTCATACTCCATTTCCTCAAATTGAGAGCGTATGAACTCTATTGCATTTTCCGACTGGTCAATAGCTGTAATATTTGCATTATAAAAATACAAATCGAATAGTGTTGAACCTGCTCCACAACCGGCAATTAAAATGTTTTTATTCTTGTATTTTTTTTGGCTCTTCCAAATCTCGCAATACAGATTGTAACCCATAAGGATGATTTTCATACATTTCATCTTTTGCTTCTTTTAACGACATAACAAGTACAGTAAACCGTGCTGACGGGTAAATGTTTCCTCGGTCACATTGGTAGTCACCTCGGTTTCAAGGAGGTCGTCGCAGTCCCTTCCAGGAGATGGACGTAATCTGTCAAAATCCTCTGATGGCGTCTCCAGATTGTCCCAGTCGAGACTAATGTGAGGACGCTCCTTGTTGTAGAAGGCGAGGAACTCGTCGAGAGTTCCGAGCCGCCAACGGTGTTTTTCGTAGGTGTGGTAGAATCGTTCGATCTTGCCGTTGGATTGTGGCCGCCCAACTCTGCAGAGGCTGTGCTTGATGTCGTTGTCGTGAAGATAGCCTTCGAATGCATGGTCGAGACACGGTCGCTCGTCTTTGTGGGTGTTGATGAACCCCGAACCGTGGTCTGTGATGACTTCGAGAATCGGGACCGGTGAGTTCCAGTTCTGACAGACACTGTCAAGCAGTATACACCCGCCTCTGCGGAACTACTGTCGGTCTTGATCATGTCGAAGATGCGCCGGGAGGCGTCGTCTTCGACGGCCAACACCTGCTCACCACGGTCGTTCTGGTACCTGTCCATATGGACTGTGACGCCGGCGTACTTGCGTTCGAATCGAAGCCACGGGCGTTTGCGGCCCTGTTTGTTTGGGTTGTCACCCACGTGTCATACTCCTGAAGAATCTCGTGGACGCGGTTGTTGGCGATACTGATCCCGTCTCTGACTCGCAGGACGTGAGCGATGGCCACTGCTCCAGCGCCGAGGCGCTGGCGCAGTTCGAGTATTCGATCTTCGAGATCGTCAGGATACTCTGCGTAGCGGTCTCGGCCAGGCGTCTCCAGCTGTGGTACCTCGCCGAAGTCACGGTATTCCTTGGCGAGTTGCTGCACTCGACGCTGGCTAACCTCAAACTGCTCGGCGACCAGACCAGTGTCCATGCCATGATCAACAACTCTCTGACAAATCCGGGTGACATCGTCCTGGTCAAGTTTCACTTCACCTAGTGGCTCGTCGGGGAAATAATACCGACGAAATCTTTTGCGGACACTACAGTTGGTCAGAGGGTCGAACGTCGTAATGAACGGTAAGAAGGTCTTGCCGATTTTCGAGTGAAGAGTCAGTAAGAACGTCGACTGCTGTGGTGAGTTGTGTGACCGCTTGTGGGTAGTAGTGATAATTTTCAACAGACGGGTGCGTTGGTGAGAACGAACTGCAGTTCACACAAATGTATCGCTGCACCCGCACGGGCTGGCAGCCGTGCGGGTGCCGCTCATATCCGCCGTTTTTGCAGACTGGACCTCCGTAGTTAGGACACTCTGGTTGTGACAGACGGAGAACCGGAAGTTCTTCGTCTGTCGGAACAATACTTCCAATCGGTGCGGTGGTGGTCATAAACACATCAACCTACCGCACCATCCTTCTAACAACCTGAGAAGTTACGTCGTATGAGAGTTCTAACCGTCCTGTTGCCGGAATATATCAAGAAAAGCTCACAAACAAGCGACTACCATTCACATTTCGGTTGGAAGCCCGACACAGTGTCCATATACTTCTCCTGTCCTGACAATGAGGGCACTTTAATAGTTGCATCCACGGTGACGTTCGTACTCGTGCTCACTCCGAAGGGACGTGCCCGGTTCCGGCGGTGCTTGATGCCGGGACCTGGCACCGACACCAGTCTTCTCGTCGGCACAGATGACGACATCCCTATCTGTCAATTCTTCACCCTGTCAGAGTCCGTTGTACAGATCCAGCACAGGCGCGGCTTTCTGTGCAAAGTCCGGGTCTCTGATCGTTTTCCAAGAAGTGACAGTCCACGGTTTGATCGCCGCCTGCTTGAGCTAGGCGGCGATCGTTGACGGAGAGGGACAGGGATCAAGCTCACAGGCAGCCAGCATATGAATGTCAGTGGAACTCAACCGAGAGAGCGGGAACTCATGAGTTGCCGGGAGTTCGCACGCAAGTGCAGTAACGAGTGTACGGACAGAGCTATCGTAGATGGGTGGACGGCCAGATCGAGGTTCATCATCGAGCTCGGCGTGGCCGGACTCGTCGAATCTGTTGCGCCATTTACGAGCTGTTTTTCGGGTACAACTGAGTTCTGTGGCGATCTCAGTGTTGCTGTGTCCATCTGCAGCAAGCAAGCAAGACTATGCGTGCACGGAAGACATCGCGTTGTAGGCTCGTTGCCCTGTAGGTGACCGCTTCAAGATCGGCTCGATCTTGAGCGGTCAAGGAAATTGTAACTGGGGAGACGCATGGGGACATAGTTCAACTCTCTACGGAAGACAGTCTCTATACGGAGTCTGAGGGCATATACCCTCTACTTGGGGTGGGTACGGATTTGCCAGATGCTCTACTGTAGTTTCGCTAGGCGTAACGGCGAAAGCTCTTTATTGCTGTACTCGGCTCTGCAATTTTATACAATAGGATCGCGAGCTCAACGGCCTGGCGATCCGTGCGTTCACGCTCGAAAAACTCAATCTCGTCTAGCACCTCTGTGAGACTGGGAAGTTCATTTCGATCATCTCCATCAGGAGCCGATTTTCCTATCACTTTCGCTAAGTTAGCAGTGCCACTCTACAAACCCTAAGCATTAAATAGACCTCTTATCTTATCCCTTTCCAAGGCATTTGTTGATTAACCGAGGAAGCAAATATTATGAAAAATGTATTATACCGTACACCTATTATGGATGATTGGGTCGAAATTGCAAGTAAATTAAGGGAAGAAAAAAATTGGGATCCTGTTTATTGGATATCATCCACGGAATTGAAAAATCCAGTAAAAAATGAATTCCCAGAGGTTATTTATCACACAAAAGGGGAGATGAAACGGGTGAACCCACCGACAGGTGTATCACCACAACCGGAACCTCTTGATAAAGACAAATTACAAAAATACTCTGAACACCGCCAGATTACTTTACGGCTTATGGATCGTTGGGGCCCGAACCACAATTTTTCATATGATGAACGTGTGCGTCATTATTATCGGGCATTAAGATATTGGACATATATTGTTGATGAATTTGACATAGACATTGTTGTATTTGGCCGTGTTCCGCACGATGCAAGCGAGTACGTATTATACTCTGTGTCGAAAATCAATGATGTTTTGACGCCAATGCTTTATCCTACAAAAATTCCGGGGATGAATTTAATTAGGACTGATGTGTATAGGCCGAATAGAAAATTGATTCAATATTACCATGACGAGGATGATATTGAATTCACATATGAGGAATCAAGTGAGCATGTTAACGCGCTACGTTCACGATATGAGAACAAAGTTGCGACACCTTATCTAATAAAACATAAAGATAACAAAACTAAATATCCATATTTGTCAAAAATATTTGATTTCCAGAATTTGCCTAGACATATGTCGAAACTTTTCCAAAGAAAGGAGGATGTGTATAAAACAAAATATAAACTACCAGAGAATTCGTATATTAGATGGTTAAGAGACATATTAACAAAACAATTTGCTAGGATTAAGAAACAAAAATTGAGAAAAGCATATGAGGGGATGTCAACGCATCCGGATTTTGATGTGAATTTTGTTTACTACCCTTTGCATTATCAACCCGAAAGGAGTACTGTCCCGGAAGGTGGAGTATTTAACCAACAATATCTAATAGCAGACTTATTAAGACAGTCTATACCTGATGATTGGAGAATATACATTAAAGAACACCCAATTCAATTTTCCGCAAAACGAAAAGGTCAGCATGGGAGATGGACATACAATTATGACGACCTAGATAAATTGAACAAAGTGGAACTAATTAATCATAATGCAAGCACACACCAATTGATTGATAATTCTGTCTGTATTGCGACAGTAACTGGCACAACTGGTTGGGAAGCAATCAATAATAACACTCCGGCATTAATTTTTGGTAACGCGTGGTATCGTGGTTGTGAAGGAACATATTATATCAAATCACAAGATGAACTGATAAGTGCATTAGAAGAAATAAAAAAAGACCCTACAGTTAATCACGCCCGAATAAAAAAGTTCGTGAAGTCCGTTGAAAAAGTTGGGTTCCGAGGATATATATCAAATAACAAAATTGACAAAGAACTAGTGACGAAGCCTCAGAATGTAGACAATATTGCCAATGGATTACTAAAATATACCAGTAGTGACTGCGATAAGTAGGTCGCGTCGCAAAGTCCTCTAGAGTTTGCCTCTGGTACTCTCAGTTGAGAGATCACAGCTCATTGCTGTTTTGGTTGATCGCTGGAGCAATTTGTCAAGGAACAAGCTGGTAGTGAGATGGATCAGCGTACTTCACGAGGCGGAGCAACGCCTCTAGTCCATCTGCTGTCCAGCGTATCCACTAGTTCTGATACCGCTTGTTGACTTCCCCCCATCAGGCGTTCGACGGGGTTCAAGGTCCACGGCATCTTGAACCCCTCGACAGTTGCCTCAACAAATGTCGGCTCTATTGAATAACTAAACGGCGTCGGGATAGGTCGGTAAATCAAAGGAGTTGAAACGGGAGAGTATCGGTTTGGATGAACGTTACCACCCGCTTCACCGAGGAGATGGTGTCGCTAGCAAAAAGTTATTCCGACGATTCGGACGAAACTGCCGCGCCAGAAGGCGGCGGCAGTTTCGCAGAGTATGCGATTATTTCCCTCCACGGGCTGCGGATTTTCCTTGATGAGACCTACGAGATGATCATCGACCGCTTAGAAGTGATGCCGCCAATTTTGGAGATCATCGGGCTTGAGCCCGAGGATCTCCCTCATCCATCGACGTTGAATAAGTGGTTTCATAAGATTATCATGGAGGTCTGGCGAGTGCTGCTGCGCCAGTCGGCGCAGCTGCACGAGCCGTCTCCACACGTTGTTGTTGATGCAACCTACTACGAGCGATCACCGGCGAGCAAACACTACTGCGACCGCACAGACTACCGTGTTCAGACGGTTGAGGCGACGAAAATCGTTGATACAGAGACGCAAGCCATCTTAGAGGTTCACTGCACAACGACTCTGGAAGGAAGCGACGCAGAGGTATGTGACCAACTCGCCCGCCGGTACGGCGGCGAGTTGCGGACTCTCGCCGCTGACAAAGGCTATGACAGCCAGCCATTGCGTGAAACCCTTTGAGAGATGGCATACGTCCACTAGTGAAACATCGCGTCTTTGCACCGTATGATCATGCGCACAACGCCCGGATCTGTGACGATCTCTACAACCAGCGGTCAATGGCAGAGACGGTGAACTCCTCAGTCAAGCGCTCGTACGGCTCCGCCGTCCGAGCGCGTGAATGGTATCGTGAGTTCCGTGAAATCATCCTGATGTGTCTCGTCTACAATATCAAACAGCACGTGACCCGCTAATTCCAACGTCGTACGGCGATTTAATAGAGCCTAATCTTGAAATATCAATTAGACTGCTGATCTTATAGGTGCCAGACAATCGAATACCTACCAAGGAGGTACTCAACTAGACCATTCCTCGAATTCTTTTTTATTCCACTTAACATTATTTATGTCACCAGATTGTTTTGAGGAGCATAAATCGCTCAATTTTATTGAGGATAACAAATATGATTCATTCATACTGTTCTCCGGGTTCATTTCGGTTACTGAATCAATCGTGTTTAATAGCCTCAGATAATTTTTTCTTTTCTCTTCCATAATATTTATATCATGATTGTCATCAGGTTTGCGCTTAACAGAATCTTCTGGAAGCACATCAAAATGAATTATCCAGTCAGGAAAAGGTAGATACTCTTCAAGTGGGAATAATGAATTAGGTGGGCCAGGGTATTCCCCACGTAAACGATCTGTAGAGTAGCGTTCAAATATTACAACTCCTAATCCTGCATCAGCCCACAGTTGTCCGATTTTGAATCTAGCGTATCTGTCAGCAAAATCTCCTAATTCACGTACCCAAAATGGAATTGATTCAACAAAAAATTTCAGCCGGTTCCAAACACCTTGTGTTTCAGTAAAATACCGTTTCCAACTTGAGCGTGTCAATCTACCTAACCATGGTCGAATTGTGCGATAAATCGGTAAGATCGGATCTTTTCGTTTAAAAGATATACGAACAGGATCAGTCTTATAGAATTCGCTATTTAATAATCTGTTACAGTATGTTGTCTTCCCTCCACCGTCGTTCCCAACAACTGCAACGGTTGGTAGAGAATATTTATATTCACTACGCCCTGATGTAATTAACCTCCAAATCACATCCGGATTCCTGAATAACCCTTCTAATCTAATATCACCAGAATAAACTATTCGATTACGATCCTTTTGTTCCCCTTTCTTTTTTATGTGTGTCAATATTTCATTGTTTAAATCCTCTCGATTTTCGGTCAAAAATTGCTCAACACACATAAGCCATTTGTTAGGGAACTCTGATTTTCGAAGAAGCTCGATAGAACTGTTTTTTTCTACCGCTTCAAGCGATTGCCACTCGTCACGAGTCTCTTCTAATTGACTTTGATTTCTCATTGAACCTTGGTGTATGTATTTAAGTATTTTCCAAGCATATACGCCATCAACAGGTGGATGCCAAAAGTCAGAGTCATCTTTAGAAGCATGGGTGAGTAAATAATCACCAATTACAGGGTAGCTGAACTTTTTTTCATCCCATAAATCAATGATAATCCAGTCAGAATCATCAGCGTTGAATAGAAATGCCCGAGTTGGAAATTGAGAACCCTGTCGTTGAATTACCCATCCATGGCGACGAAACGTTCGAGCTGCCTGCTTTTCATCAGTAACTAGAATATCAATATCTGTTCCATCGAACTGGTGGGGGAGGTCGGGATAACGACCTAAAAACACATATTCAGTAGCAGTCTCATCCAGATCAAACAGTGAGTTAGC
>LKMJ01003753.1_pt1 | contig 14195 bp, 17 predicted proteins | sample 643391 | NCBI WGS metagenome assembly LKMJ01 (sample SAMN04112250, study PRJNA286221) | soda lake metagenome | biome: soda lake; feature: Kulunda Steppe; material: water; isolation source: sample PL-Br10 brine of Picturesque Lake | place: Russia: Kulunda steppe | collected 2010-07
ACAAACAGAAACTTGTCCTTCACAGAGCATCAATGAAGAGCTTCCAGGAAGATAGAGAAGTAAAAGACTACATAGAACAGGACGGAGATATTGAAAGGCCTTTCCGTGAGAACACCAGACTATCTTTCTACAGACCTGAAGACAGAAAGCTTAGGGAATGGATACAAGAACAGGCTCAGAAGCACGAAACAGAGATAACAATTGAAGAATCTCCTATGTTTCTGACAGATATGGAAGAGAACAGGAAATACTTTCAGGAAAACAGTTACTACCATTCAAACTACTACAAGAGACAGAGAAAAAGGCTTAACGTCCTAATGGAAAAAGGAAAACCGGTAGGAGGCAAATGGAGTTTTGACCCTGAGAACCGTGAGAAAATGCCTGAAGACCATAAAGCCCCAGATATACCCGAGTTCAGCTCAGAGTACGTTGAGGAAGCTAAAGACTATGTCGAAGATAACTTTCCCGGTAACCCGGGAAGCCTGGAAAACTTCATCTACCCGGTTACGAGAGAACAAGCCCTTGAAAACCTGGAAGACTTTCTGGACAAGAGACTAGAAAAATTTGGAAAGTATCAGGACGCCTTCGATAAAGATCTTCAGTACGGATACCACTCCCTACTTTCACCCTCGCTGAACATAGGTCTTATAACACCAGACGAGGTTGTAGAGAAAACCTTAGAAAAGCACAAAGAAAACAGTTATCCTCTAAACTCATTAGAAGGTTTTCTAAGACAGATGATTGGCTGGAGAGAATTCATCCGAGCTCTGTACCATTTAGAACCAGGTATGAAGGAGGAAAACTTTTGGGGTGCGGAAAACCAGCTTCCTAGAGAGTTTTACACCGGGGAGACAGATTTACCGCCTATAGACCGGTCTATAGAAAGGGTTCAGGAGAACGGTTATACCCACCATATCGAACGTCTAATGGTTCTGGGTAACGTGATGCTTCTACTGGAGATAGATCCTGACGAAGTACATAGATGGTTCATGGAGATGTTTATCGATTCTTACGACTGGGTAATGACCCCCAACATCTACGGAATGAGCCAGTACAGCTACACAGATATGATGACGAAACCCTACATATCCTCCTCTAACTACGTCCAGAAGATGTCTAACTACCCTGACGGAGAATGGTGCCAATCATGGGACGGGCTTTACTGGCAGTTCATAAAGAAACACAGGGAGAAGATTTCGAAGATACCTCGGATGGGGTTCATGAAGTCAACACTGGACAGAATGAACGAAGACACCATAGACCAACATAAGAAAGAGGCTGAAAAATTCAGAGACAATCTAGGTATTTAGAGCTCTCTGGAACCTTATAGATTCTCAATACAAAAGACAGAGAAAGTAGGTTAAAACTCATTAACAAGGTTAAATCTAAAACACAGGTTATGTCCTGTTTAAAACTATCAAAGTTTTAGTAAGGATATAGTACATCAATGAAACTGAAGAGTCTAGAGACCGCGAAAAGCCTGCAAGAAGACATGAGCAGAGGTATTAAGGACGAGTTAGAAGATTTTGAAGAAGGTTCTTGGAGAGACCAGGCAGTTAAACACGACGATGAGAGAGTACGACATCTAATGCTTACGCTCTCACAGACCGTTGACATATCAGTAAGACATCTCGAGAACGTGGAAGAAGAGCTAATATCTATAGATAAAGAGATTTACAGAGATATACAGAAAGAGTCTAATGAAAAAGAAAAAAGCTCTAGAGAAGAGGCTGTTCGATCTAAGAACCTGTGTTTAGCTCTTGAAAAAACAATAAACTGTCTTGAAGAAACTGAAGAAACCGGAGCACTACCGTTCAACCCAGAGGTAAATCCGGAAACCGATAGACTTGGAAGGGAGGAGTTGACCTCCAAACTACTATACAACGCAAAGATAATGGAGAACGCAAAACACTGTCTTAACAGAGATATGGGCTACTATAAAGAAGATCACAGAAGAAGAACAACCGATCTGATGGGGGAGATAGAAGAAGAACGTCAAAAAATAATTGAAAAAGCTCTAGAACTAGAAAACACGTTAAGAGCAGCTGAAAGCAGTCTAAACAAGATTTATGGTAAGGAATAGGCGCCGTTTTTAACTTTACTCCGCTATTCTAGTTTGTGAGACAGGTCGTTGGTAATTCGCGTAGACCGGATCCTTTGAGTATGAAGGTCGCAGGAAATTTTGAGGGATACCTAGAAGAAGCAGAAAAAAATCTAAGGGATCAGGGCTACAACAAGAACTTTGCGTATCAGGTGAACGCCTCTTTACCACCTCTAGAAACTTTCGAAGACGTCAAAAACCATTTAGATGAACGAGAAGCCGTTTATGTTCTAGTTATGGGTACTGACGGCGATAACCGAGAAACCGAGATGGTGACATTAGATTACGACTGGGAAAAAGGCGATTTCGATATTTACGGCGATAAAATAGATCAGCTAGTAGAGAACAGCGGTTACAGCAACCAGTTCTGGAATGTTGGCAGTGTTGGCCAGTACGCCGATAAAAAACAGGCTTACCAGGTGCTTGAGAACGGTTTTCCTTTACAGGCAACAGCCCGTATAGAGGCAGGTTTAGAAGAGCCTGTAACCGTAGGCTGGTTTTACAGAGCTCCGTTAGACAGCACCTTAGAGTTCGGATACCAGTGTTTTAACAGGCGTGAAGGACCCACTATAGAAACAGGTAACGAAGATAAACTGCTAGAGGAGACATTAGCTAAGCTTACAGGACAAGGTGAAGAAAAACGTAATGAACATCCTATATCCTATGAGGAGCAAGAAGTTCTACGTGGCCTAGAGGACGAAATGAGAGATTTGAACATAATATAGTCCTTAACAGATATAGTCTTCCGACACCTATTTTCTGTTAACGGATAGACTATAGGCTATCCGGAATTAATTAAACAGATCTCTGAACAAAAACTATTTTGGAGCATCTCTCAGCCTCTGTAAACCCATATTGTCTTCTAGCTTAGGCTCTGTAAGTATTACATTTGTTTCTGTTGACTTTATTCCTTCAGTTTGCTGTAACTGCTTTAGGAAGTCGTTCATATGCTTCCTATCGGCGAATCTTGTTATTACGACCATGTCTTTTTTGCCGGTTACCTCAAAGAAAGATATCACTCTCTCGTGGTTCTTTAGTTTTTCTGAGGTCTCTACTATTTTCTCTGGTTCAGCTTTAATATTTATCATCGCTGTGAGTTTGAAGCCCAGTTTTTCATAGTCTATTATAGGTTTAAATCCGGTTATTATCTGCTTCTGCTTCAGTTTCTGTATTCTTTTCGTGACTGTGGAGGTGGCTATACCTAGTTTGTCAGCCATATCGCTGTATGAGGCCCTACCATCCTTTTTAAGCTCTTCAAGTATCTTCAGATCAGTTTCATCTATCATAATGAAAAATTTATCGACACTATTTATATATTAGTCGAACTTTCTTCGGAGTAATCCTATTTAAACCTTCAGAATCTTTGGTAAAAATATGGATTACGACAAAGAATTGTCGTCTCTAGATAAAGAGGAGTCCAAATACCTCTACGGAGAGATAATTCCTGTATACGCCGAACTTTTCCAGACCGTAGACGAGACCATAACCTTCAACGAAATCAGTCAGGAGCTCTCAAGCCGAAGCCGGCAGCAGATAACAGACGAGCTATACCTCTTAGAAAAAAACCGTGTTCTAGAGAGGAAGTCAAGAGGAAAGATGCTTCCAGGATACCAGGTACAAAATAAAGATTTGCTTGAAAACAGCTACGCATAGAGGCCCATTCTTATGAAACCGAAAAACTATAGAGAGATCGATAGAGAGCTAAACAGCACACTGAGAGAGTATTCTATCTACTTCCTTGGACTGGAACAAGAAAACACCGTTTCAACAGTAGATATCCTGAACGAGATGCCTTATACCCCCTCGGAGATAAAGGAAGATCTAGAAACTCTGGAGAGTCAAGACCTCGTCAGCTATACAGAAACAAATTATGAACCAACAAGCCTGTACAGACCCGAACAAAATCCAGAAATAAGGGTTTTAAAGAGTAAAGGATTCAAGGAAATACTTGAGAAGACAGAAACGTTTTCAGAAGACGAAGTTTTTGAGCACAATAATATAGAAGAGTTAGAAAGTCTAGAAACCGATCAGATAGTGCTCTCCAAGAGAGGAAGAGACTATATTGAAAGAACACAGTTATACAGCCTCTCAGAACCTTTGAAGACAGTTTTTAGAAGATAATAAAAGTAAAAGAAGAATGTTTTTATCTTACTTTACAGGTGTCTATGCCTAGTGCCTGATAAAGACCGCATTTTTCTGTGAAAGCCGTCGCTATAAGCACCAGCGAGATCACTCCGAGAACCGGCGAGTACAACTCTGCCGTCTGTATATAACCTGTTAAGACTGCGAGAGACGTCAAACCAAATATTGCTCCGGTCAGTAACCTCACAAGCTTGTCTTTCTCTCCTATGTTTTTCTCCATATCTAACCATTTAGACTTCTACTAATTATAACCCTCCCCTTTACAGCCCTTTATTAAAAACGAAAGGCAGAACGAACTCTTTAGAACTCTTTATCGACTTAAGGGATTCTTTAGTGTATAATGCTATAGTTTTTTGTCTTTCATAATATTTGCAACCATCTCTCGCAGCTCTCTGCTCACAAGATCTTCATAATCAGCTTCTATCTTGTCGGAACGGTTAGATTCAGCTAAACTTATGCTTTCAACATTCAAACCTTCTATCTTCTTTTCAACCTCTGTTGAAAGACTGGTACAGACAACCAGTCTAGAATCCTTGTAGTTTGCTCTCTCCCAGGTTGTATTCTCCATTAAATCACCGAAAACAGTGTTTAAATCCCTATTATTTGCTTTAGAGATTTTTTCTTGCGAGTAATCTATTACAACAAATTTCTCGCCCCTCTCTTCAAGCTCTTTAACTACTTGTTGGCCGATTGTGCTGTAACCCGCAACTATAATATGGTCCTCCATATCTATAGACTCAAAATCAAAGAACTCTCTTTCAAGCCTTCTGAAGGGTTTAGCCAATAGCTCAAATACGAGATACTTTCTCTCAGAAAGCAGGCCGAAGAACAACATCGAAAAGACCATTCCAACCGTTATACCCTCCAAAATACTGCTGCTGACCGGTCCTGCTAGGAAACCTAGGATAGCTGCAGCAAGTACAAATTCGCTTATCTCTGAAATATTGATGGATGTTTTAAAAGCTGTTAGAGGTGAATGATTGTCTAAAATCAATGTCAGAAACGTAACTATAGGTTTTACAATTAAAACCAGCAGAATAAGCCCTAAACCAACATAAATAGAAGTTATTGAAGGAGAGCTAACAAGAATACCAAGACCTATGAAAGTAATAACTGAAAAGAAGTCTTTTACATGCTCAATTGATTCCAAGACATCATCCATTTCTCTACCTTTCGAAAATGCTATTCCTCCGGCCATACAAGTCGCTATAAGCGAAAACTCTGTGACTAGGCCTAGACCAACACTCAGAGAAAATATACCTATTACAAACATTACTTTTAATTCGGAACCATCCAAGAAAGAGTGCACTTTGGATGAAAGCATCTCCCTAACAATAAACGAGGTTAAAAACAGCATAATAGTTAGAAAGAACATTCTGAAACCGGTTTCTAACGATCCTGCCATCACAACAGTAGCTATTATACCAGCCAATACATCCTGGACAAAGTTTGTGCCGGCCGATATTCTGCCATGATGCAGATCCATCCTTATCCTATCATTGAACAGGTCTGTACCCGTAAGTGTCGAGCTCAGTCCTGCAGCCATACCAAGATAAAAGCTCTCTACTATACCGAAGTCAAGAGCTGTTCCTAAAAAGAAGCCTAAGGCTCCTACAAAGAGTAATTGGATTAACGCTACATTGATACTATCTGCCGATACCTCTCTAAAATCTTCCAAATTTGTTCTCAAGCCGATATAATAGATGAGAAATAGTATTCCAAATGCAAGAATCTCGGCAAAGCCCAAATCAACAAGAAAGCCCATACCTACCCCAGACATAACTAGAAAAGGTATCAGCGGAAGATCAAGCAGTTTAGATATTAATACCGCGATAAAAGCAGCCCCAAATATAGCAGTGAGGGAGATTAAGACTTCGAAAATTTAGATCGCCTCCAATACTTTTTTAGCAAGATTTTTGCCCACTAACTCTTTCTCATTATAAATATAGGTGTTTTCATACCTTTTCTTAGAGTTCAAAATAACTCTTGCACCTTCCACTTCCTCAATTACTTCTCTATGAAGAGTTTCGTCCTTAACATCAACCATCACTACATCGGCCTCTTTCAAACCTTCTTGAAGACGTAAGTCTTCATGGAAGGGACTGCCAAAGACCACACTTGCTTTCTCTAAACTTAGATTTGTATCGTCTTCTTGTATAACAATAACCTCATCGTAGCGGTCTGCAAGATAGTTTATACTTTCCTCTAACTCCTTTCTATAACCAAGTATAACTGCCAGGCTTTTTCTAGAATTCTTTGCGTGTTCTTCACCAAAAACTAAGAGCATTATTTTTCTATGGAACATAATTAGGTAACTAGAGAAGCTCATGGTTATTACAGCCACCAAAGTAAATAGAACAAGTATATCTGAACTCATAAGTCCTGCAGCAAGCATTGAACTTCCTAATATTAGTGAAAACTCGCTAGTCTGAGTCATAGTAATTCCTGAGGCAAATGAAGCTCTCTTATCAAATCCTCTCCATCTAGTTAGGAGATAAAGCGCCGCAAATTTAGTAAGAACTAAAACAGTACTGAATACTAAAGCTTCTTTCCAAAGGTTTAGAAGCTCGCCACTGGAGACTATGAGGCCGAAATTGGCGAAAAATATTGCGACAAAGAGATCTGTTAAAGGCCTGAAATCGTATCTCAGCTCTTCCGAATAATTGAGCTGTCCAAGACCTAAACCAGCTATAAAAGCTCCAATCTCAACACCCATTCCAGCATATTCTGAAGCTATCAAGAACAGAGACAGCCAAGCCAGGCCAGCTATAAAGAGGTTTAGTTCTCTGTTCGCTATAAAATCAAGGAGTCCAGATAAAAATCTAGATAAGATCAGCGCAGCCGGTATAGCTAGCAGTAAAAATATTGCTGCGTTTAGAAGACTTTGAAATATACTTTGGTCTCCTGTCACCGACAGAACTAGCACCATTAGCAAAACCACAGCCAGGTCTTGTATCAACAGATTTCCTGTATTAAGCTTACCGTAGACCGTTGAAACACAGTTCAAGTCGCTTAAAAGCTTTGTCACAATAGCTGTTGAGCTGTACATGAACCCCAAACCTATCAAAAAACTTGTAAATAATTCAAAACCTAATAAAATTCCTGTAAAGGTAGATAAAGCCAAAACAGATGCCATTAAGCCCAAAGATATGATAGATAGGGACTTCAAGATTTCTTCAAACTCGGAGAGCTTTAGTTCAAGACCGATTAAGAACAGTAGTAAAGCCAGTCCCAGTTCACCAATTATCTCTGTTACATGATCAGGCTCCATGAAGCCTAAGAAAGCCGGGCCGGCTATAATACCTGCAAAAAGATATCCTATGAGCGTTGGCTGTCTTAGATAAGCGGCTACAATCCCGAACGTTGTCAGCAAGACAGCTAGGAATACATAGTCTAAGTACGGCTCCATACCCTTCTACACATTAACAACTTCTCTAGCTTTGTATAAAAAGAAAAGTAAAAGGAAATGTTTTTCTAAGGAAACGCGGTTATAGCTCCTTCCCAGCTTTTTGAATCAGATACATATCCAGGAATCCGTAAACCTGCTTACAGAAGAACGGCAGGATTACGAAAGCCAGAGATGTCTCGAATGCTCCTAACATTCCTGGTCCTTCAGGATATACAGTTCCGCTCAGATACCAGACTAATGGATATAGAGCGAAGAATACTGTGATGTATCCTGCAAGAATCTTGTACTTCTTGGCTAGGACCTCTGATGTTTCCTCAGCTATCTTACGGAACGGCACCCACAGTAAGTAGGCTACACCAACCAGCAGGCCACATCCTATCCAGAACGCATAAGCTGTAGTAGCTGCTGCTTCCTGAGAGATAATTCCTGTAACCACTAGCATGAACTGTAGACCCATCAGTGCGCCTATCAGATCATAGTGGTTTTTCTCGGACTTGTATGTGGCTGTCAGTGCTAGAGCTAGCACAATAAGTGGTGTTGAGACCATCCAGTCTACGTACCAAGCGTAATCACTGATCAGTGTCTGACCTTCAACGAAGTTCAGATACATCAGTCCCGACCATGTCACAATAAAGAAGTGGACAATCGGGAATCGTCTAGGTACGTTGTCCCATACTTTGCTGAGATATAGGAAAGCTAAACCGCTTAGAAAGGCAGTTGCAATATATGCCCATATGTACGGGCTACTGCCTGACGCCGCAATAGCTTCATATACCATAAGACGGTTTATACAGAGCTTCAATAAATAGTTTAAGGTTTACAGGTCTTTGTACCTGAATAAAATGTTTAACGACTCTGAGTTTCAACCAAACTCCAAGAAGCTTTACAAACGACTAAATCTCAGATAACTTCGTCTCTTTTGCAGCGAGTTTGTATTCAGAGATCTGTCGGCACTCTGGAAGTAGTGTCTACCGAAACATCTAATAATAATGAGCCTCGAATAGTCTGTTAGAAGAGGAGTTCTATATCGTTGATCTACCCGAACTTAAAAATGTATTAGAAAAGGTTGGAATAGAGAGAGCAGACTATAGAACCGTATTGGGTGCAGGCCTTGGTATTCTACTCTTATCCTACATAGCCGTTTACCTTATAGATGTAAGAAATATTTACGGTCTGAGAGATCTTTTTCAGAGCCGTACAGTACCTGTTTTCTGGGACTTCATGTTTACAGAGGCAGGCCCTATAGAGCTTTTGCAGTGGCTGTTTCTTGCAGGGCTCTCAACTGTTTCGTACTATCTCTACAAGGTTCTGGACGAACAGGACAGAAAAGAGGAATCTGTTTTCTGGGGTCTTTTTTCCGTGGCAGGGTTCCTAATGTTTCTGGAGGACTCTCTGGATATCAGGCATCTGGTTTTGAGAAACCTTCTAACCTTTGAATGGGTTGTACTGAACCTTCTTGAAACGCTCTACTTTGTTATGCTCGGTTTGATACCTTTGGTAGCGGTTCTGAAGTATGGGAAGTATATTAGACAAAGCCGCGTGACTGTTGTTATACTGGCTGTAGGCTTTGTTTTCTACGGTTCTGCTGCCTTTATTTCTGGTCCTGGAGACTTAACCAGTGTTAACTACGTTATAGGAGACTATCTATACGAAGCAACCGGTTCAATGGGAGACGGTGAACTGAGAGAGCTTTATGAGCTAGGAGATCAGAATATTCTTGACAAGGAGGAAGAGTTAGGTATTGAGATGATGGATGTCCGATACCGTCTGAAAGACTATCTAGTTGAGGAAAGCCTAGAACTTGTGGGTGCCACGATGTTGTTGGCCTCAGCACTATCCTATCTGAAGTTTGTACAGACTAAGCCAAGAGATCTATCGAACCGATAAAAAAAAGTGTAAAGAAGAAATGGTTACTGGTTATTCTGCTCGTTTTGGCTGTTGTTTCCCGGAGTTTCGTTCTCTGTAGCCTCTGTCAAGTTTTCTTGTTCGGAAGGTTCTTGGTCCGGTAACTGGTCTGCGCCTTCAGAAGTTCCTGTCTGGTTCTGGCCGTTATCCTCTGCCGGTCCTCTTTCAGTATCAGGTCCTACATCGGAAGGGGGTCCTGCCCTCTGACTGTTCTCTATCGCTGTTTCTATTCCTTGTTGTGCATCTTCAGGAAGCTGTTCTCTTAAACCTTCAAGTCTCTCGGTCTGTTGTTGAGACGCCGATGCTATCCTGTCTTGGATTTCTTCGTTACCTGACTGGTTAGCTTTCTCAGATGCTCTTTCAACTCCTTGGCCGTATCTTTCAATTGCCTGTTCTGCTCTTTCCGAATTGTTTCTCTGTGAGAGAGCTTCTGCCTCCGCTAGCCTTCTTTCAGCATGGTTGGCTTCTACTTGTGCTTCTCTTTCAACACTTCCTATTCCTGGAGCTCTGGCAATACCTGTCTCTATCCTTTCAGAGATCGATGTTGCAAAGTAGAATCTGTCTCCCGGTACGCGGATACTGGCTTGTTCATCTGCTTCTTCAGGAAGCTGTTCAGCCTCTTCCGGTACTTCTAATTCTTCTGATATGTTCTCGTGTTCTTCTGCAGCTACGGTTGTAGCAAGTAATGCTACCATACCTATTACAGCTGCAAATCTTAGTTTGTTCTTCATTTTTGGTTTGTCCACCAAGAAGTTTCTTGTTCCGCCACCCTTATAACAGCTCTTTATAAACAAGAGTTTGAGAACGTTCAGAATTCGTTTAATAGCGTTTAACTACAGACTTTAGGTGTTTATTTTCGTCAATTAGTTATTAAACAAATATTAAGTATAACAGTATTATGGCAGAACCTGTCTTTCCTGAGGCCGTGATTGGTCCCTTAGTCTACATTTCTATTGGAGTACTGCTTACATTAGTGCTCCTACTTTTGGGCTATATTCACAATATAAGAGGTCTTAAGGACACATCTATAGATACCAATCGTCTGAATATGCCTAAATCCCGAATAACCGTGCTTAATCAGGTAATCAACGGCAGCATTATGCAGAGCGAGCTACCTGACAGAACTGAGCTGTCTAAGGCCACCGTTAGTCAAGCCCTAGACGACCTGTACCAGGCAGATTTAATCAAGAGAAAGAAAAGAGGCAATACCTATCTTATAGAGGCAGACAAGAATACTATTGAAAGAACTCTTGGTGAACCAGAATAACCGTCCCGCTTTGATCTACTTTTCTGTTCTCTCATCAAGTATTCTCAGCACGATATCCCTGTTGTTCTCTGTGTAGAGTATGTTGGCTTCGGCTCTGTCGTTTTCTGTCACCGATATTCCCAGGCCTAGATTGTCGAACACCTCTCTAAGCTTTCCTGCTAGACCGGTTTCTCCGTATATAATGAATTTGCTGCCGTCGTCCTGTATCTTTGTAATTCTCACAACCGGTAATTGCAGCGGGAAGTTAATCAACTTTCATGTTTTATGTTGGAATCCTTTCCGCTTCAAACTCTTGGACAAGTTCACGGAATATCTCGGCCAAGTCTTCTCCATCGTCCGTAAGTCTGACTATCTTTTTTCTACCTTTCTTCTCAAACTCGACTAGGTCGTGTCTTTTCATCCGCTGAAGTATTTTCACGGTGTGCGAATACGTTGCATCGACCTCTGTCGATAATGCGGACGCATAGTAGTCTGATCTTCTGCTGAGTTTTACAAGTGTTCGGACCGGTTTCGAGTTTACAAATAGCTCTTCTGGCGTCTCAGTCATTTATATCTCCCAAAACATGTCTTTGTTTACTTGTTTAAGTAAAGATATTATATCAAGGCTCAATAATGTTTCTTGTTGGCATAATTGTACCATATAATCTTTGGTGTAGTAGCATATTAATAAAACCCTGGTAAAATACAGTCTTAAATCAACTTTAATTGGATTTAGACAGCTTTAAAATCTTTAAAAGCCCAAATAAAACACCATATAACATAAAACGTTTTATGACAAGTCTAGAAAAACTATAAACAGAAAGAAAGCAGCTAAAAAACAACAAGGCCTTTCCGGACAAAACCGCACAAAAATTCAGGCAAACCTCTAGAAAGATGATACAGGCCGTTGAACCCGCCACCTTGTTTAAATAAATTCAGTATAAACCGTTAACCGTGATTAAAATGGAGTTCTCAACAGCCAAAATGAAGGAGATCATAAAGAGCCAAGGAGACAAAAGAGTGTCAGAAGGAAGCGCCGACGAACTCAGAGAGATACTAGAAATGTTCGCTGGAGATATAGCAGAAGAATCAATCGGTGTCGCCAAAGATAACGATAGAAAAACGGTTAGAGCCGAAGACATAAGAGAAGCTCTAAGATAAACCAGCCTTACCCCTACTTTTTAACTTCTACAAATAGGTAGACACCACGGATTTAAGTCTTAATTCTCAACTACAACCATATGGACACCGACGAAATAATCGAAAAAATAGTCGAGGAAGCAGACCTAGATGAAGACGACATACAGGAAAAGATAGACGAAAAGATGGAAGAATTCTCCGGACTCGTATCCGAAGAAGGTGCAGCACACCTCGTCGCAAAAGAACACGGCGTCGACATAGCAGAAGCCTCAAAACAAGAACTCAAGGTAGAGAACATCGTTCCAGAGATGCGTAAGGTGTCCATAAAGGCCCGAGTAGTGAATATTACAGACCCCAATACTTTCGAGAGAGATGATGGAGACGAAGGAAAAGTACAGAACGTGGTGCTCGGAGACGATACCGGAACAATAAGACTAACGCTCTGGGACGAACAGACCAAGATAGCAGAGAAAGTACAAGAAGGCGACGCAATACATATAGCCGGAGCATACACTGTTGAAGACAACAGAGAAAACGCCGAACTGAGACTTGGAGACGACGTACAGGTAAAGATGGCGGACGAAGACGAGGTACCAGAGATAGAGACCCGAGACACGACAACCACCAGCGCCAACATAGGCGAGGTAAGAACAGAGGGCTCATCATTCGAAGTAACCGGTATGCTCGTAGATGTCTACACCAGTAATCCATTCTACATGGTAGACCCTGACTCAGGAGACACGGTAAGGGAGAACGACGACGGAGACTACGTAACCGATGATGGAGACGAAGTAGAGGATCCTGACTACAGACTTGCAATATCATGCGTTGTGGACGACGGAACCGGAAACATAAGAGTAGTACTGTTCGGAGACCAAGCACGAGATTTACTGGAAATCACAGAGGAAGAAGAAAAAGAAGGAGACAAAAAAGCTGTAGAAGACGCAGCAGAAGAAGTAATAGGAAAAGAAATACTTATACAAGGACGTACACGTTACAACGACTACTTCGGAAGAATTGAGATGCTTGCAAACAGCTTCGAACAAGTATCGACCGAAGAAGAAATCAAAGAACTACTTGAAATAATGGAAGCATAAGGAGAGGTTAAAAAATACTATGACAGAACAAAAAGAGGTAGAACTCGAAGACTTGGACGGCGTAGGCGGAAAAACAGCGGAAAGACTGAAAGAAGAAGGTCTAACTAACTTGATGGAGATAGCGAACATGAAGGCTGGAGAACTAGCCGGTCAAGTAGACGGAATCGGAGAAAGCGCTGCAGAAAGCATAGTTCACTCTGCAAAAGATCTTGCAGACGTAGGAGGATTCGAAACAGGAACAGAAAAGATGAAGCAACGGGAAAAGATGGAGAAGATAGCTACAGCGAGCGAAGACTTCAACGAACTCCTAGACGGCGGAATCGAAACACAAGCCATTACAGAACTATACGGAGAGTTCTCAGCAGGAAAAACACAGATAGCGCACCACCTATCAGTAAACGTTCAAAAAAGTCCTGAAGAAGGAGGCATGGGCAAAGGAGCTATCTACATAGACACAGAAGACACTTTTACACCAGAAAGAGTCGAACAGATGGCGGAAAGCCAAGACATGGATCCTGAACAAGTATTAGACAACATCTTTGTAGCAAGAGCATTCAACTCCGACCACCAGATGCTTCTAGCGGAAGAAGCTAGACAGATCTGTAACGAAAACGATATCGGACTAATAGTAGTCGACTCACTGATGGCGCACTTCCGAAGCGAGTACGTAGGAAGAGGAGAGCTAGCTAAAAGACAACAAAAGCTCAACAAACATATGTCAACACTTCTCAAGGTAGCCAATACACACAACGTAGCGGTAGTGGTCACCAACCAGGTCATGGACAATCCGGACCAGATGTTTGGAGATCCGACGAAAGCTATAGGAGGAAACATCGTAGCACACAACTGTGCCATAATAATCTACCTCAGAAAAGGGAAGAAGGATACAAGGGTTGCAAGACTAGAAGACAGCCCGTATCTACCTGAAGGCGAAGCAGTCTTCGAGATAAGCGATAAGGGAATTGAAGACACCTAAAAGAAAGCTGCCTTCACTCCTTCAGTTTTTTTTATTTAAATTTCTCTACAGCCAAACTACTGAGAAAATACAGAAGTAACGCAGGAAGTACAAAAAATAAGGAGAACCATATCGCATATCCTTCTATTAAATCTAGAGTAGATGCGCATACCTGCGAACAAGTAGCTCCCGGATACAGA
>LKMJ01003755.1_pt1 | contig 14188 bp, 11 predicted proteins | sample 643391 | NCBI WGS metagenome assembly LKMJ01 (sample SAMN04112250, study PRJNA286221) | soda lake metagenome | biome: soda lake; feature: Kulunda Steppe; material: water; isolation source: sample PL-Br10 brine of Picturesque Lake | place: Russia: Kulunda steppe | collected 2010-07
CGTCTTCGACACCCGCAGCGACGATATCGACGAGTGCAGAGCCGACAATGATCCCATCAGCACCAGCGGCAACGATCCGTTCTGCGTGCTCGCCGGTTTTGATTCCGAAGCCGACTGCCTTTGGCACCTCCCAGTCTGCAATCCGTGAAAGCGACCGCTCTGTGTGATCAGAGACGTCGTCACGAGCGCCTGTCGTTCCGAGACGTGCCTGGACGTAGACGTAGCCAGACACGTGTCGTTGCATCTCTGTTAGCCTGTCACCCTCGGTCGTCGGCGCGACGATAAAGACGAGATCAAGCCCGAACTCGTCACACGCGTCCCGGAGCGGGCCGGCTTCCTCCGCCGGCAGATCAGGCACGACAAAGCCATCAATCCCAACGTCGGCAGCAGCCTCGACGAAGGGCCGTGGTCCCTCTTCGTCGCCGTACTGATAGATGAGATTGTAGTAGGTCATACAGACCACCGGAATCCCGACATCCAACTCCTCGACAAAGTCGAGATACCGCGTTACTGTCATCCCGCCGTCGAGTGCGCGAACGATCGCTTCCTGGATCGTCGATCCCTCGGCGATCGGTTCTGAAAACGGAAGGCCAAGCTCGATTGCGTCGGCACCGCCGCGTTCGAGTGCTTCGACGTAGGCAAGTGAGGCCTCATAGCTTGGATCCCCGGCGACGAGATACGGAACGAAGGCAGGACCCTCACTGAAACTATCGTCGAGGTTCACAGCCCACCACCTCCAATCTGCTGGAAGATGCTCATATCAGGTGCAATATCCAGGTTCCGGTTACCCGTCTCCTCGATCACCGTTTCGAGATCCTTGTCTCCACGTCCGGAGACGTTGACGATAGTCACGTCGCCGACTGCGTCGGGATTTTCTTCCAGGAAGCCAAAGGCGTGGGCGGTTTCGAGCGCCGGAATGATTCCTTCGTCCTGGGAGAGCCGATGAAACGCTTCGAGTGCGGTGTCGTCGTCGACGTTTACTGGTGTGACACGCTCTTCGTCGACGAGATGAGCGAGTTCTGGGCCGACACCGGCATAATCCAGTCCCGCAGAAACCGAGTGTGATTCCATGATCTGGCCATCGCTGTCCTGCAGGAGTTTCGTCCGCGCGCCGTGAAGAACTCCCTCGTCGCCAGTCGATAGTGACGCCGAGTTCGGTGCAACCCCGGCCGCTTCGTCGACATCGAGCGAGGAGCCGCCGGCCTCGACGGCGAACAACTCGACTGACTCGTCCGGGACGAACTCGTGGAATGCACCCATCGTGTTCGAGCCACCACCTGCACAGGCAATCACGCTGTCTGGGAGCCCGCCAGTTTTCGCCTGGATCTGCTCGCGAGCCTCTTCTGAGATCAGCGACTGGAAATCACGGACCATCATTGGGAACGGGTGGGGACCAACCACGGAGCCGATCACGTAGTGTGTGTTCTCGACTGTCTGTGCCCAGTCGCGCATCGTCTCGCTGATCGCCTCTTTGAGTGTTCCTCGACCGGTCGTGACGGGATTCACCTCGGCACCGTTGGTCCGCATCCGGAAGACGTTGGGTCGCTGTCGGGCAATGTCCGTTTCGCCCATGTATATTTCACAGGGCATGTCCAGATGCGCGGCGGCCATCGCGGTCGCGGTGCCGTGTTGACCAGCGCCGGTCTCGGCGATGATCCGTTCTTTCCCCATGTACGTCGCGAGCAACACCTGGCCGAGGGCGTTGTTGAGTTTGTGGGCACCACCGTGCAACAGATCCTCGCGTTTCAGATAAACATCCGTATCGTACCGCGCCGAGAGCTGTTCAGCGTGCTGAAGCGGGAGTGGTCGGCCGCCGAAATCCTGCATCCGCTCGCGAAACTCGTCCATGAACCCATCCTCGTTTTCGAGGACATAGCGCTCATATGCCTCGGTTAGTTCTTCGATCGCCGGCATCAACGCCTCCGGCACGTACTGTCCGCCGTACTCGCCAAACTTGCTGTCTGTGCTCATTGTGATTGCTCTGTCTGTCTCTGTGCGTGCTCTACTGTCGTCAGTGCCTCGGTATTTGCCCGAACATCCCCATCCATGATCGCCGACCCAATCAAGAGGCCATCAGCACCTGCCTCGCGCATCCGCTCGACATCATCAGTCGTACTAATCCCGCTTTCGGCGATCAGCGTCACGTCTGCCGGAACCTCGGGCGCGACTGTCTCAAACGTTTCGAGGTCGACGTCGAGTTCCGCCAGGTCTCTGTTGTTGACGCCGATAATTTCCGCGCCGGCGTCCAGTGCCTCTCTCACCTCGTCGGTTGTGTGTGTCTCGACCAGTACCTGAAATCCACGGTCTTCGGCAGCGCTCAACAACCCCTCCAGATCGTCGACGAATCTGACAATGAGAAGAATGATGTCGGCCTCAACGGTGTCAAGCTGGTCTTCCGTGAGGATGAAATCCTTCCGCAAGACCGGTACCTCGACCGCTTCGCGAATCTTCGCCAAGTTTTCGGGACTCCCACCGAAGTGTTCCGACTCGGTCAGTACCGACAGTGCGCTCGCTCCGCCCTCGACCATCCGCTCGGCGAGTTCGACCGGATCGTCAGCGCGCTCACCGTCTGTCGTCGGCGAGGTTGGCTTTACTTCCGCGATAACAGGCACACGGTCGTCCTGCTCGGCTTCCTCGAATGCGTCGGGCAGTGACCGAGCGGTCACATCGACGCGCTCGCTGCCCCCATCGCGCTTCCGGGCGGCCGACAGGATCGATCGGACTGCTGGTGCGACCTCCTCTGTATCGTCCATTAGTGAACACTAATGAACAGAGATGTACATAAGGCTTGCGTACGAGTGGGACTCTCTGCGAGTGGTTTTCCGGCACAACAGTGGGGAAAGGGGTGGTTTAACCGTTTGCCGACCAACAGGTGGGTATGTCAGATCTGTCGAATACGAGCGTTACAGTCGTCGGTGGTGGCTTCGGTGGGCTTTCCGCGGCCTGTTATCTCGCTGACGCCGGCGCGGATGTCACCCTCCTCGAAAAGAACGACCAACTCGGTGGCAGAGCGAGCCGCCTCGAACGGGACGGTTTCAGATTCGACATGGGGCCGTCCTGGTATCTGATGCCGGATGTCTTCGAGCGGTTTTTCGCACACTTCGGAAAGAAACCTGAGGAGTATTACGACCTCCAGCGGCTGGACCCACATTACCGAATCTTCTTCAAAGATGGCGACAGCTGTGATGTGCGTGGCGACCACGAGTACATGCGCGATCTGTTCGAATCCTATGAGACTGGCGCGGGTGATGCCTTCGAGGAGTATCTGGAGACGAGCCAGGAACACTACGAGGTGGCGATGGAGCAGTTCGTTTACGAGGATCGTTCGCAGTGGCGTGACTGGATCGATCCCGACGTGATGCGCGCGGCACCGATCGGGCTCCAGCTTACCGGCTCGATGCAGAGCTATGTCGACCAGTATTTCGACAACCCGAAACTGAAACAGATCATGCAGTACACGCTGGTATTTCTGGGTGGCGCACCCAAGAACACGCCGGCGCTATACAATATCATGAGCCACGTCGATTTCAACCTCGGTGTCTACTATCCTGAGGGCGGCATCGGCGGTGTCGTCGACGCAATTGTCGACCTTGGTGAAGAGCTGGGTGTCGACTACCAGACGGATAGCGAGGTGACCAGTCTGACCAGAGCGAAGGATGGCTTTCGAATCGAGGTCGGGGAAGATCGAACCTACCGTCCGGATCGAGCAGTGGTCAACGCTGATTACGCCCACGCTGAACAGGAGCTACTCCCCGAACACGAACGCCAGTACGACGAGGAGTACTGGGAGAAACGAACCTACGCGCCGTCGGCGTATCTTATTTATATGGGTGTCGAGGGAGATGTCGATGAACTCGCACACCACACGCTCGTCCTGCCGAAGGACTGGAACGACCACTTCGAACAGATCTTCGACGAACCTGCCTGGCCAGACGAACCAGCCTACTACATCTGTGTCCCGTCGAAAACCGACGATTCTGTCGCGCCCGAGGGCCACAGCAACCTGTTCGTGTTAGTTCCAGTCGCGCCGGGCCTGACTGACGGATCTGAACTCCGCGAACAGTACCGTGAGAAAATCCTCGACGATATTGCGGCTCATACTGGTGTTGATTTGCACGACAGGATCGTCGTCGAAGAGCAGTTCTCGGTGTCGGATTTCGTCAGCCGGTACAACGCAACGCAGGGCACGGCGCTTGGCCTCGCACACACTCTCCGCCAGACCGCGCTGTTGCGGCCCTCGAACCGTTCCTCGGCGGTCGAAGGGCTGTACTTTACCGGCTCGTTTACGACACCAGGAATTGGTGTGCCGATGTGTCTCATCAGTGGTCAACACACTGCCGATGCACTCATCGAGGATCATACTGGCGTGGAACCGAGTCGAAAATGACGCGAACAGAACTGCGTCGATAGTGATCCGAACAGAACTGCGTTGTACGTGAACACACAACAAACACTAAGAGCAAACCGGTCCTACTCCCTGGAAGAGCATTCCTATGGATTTCAGCGCCGACAGCACACACGGGTTGATCAGGGGGACCGCAACGGAGTTGGCCGAGCAGTTCGATCCGGCGTACTGGCGTGAGAAAGACCAGGCTGGTGAGTTCGCATCCGAGTTCTGGGACGAACTCGCGGCGGCTGATTTTCACGGCCTCTTGATCCCCGACGAGTACGGTGGCGCGGAGATGGGAATGCAGGAGATGGGGATCGCGATGGAGACACTCTGTGCCGAAGGCTGTGGGATGGCTGGCACCTGGTATCTCGTCCTCACCGCGGGAATGGCAGCACTCGGAATTAGAGAGTACGGCACCGAGGAGCAAAAAGAAACCTACCTGCCGGATATCGCCGCCGGAAAGCGGAACTTCTCGGTCGGGATCACCGAACCCGAGGCCGGAACGAACACGCTGAACGTGACGACAAGCGCTGAGCGAAACGGCGACGAGTACGTCATAGACGGCGAGAAAACCTGGATTACCTTCGCCGATATTGCCGATAATATGATTCTGGTAACTCGGACAACACCGATCGACGAGGGACGTAATCCGACCGACGGCATCTCACTATTCATCCTCGATATGGACGATCCGGGGATCGAAACGTCGCCGATCCCGAAACATGGCATCAACTACTCGAACTCCTGTGAGGTGTTTATCGAGGATGTACGTGTCCCGGCAGGGAGTCTCCTGGGGGAAGAAGATGGCGGCTGGGAGCCACTCCTTACGATGATCAATCCAGAGCGGATTGGATTCGCTGCAGCAGGGACAGGCATCGGCAAACTCGCCGCCGAGTACGCCATCGAGTACACCACCGATCGGGAGGTATTTGGTGTCCCAGTCGGCAGCCACCAGGCCGTCTCGTTTCCGATCACGAAAGCCTACGCGCGCATGGAGACAGCCGATCTCATGCGACAGAAAGCTGCCTGGCTGTTCGACCAGGGGGAAGACTGTGGCTACGAAACGAACATTGCAAAGGCGACTGCCGTCGAGGCCGGGATCGAAGCGGTCAAGCAGTCGATGCAGGCATTCGGTGGGTGGGGCTACGCAAAAGAGTACGATGTCGAACGCTGGTGGCGTGAGATCAACCTCACCCGGCTCGCACCAGTCACCCAGCAGATGGCCTACAATCACATCAGCCAGCAACTCGGCTTTCCAAAATCCTACTGATGAGAATACGCGTCCAACCCGACACCGATAAGCAGGCCGCAAACGCAATCGCGAAGGCACTGGCTCAGCATTTCGGCGAATCCATCGAGGTGTACAGAAAGGGTAGTGACGAGCCCATAAGTTCCCACGAAGGAGACCGTTCCAGCAGTCATTCGAACACAGCCGACAGAAGAGGAAAACACTCAGAAGACCTCGGACCGAGCGAACGCGAACAGCAGTCAGAAGACCTCGGACCGACTGAACGCGAAAAGCGACTCTGGGAAGAGATCCGTGAGATCGAACTGGGTGGACCAACAAAGTACCGAGAGAAGCTGGAAGCCGACGGCAAACTGTTCGTCCGTGATCGTCTCGATCTCTGGTTTGGTGAGGACGGAGTCAGATTCGAGGACGGCAAGTTCGCGGCCTTCGACGCCGACGAACAGTTGCCAGCGGATGGGTTGCTTACTGGTGCTGCGGAGTTCGAGGGGCGGAATATTCATTTCATGGCCAACGATTTTTCGGTCAAGGCGGGCTCGATGGCAGCCAAAGGGGTCGAGAAGTTCCTGCGGATGCAACAGCGGGCACTGAAAACCGGCCGCCCGGTGCTGTATCTGATGGACTCCTCGGGTGGCCGGATCGACCAGCAGACTGGTTTTTTTGCTAACCGCGAAGGGATCGGCAAGTTCTACTACAACCACTCGATGCTCTCCGGCCGTGTTCCCCAGATCTGTGTCCTGTACGGACCCTGCATCGCCGGCGCAGCCTACACCCCAGTGTTTGCTGATTTCACTGTGATGGTTCGAGATGTGAGCGCAATGGCAATCGCCTCACCACGGATGGTCGAGATGGTGACTGGCGAACAGATCGATATGCAGGATCTCGGCGGTGCGGAGATGCATGCCACACACTCAGGCAGTGCAGACCTGATTGCCGACGACGAGGAACACGCACGGGAACTGGTTGCACAGTTGTTCTCCTACCTCCCACGCAATAGCGATAAAAAACCCCCGACGAGAACGAGCGAGCAACCGGCAAAGTCGCCGAAGGGAATCGATTCGATTGTGCCGGGTGAGCCCAACAAGGGGTACGATATGCACGAGGTTATCGAGCGGATTGCCGACGCTGACTCCGTCCTCGAACTCCGACCGAAATACGGCAGTGAGATCATCACTGCCTTCGGGCGAATCGACGGCCGGCCGGTCGGGATCGTCGCCAACCAGCCAGCAACACGGGCTGGTGCAATCTTTCCTGACGCAGCAGAGAAGGCTGCACAGTTCATCTGGACTGCTGATGCCTACAACATCCCGCTTTTGTATCTCTGTGATACGCCAGGCTTTATGGCTGGATCACAGGTCGAAAAGGAGGGGATCCTCGAACAGGGCAAGCGGATGATTTATGCGACATCCTCGGCGACGGTTCCGACCCAGTCGGTGGTAATCAGAAAGGCCTACGGCGCAGGAATCTACGCGATGGCCGGCCCCGCATACCAGCCCGAATCGACGATTGCACTGCCATCCGGGGAGATTGCCATCATGGGCCCGGAAGCCGCGATCAATGCCGTCTACGCGAACAAACTCGCCGAAATCGACGACCCCGAAGAACGCAAAGAGAAAGAACGTGAACTCCGTGAGGCATACCGGGAAGACATCGACGTCCATCGGATGGCGAGTCAGGTCGTCATCGACGAAATCGTCCCGCCCAGCACGCTCCGTGACGAGCTATCAGCGCGATTCGAGTTCTACGAGACGGTCAAAAAAGAGCTGCCTGATAAAAAACACGGGACCATTCTGTAATAACAGGGCGGAAAGGGGTTACGTTTCTTTGGTTGCGATCTGGACGCGAGTCCCGTCTTTCGATGCGAACAGTGTTTCACCGTCATCGTCTGGTTCTCGCGAGAAGGTGAGGTCACCAACGGTTACCGTCTCATTGCGTGCTGGCATCGGTTCCTCTCCGACAATCTGGTGGTCCTCGATCACCTGAATACTGAACACCTCGTCGCCCGGGACGATTGTGATCGTCTGGTTTTCGATCTCTGGGCCGGCCGTCTCTTGACCGGACTCGAATACACGAGTATCGTCCTCGACATCGACCACGTACACCGAGTCACCACCAGTGAGGTCCCATCCTGTGCGATTGACAGTCACAGTCTCTCGCCAACTGAACCCGCCAACAACGACGGTTTCCTCACCACTGTTCGCAAGTTCCTTGCTATCGACGACCGATATCCAGATATCCCGCGTTTCACTGACCACGATCACACCGCTTTCGTTACCGGATGTCCGCGCATGCGGAACATCTTCGGCGTAGGTAACGTGGTAATCTTCGACAGCGACGGAGTCGTTACCTGGCACGGGATCAGCGCCCATACCCGGTGCGTTGCTCACAAAACTCGGAAGCGAAACGATGAGCACAATGACAACGAGACCGAACAGGACTAGCTGTCGGGATGAAATCGGTGTTGCAACGATTCTGTCTGGAACGACGACCGGTATGCCAGGGAGAATGACGATTACGAGTGCGAGAACAAAAAGCAACGTCCCGACCCAGCCGAAGCCAGTACTCCCGAGCCACACCCAGAGGAGAATTGCGAACACCCCGACGAGCAACAGCCATAGATACGCGAGCGTTACCCTGCTCGGGATCACTCCAACCCCCTCGAACAGCGGCGGGATCCGCTCATCACTTGCGTTAACGGCCGCAGTAATGAGGATCGTCAACGCGAGCAAAAAGAGCAGCCCAACACCGCGTTGCTGGATAAACACGCCATCACCGCCGGAAGTTGCAAACGCCCAGAGCTGCCGGGTAAGGCCAAAAGTGAGGACAGCGAGGAAGACAAGCAACGGTGTTCGCTTTTCATCACGGTGTCGCAGAAGAACCAGCGCCAGCAAGACACCGAGGAGAAATCCGAGCATGTGTGCCTGAACGTTGACACCCCACCAGCCCGGCGGTCCCGGCGTTCCGGGCTCTGCGGTCGCCCGGAGCACGGGTTCTCGAAGCGTGGTGACGATAACAGTGGACCCAGTTATACCGAGCATCCCGAAGATCGCTGCGACCGGGAAATAGATAACAGCGAATCCGCCGAACGCAAACACCGTTCCCGAAAACCCAAGCGACCAGCCAAGCGCGAGCACTGAGGTGACGATACTCACGACGATCACCGCGAGCGGAAAGATCACCAGCGCGCGGATCCACGGTCGGTTGAGTAGCCCTGACGCTGATGGCTGGAGTGTCTGCTGTTCTGGTTGTACATCGCCAGGCGGTGGATAGGTGTAGTCGGTGGATTGGTCCGTTTTTGTCGGAGGATAGTGGCCCCAGGCGTACTCGACGATCGGCGCAAGAACGACTGTCCCAACCATGTTACCGATCAGATGGTTCGGATTGGCGTGTGCAAAGCCTGCAGCGAGGATCCCCTCCGGATAGGAGTACGACCAGCTTCGGAACGGGAGTGTAACCGGATCATTCCAGTGCTGGAGCCCGCCCTGGACGAACAGATAGAACGACACCACACCAAAGACGCTCACAAGCGTTCCCCAGGGCACACCGAAAATAAACCGTTCAGAGAGTGTCTCGTAGTACGCCCGAGGGTTACTGACGGCGAAAAAATACGCAGTTGCGAGAATGAGTGCGACGATGAGCACAATACGAGTCACACCCAGGCCAAGCGGCATACTCCGATCATTGGAGTGATGGCTTGTCAGGGTATCGACTTGGAACGGTCGAGTAGAAATTCTACAACGATGCGACCACGTTCGAGGTGTTTTATTATCTGGAGATCTTCAGTCCGGATATGACTCCAGAAGAAGTTGCCGAGCTAATCGAATCGAATCTTCCAGACGCAGAGGTTGCTGTTGGCCATCCTCGTGGCGTCGATGACGAGGATCACCTGGCTGCAACTGTTGTGTCGCCAGCCTTCGAGGATAGATCACTGCTCGACCAGCACGAACTCGTCTACGATGCCCTTGGTGAGCATATGACCGAGGAGATCCACGCGATCGAGCTAACGACGTACACTCCCGACGAGTACGAAAACCAGTAGTTTACGATTCCGGGTGGGTGGATTGTTTATCGTGTCGATCTGCGGCGACCTGTCGATCCGGCAGCACTGGATCTGGCTCCCGACCGAGTGTCAGAAACCGTTCTGTTCGTGTCAGCTCGTCTCTCGCCGGGCTGGGTTTTTTGATTTCCTCGTACTCGACTGCAACACCGTTTGGATCGGACTCGATTTTGACGACGAACAGCTGATAGGAGGGGTAAAACACCGGAGGGAGGATGCCGATAATCCCATCTCGTCTGTGGAGTCGTTTGAGCCAGGTCCCCGTGTTCGCGACCAGGCCGCCGTCGACCTCGACGAGCTTTGGTCGGTGTGTGTGGCCATAACAGAAGACCGCAATCTCGGGGTTTGATTTGAACAACTCGCTCGCAGCATTCGTGTACGGTGTCGACGGATCAACGGTGAGATCGGTCTCGAACACTCCAAACCTGTTTATCGTTTTCCGGATATCTCGGCGAATGAAATACAGCGGGATACCGATCAACAACAGAAGCCCCACGACGGCAACGTTGAGTGCAAGCAGAAACCACACTGCCGTCCCGGCGGAGCCAAACTGACTAAGAAAGGCAGTTCCACTTTCGATCGGTGCCGACCAGATCCCTGCGAGGTCCAACGCGGCAAGCACTGCCAAGACGATGCTAATATTAAATAACAACAGGAATGGGATCAGGGAGTACCGCAACACGGGATTCATCTCCCGGTAGAAGTATTTAGAGATGAGCCAGACTGGCATCCGTTCTGTCGGAGTGACTGCCTGCACATCTTTAAGCCAGTTGTACCGTCCGCGGTCGGAGAGCTGTCCTGCTCTGCTGGTCACGAGCGTATTATAAAAATATCCGAGCGGAGAGGCGTGGGGATTCCCCCAATCTTCGATCCGGTTGTTGTCATCGCGCTGGTGGCCGTGTTCGAAATAAATTGCCTGATCACCGATCGGCCGAGTCATCGACTCGTCCTGGACCAGATCGACGTTGTAGGCATCGAAGCGCTCGACGTACTCGTCGTAGGCAGCCAGTTCGTGGTCGTGGTTGCCTGGGAGGAGTGTAATAGTGATGTTCTCACCAGTCCGGCGAAACTGCTCGAACAGCTCCGGGTATGTCTCTTCTAATGCGTCGAATTTCTCGATACCCTCGATCGTCGTGAACTCCCAGAGACCGAAGGCATCGCCGTTTATGACCAGCTCTGCGTTCTCGTCGGTCTGTTCGAGCCGTTCGAGAAAGCGAAGCAGTTCGTCCAGGAAATCGACCTGTTCTAACTGCTCGTCCCCACCGATATGGAGATCGCTAATAACATAGTACACTGGATCAGAATCGGCGGTCATCGCCTGGCAATTTTGCACCCGGGAGTAAAACGCTTGTTATACAGCCATACCGCTGTGCAACGGTGGCGTGCTAGGTCATGATCGTCAACGGTACTCTCACCTTACGGTCGAAAAAGGGCCCGAATTCGTTCTGTTGCCTGGTCCTGAGCGGCTGGTGAGAGAAAATGACGTTCCTCCTGCAAAGAGAGACACTCGACCAGTGAAGGAAGTACCTTCCCGGCGCGGTGACAGATCTGGTTTCCAGGGAAAAACGGATCATCTGTACCGGTGATGACCACCGTCGGCGCGAGGAAATCAGATAGCCCCGATAGATCTCTCGGGCCAGGACATGTCGCTGTTAGCGTTTCGTTCCGAAGTACCCACCCGATCGTATCGAGCACGACTGGGTCGATGTCCTTGGGTTGTTGTGTGAAGATCGGAGCAATGGCCTGCCGGAGGAGCCAGCGCTGGGGCATCATCTGATACATCAACGTTGGTGAGAGTGTCTTCGAGATATCCAGTGACGGTGTCGTACTAAACCCTCCCGGCACGACCAGTGCGGCTGCAGTTATCCGCTCTGGACACTGTGTGGCTGTTGCGAGCAGTACACCGCCACCGTGCGATGAGCCGATCATCGCTGCACGGTCGATCCCCAGCCCATCGAGAACATCACTGACCCAGCTACCGTACCGTGATGGCTGCTGCCCGGCGCTTTTGCCAGGCTGTCCGGGTGTATCGGGTGCGACAAGATAGTACTCCTCAGCCAGCGCCTGAAACCAGGCCAGCGTGATCGGTGTCGTGACGTTCCCACCCTGAAAGATGACGACTGGTGGGTTGGCCGGGTCACCCGCTGTCAGTACGTGGGTATTCCCAGCAGCGGTCTGCAAAGAGCCGCTCTCGGTAGGAATATCGAGCAGTGACTCGACAGCATTGTCATAGAGGGCGGCGAACGTCGTGCGGTTATCTGAGTGATTATTTCTGCTGTCCGGACGGCCGGTATTAGAGTGTTTGTCGGTCATTTGTAAGATCTGGTTAACTGTGTTTGGTGACTGGACAGAAGGTTGGAACAGCACTCACAGGTTCTCGGTTGGTCAGTACTGTGTCTGGGTGCTTACCCAACAAGGCCACCGATTGCACCGCCGATCGCGCTGTCTATAGCAGCGATTGCAGAGATCAGCACCACAACTGTAAACGTCCCAGCACCGACCACACCGCCGATTGCACCGGTGACAGGCCCCAGGGAGAGACCGAGTGCGGCAATGGTGACAAAGAGAAGGATCGCGATGATGATCCCACCGAGCGCACCGGCCAACAGCCCATGCCAGGCACCACTCCAGAGCCCGTTGTTGGCGATCAACCCGGCGACGAAGCCGCCGATGAGCGCTGCAACGAGTTGCCCGATTCCAGGAATGACGAGACCGACAGCCCCCAGTGCGAGGATAACAAAGAATCCAATGAACACTGCGCGCCAGTCCGTCATCGCTCCCCCACAGATTGGCCGCCGCCTGTCCAGACGAGTTCGTTGGTAATCGTCGGCTCTTGGCGTATCCCATTGGTAATCGTCGGCTCTTGGCGTATCCCACGAGCTGTTCGTCCGCTACGTAACTCACGACGTGCTCGGACACGACGATCCCGCACACCCAAGCCCCCGGACGGGTTAGTTTCCCGGATCACACCACAAACCACGAGAAGCGAGCACTTCGTTACTGAGTGGCTAGCGGCCCAGTTCACGCAATCGATCGCCGATAACGGTGCGAATTGCACCTGTATCACCTCCCACCCGAACGATCTGGTAGCCCTGATCTATCGCTTGTTGTGCTTCGGCTGGATCGTTTTTGATCCGCCCGATCGGTACGGACCGTTCTTTGCAGGCTTCGAGCGTGCGATCAATCGCTGCCCCGACTTCCTCGGGATTTTTCGCGGTCGGATCACCTCCCGATAGAGAGATTGTGAGATCTGCCTGGCCGAGAAAAGCAAATCCGAGGTTCGGAACTGAAAGGATCTCTTCGATGTTTTCGACGGCACGCTGGTTTTCGATCATCGTCCCGACCAGGATCTCGTCGTCCTCGTTTGCGACGTAGCTATCGTCGTACCCCGCCCACTCGCCAGCCCGGCCAACACCGACACCCCGCTCGCCGACGCCACCATCGTAGGAGAAATATGCCGCCTCGACGGCCGGACGGAGCTGTGCTGCGGTTTCGATCCGTGGGAACAGAAGCGTCCGAACACCTGCATCGAGGACTTTCCGTACTAGCGGTGGACTGGGCTCAGGTAACCGAACCAGCAACTCGATATCTGCGACTTCGGCTGCACGCGTTAGCTCCTCAAAGACACTGCTGTCGTAGGGGCTCGGTCCTGCGTGTTCGAAATCGAGCCAGACCCAATCCAGACCAAGCATACCAAACGTCTCGATGACCGTCGGAGAAAATGTCGACGTACTGGCACCGAGCACCGTCTCGCCTGCCTCCAGTTTCCGCTTGAGTCCGTTTTCGGTTCTCATTGTGCACCCTCCAGTTCGATCTTGTCTCGGTTCACCGTAGACTCTGGAAGCTTCCCACCGTAGATCGTCCGCACATTCGCCGCTGCCCGCGTACTCATCCGCTGGAGTGCTTCCTCGGTAACGCCGCCAACGTGCGGAGTGAGAAAGACATCGTCGCGGCCGTACAACGGGTGATCCGCCCCAGGTGGCTCGGACTCGAAGGTGTCGAGTCCTGCAGCAGCGATTGTGTCGTCTGCCAGCGCTTCGATGAGCGCCGCTTCATCGACAACTGGCCCCCGTGCGGTGTTGATGAGCACTCCACCCTCACCGAGTTTGGATAGCTCCGGTGTCGAAATCGCGTGTTTTGTCTCCGGCGTCAGGGGGGCATGAACACTGATCGCATCCGATCGACGGAACAGTTCGTCGAACTCGCTGATGCGCTCGACTCTGGCTGGAATATCGTCGTCAGGGACGTAGGGATCGTACGTGAGTACGTCCTGTCCGATCCCGTGGGCCAGATCAGCCGCTTCGCGCGCAATAGCACCGAATCCAAACAGGCCGAGCGTGTTTCCAGTGAGCTCCCGTCCGGTAAACTGGGCACGCTCCCAATCACCAGACCTGACGTGGTGATCAGCAGCGCGAAGCTTCCGGCGGAGTGCAAACAACAGCGCAATCGCGTGCTCGGCGACAGAGCGAGCGTTTGCACCAGGGGTGTTACAGAC
>LKMJ01003759.1_pt1 | contig 14181 bp, 22 predicted proteins | sample 643391 | NCBI WGS metagenome assembly LKMJ01 (sample SAMN04112250, study PRJNA286221) | soda lake metagenome | biome: soda lake; feature: Kulunda Steppe; material: water; isolation source: sample PL-Br10 brine of Picturesque Lake | place: Russia: Kulunda steppe | collected 2010-07
AGAGGCAGAGAGAGAGAGAGAGAGAGAGAGAGAGAGAGAGAGAGAGAGAGGGGGAGGCAGCGTGGATACTGACTGGCTAAGCCCTGCCTTGACACATACCTTGCATGCCGCCCATTTCTTATCATCCCCCCTGCAATCCCCCTGATGTCGTACACTGCAGCTCCCACCTGTGGTGTTCTGTCCAAAATGAGCCCGTACAAACTGGGCATGAATGGGGCTGCTGTACAAGCATGCTCGTGCGCTGTGCTTGCACACCTGCTGCGCATACTCTTTTGTACGCGCAGGAGGAAGAGCTGGAGGCGCTGCGCCAGCAGCTGGCACGGTCCCAAGCAGACCACGCTGCAACCAAGGAGGGTCTGGAGAAGGCTCAGGCGGAGCTAAGGTGTGCTACGCATGCATGTGCATGAGTACCCATCTGTGTGTGCCTGTTTGTATGTGTGCTTGCGTGCGTGCTTGTGTGCTTGCGTGTGTGTACATGAGTGTGTGTCTGGAACCAGTGAAGTTAAGCTGACAATAAGTATGTAGATGTGCACATGTGTACAGCGTGTTTCTGTGAAAGGGCTGCACCACATGGGCCAGACGCAAGCAAAGCGCAGCAGACAACAACTTCCCATCAATTGCAAGCAAGTGTGGGCGGGGCAGCATGATCTTGCTTGTGGTGTAAAGGCAGGGGCACAGGCAGGACGCGCCAAGGGCCCTCTGGGTGGTTTCCATGCGCACGTTCAGCCCTGCTTGTGCCTCTTCTAGCCTCTGTGATGGGCTGTCTGTTTGGTGCTTCCATTCACAGCTTGTGCCTCTTCAAGCCTGCAGAGCCTTGGGGAGGTGGGGTGTGGGGTGTCACGCTCGCAGCCCATTTTTGGCCCCCTGGCTTGTTCATGCAAGCTCTCTCCGTCAGGCTTGCTTGCGCATGCACTCCCTTGCATGCACATGCACAACCATGCAAGACGCGTGTGCGCATGTGCACAACTCACTGTTCACAACATTCACGACACGCACACATGTATTCACACAGGGCTTCCAAAGAAGCAGAGGCGGCGCTGCGCGACACAATGGGCAAGGAGGCCACAGGCCTGGCGGCAGAGCTTGAGAAGGTGTGCCTGTGCTTGCATGTGGGCCTGTGCTTGCATGTGGGCCCCTGCTGCAGGATAGCTTGCGCAAGACAACGCTTTGGCGCCCAGAGTCACGCAGGGATGCCCCTTTGTGATCCCACTCATGCATAGCGCAGTCACGCCTGGCTTCCCCTCTGCAATTTCACATGTGCTTGGCGCCTGGCTGCCCCTATGCTGTTCGCCCATCTGGCTGCCCCCATACCATTGTGCTTGTGCTTGGCTGTGCATCTGCGCCCACTTCTCACACACACAGCTACCCCCTCTGTAATCGTGCTCGCGCGCGGCTGCCCTTTTTCTTCCCTGAGTGCATGACTGCCCCTCTACCGCAGTGCGTGCGCCTGTGGCTCTGCTGTGGCTCTGCTGTGCATCCGCTGTGCATCTCCTCTGCTGTGCATCTGCTGTGGCTCTGCTGTGCTGTGACTCTGCTCTGCTGTGGCTTTGCTGTGCATCTGCTCCTCATTTCAGCTCCGTTCCGGGTGCTCGCACTTCACACCCGTCACACACAGTACTTGCCCACCCTTCCAGGCAATGCAGCAGCAATCTCCCTCCGCACCGGCATACCCCCCACGTGCAACTGTGCACCGCTGCGGCGAGGCGCAGTGTAAGCAGACATCCATAGGCCGTGTCTCACGTGTAGTTTCAGCAAACGTTGTCAGCGGACATCCATGGGCCGTGTGTCACAGGGGCAATGCCAGCGGACGGTGTCTGCAGACATCCATGGGCAGTGTGGAGGGCGGCAAAAGGAGACACAGCCACATGATATTGTCAGATGCAGGCTCAGGAGGCAGCGTCAGGCAGACGTGCACGAGGCGGTGTTGGGGGCAGCGTCAGCGGGCACCGATCAGGCGCACTTACACCCCCCCCCTCCCCTTTGCCTGTGCATGTGCCTGCCCGCAGCTGAGGTCTGAGCTGGAGGCCGCTAGCAGCGCCCGTGACAAAAGTGGTTCTGAGCGGGACCAGCTGAGCGCGGAGCTCAAGGCTGCCCAGCAGGCGCTGGCAGACGCAAACGGGCAGCTGGGCGCCACAAAGGTGAGGTGCGCATGTGCACCGGCAGCTGGGCGCCGCAAAAGCTGTGTGGCAGGGGCCATCCTGCAGCTGCAGCAGTACCCGATGGTGCTCACAAAGGCAGGTGCTTAGGTGTCGAGGGCACGAATGCGGGCGCTGAATGGCAAGATTCTCAACAGTCGGGTGCTTGCGGCGGCGCGCGCAGGCGGAGCTGAAGGATGCGCTGGAGGCGTCCCAGAAGGCTGCAGCAGACTCGGATGCAAGGTTCAGCGCAGCGCAAGCGGAGATTGAGGCCCTGAAGGCCAACGTGGCGGAGCTGGAGTGAGTGCTGCACATGGGTGCCTTTGTGGCGTGTGGGTGCTGCATGCGAGCTGCATGCGTGCGGCGTGTATGACGTGAGTGCCGCGCGCGTGCTGTGTGCGGTGATTTCTGTGGCGTGTGAGTGCTGCATGCGAGCTGCATGCGTGCGGCGTCTGTGCCGTGAGTGCTGCATGCGAGCAGTGTGTGTGTGATGTGCATGGAGTGGGTGCTGCATGCATGCTGTATGCACTTGCTTGAGTGTGATGAGTACCACGCAATAAGTGCTCGCCAGCTCTCTGCAAGATTTTGCACGCATGTTACAGTGTCTGTGAGCCCTCATGCTGGTCTAGGTGCTGGACAAATCAGCACCACGCAATAAGTGCTTGCCAGATCTCTGCAAGACTATGCTCCCACGTTACAGTGCCCGCTAGCCCTTGTACTGATCTTGGTGCTGGACAGATCAGGACAAGCCAATCCGAGGGGGAGCTGGGGATGGCTTGCAGAACCTGGGTCTTTGGCTTGGCAAAACTACGGCCTGCGCAGCTCATCCGCGACCCGCTTTGCATTACAAGCGCTTTGTGTGTCTGCTAGAGCATGGCAAGGCCCGGTTCCTGGTCCAGCGCGCCGGTCAAAAGGCAGAAGCCTCCGAGCAAATGCTGGTCTAAGACAAGGAGCGGGCATGCAGGCTGTTGCTCGCAGCATGCAGGCTATTGCTTGGGCATGCAGGCTGTTGCTTGCAGCATGCAGGCTGTTGCTTGCAGCATGTAGGCTGTTGCTTGCAGCTGGCCTCACGGCTTGCTTGGCAGAGCCCCTTTTGTGTGAACCTTGCGCAGCTCACTGTGGCTGCATTGTCATCAACTCACTGGCTGCATCATCATCAACTTGTTGACTGCACTGTCCTCAACCCCAACCCACAGGGCCAAGCTTGCGGAGGAGCTTGCCACTGAGGAGAAGCTGCGTGCAAGCAAGGACGAGCTGCAGCAGGGCTTGCAGGCAGAGTTGGACAAGGTGGGGCCAAATGTGTTGTGTTCGGCATTGAGGGGCATGGCATGGCTAGGGATGGGTAAATGGGGTCTGATCAAAATGCCGCATGTGCCTTTTGAAGGGCATGGCTAGAAATAGGTTAATGGGGTTTGGCAGACCCTCGTCGAGGCTCTTTGGAGCCTCTACAGAGCCTCTTTGGCATTTTGATCAGACCCTATCTACCCATCCCTAGGCATGTGCCTTTTGAAGGGCGCACGTAAATTGAGTGCCAGAAGGGCGTTGTTGGCAAGGCAGGGGCATGCTGCTCCGCGGCGCACGGCTCATGCTTCTAGAAAATGAAAGGCGTGCAGGTTGAGTGCCAGAAAGGCAGGTGCACCCAGCTCAGCTGGGCAAGATGGGATGAGGGCTGCAGGGGTTGTTTGACGAGGGGAAAGGTGTAGAATGTGGGGCTTGGGGGCCACTGCTGGTGTCCCTGCAGAGATGTTGGCCTGCTGCTTTCTAAAGAGGAAGTGCTGCCGCGCCTCTGATGTCCTTGACTTGTGCATGTGTGCGTGCGTGCGTGCTTGTGTGCCTGCAGCATTGAGTGTGTCAGTCCCCTGCAACATATGCATGCATGCTTTGGTAGGCTGCCCAGCACGGCCCGCCCCATCCAGCTTGGGAGAGGGAGCTCAGGCTCCGCCAGATCTACCTGTTGAGAGGCTTACGGCCACGGTGACCTGGCAGATACAGGCCACAGCCACTGGGACCTGGCGGGGATGCAGACCTTGCATTCCCCGCGTTTCACGCGCTGCTAGGCAGTGCTAGGGGTCACAGCCCAGGGATGTGCAGCAGGTCACACAGCCCCAGGGATGTGCAGCAGGTCTCACAGCCCCAGGGATGTGCAGCGGGTCACACAGCCCAGGGATGTGCAGCGGGTCACACAGCCCCAGGGATGTGCAGCGGGTCTCACAACCCCAGGGATGTGCAGCGGGTCTCACAGCCCCAGGGATGTGCAGTGGGTCACACAGCCCCAGGGATGTGCAGCGGGGCGCACCGCCCAGGGATGTGCAGCGGGTCTCACAGCCCAGGAATGTGATCGATGGGCAAGCGCACGACTGGTGTGCGCTACCAGGCGGGCTTCACACGCGACCAGGGAGCACAATGCAAGGAGCAGCGTGGGTGCAGTGGGGGGCCTGAGCAGGATTGGCGTGGGCTGGCTGATAGGACCACTGCGTGACTTTGAGGTCTGCCGTGCTCCTGCGCCGCCAGGCGCTGGCGAGGATCAAAGAGCAAGACGCCAAGATCCGGGACTTGGAGGCCAAGCTCAAGTCTGCACAGGCGTCAGGGGCCGAGGCCAAGACCGCGCTGGAGAAGGCCCTCAAGGACCTGGCGGCAGAGAAGGCATCCCTCAAAGACCTGCAGGTGGGTGCGGGCTTGTGCAGAGTAGGCCTTGAGCACATTGCCGTGCAGGCCAGGCACCGCACATTTTGCCGTGCAGGCCAGGCACCACGCATTTTGCTGTGCAAGCTAGGCACCACACATTTTGCCGTGCGGGCCAGGCACCGCACATTTTGCTGTGCAGGCCAGGCACCACACATTTTGTCGTGCGGGCCAGGCACCGCACACACGCACGCAGATGCACGCGGCCTCCCTCTGCCTCACCAGTGCGCTGCTTGGGGGACGACTCACTTGTAGGGATGGGTAAATAGGGTCTGATCAAACTGCCAGACAGGCTCTATAGAGGCTCAAATATGCTCTGAAGAGGCTCTACAGAGCCTCGACGAGGGTCTGCCAAACCCTGTTTACCCATCCCTACTCACTTGCTTTTGGCAACCACCCACCCTGCATATACACACTCGACAAGCACGGCCGCCACCCCTGCTCCACTGCCTGGGCGCACGGACATGTGGTGGCTGCCACTTGCTGTTGCACAGGCGCGCCTGGCGGATGGCGACTCCGCATCCAAGGCCCTGGCTGCAGAGCTCGATGCCCTGGCAGCCAAGTGAGTGCCTTAGCTCCTGTAGGCCTGCTTGCACCGCCCCTGGCAGCCAAGTGAGTGCCTTAGCTCCTGTAGGCCTGCTTGCACCGCCCCTGGCAGCCAAGTGAGTGCCTTAGCTCCTGTAGACCTGCTTGCATCACAGCCGATTGGGCCGCAGGCTTGCCAAGCCTCTTTGCATGCATGCCGGGGGACAGGGTGTCATTTGGTGGATTTTCCGGATCACTCATCCGTCAACTCGTCTAGAGATGGATGGAAATGGTATGATGTCGGTGCACATGAAAGCAAATGGACATGTAGAATCATACAGAAGAAAGGGAATTCATGGGGGTGGTGTTCAATGAGGGTGGGGAGGGGGGAGGGGGGGCTGCACTGCTGGTCTGTGAACATGACTCACAGTCCCAGTGCTGCAGCCCCTGGATTTGTGCTCATGCACGTCACAAACGCACGCGCACACATTTCTACACACCAGCGCACGTGCATGCACACCTGCTCCGGCTCCCCTGGTAACGCGGACGGCGGCGTGACGGGGCAGCCCTGCATACAGGCGGCAGCGGCAGGTTGGTGCGCAGGTGACGAAGCGCCTCCCTGGGCACGATGTGCCGCACCTGTGTTGGCCCAATGTCACCCAGCTGTGTCGGCCCAGTGTCACCCAGCTGTGCACGGCCCAAGGCTTACACTGCGATGGTGCTGAGGTGCTCTATGTGCCGGGTGGCACAGGTATGCTGACTTGGAGGCGGAGAGGGCGCGGCTGCTGGGTGAGAAGGCGGACTTGGAAGCGGCGAGGGCGCGGCTGGAGGGGGAGAAAGCGGACTTGGAGGGGGAGAGGGCACGGCTGGAGGCAGCAAAGGAGGGCCTGGACAAGGTGTGTGGGCTGCACGAACAAACTGGAGGCTGCCTGGACATGAGCTTCGCTGTGTGTCAAGTGTGTGTGTGTGCGCACCTCTGCAAGTACACAACCGCACACCGCACACTCATGGGCGCATGTGAGGGCGCATGTGGCGCATGATTGCATGTGAGAGTCTGGTGTGTTTGTACGCATGTGCCTGGACGTGCGCATGTGCATTTGTAGAATATCTTTTGACGGCAAGGGCATGCATATGCTTTGTGTGCATGTGTGTGCTATGTGTTTGTGCATGTTTGACTGTGAGCAGAGTTTGGGTCTCTTGGGTGCGACCCCTGTCCTCCAATCTCCCTTCCCTGAAGAATGGACCTCTTCTCTGCGCTCCAGTGCTTTGTGCTCCTGTGCTCCTGTGCTCCATATGCCCCTGTGCTTCATGCTCTGGCGCTCCAAAGCTCCTTGGAAAGCAGGCCGCTTCTATGCTCTTGTGCTTCGTGCTCCTGTGCTCAAAAGCTCCCTGAAGAGCGGATCGCTTCTGTGCTCTCTCCATACTGTGCCTCCCTGAGGGTGGGCTGCTTGCTGGGGGCTGGAAGCCACAGGCTGTGTTCCCACGAGACGTTGTGCAGGTACACAGCATCCTTGAGCAGCCAAGCACAGCAGCTGGTGCAGATGCACAGGGGGCTGTAGAATTCCCCAAAGCTGCCTCGCGCCAGCATACACCGACTTGATGCCTCGTGGGACACACACACGCACGCACGTACTCACACACACACACACACACACACAAGCAGCCTGGCATAATTTTATGGAAGCCGGGGTGTGCTTGCATGGCACGAAGGTCGCTTGTTCTTGCCAGCGCTTGACTTTCGAGCTTGCACACACGCCCGCATGCACACCCGCCACTTCGCTGCGATGGTGTCTCACGCACGCCGGCAGTGCTCAGCTCAACTTAAAAGTCAGCCAACTCAGATCTAAGCCTGTGCAGTCTGTGCTCCTCGTCGGTGTCTGCCAGCAGTGGGTGCAGGCGTGGGAGCTGCGGGATGCCTCCAGTAGCCGCGCACCAGCTGCTGTGGCTGTCAGGGCCAGAATTGTGCCCCACTGTGCCCGCCCACCCACCACAGCACGCCCTCTGCTGATGGGTCCTTAAAACATCACCCCATCCATGCATGCCTGTCGTAGCCATGCCATAAGCTAGCTGCCACAGGGACCGGCACCACAGGCGGCAGGCGCCTTGCTCCAAGCAATCCTGCTCCACTGACCAACCCTGCTCTCAACGAGCAAGCCGTCCCAGGGGCAGCCATAGGGGGGCAGCAGACACCCTGCTGCACTGAGATACCCTGCTCCTGCTGCACAACCCTGCTGCACTGAGCAATTCTGCTCCTCCTGTGCAAACCTGCTGCACTGAGCAATTCTGCTCCTCCTGCGCAGCCCTGCTGCTCCGTGCCACCGTGCGGTTCTGGGCAGCCCTGCTCCCACTGCGCACCCCTGCTCCCACCAAGCCAGCTGCCCCAGGGACCTTCCCCAGGGCAGGCAGGCACCAGACATGGCAAGCACCAGACACGGCAGGCGCCAAGCGCTCACTGCGCGCGTGTGAGCTCGCACAGACACTGGCGGCTGTGGGTGGTGGTGGTGGTGCTGCTGCTGCTGTGGGGCCAACTCACCCACTGTATTCGTGTTTGTGTACACACGCTCACTCGCTGTGCAGGAGCTGCAGCAGGTGCGCGGCGAGGCGGGTGCGCTGGACGGGCGGCGGGCGGATCTGGAGGCAAGCAAGGCCGGGCTGGAGGCAGAGCTGGCAGCGCTGCAGGCGGCGCTGGGCACGGCGCAGGCGCAGGGGACCAAAGCAGAGGATGAGGTGCAGGCGCTGAAGCAGAAGGTGGGCGGCATGGGTGGGTGTGGGCTAAGGATGGGCGGGAAGGCTGAAGTAGATGGGTGAGTGGCATGGGTGGGGTGGGTGTAGCGACAGGAAAGGAATACAAAGGTGCATGCGTAGCAGGGTGGTGGTGGTGGTGCTGCTGCTGCTGCTGCTGCAGCCAGAGAAGGCGCGTGGGCACCTTTCATTGCAGAATTGCTGGTACCATGTATGCTCCCTCTGCTGTGGTTCCACGCTCACACATGCAGGGACTCCCACTTGCTGCACTCCCATGTGCGCAGCGCTAGCCCAAATACGCTGCCCTGCCACTTGTCTACACACAGCTAGGGCCCTGCCTGCCTGCCTGGAGCGCAGCTGGGCTCGCTGCTATCCTGCCTCCATACTCTTATCATCACAACTTATGGACGCCTGCGTGCGTCGCTGCCATGGACGCAGTTTGCCGCTCTCCTGCCTCCATACTCTCAAAAACATACGCACGCCTGCGTGCATTGCTGCCATGGACGCAGCTTGCCACACTCCGTGCCAAATGTAAATATGCACACACACATACACGCGCACGAGCATCCGCACTTGTCCTGCCGCCTTGCACACAGATTGCTGAGCTGGAGCGCCTGCTTGCTGGCGCCAGCAAGGAGAGCAATGACCAGGCGTCGCGCATCTCAGGTCTGTAGACCCCTATGTGTGTGTGTGTGCTTGCGCGAGCATACATCACACCCTTTGCTGCGCACCCTCCATGAAGGCTGGTGATGCACCCCGCACCTTGCCCACGGATGACAATGAGCGCAGCAGAGCAGCCTGCTGGTGCGGTGTGGGACCTGGCCGCGGCCAAGCGCAGAGTGCAGCTCTCGGGACGGAGGGGCGCGTGGTGTGAGGGGCGCGTGGTGTGAGGGGTGCATATGGTGTGAGGGGCGCGTGGTGTGAGGGGCGCGTGGTGTGGTTGCAGTGTCTGTGTCCTGTCCCAGCCCTAGGCAGCAGCAGGAGGGACAAAGAGGGGTGCCTCAGCAGAGACTGTGGTGCATGCTTTAGGCACAGGGGGTGCCTTAGCGGTGCATGCACCAGCAGGTTTGGCAGCTTGGGGCACTCTTGCCTGAAGCTCATGCACTCCCAAAGTTTGGTCCACCATGTGAGGGCTTTTGGTCTGTGGGAGGGTGGCGCTTGTTGGTGTGTGTTGAGGTCTGCTGTGACTTATGGCCCTGTGCACCTCTCTGCCACCCACTCGACTGCTTGCTTGCTGTGTAGGCACACACCTGCCCCTTCTGCAGTGTGCTTGCTGCTTACTTGGCCGTGTGTTTGCCAAGTGCCTGCCCCTCTGTTTGCCGCATGCTTGCTGCGTACACTCCACATGCTAGCCCTTGCCGCGTGCTTGCCACCCACCCAGCTGCCTTCTTGCCCTGCGCTTGCCGTGCAATCTCCCCTCTCCCACCTTGCTCTGTACACCTGCGCATCGCTCCGGTCTGCTGGCCTGCTGCGTGCTCGCCTTCGCCTTCCCCCACCCTTGCCCCCTTCTCACCGTGCAGACCTTGAGGCCCAGCTGCGCGACAGCCATGCGCAGCATGCACAGCAGGTGCAGCAGGCCCAAGAAGAGGGCAGCCGCCAGCAGGCAGAGGCGCGGCGGCTGCAGGAGGAGCTGCAGGCGGTGCAGGCGGATGCACGGCGGCTGCGAGAGGAGCTGCAGGCGGCGCAGGCAGAGCTTGATGCGGAGCGGCAGGCAGGCCGGCGGTTGCAGGAGGAGCTGCAGGCGGCGCAGGGGCAGCTGGATGCGGCTGGAGGGGAGGCGCGGCAGCTGCAGGAGGCACTGGAGGCGGCGCAGGCGCGGGAGGCAGCAGACAAGGAGGCGCTGGGGGCAGCTCAGGCGCGGGAGGCGGCAGACAAGGACGCGCTGCAGGCGGCACAGGCGAGGGAGGCGGCGGACAAGGACGCTCTGCAGGCGGCCAAGGTGAGGGAGGAGGAGGGGCGGGGGACGCTACAGGCGGCGGAGGAGGAGGCACAACGGCTGCGTGATGCGCTGCAGCGCAAGGTTGAGGAGGGGGCGGAGGCGCGGCGTGCGCAGCAGCAGGCGGAGCAGGCGCTCAGGGAGGCCAAGGTGTGTTTGTGAGCATGTGTCTGTTTTTGTCTGTGTATTCCTGCATGTGCATGCACATACAAGAGTGTGTGCGTGTGCGTGCGCATGCACACGCTCATGCACGCGCTTTGTACTGATGCCACACGGGATTGGTGGACCCTGCACGCACATGCGCATGCGCACACCTTGTGTGCTAGTGGTGGTGTGAGAAGGGGCGCTTGCAGCTGTGGCATGCGCGGCAAACACGTCAGACTTTCGGAGTCCAATACACGCTTGCTGCTTGCGCACTCATGTCAGTGCGCACGCTGCTTATGATCGTATAGTTAGGCTTCCGCATGCCATACCCTTCCCGCCAGGCAATGGCCACTGCTGCCACCACCAAGGCGCCTGCTTGCGCGCCCTCTGCACGTGGGACCCAAACCTCCTGTGCTCAGTCCTGCGTCTCTGCTTGATTGTGCCTACCCTCTCTGCCGCAGCGCCCCTCTGCTGCAGCTCCCTCACCCCTGCCGCTGCCGGCATATGCTGTCCTGGTCACGCAGGACGAGCAGCAGCGGCTGAAGGACAAGCTGGCTGCGGCCGAGCGTGCGCTGGAGGAGCTGCGGGACGCGCAGGCGCGCAGCACGCGCGACCTGGAGGCCCAGTTGGCGGCAGCGCAGGCAGAGGCGGCGGCAGCGCGCGCTGAGCGGGACGCGCTGCAGCGCGCGCAGGAGGCGGCAGAGAGGGGCAGCTCACGCTTGATGGAGGTGGGGGTTGTACGGCTGCCGCAGGTCTGCAGAGTGTGCGTGTGCAGGTGTGGATGTGTGCACGCGTGTATAGGAGTGTGGCTGTGCGTGCAGGTGGCCGCGTGTAGGGGTTGAGCAGGGGGCGGGTGGGGGGCTTGTTTGCTGGCAGGCTTTCGTATGTGTGGGTGGGCGCTTGTGCCTCTGCCTTTCATGCACATGTGTAAGTTTTGCGCGCAGAGGGGCCTAGCACCCCGTCTTGCGCATTGTCAAGGGTTGGCTCTGCTGCTGTGTATGCTCCTGCAGGGCTTAGAGACCTAAGTTAGCACCAGATTGCCACAACTGGGTGGGTGGGTAGGGTAGGCCCATGCCTGTTGGTAGGTGCAGGCGGGCGCTAGGTAAGGTATCGCATTGCCACCACGGGTAGGCAGAGGGCAGAGGGGAAGGTGCAAGGAAAGGCACCGCATTGCCATCATGGGAAGCACCGCATCGGCACCACACTGCCAGTGATGCTGGCGGACACCGTACGATGGCCCTGTCACCCACTTAGAGCTGCTGAGTCGCCTCTGAGTTCTGAGCTCTGAGCTGACGCCGTGTGCCAGCGTGGCGTGCTGTGCCCAGGCGCAAGCATGCACACACTTGTAACCCTCACATAAACACACGTGCACCCACACTGCTCTCACGTACACACACACACACGCAAACATGCATGAGCAGTCCCCCACACCCACGCACACCCTAAAAACACGCGCACACACACACGCACAAACATGCGCAAAAGCACACGCACGCAGGAACTGGAGCGGCTCAAGGCGCGCGTCAGCGACCTGGAGTCACGGCCACGCAGCTCGCACAGCCAGGGGCCGCCCAGCTTCAACCCTAACATCATTGTCAACGTGCCTGGCAGCCAGCAGGGCGGCGGGCCGCAGCAGACGGTGCGGGGGTGGGGGGCGCCGGCGCAGGGCGTGCGCAGAAGGCCAAGCTGACAATACCTTGACGGTGAAGACAGCTCAAAGGACTGTTGGGTGGGAGGAGCCATGGGCAACCGGGCCAGGGGGGGCCAGAGGATGTGCAGGCAGGCAGCAGGCGGGCGCGTGTGCGCACGTGCAAGGCTTGCCAGTTTTGTACTCTTCCGGCACCAGAGGCTGTGCCGGTGGGCAGGCACGTCCCACGCAAACCCCAGCACGTGCACGGCATGAGCCACATGCTCAGAACCAATTGAGCAGCACGCCCCAGGCCGTGCACATGTGTCCGTTTCCTGCTCGCTGCGCATTGTATGCATGCGTGCGTGTGTGCTTAAACGCCCCGTCACGTGGCCCGCTCACAAGCAGGCCAGGCCAGGCACAGCACTACTGCACGCAGCACTACTGCACGCAGCACCGCCTGCGCCGGATCCTCTGCTGCGCCCGCCCACCAACCAGCGCACACGCTCTCGTACGGCCTGCATCCACTGCAGCATAATATGTGCACTCCTGCCGCACACTGCGCGTGCACGCGCCCACGAGGGCGCCCGGCCTGGTTGCCTGACACCTTTGCATGTCTGTGCAGGGCCCCTCGCCATCCCCCATGCCCACCCCCCACGCCTCGATGACCGGCCTGGAGATGTTGGGCAGTGCGCAGGTCGGTGCAGTGGTCAGGGCTCCCACACTCTCGCGCGCGCTGCTCGCCGCTGTGCATTACAACGCACGGGGCAGCATATGTGCATACGTTTGACCGCCTGTGCCCAACAACGCCGGGGCGCTGCATATGCATGCGTTTGACCACCTGGGCACAACAACGCCGGGGTGCTGCATATGCATGCGCATACCCGCCTGTGCACAACAACGCAGGGGGGTATACGTGCTTGCACATGCCTGCCTGTGCACCAAAAACGCCAATGGCCCGCCTAGGTGTGGCTTCGCGCCCGTGGGGAGCACACAGGCAGGCAGGCACTGCTGCACACTGCTGGGTCCATACTCTCCACTGGCTGTGCTGCCCTGCGCAGCACCTTTGTGCCCTGCGCACCTTCTTGCGCAGTAAGGTCCACCTTCCTGCCATCCATGCTCAGGCTGCCCTGCACCTTTGTGCCCTTTGCAAACTTGTTGCCCTGTCATTGCCAGCCTACCTGTTATTGCCCACCCACCTGCCACCCATGCTCAGGCTTCCCCGCACGTTGTGCCCCTGCACACTTCTTGCCATGTTGTTGCCAGCCTACCTGTTATTGCCCACCTACCTGTTATTGCCTACCTACCTGTCATTGCCCACCTTCCTGTCAGATTGCCCACCAGCCTGTTATCGCCCACCCACCTACCTGTTATTGCCCACCTACCTGATCACGGCTGTACGCCTGCAGACACCTGCAGATAACTGCAGACAACTGGACTGATCACAGCTGGACAACTGCAGACAACTGGACTGATCACAGCTGGACAACTGCAGACACGCCTGCGCACCCACTTGCCCAACCTGCAGGCTCCGCAGGGTCATCCATGTACTCACACACAGGTGCACACCCATACACGCACATGCCCAACCTGCAGGCTCCGCAGGGTCATCCCGAAGACGGTGCGTACGTGCAGCGGCTAGAGCAGGCACTGGAGGAGGTGCGCAGGAGCCAGACAGCTGCGCGCAGAGTCTAGCTGCTGCTTCTGCTGCTGCTGCTGCTGTCGATGATGGCAATGGTGATGATGAGATGAGATGCTGCTGATGGTGGTGGTGGTGCTGCTGTTGCTGAGGCTGTCGCTGCGGCTGATGTTGCTGCCCATTGATGAGCCTGCTCCAGGCTGTGTTCCTGTGGATAGCTTGCATCTCCTGCCAAAGGAAGAGAGGCGTGCGCTGTAGGCCCGCTATGAGGACAGTGCCAGCCATATGTGGGTGTGGTCTCTTGCAAAATGGGTTGGTGTGTGCATTGGTGACCTCTGGCCTCCACGCAGGCACAGGCGGCCGCGGGGCAGGCGGAAGGGGAGCGTGATGCAGCGCAGCAGGCGTACGAGGAGGCAGAGGCGCGCGCGCAGGAGCTGCAGGCAGAGCTGGACAACGCGCAGGAGGAGCGCTACCAGCTGCAGGTGTGCAGGCGCGTGCATGCTGTTGCCTGTGTATGTGTGTATGGAGGTGTGTGCTGTCGCAGGTGGGACAAGACAAGCGCATGTGCCTGTAATGGGGCGCGTGTGTGTGATGGTGCATGTGCATGGTGTGGTGTGTGTGGTTACGCTCGTGAAGACCGTCTTGGGGCTTGGAAATGCACAGGGAAAGTGTTGTTTGTGGCAGGTGTGCGCAGGCCTGCATGCTCACAGGTGCAAGCGTGTGTGTGTGTGTGTGTGTGTGTGTGTGCAAT
>LKMJ01003762.1_pt1 | contig 14168 bp, 15 predicted proteins | sample 643391 | NCBI WGS metagenome assembly LKMJ01 (sample SAMN04112250, study PRJNA286221) | soda lake metagenome | biome: soda lake; feature: Kulunda Steppe; material: water; isolation source: sample PL-Br10 brine of Picturesque Lake | place: Russia: Kulunda steppe | collected 2010-07
ATCGCTGTAAACCGTTTAAATCAAAGACCTCGAAAACAATATCTTTCTTCTTTTTCCCCTCTACATCCAGAAAATCCATAATTAATAGTTAGAACCTTAGACAATAAAAGCTTCATCCTCCGGCAATAACATCCATCACTTTAACCGTATCATCTTCCTCTAAAACATGTCTATCACTGATTATTGTTCCGTTACGCGAAACCAGTACTTCTTCCTTCTCAATACCTTGCTGCTTCAGAAACTCTGTGACCGTAGTATCCTCTTCTACTTCGACCGTTTCCTCAGTCTCCTCATCGATAGTGTCTCTTACAAAAGTTATCTTCATTTTCAAACCTCTAGTACTCCTTGTCGGGCTGCATGAAACAGGTATTCCTGTGCGTAACCCGAGTATTCTCCGAAGTATTCTCTCATATTTTTAGATGTTTGCTCATAGTCCTCCGAATGCAGATCCGGATAATGTTCTTCAAGCGCTTGTTGCGCCCAAGTATCAATAGGGTATGCCTCATAGAAGTTTAAGGAGAAAAGTAGTACACAGTCCGCCACCTTGTCTCCAACACCGTAAAGCTTCTTCATCTCTTCACGAGCGTCCTCATAACCCATTTTTCTTACTTTTTCTGGATCAAAACCTTCTAAAATTATTTTGGTCGATTCTACAATATACTTGGCTCGATAACCAACTCCTAAATCTCTCAATTCTTCCTCTGAAGCCTTTGAAAGTTCTTCCGGAGTTGGAAACCTATGCATCTCTATACCGTTGAAAACTATTTTTTCTCCATAGTTCTCTGCAATCTTGTTATGCATTTGTTTAATTCTAGGTATTCTCATCTGAGGAGAACAAAGATAACTTATCAGACAAGGATAAAACTCGTCTTGAATAACTCTTAAACCCCATAACTCTTTTCTAGCTCTCTCTAAAGGTTTATCCTTAGGAAAGCTTTTGAAAACATTCTCTAAATCTTTATCAAGACCTAAAGCCTGTTTAACTTCATTTTTAGATAGCTCTGTATCTACTTCTATCACATCTCCTTTATCTTCTACAACTACTGGTTTACCGTGTCTAAAGGTGTAGAACTCTGGTTTTCCTTCTCCGTAAAGCTCTCCGCCTATACGGTTCCAGCAGAAGGTCTGGCCGCAGGTCATAGTAAGTTCGAGATCAAAGTCTTCTCTGTTCAAGGTAAACGAAGTCATCTGTTCTGATTATTTAGAAGTGAATATTATAACTAGATCTACTCTTTAGAGTATTTGAAAAATCCTTTGCCTTTCTTCTCATCTGCGTTCTTTCCCCGTGATTTTTTCGCATCCTTTTTCTGGTAGCTTCTACCGCATCTATGGCATTTCACTCTTTTCTCCGCCTTAGATCTCTGTTTAAAACCGCAGTCAGGACACTGATAGAACAAAGCCATATCTGTTTATTTAGTGCAGAATCTCCAAAAGTCTTTGGTGGTTGTCTATAGAATCTTTTTTATTACGGCCTCACGTAAATTCGGCCATGATAAAAAGACTTAAGACACCTATTTTACTAGGTCTAAGTTTTTATAGCGTAGCTTTCGTAATTGTAAGTAGCTTAGGTTTTAACTCTTATTCTTTCAGCATTATATCTTATTTATACATTATTTTGGCGGTTATTCTAGGTTTGAAGTATGAGTCGAATTTTAGAAGTCCTCTGGCGATACTCAAAAATATCGTCGTCGTGGTAGAGGACGAGGAAACCCATCTGAGACGTCTGATAAACGGAGAAAAATATAAAATAAAAGGAGAGATTGAGAGAGTTTAGTAGCTTTCTAATACTAGCTCTTCACCCTCTTCTCCTTTAAGTTTGGCTGCATCGCTCTCTTGGTTCCATCTTATCCCTGTACCATAGATGTTCTCTGCATCTTCATCAACAGTTTCAACCTCATCTTCTTCATTGGTGTAGAAATACATCTCAGTGTTTTCTTCAATTTCTAGATTCTCTAAACCATACTCATAATTTCCTCTGTCTGTCAGTGTCCATCCATGAAGATTTATGCCTTCATGACCTTTGTTTCTGAGAACTACATGTTCAGAGTCTCCTTCCGGAGAAACCTCTAAGTCTAGGTTGACCGAGTAATGCTCTTTCTTAGTTTCCTGAGCGTTTTTCTCTAGTTCTTGTTTTTTCTCATCCATCAAGTTTTGTAGCTCGATCATTTCGGACTCTACTTTTCCTCGGTCAGAACCATCAAACTCTTCTGAAGTCTCGCCGTTTATTTCTTGAATTTCAAGTGTTCCATGAGGCGTTTCAACCTTTTGAACGGTTTTTAATGATGTTTCAGTAATCTTGAGATCTGCTTTAGGCGTTTCTAAACTCCAAGTTGTTCCTTCTGATGTTCTCTCAATACTTAGATCTGATTCAGGATCTTTTATCCTGGTTTCCGATCTTTCAGGAGTTATCTCTGTTTTTATCTCTTGAAACGCTGTAGATACTTTCTTGGTAAATGAGTCGGAAGAAGTGTTGGTAGTTACTTGTTCTTGTATGTTTTCTTCCTCTTGTATCTGAGGAAGTTCTTCCGAAACTACCTGCGAGTTATCTACGGTTTGTGAAGCGACAGGCACAGATATCATACCCATCAAGATTGATGCAACTAAGACTGAGCTTCCTATGTCTGTCATAGCATTCTATGGTTCACACACTTTATTTATAAACAAGGTTATTTTAGGCTTCAAAAGTGTTTAAATAGATGCTAAAATAAATAGAGCTCTTAAAAAGTTTGAAAACTTCATTTAACCACAATAAAAACTATTATACCATCTAAAACATACTATTAAACTCATATATTATAAAACAAGTGTGTCTGAGAAAAACACTATAGTCGGAACCAAAAGCACCGCCATACAAACCCTTCTGTTACTGGTCAAAACTGCAGAAATACCGATAAAAGAAGATACAAGAAGAACCAAAAGACCCCTAAAACCGCTCAAATAAAAGGTTATCAAAACTAAAACCGCAAGAACAGATAACAAAACTTTAGAAAACTCAAAACGTTTAATAAAACTCAAATAAACTTTTGCAATATTCAAGGCAATAAATACAGAAATACCTGTAGCAAAAAGCGCCGCCCCCATAAGAAAAAACACATCTGTCCGAGTAACCTCTGAAACAGCCTTCAATGCGACAGAAGCTCCTGAACGAGCCCTCTCAATAACAAGAATAGCTAAAAAAGACATAATTATATCTGTTGTATTAACACCTCCCATACCTGCCAAGAAAACCCTTCTAGAATCATCAGCCAATGGCGCAATAAAAGACGTGGAAGCTGCAGCACCAAGACCCGGAAAAATACCTGCAACAAGTCCGGCAAGAAAACCTATAAGACCTCCCACAACCGTTTGATCTCTTTCAACCCTCGCAGGTCTTTGATGAGGAATATCTGCCTTCTCAGTCAAAGATAACAGAACCGTAGGAACCGCAAAGAGTCCCGCAAATACAGGTACAAGGATATACTGTCTATTAACCGTTGCCGAAAAAGACAACAACCCCAGAGAACCTGTTAAAACCGCAATAGTAAACGAGACCTTGATGTCTGCCGAGTCAAATACTAAAACCAGCAGAAAGAAAAGAAGCAGATACTCCATATAACTCTCTAAAAAACCGTACACCGGTTCAACAGCAAAATAAAGCCACGGCAGAAGAACCACAACCAAAACTGTCGACCACATCCCTCCTATAACCGTATAGTAAAATGCTTCCAGCCCTTTACCCTCTCCTGTCATCTCCAATCCAGGGCTTGTAGAAAGCGCCGATTCAGATTCCGGAGCTCCAAGAAAGATAGCCGGCAAGAAATCATGGAACGTGTGCGCTACTGAAAGACCGCAGACAAATGAAACATAATTGATAAAAACAACATCAAAGTAGAAGTAAAAAGGCAAAGTACCGAAAATGACTGTGTTAGGATGTATACCAGGTATCAGACCAGTTATTACTCCTGTAAAAACTCCTAGAACAACTATAACCACTAGTTCGTACATACGTCTTGGAAAAGCATCACGGATTTAAAAAGCAGGGTATAATGTTGTGGATATGTTCGGCGGCAAAGATATGTCTAAGATGATGAAACAGATGGGAATGGATATGGACGAAATAGACGCAGAAAAAGTAGAAGTCCATCTGTCTAACGGTAAAAAACTTGTTTTCTCCAAACCAGAACTCTCAAAGATAGATGTACAAGGACAAGAACTTTTCCAGCTACAAGGAAGCTACACTGAAAAAGAAGATGTAAGCGATGAAGACATAGAGCTTGTGATGGAGAAAGTAGACTGTTCTGAAGAAGAAGCTAAAGAAGCTTTAAAGAGTTCAGACGACGTTGCAGGAGCCATAATGGAGCTCCAATAAAAACCATATTTTTCTCCCCATTTTTAATTTCAGATCTATCTGATTGCTCTAACTTTGATCTCCTTCGTAATCCATATGTTCTAGGAACTTGGCGTATGCCGGTCTTGTAATAGTGATTCCTACCAATACTCCGACAATAGTTGTTATTGCAAAGCCTCTAACTGCTTGTAAAGCGAACGCGGAAGGATCAAACTGCATCATAAGAGCAGACACCATTACTGCGAACAGTCCTAATGCTATGTAGTGTCGGCTTGCTCTTCTACTGTATAGAGAGTAGCCGATAAGTCCTAATCCTGCAGCTCCTATCGCCATGTTGGATGCGGCCGGATTGATCAGTGGAGCCATTGCACCTATCGTAGTTGCTGCTGCGGTGAAAATGACGAAGAACGCTCGTTTTAACCGTTTCTTCCAGCTTCTTATCTTGTCTTTACCTCTTTCGTCAGTAATAATGATTTGGTCGTCGACACCGGTACCTACTGCTGCGATTATACCTGCTATCGCTGCTAAATCTAGTGTTATTAGTGTGGAGAAGAATGCTCCTAGTAGGATAAATACTTCTGCAGATCCTGTGAACACTATAGGTATTACAAGTCTAGGATCTCCGTATCTTACATAGATTAGTCCTCCTACTGCAATCAGTGAAGATATTATTGATAGTAGGGCGGCAGTCATGAATCTGTCTCCTAGAGCTGCAGATATTGTTGATATGCTTTCAACCTGGATTGATGCTGGAAGGCTTCCTGACTGTAGTATTGCTTGAAGCTCTTGCATGTTGTCTTGTGCTTCTCTTTCAGTCTCTCCTCCACCCTGAATAGATGGTTGCTGTATTACTTGTTGTGCGAATGCTGCAGCCATTCTTAGCTCGCTTTCCATGGACCCATCAACATACAGTCTTAGGTATGCGTAGTCGCCATCCTCCATCATTAGATGTGCTTCATCCCCTATACCGGAGATCTGGTAGTTCTGTGCTACCCTTTGAACGTTTTCTGCGGCTTCTCTAGTAATTATTACAGGGAACTGGAACTGGAATCCTCCACCTCCGCTTGGACCTACTTGTCCTTCTCCGGTCCGGACTTGTTCAATATCTGATCCTGAGTATGCTAAGACTTCTAGCTCTGCTCTTTCTCCAGTATCATTTACGTAGTAGAATCTTGTTCCGTCAAGTTCGAAGTCGTCTCCCGGGCTGTATGTGCTTCCGTTTACTGAGACTTCGCTGTTTTCTCTTGTGAATGTATGTGTATCAAATAATGTGTATTCTGTTTCATCTTCAACATGGAGCGGCATACGTGCTTCAAACTGTCCTTCTTGCTCCACAAGTTCTCTTATCTGTGTCTGATTGGTGTCTGCTACTTCAACCTGGACCATGTATTCTCCAGCAAGATTTACTGTTCTTATTGAGGCTTGTGTAAGTCCGAACGCAGATATTCTTTGTTCAAGTACGTTTCCTACTTGGTCAGCTATTTCTTGATTGTTTTCTTCCGCATCTATAGATACTAATAGACTTGTACCTCCTTGTAGGTCTAAACCTTGATTTATGTTTGTCTCTATACCCCATTGGCCGTCGTCATCTTGGAGGTAGTGAGGTCCTAAAAGCATTAACGATAAAAGTAGCGTTATTGCTAGAACCCATATTCTCCATTCTTTTAGTAGCGGTTTCATTTCCATCTTAACATACCTCCCAGTTCTGATACTGCGTCTGAAGCTGTATCCATATCTCCGTCAGCATATTTCTTGAGTACTACTGCGTTTCCTAGCCATGTTAAAGGCATGTCGGCTAATAGTCCTATAACCATTACTGCTGCAATGTTTGAAAGTTCTGAAGGACCTACTATCATCCAAGAAACTGCGTATAGTAATGTAAACCCTGCGATTCCGCCTGAACTCATAGTTAAACCTGTTTTTGTAGCGCTCCATACTCGTTCTCTTAAGCTTCCACGCCTCTGCTTTAGTACTCGTGTTGACAGTACAATGTCTGTGTCAACAGAGTAACCTATAAGCATCAGTAATGCTGCCAAGGAGCCCAATGTTAATGGTATATCTAGTAACGCCATTCCTGCCATTGCAAAGGTTATGTCTCCGGCAATAGCGAATATAACTGCGAATGAGGGCACTATATCTCTAAACGCTAAAAATACTACTATACTCATAATTGTGAATGCTATTATAAACGCTGCAATTGCTTGTCTGAAAAACTCTTCTGAAACTGTTGCGTCTAAAGTCGTAAGACTTTCAACTTGTGCGTTATAACCGTTCTCTGATAGTATGTCTAAGGCTTCAGTTTCTCTCAGTTCCGGAGGAGGTGCTCTCAAAACAAGATATGTTTGGTCTGTTGTAACCTGTTCTAGTGCTTCAACATCTCCTCTGTCCGCTGCAGCGAATAAAGATTCTATCTCCTGAGTGCTGAAGTCTTCTTCTACAGAAAGCTGGATTTCCGTGCCTCCTGTAAAGTCTAGACCCATTGTAAGTACTTCCCCGGTTAAAAGAAAGTTGCCTCCTAGAACAGTTAACGCCAAAACAACCATTATTACAGGTATAATGAAGTAGTCCTCCATGTTCCTGTATATCGAGTTGAATTTCTTTTCCGGGTTCACGAATATAATACAACTATCTAAGAATCTTTTAAACACTCCGGGCTGTAGCTTGAGTAGAGAATAAAAAACCTCTAGCCACAACAGTTAAACACGGATGAAGGAGAAGCTACAGGAACTTGATACAGAGACAGTAAAGAACAGTTTAAAAAACAACAAAGGTCTTTTAGCGGCTTCACTAATAGTTTTACTTGCAATATACATCCGTTATATACCTGCATCCGATATGGAGTACTTGCAGGCACTGGACTCTTATTTAATTTACAGATTTAGTCAACACATCGCCTTGGACTGGAGTTTCCCGGCACTCGACTTTATGAGATACTTTCCTTACGCATTTCCTACATATGCTGAAAATTTAGGATCTTTCTTCATACCAGCGGTATTTTACTGGATGGGTCCTTTCCTCTTTTTCAGTTACCTTGAGTGGGCTCAGCTATTCCCGGCACTAATGGGAGGTCTCTCAGTACTTGCCGTATACTACATCGGTAAAGAGGCTTTCGACGAGCTCACAGGTATTTCAGCAGCCTTCTTCCTCGCAACAATCGCAGGAGTAATGCATAGATCTGGAGCAGGATTCTTCCAGAAAGATCCTACCTCGGCCGCATTTATGCTGATATCTATGTATTTCTTTATAAGAGCATGGAAACGTAACAGCTGGTACTCTGGTATAGGCGCCGGTGTGGCTCTCGGATTAGCAACAACAAGCTGGGGCGGATCAAGCATGCTTTGGCTTCTATACGCTTTAACAATTGGTGTGATGCTTTGGATAAATGAAGATATTAGACAGTTAATAACTGCCTATACACCTACAATACTGATCGGAGCCGTTCTGGCGGCTTCAATCAATCATGATCGTTTCTGGTTAACAGATTTGGACTTTTTAGCTAACTTGGCGATGCTCGGTTTTCTTTGGAGCAGATATCTTGTAGAGGAGCTTGAGTTAATCAAGACGTCATACTTACCATACTATACTCCTTCCCTATCTATAATAGGTTTAGTTACAGCTGCACTGTCTCCTCTATACTCTCAGACTCTAGCAGATATGTTTATCAGTATGACAAGAAGGGTTACAAGACAGGCTAGCGACACCGATACAATAGCAGGAACTGTTGCAGAGAACACTCCTGTAACACTTGGAGAGCTTTCTACGCAGTTAGGTGCTGTAGGAGTATCTCAGGCTCACGCGTTCTTGAGTGACCCTTACAATGTTTTATTATCTCCTTTAACAGCTATAGGCGGTTTAGTTGCTAACATCAACGGTGCCTGGCCTTTAGCCTTTATCGGGATTGTTTTCCTCTCTACAACAATTGCACTAATGATTTTAAAGAAGCTGGAGTTTGTTGAAGATACTATAACAGATAAGCAATTCTATAGAATAGCTGCAGTTGTTTTAGTGGTTTGGATCGCAGCATTCTCACTTGTATTTGAAGATCCTACACCTGGCGCAACATTTATAGCTGCAGGTCCTGCGGTACTAGCTTTGATTGGAGGAGTAGGAATTCTTAAAACTCTAGAAGAGTTTGGAGAAAGAAAAATTGAGGTAGAATGGTATCACGTCTTAATTGTCTTATGGGCGATCACTAACATTCTAGCTGCTTCCGCACAGTCAAGACTTGTGTTCTTAGCATCCTTCCCTACAGCTTTCATGGCAGGATACATGTTTGCAAGAGTTATAAGAAAAGTTAGATCTCTGAAAGCAGAGACATCTACCTACTTAGCCTTATCAGCAAGTATACTCGTCTTAGATATTTTACTAATTATAGGGCTTCTTTTATCCGGAATAGGGTTCTTAGTTGCCGTAGTAGCTGTAGCAATTCTAAACGGATTAGGTTTTGTAATCTTCAACGATAAAGAATTCAGCAACTTCGGCTTAAACGCCAATACAATCAATTTAGGTCTTCTAGGAGTAATAATCATAGTAACTGTTCTAGTCAATCTTGGTTCTGCATACTCTGCAGCTAACAGTTTAGGAGAGTCTCCTAATGAGCTTTGGATGGAGAATCTGGACTACTTTAACGAAGAAGCTTCTGAAGACTCAGTAATACTGTCTTGGTGGGACTACGGTTACCATTTCCAGTCTCTGGGCAGAACAGCTTCTGTAGCTGACGGGGGTAACCTAGGATACTACACGGATGGCGAAAGAATCCCTTATTCTATAGCAGACTTCTTAGCATCAGATAGTCCGGAAGATTACGGAGAAATGTTTGAGAAACACTCTGTAGACTACATCGTACTAGACGAAACTATGATAGGTAAGTACTCGGCAGTAAGCCAGATCTCTAACCGAGATAACGAAAACTTCGACACCATGATGCAGTTAAGCACTTCCGACAATATACAGGACAGCGTAACTGAATCAAACAACAGGACTATTGTACAGTACAGCGGTCAAGGAATGCAGGCTTACGTACCTGTTCAAACTGATGGAGAAACAGTTGAAATCAGTTCAGCACCTACCATTGAAAGCCAAGAGTTCCGAGGACAAGTAAGCTGTGTTCTGACAGATGAAGGTGTTCAGGAGTTTGATGTTGAACAGCCTTTAAACATCGATGGTTTTGGAGAGATGTGTGTAGCAGAGAACCCTTACTTTAGTATAACAAATGCTGTGCTTTCCGGACAACAAGGCTTCGGTATGAACTCGCAGCTAGTCTTAGTACCGGAAAACATAGTAGACTCAACACTTGTAAGGCTCTACTTGATGGATGGGTACGGAATAGACTTTGTTGAGGAAGTACCTGAAGCTTCAAACGACTACGTTAAAACCTGGGAAGTAGATTACGAAGGATTGTAAAAACAATGGAGTTCATCCTACTTTCACTACTTCTAGGATTTTTTATAGTACTAATTTTTACTCCTGTAGGAGAGAGATATCTAGCATCTTCAGGGCTTTACGGAAGAGATCAACAGAAACCAGGCAAGCCACGCATACCAACCTCAGGAGGTCTCGTGGTCACTATTGGTTTTCTAACAGCCGTAACCTTTTATGCCGGAGCAACCTCCTTATTTACCGACACTATCCTTGATAAAGAACTCTTATTCGCAGCCTTATCCTCAGCAACACTGATAACTCTAATAGGGCTTATGGACGACATACATATCGACTATAAAAAATTGTTAGATAAAGATCTAGAAATAGAAGTAGGCAATACTTTTCTACACCAGAAAGCAGATCTGATTTTCGGTCCTTCAACCAGCCAAGAAGAACGCGTAGGACTTTCTCAGACAACAAAGCTGTTTATGATCTTACCTGCTTCGTTCCCTCTTATAGCTGCAGGCGCAGGCTCCTGGTTCATGATACTACCTATCGTAGGCGAGGTCCACTGGGGCCTTTTCTATCCTTTAGTCTTACTTCCTCTTGGCCTATTATTTGTTACAAACGTTGTTAATAGCTTAGCAGGTACAAACGGTTTGGAAGCAGGCCTGAGCCTTGTAACTTCTCTAGGTCTTGGAATATTTGGATATATTAACGGTCAGCTTGAAGCCGCGATTCTCGCATTTTGTCTTTCAGCAAGTCTTGCAGGTTTCTTATACTACAATAATTATCCTGCATCAATATTGCCAGGAGACTCTTTAACCTATCTTTGTGGCGCAGTAATATTCTCAAGCATGGTTATAGGAGATATGGAAAAGTTCGGAGTGTTTATTTTTACTTTATGGTTTATAGAGTTGCTGCTTAAGTCAAGAAGCCGTTTCAAGGCAGAATCCTGGGGTAGTTTACAGGATGACGGAACTTTAGATCCAGGATACAGTAAGAACTACTCTTTAACCCATATTCTGATGCGTAGAGGGCTTACGGAAAAACAGATAACCTATACTCTTGTACTTACACAGAGCGTCATAGTTGGTATAGGACTAGTTATCTTTTCATTAGGCTGGTTATAAGCTAGCGATCTTCGAGGTAAGGATCTTCTACTCTTGTAATATCTTCCGGTCTGTAAGGAAAAGATATTTCCAATACTTCTGCAACATCGCTACCGATGTTTTGGATCTGGTGTTTCTCTCCTGATCTTATTACCATCGCTTTACCATCGGCCAGTTCTTTTATGTCGCCTTCTTTTCTTACTGAAACATCACCCTCCTCCAGATAAATTATGTCGGACTGTTTCTCATGAAATGAATAAGAAGTCATCTCATCTGTGTTTATCACTATCTTCCTTATACCTAGCATACCGGTCTCTCCACCTACATCAACTTGAGTAATCATTACTTGCTCTTCGTAGCCCCATGGTTTCTCGATTCTGCTCATTAAGAATTTGCCTCCATGTTCTTATGGTGATTAAATCTTCTTATCTATTTGTCTTTCTGATAATAGTCCACAGTTTCTCTAAGACCTTGTTCAAAACTATAACTTGGTTCGTAGCCCATGAGCTCTTTAGCTCGTGTGCAGTCGGCTTTAGTTGTCTCGACGTATCTTCCGCGCGGGTTTTCAACATGTTCAGGCTCTATATTTGTTCCTAGTACTTTGTTCAGCTGTTTAACAACTTGGTTGAACGTTATGTCTTTTCCTGTACCTATGTTCAGGTATTTTCCATCTAGCTCCTGTTTTCTTTCTGCAGCTCTTATGTTTGCATCTACTATGTCTTTAACGAATGTGAAATCTCTTGACTGTTCTCCGTCTCCCCATATCACGGGTTTTTCTCCTTTTTTCATTTTCCATAAAAACTGGGTTACAACATTCGCGTACTTGTCCTTGGCTTTTTCTCTAGGTCCGTAGACTGAAAAATATCTTAGTCCTGTTGTTTGAAGGTCTTTCTTGTAAGAGTAGACTTGGGCGTACCTTTCACGAGACATTTTTGATGCAGTGTAAAGATTTGTAGGTGTTTCGCCAGTATCCTCTGAATGGGGTGGTTGAATACTTCCGTACATAGAGCTTGTGGAAGCATAAACTATTTTTTCTACACCTTCTGCCTTCGCGGCCTCACAAGTATTTATGAAGCCTTCTATGTTTACTCTGGCTGCTTTTGCAGGATCATCTTTATGCATTGGAGACGAAGATCTAGCTGCCTGATGGAAAACAGTATCACAACCTTCTAAAGCTTTTTTGACAGCTTCTTTATCGGTCACAGATCCTTTGATAAATTTTATTTGGTCTCTTACTTCCTCTAAATTTGTTTCTGAACCAAGAAAAAGGTTGTCTAATACTACAACTTCTAAATCCTTTGAAACTAGTTCATGGACAAGATTGGATCCTATAAATCCTGCTCCGCCTGTTACAAGTACTTTATCCATATCTATATTCTAACCTCTAGACTTAAATTCTCCTTGAGATCACAGTCTATAGAGCTCATCATCTTTAGAGTGGTAAGAGGTTAACTTAGGAGTTTGAATAGGTTCTTCTATATGTCCGTACAGCTGGTTCTTGTTTAGATCCCATTTTCCTACGTATTCTTCCTCTCCTGTAGGGTCTCCTCTTGCAACTATTAGACCGCTTTCTTCTTCTCTTTCTTGTATTCCGTGATACATACCTGAAGGCACTATCAATGGCTCGTCTAACGTTATTTCTTCAAATTTGACCGGGTAGTCATCTTGTATGACAGATGCTAAGGATATTGTAAACTCTCCCATTGGGATATACAGCTCTGGCGTGTTATGCATATGTATCTGTTCTGGGTATTCTCGTAATTCTTTAGGAAATCTATACTTTATTTCTACAGGCTCGCCTCTTGAGTTAAGACTGTAGAATCCTTCTCCAACCCTGGAATCTCTTTCAATATAGTCGTCCTCCACAATATCTGGTTCGAAGAATGTTGCTGGTATACCCGGGTCATAGTCTATTACTTTGAGGTCTCCTTCTTTGAGTTCGCCGTTGTCTTCCATTACTACTGCAGCAGTTTCTTCTCCTAGGAGATTTTTTGCTTCTTCCCAGTCTCCTACTACTGCCTTGTTCCGAAAACTCATCGTAATACGTTGTATTACTCCTTGTTTTTATAGGTTGTAGCAGAAACCATATGTTTAATACAGTTTCAGAAGGAAACAGTCTCTTGTGAGACAGAAATTTCTGAGAGACACACTAGCTAAGGAATCCCGAGCATACGGATTCACAATAGCCTTCTGGGGTTCAGGAGCAATGCTTCTCCAAAAACTAGGTACACCTGCACCATTAGAAATCTTTGCATATGGTCTTGGATCAGTACTAGGCTTTGGACTGCTAGCGCTTTACGTCTACAGAGATGACGCCTTTAACACCGTTAGACAGGACGAAGCACAAATCGTTGCTCTAAGCATGGTACATTATATCGCCGCAATGATACCTATCGCCGGAGCATACTTCCTTTCAAATCTGCCAGGTCTCTGGGCCTTCCTAACCGCAGGCATGTTAACCTCTATAGGATACAACTTCGGAATGATTATAGAAGAGGTTTTAGCAGAGAAAATAGCAGAATTAAGAAGTTAAAAAAGTTATTCTTCAAAAGCTCTCCATTTACCGCCATAAATATATCCGCAGAGATCAGACTGTTCCGATAAGTCTTTGAAAACCTCTTCCAAATTGTCTTTGTCTAGCTGAGAAAATATTTCCGGGCTAAAGATATAGGTTCCTGCGTTAATCAGTCTAGAAGGATTCTCCTCTTCTTCAGGCTTCTCTTCGAAACCCAGTATCTTTCTACCTTTCAGACGCGCAACGCCATACTTCGAAGGATCTTCTACAGCAGTCAAAGCCATTGTAGCAACAGCTTTTTCCTCTTCATGAACTCTTAACATGTCACGGATATCTGTATCGGTTATTACGTGACCGTTTAATACTGCAAAGTTTTTATCGATTTTTCCCTCAATTTTTTTGAGTGCTGAGGCTGTTCCCTCTGGCTCCTCTTCTAAAACATACTCTAAAGCCATTCCTCTATACTCTGACTCAAACTTCTGTTCAATATCTTTATTTTTACCGGCTAAAAGTATAACTCTGTTTATGCCTTCTGAAGCAAGATGGTCTAATATATGGCTCAGAACTGGTTTTCCGTCAACCAGCTCAAGAGTTCTTTCTTGCTCTCCACCACATAGCACTGCTGCAGTGTCTACGCCTTTTCTCTTGAAGTAGCCGTCGATTATCTCTTCTACCATTGATGAACGGTTTAAATCTCTTCTATCGGCTTCTGTATCTACCTGTTTCACCAGCTTCTGATCCAGAGTTAATGAAACTCTTTTCTTAGACATTATTAGAACGTTTCATCTTGATGCTTTTAAACTATATAATAAGGTCTTAAGAGTATTTCACCCGAACAATACTTTAGAACGGA
>LKMJ01003764.1_pt1 | contig 14162 bp, 12 predicted proteins | sample 643391 | NCBI WGS metagenome assembly LKMJ01 (sample SAMN04112250, study PRJNA286221) | soda lake metagenome | biome: soda lake; feature: Kulunda Steppe; material: water; isolation source: sample PL-Br10 brine of Picturesque Lake | place: Russia: Kulunda steppe | collected 2010-07
CTTCTTCGTCGTCAACGCCGACCTCATCGTCTTCTTCGTAGTCATCTTCTTCGTCGTCAACGCCGACCTCGTCATCTTCTTCGTCGTCAATCTCGTCATCGTCGTCCACGACGACGAAGATGGTTGCCTTGTCGAATTGGTCCTCATCAGCGCCGACCTCATCGTCCTCTTCGTCGTCAACGCCGACCTCATCGTCCTCTTCGTCGTCAACGCCGACCTCGTCGTCTTCTTCGTCGTCAACGGCGACCTCGTCATCCTCTTCGTCGTCAACGCCGACCTCGTCATCTTCTTCGTCGTCAACGCCGACCTCATCGTCCTCTTCGTCGTCGATGTCGACCTCGTCATTGTCCATCGGATCATCGCCAATCTGATCCAGATTGACGAGGTCAGACTGCTGGATGGTCACCTCGAGTGTGACGTCATCGAGACGTTCGACAGCTTCGTCGTCGATGGCATCTTCGTCGATCTCACCATCGTCCATGTCGTCGTCATCCACGTCATCTTCGTGGACGACGAATACGGTTGCTTGCTCGATCGTTACGTCTAACTCACCCTCTTCGGGTACGTCGTCATCGTGCTCGTCCGCCCCGGCCAATGCCGCTGGGGACGCCGCGCCAACTGCGGCGATACCCGAGAGCAGCACGACCATGGCGACACACAGGGTCAAGAGTTTTCTCGTCATGTCTCTGCGTTAAGGTGCACCACCTCCGAGCCAAGTAAGTCGAGTGTCTGCATACTAATACACCACTGAAGATGAGTATTCGACACAACATACATACCTCGTATGACTAACATAATATTCGAGCCGTGTATTCGATCTTTTCCCACTTTCATCACGACTATGATATGAATTTTATCGAGACATTCGACTGTAGGAATCGGTTGTCTCTCGTCGACGTTCCTTTCGAACGTGGAAGTCACCCACCGTCATTGTTCGAAGAGCCCATTCATTGCTGTATTATGAGGAACAAGAGCGGCGTGCCACCAGTAGCTGCAGCTTCCCCGATTAGTTGTACCCGTGATCGTCCTCGGATCCCTCCGGCCCGTCCTCGGATCACTCCGGCTCGTGGCGTGACCGACTCGTCAGTAGGTAATACACGGTCAGAGAATCGTCGGTAGCGTCTTGACCTGTGAAACCGTATAGCACACTGCCTGTCAGCGGGTAGGGGTACTTGCGGCGGGCACAAAACCGGTCGGTACTTCCCCCCCGTTCTCGCCGACCGTTTTCAGAATGTCACCAGTTCGTCTGGGATTGTAACCGCTCTCGTATTCCGATTCGGAGGTCGAAGCGAATCCGTGATGGCGAGCGTATCGACCGCTGCTCCGTCTACCGATGGGCGAGCAACTCGTCGTAGGGTGCCAGGAGCGCGGGGATCCGGCAACAAGAACGATTAAGACGCCAGCTCCGAATTCCCTCGCTATGAGCCTCAGGAGCGTACTCGAGGAGCGTTCGGACGTGAACGTCCTCACGGAGCCGGTCGATCCCCGCTTCGAATTACCGGCGCTGGCGACGAAGGACGAAACCCGCCCCATCGTCTTCGACGAGGTAGCGGGCTATCCCGACGTTCGCGGCGTGGCGAACATCGTCTCGACCAGGGACCTCATCGGCGACGCACTCGGGGTCGAAGCCGACGAAATCGTTTCGGAAGTGAGCGCGGCGCTCGACGACCCACAGCCCCTTTCGGAGCCCATCCAGCCGGCGTTCGAACACGTCGCCGACGAGCCGACGATCGACGAGTACCTCCCGATTCCGATCTACTACGAGGAACACGAACGCCAGTACTTCGCCTCGACCATCGTGATCGCGAGGGATCCCGAGACTGGCGTCCACAACTGCTCGTTCCACCGGATGATGTACGACGGCGATAACCGGCTCGTGATGCGGCTGGTCGAGCGTCACCTCCACGACATCTACACTCGCTCCGGCGGAACGCTCGACGTGGCGATCGTGATGGGCGTCCATCCGGCAGTCGAGATCGCGGCGGCCACCTCCTTCTCGCCGGACATGAGCGAACTCGAACTCGCCAACCGCCTCCACGGCGAGCAGCTCCAGACGGCCGAGGTGAACGGGCTGACGATCCCCGCCGAGGCCGAGGTCGTTATGTTCGCGACGATCACCGACGAGATGGCCGAGGAGGGCCCGTTCGTCGACCTCTCGCGGACGTGGGATCGCACGCGCCAGCAGCCGGTGGTCGAGGTGCGAGAACTCTGGACCCGTCCGGAGCCGCTGTCCCGGATCATCGTTCCCGGAAAACGAGAGCATGCCCACCTCATGGGCATCCCCCAGGAGCCACGGATCTACCGGATCGTCGAGAACACGGTGCCGACGGTCGAGAACGTGGTGCTCACACCAGGCGGCTGCTCGTGGCTCCACGGCGTCGTCGGGATCGACGCCCGTACCGAAGGTGACGCGAAGAACGCCGGAATGGCAGCGCTGGCGGCCCACCCGTCGATGAAAAAAGTCACGATCGTCGACTCCGACATCGACGCGACCGATCCCGACGCCGTCGAGTGGGCGACTGCGACCCGAATGCAGCCCCACGAGGACATCACGGTCGTCGAAGGCGCGTCGGGATCGTCCCTCGACCCGTCCCAGGACTTCGACCGTAGCGTGACGAGCAAGTGGATCGTCGACGCGACCAGGCCCCACGACGCGGACCCGGCCGAGTTCGCAGAGGTCAGGGTGCCCGGCGAGGACCTGACGCTGGAGACGTATCGATAGATGACGATCCAGGTCACAACGTATCCGAACTGACAGACACCACCCACGTACTTGATGAAATCACACCACCCATGCACCTGACGAAATCGGAAGAACGACTGCTCGAATCTGACGTCCCGGCCGAACGAAAGGCGATGGAACTGCTGGTCACCCTCGGCGACGTCTACGGCGCAGAGGAGATGGTCGAGATCGGTTCCGCGCAGGCCTCGGGAATATCGTACAAATCGATTGGCGACCCCGGCGTGGAGTTCCTCGAGGGGTTCGCCGACGAAGGAGCCGAGGTTTCGGTTCCCACCTTCGCGAATCCCGCGGGAATGGACCTGGAACGGTGGCGCGAGATGGGCGTCAGCGAGACGTTCGCGGAAAACCAGGAGCGAATACGGGCGGCCCTGCAGCAGATGGGGATCACCCTCTCCTTCACCTGCACCCCCTACCTGGCGGGGAACCTGCCCCGCCGTGGCGAACACGTCGCCTGGGCGGAATCCTCCGCCGTCTCCTTTGCCAACTCCGTCATCGGCGCGCGAACCAACCGCGAGGGCGGACCGTCGGCGCTGGCGGCGGCGATCGTCGGCCGGACGCCGAAACACGGCCTGCACCTCGAAGAAAACCGCCGACCCGATCACCTGATCGAGGTCGAGGCCGAGATCGACTCGCGGGCGGACCTCGCGGCGCTCGGCTCCTGGACCGGTCGCCTCGTCGAGGACGGGATCCCGTACTTCACGGGGATCGACGACGCGACCACCGACGACCTGAAAGCCCTCGGCGCGGCGATGGCGGCGTCCGGAGCAGTGGCACTCTACTTCGTCGAAGGGGTCACGACCGACGGAGAGAACCCGCCAGCGGACCTCGAAACGGTGACGTTCGAACCGAGGGACCTGGAGGCCGAGTACGAGGAACTCACGACGGGCGAGGCGCCCGAACTCGTCGTCTTCGGCTGTCCCCACGCCTCACCGGCAGAGATCGAAGATATCGCGGCGACGGTCGACGGAAAGACGCTTACGAGTGATCTCTGGGTCTGCACGAGCGGCGCCGTCAAGACCTGGGCCGACCGGAACGGTCACACCGAGACCATCGAAACCGCGGGTGGGCTGGTGCTCGCCGACACCTGCAACGTCGTCTCACCCATCGAAGAACTCGGTTACGAGACGAGTGCGACGAACTCCGCGAAAGCCGCGAACTACCTGCCTGGTTTCTGTGACCAGCAAGTGGTCTACGACGACGCGGACGCGCTCCTCAGGGAGGTGATCGAGTAATGGGGAACGGCCAGCGAACCGCCGATCGCGAGGGGATCGACGCCCGATCCATCACGAACGGTCGCGGGGCGGGCGAGGTGCTCCGATCCTCCGAACCGGTCAGTTTCTACGGCGCGGTCGACATCGACACGGGCGAGTTCATCGAGGAGGGTCACGAACTCGAGGGGGAGAACGTCGCCGGCAAAGTGCTGATCTTCCCGCGAGGGAAGGGCTCGACCGTCGGCTCCTACGTCCTCTACGGCCTCGCGAGCAACGGCGTCGCCCCGGCGGCCATCGTCAACGAGGAGACCGAAACGATCGTCGCCACCGGGGCGATCCTCGGCGAGATCCCCTGCGTCGACGGCCCCGACGTCCCGCTTTCGACCTTCGAAGACGGCGAACGGGTCGTCGTCGACGCGGATGCGGGTCGGATCCTCGTAGGCGAAGTGACGGTTTCTGATTCTTCGGGCGCTCCGGAACCGGCGGAGGACGGGTGATCCGGTGACGCGCATCGTTCTCGGAATCAGCGGCGCGTCCGGGACCCCATTAGCCGTCCGAACGGCCGAGGCGTTAGTCGAACGGGTGGAACTCGTGACCGTCGTCAGCGACGGTGCGAAAGCCGTGATGGCCCACGAGACCGACGACCGCGAGGAAACACTGGCCCGACTCGAGGATCTCTCGATCGCGACCTACGACGAGGACGAAATCGCCGCCTCAATCGCGTCGGGTTCCGCCCCCGTGGACGGGATGGCGATCGTTCCCGCCTCGATGAACACGATCGCCGCCGTCGCGAGTGGGCGGTCGGACACCCTCCTTCGGCGGGCGGCGGACGTCTGTCTGAAGGAACGGCGACGTCTCGTCGTGGTCCCCCGCGAGACCCCACTGAGCGAAATCCACCTGCGGAACCTCCACGACCTCTCGCAGCTGGGCGTCGACGTCGTGCCGCCGACGGTCTCGTTCTATCACGACCCACAGGATCTCGACGACCTGCTGGATCACCTCGCTGGCAAGGTCCTGGAGCGGTTCGGTCTCGAACACGACCTGTACGAGCCGTGGGGCGACCTCGAGGGGTGACCGACGACAGGACGTCGCGGATTCGTGGGATCAGGTTCTGATTGGCAGGCGGTTAGTGGTTCTTCAATTCTCAATTTGCGAGTCACTCAGCTCAGGCTGCGACAGATAGAACTGCTAGTTGACAGTATCCGTCTGCAACACTCGGAGTTTCTACGCAGCGTTCTAGTGGTATTAATCGCACGTCAGTACTTGGGTACCTACTGCTTTACAGGTTAATATAGTGGTTTCAGCCTAACCCTTGAACACATTTTTTACTCAAACATAGCCTGATTTCCATCAAGCAGTATAATACTATTATACTACTCTGAGTTGAGTTTGTTCGCCCGATGTGATGGGTCAGACCTGCAAGCATAGCAGTGATCTGTAGGATCTAAACAGATGATACAATGAAATTCGATAAACGCACACTACTGAAAGGAATCGGTGCAGCAGGTGCAACGCTGCTGTTCAGCGGCCTCGCAACGGCGAGCGATGGACAGGCGCGCTATATCGTACGAACGAACGGTAGAGCCAACGTAGAATCCGCCGGATTCGACGTACTAAACGAACTCGCGGATGGCGACATTCTGCTGGTTGCCGGGCCGGACGATGCAGCCGACGATCTCGAAGGAGTCCGTAGTGTCACTGCCGCTGTCCGAGACCTCGCTCTCGAACTGGAACCGGCTATCGAGGAGGAGGACAACGAGACCCCGCATAACCCCGACGCCGTCTACGACGAGTTGCTCTGGGACAAGCAGGTGCAGGACGTGCGCGAAGCCCAAGAACACGCCACAGGCGATGGAACGACGGTGGCGATTATCGACACTGGTGTTGATGAGACTCACCCCGACCTCTCGAACCTCAACGCCGATGATAGTGCCGCTATCATAGATGGCAAAGTCGTCCCCCACGAAGGCGACCCCCATGGGCACGGCACCCACGTTGCGGGGACGGCCGCTGCGACGGGCGACGAACTCATGACAGGGACGGCCCCCGATGCGACAGTCGTCTCCGTAGACGTGCTGGGTTACGGCACGGGCACGTTCGGTGACATCATGGTCGGGATGGAGCACGCTGCCGACATCGGCGCGGATGCCGGCAACATCAGCCTCGGCTTCATGATGGCTCCGCAAGAGTTCGCTGAATTCGAAGACAACGTTGGACTCTACCGACAGATGTTCGAACCGGTCGCCAACTATGGGCGACGCAAAGGCACGCTGTACGTCGGATCGGCTGGCAACGACGAAACCGACTTGCAGGGTGGCTGGCTCCGCCTCTGGAACGGGCTATCGGGAGTCATCGGCGTCAGCGCCACCGGGCCGAACGACAAGCTCACGTTCTACTCGAACTGGGGGCGGAACGACGTCGATGTCGGCGCGCCAGGTGGCGGCTACGAAACCGAGGAGAAAACGACTGACCCGGGAACCGAATGGCCGTTTCCACTCAACCTCGTGTTCTCGACCTACTCGACGCAAGCAGAGGAGGACCCCGCTCCGTACGCGTGGCTCGCGGGGACGTCGATGGCGGCTCCGCAGGTCACCGGCCTCGCTGCCCTCGTACGCGAACTCGACCCCGAGGCGAACCCACAGCAGGTGCTCCAAGCTATCCGATACGGGGCGGAGGTCAGTGACGATCGCGGCGACTCCCATCTCGGTGCGGGGCGCGTCAACGCCTTGAATACGGTCGAACGGTTCTGAGATAGGCAGAAATCGGGCTGAAGTCAGCCCCGCGTATTATTTCGCTTCGAATCCTTCGAAGTTAGCGGGCACTTTCTGCCCCTCGAGGAACCCGAACGATTCAATCGGATAGGAAGGCAGTTTGTCGAGTCGCTGTGATCGATATGCGCATTGTATCTCAAACGACCTCAGAAATATGAGTTGATTTGGTAGTTTGATGGCGGAATGATGTATTCGCAAGTTCACGGTTGAAGCTATACTAGCTCGAGGTGCTCCGTCGCTGCCGCTTCGACCCGCTCTACGTCGGCTTCGGGGGCGTAGACGCCGAGTCGCCACTGGGCCCGCTGGGCTGCCTGCAGACCGCCGACCAGCGGCGACTGCTCGTGGAGACGGTGGACCTCGTCGTCGACGACGACCCGTGTCTCCGTTTCGGGCATGCTGGGACGAGGGGGACAGTCGACGATCACCGAACGGTCGTCGACTGTTGCGGCCTCGGCGATTTCGGCCTCGAGGGCCCGTAGTTCGGCGTGCTCGGCATCCAGCAGCCACTCGGGGACTGCGTCGAGGTCTATCCAGATCGCCCGCTTGTAGAGGCGGCGCTCGGCCAGCCGATCCGCGAATTCGGCCGTCACCTCGCACTCGCCGAGTGCACCCAGCAGCTGTGCGTCGGTCATCCGGGCGAAGGCCTCGACGTCGAGGTCGGTCTCGTCGAGGAGCAGGTCGCTCGCCCGCTCGAGCATCGCTCCCGCGATTCGGGAGACGTGGTGGCGATAGACCGTCGCGTTCATCAGGGCACGGGCGACGAGCAGGCTCTCCGCGGTGGGAACGTTTCCCTCCGCGAGCGCGAGGTCGCCGTCGACGAATCCGAGGGTCCTCACGAGACGTCCCGGATCCACCGTCCCGTAGGGAACGCCCGTGTGGTGGGCGTCCCTGACGAGGTAGTCCATCCGATCGACGTCGAGGTCGCTCGAGACGAGCTGGCCGAGTCGTCCGTCGCCCGCGATCAGGGCGGCGACGACGCCGGCGTCGAGTCCGTGGGACTCGAGGACCTCGCCCACTTCCGTTCCCTCGAGGAGGTGTGTCACCTCGTCGTGGTGGCGGCCTAGCCGACGCTGGATGATTCCCTCGGTCTGGTGGCCGTAGGGGCCGTGACCGACGTCGTGGAGGAGCGCGGCTGCCCGGACGGCCTCCGCTCGAACCCCCGTCACTCCGAGGTGAGCGAGCGCTTGACCTGCGAGGTGAAAGACCCCGAGGCTGTGTTCGAATCGGGTGTGACTCGCGGAAGGGTACACCAGCCGCACGGTCGAGAGCTGTTTGACGTGGCGAAGCCGCTGCATCGCCGGCGTGTCCAGCAGGTCGCGGGCGACACCGTCCACCTCAACGTAGTCGTGGACGGCGTCCTTGATGGCGTGCATGCCGGATGGTGCGAACCCGATCGTGAAAAATCGCCACCATCTTTTTTCCGCATCTCGTCGAGTTCGCCGCATTCCGTCTATTTTCCGCATCTCATCGAGTTCGCCGTATATCGTCGAGTTCAATGTACCGTATCCAGTTCGCCGCATCTCATCGAGTTCGCCGAGCAGTATCGACATCAGCGTTTGTCTGGGTCATCGATACGTTTTACTCACAGACCGTCGACTCTTTGGTCGAATGCGACTCACGGAAGAGAGCGCGATCATACGGGAAGTCTATCCCGAGTCCTACCTCGACTTCGCGATACTCGTCACGGACGTCGGTGGGGTTACGTTCCTGATGGTGTTGCTGTCGGTGCTGTACTGGCTCACCGACCGAAGACAGGTCGCCCTCGTAGTGAGTTACGTGGTCGCCGGGTTCGTCTTCATCACCGCGATCAAGGTCGTCCTGGGGATGCCTCGTCCCCCTGCGGAGGTCATGGTACTCGGGGAACTCGACGGCGATCCCTACGGGTTCCCCAGCGGACACGCGTTCATTTCGGTAGTCGTCTACGGGGGACTCCTCTGGGCGTTCGACCTCGTCCGCAAGTGGTGGGCTCTCCTCGGCGTCGCACTGCTCGTCGTCGCCATCTCGCTGTCGCGGGTCGTCGTCGGCGTCCACTACCTGGGTGACGTCCTCGTCGGGGCCCCACTCGGTCTGCTCTTTCTCTTCGCAGTGATCCGACTCGTAGACGGCAGTCCAACCCGCGGGTTCGTCCTGGCGTCGGCACTCGCGATTCCGGGGGTGATCGTCGCCGGCGGCGTCTACGAGTCCGTGATGGGACTGGGTCTCGCACTCGGTGGACTGGCGGTCGCGGGCTCCATCGAGAACCTGCCCGACCTGCGCTCGCGTCTCGAGGGTGCCGTGGTCACGGTGGTCGGGCTAGCCGTAATCGTCGCCGGGACGCTCGTCGAATCGGCCGTCGTGGGGTTCGAACCGGCGGCCGCTCTCGTCTACGCAGCGATCGTCGCGTCCATCGTTCTCCTCCCTGGCGCAGTTGGCCGCATCGAGGGAGGGGTGCTGGGACCGTCCGCGGGGTAAGTCGTGGGAATCGGCTTAAACTCACACAGTTGTGCAGCCGAACGCCTTCGAACCCGTATCGCGATTCGTCAATCGATGATCGAACCGCTTCCTGCCGCCGTGGAATACGGAATCCTTCTGGTGCTCGCCCTCCTCGCAGTGTCCGGCCTCACCGCCCAGGTCTGGCTCTGGAGACGGTACGCGAGGGTTGCCGAGTAGCCAGACAGCAATCGGTCACAGAAAGTCTCGAACGTCGGAGTACCACATGTCGTGGTAGTCGACGTGTCCTACCCGCCGAGCGATGGCGACCGCCAGGACGTGCCAGCAGAGTTCGGTCGGGTCCTCCGGATCGAGGTTGTACTCGGCGTCCTTGCACGTACAGCCGTTCCCCTCGATCACGTACTCGTCACCGTAGCCGACCACCACCGTGAAGTCGCGGTAGGCCTTGACCCGTCGCTCCGCCACGGCCTCGATAGCGCGGACGCCACGATTCCCGTGGAGCCGGGAGATCCGTTCGACGATCGACGGCGTGAGTTTCCCCTCCTCTTCGAGTCGGGCCTGCCACCGCTCGACGGGGTTCGACTCGGACACGACCAGAACTCTGTGCCGAACTGTAAAATCCGTTTGGTTGTCTCGGGTGGACCGATTCGGGTCGACGTGGAATCGGACGTGTGTGATGGCCCATGCAGCGAGTGAGAGATGCACATTGTGCACGGGAAACAGTACATAGAATAATTCAGTAATATAGTATGATTTTTGTATCATTGTCTCCCTGGGATCTGATGTGGGTCTCGCGGGGACCGCGTTACCGACGTATTCACGGCAACGCACGGTCGATTCCAGGACTCCCGGAGTAAGGACCGCTGTGTAAACCGAGATGACTGCACTCGAGGCCCTCGAATCCGGTTTCCAGCACGTACACCGGCAGGAATTACTGTCGACATCACGGACAGCTCGACTCGCACGACGTCGAGTGTAATCGATCACGACGCAGGCCGCGGCGACGTATCGCATTCCGCCGTCGAACCACGCCGTTTAACGCCGTCGCCGCTCGAGTGACGATATGCGCGTGACGGAAGGTGGCATCGAACTCGAGATCCCCGGCGAATCGACCGAGGGAATTTCAGAGTCGGTCTTCTACAACCCTCGCCAGGAACTGAACCGGGATCTGACAGTCGCGACCCTCCGCGCCTTCCGCGAGACAGAACCCCGGACCTCGACGTACCTCGACGCGATGACCGCGAGCGGTGTTCGTGGGATCCGGGCCGCCGCCGACGGCTGGGACGTCACCTGCTGCGATCGGAACCCGGAGGCGGTCGAACTGGCGAGATCGAATTTCGAACGAAACGGACTCGAGGGACGGGTGCTCGAGGAGAACGCGAACGTCCGCATGCACACGTCGCGGTTCGACGTGATCGACCTCGACCCCTACGGCACGCCGATGCCGTTCGCAGACGCGGCGTTCTCGAGTGCGCGCCACCTCGTCTGCGTCACCGCGACGGACACCGCGCCACTGTGTGGGGCCCACTTCGCGAGCGGGGTTCGTTCCTACGGAGCCGTTCCCAGGAACACCGAGTATCACACCGAGATGGGCGTCCGCATTCTGCTCTCCGCGCTGGCCAGATCCGCCGCCAGATTCGACGTCGGCGTCACCCCCCTGCTCACCCACGCCACCAGTCACTACGTCCGAACCTGCCTCGCTCTCGAAGGGAAAGCGACGGCCGCCGACGCCGCCCTCGAGGAACTCGGCTACCTCTCACACTGCGAGGACTGTCTCTATCGGGGGTTTCACCGAGGACTGATCGCGAATCCGCTCGATCGGTGTCCGAACTGTGACGGATCGCGACTCCTCGATGCGGGTCCCCTCTGGCTCGGGTCCGTCGTGGATCGCTCGTTCCTCGATCGAGTTCGCGACCGGATTTCCGACGAGTTCGAGACAGCCGAAACGGCCCGCGAACTGCTCGAGACGCTTTCGAGTGAACTCGACGAACCCACGTACTACGACCAGCACAAACTGTGCAAGAACTGGGGACGTTCCGCGAACGCGATGAATCAGTTCCTCTCGGACCTCCGTAAGGCGGGGTACGAGACGTCGAGAACGCAGTACGGTGGAACGACGTTCAAAACAGATGCGACCGTGGGCGAGATTTACGACGCGACGGAGCACAATCTGACCGACTGATTCTCGCGAATCCTGTTCCGTCTCGTCAGTTTGTGTTACGCCGACCGTTGTCCCGTCTCGTCAGTTTGTGTTACGCCGACTCCTGTTTCACCTGGACCAACCCGTCTCTCGGCTTTCGAATTGCACCAGGCGAATCCGAACGTCGTCGTTTTGCCACTACCTGTCATACTAGCGTTCGTGCTCGAACGCAGATCGGAACTCGACCTCGTTCGCCGCGGTGTCGACATCGCCCGAACCGAACAGTTGACACTGCTGGCCGCAGGCGTCGCGTTCTACGCCTTCCTCTCGTTCGTTCCACTCGCGTTACTCGTCGTCGCGATCGCGGCGTCGATCGGTGGTGAGGGATGGGTCGAGGGGGTCTCGGAGGCTGCCGCGGACGTCCTCACGCCCACGGCACAGCAGTTACTCGCGGAGTCGATCGCCGACGACGTCGGGAGACAGGGCGCGACCGTAGTCGGGGCACTCGGACTCCTCTGGGGTGGAAGCCGGGTACTCCGTGGACTGGATCGGGCCTTCGCGAAGGTGTACGGAACGGGTCCACCAAAGTCGATCCTCGCAACGCTGTCGGACGCCGCCCTCGTCACCCTGGTCGTCACGATCGGCCTCGGAATCGTCGCTGCCATCGAGACGGCAACGGTGTTCCTACCGGGATTCGACCCCGGACTCCTCGGACCGCTCGGGAGTCTGGTGGTGCTGTTTGTCGCGTTTTATCCACTGTATCTCATCTTTCCCGACGCCGACGTCACGCCCCGCGAAGCGCTTCCCGGCGCAGTGATCGCGGCCCTCGGCTGGTTCCTCCTCGCCCGAACGTTCTCTCTCTACGCGGGTTTCGCGACAGTCTCGGCCATCTACGGGGCGCTCGGTGGGATCTTTCTCGTTCTCGTGTGGCTCTACGTCGGTGCGATCGTTCTGGTCGGGGGTGCGGTGTGTAACGCCGTCCTCGCCGGCAGAGATTCAGACCGGCAGCTACAAAGTCCCGGCACCCGACAGTTTCCAGTAGGAGCGATGACCGACGACGCCACGGGTGCCGACGAGCCAGCCGGTGACGACGATATCCCGCAGGGGAAGCCGGATGATGACGATATCCCGCAGGGGAAGCCGGATGATGACGGTATCCCACAGGGGGAGCCGGATGACGACGATATCCCACAGGGGAAGCCGGATGACGACGATATCCCGCAGGGGGAGCCGGATGAAGGCAACTATCGGGTCGATACTGGCGAGGATCACCGACACGTAGTCACTGGCAAATACACCCAAGAGGACACCGCTGACCGAGTGAGCGCCCGCACCCGCGACCGTGCGGACGATCCGGAGGTCCTTCGCGAGGAGATCGAACGCCTCACCGATCGACTCGAGGCGTTCGAGGAACGGGTCGAAGACCGGACCGTCCAGAAGGCGTCACTGGAGGCCGAACTCAAGCGATACGTCAGAAAACGGGTTCGTCACAGCCACGCCCACGGCTGGGGCCCGTATCTCGTGTTGCTCTATGGAACGGCGCTAGCCATCGCGGCGTTTTACTACCTCGACGGCGGGTGGGCGATCCTCGCCATGTTCGTCGTCTGGACCTCGGTCCTCGGCGTCTACCTGCTGATGGTGCTCTTCGGCGCCGGAATCTCGTTGCTCAACGTCCCCGGCCGGCTCAGGAATCGGATCGAGGAGTGGCGATCCTGAAAAAGACGAACGAACCGGTGTCCTAACCGAATTCCGGATCGAACAATAGGCTTTTTTAGTACAGTTCAGCTTTCAGTTCGATGTGTAATGATTTTTGTACCTTCAGAAAGTAGGTACCGCTCTCATGGCGCTCGGATCACTGTCCCCCTGGTTCGATCCGACGCACGTGCAGGCGGTCAGGGACACCTTCCCGGAGTGGATGGCGCTCGTCTTTGCTGCTCTCTCGTATTTTGGAAGCGTCTACTTCGTCGCCCCCGCCGTCGTCCTCACTTACTGGTTCGTCGACCGTCGTCGGTTCGCACCCTGGATCGCCGTCGTCGCGGGAGGATACGCCGTCATGGCCGGAGTAAAGGCGCTACTCGACGTCCCCAGGGCGGACGTCGGTCCGGCAGTCGCCCCGGACGCGCTTCCCTTGTTACTCCAGATTCCCTATTCGACCCAGGTTCACGTGACCGACGCGAGCTTCCCGAGCGGTCACGCCCTCGCGGCGACCGTCGTCTGGACGATGCTCGCCCTCGAACTGAACGTCGGAACCCGTCGGCAGCGACTGATGGGTGCGGGCCTGATGATCGGGCTGGTCGCGTTGTCGCGAGTGGGCAACGGTCTGCACTATCCGACAGACGTCGCGGGTGGCGTGGCACTCGGACTCGTCTACGTCGCCGCAATGCTCGCGTTGCTGTCGTGGACGAACCGTAAGCGGACGACCCTCTTCGAACCCCGATCGATCCGAGAGACTCCATCACCGACGACCGCCGTCTTCGCCGTCGTTGCGGTACTCGCCGTCGGTGCGCTGACGGTGACGGGCGAGACGACGGAGGCGGGACTGGTCGGGATCGCGCTGGGCGGACTCGTGGGGTGGAATTTCCCGGACCCTCGGTGGCCATCGCTTCGACGTAGTGTGGGATACGGATTCCTGAGCATACTCGGTGTAACCGCGTTCTTTCTCGTGAGTTCCGTCGCGTACGTCGTCCCGTTCGCAGTGGGCCTGGTGACGGCGACGTTCGTCGTCGCCCTTCCGAACCTCCTCGAAACGACGTCCGGGCCGCTATCGATGCGTATCTCGAGGGAGTAATGAAAGAAGAGTGTTCACCGCACCCATTGTCGGCCGATTGGAACGTCCCGCGTGGCCGGTTGGAGCGTCTCGAGCAACC
>LKMJ01003765.1_pt1 | contig 14160 bp, 21 predicted proteins | sample 643391 | NCBI WGS metagenome assembly LKMJ01 (sample SAMN04112250, study PRJNA286221) | soda lake metagenome | biome: soda lake; feature: Kulunda Steppe; material: water; isolation source: sample PL-Br10 brine of Picturesque Lake | place: Russia: Kulunda steppe | collected 2010-07
GCATGTGTGGGTGGGTGCAGGCATTATGGCGAGATGCGGCAGCTTGCATTTGGGAGCAGGGCCATGCACGTGTGCAGGTGCGCACATGGCTCCAGGCTTCAGGACCTGCCCCACCTTCTGCCATGCATGGCACTCTTTGCTTGGCCCTCACTTGGCTGCAACTGCATGGCCCTGACTAGGCTGCAACGGCATAGCAACTGCATGGCCCTGACTTGGCAATCCAACCAGCAACACACGCACAAACGCTGAAACTCGCATACATGCAGACACGCCCGCACAAGCACCGACAGCAGCACTGCAGGAGACACACACACACACAGCACCACTGACGCAGAAGTTACTGCCTGGCTGTGCCGCCAATGCGCGCAGCATGGACTGAGTATGGACCCAGCATGGACTGAGTATGGACTGAGTATGGACTGAGTATGGACCTTGCATGGAGCAAGCTGCTCCAATGACCAGCGACGCGCATGCTCTGCATTCGCCCAGGTCCAACAAGCGGCCGCACCTGAGGACACTCATGCCTGAGGGCTGAGGCCTCCTCACGCTCAGGCGCAGCTACGCTTGCAGGCGGTCGTGACACCGTTGGAGCACCCTTTAAAGCAAGAGTGCTTGCTCATAGCAAACTCACTTGGCCTGGCCTGCAGGTGGAGCTGCGGCGGCCGCTGCCGCCTCGGCGGCTGCCTGCTCAGCGGCGGCGGCCTCAGCAGCAGCAGCGGCCTCGGCTGCAGCAGCCGCCGCAGCTGCCTCGGCGGCGGCCTGTGCCTCCGCCTGCGCAGCACCCTTGGCCTTCCCCAGCAGCTCCTGTGCATACGTGCGTGTTCATGTGAGGCATGTGGAAAGAATGAGATCCAAAAGTGGACTCACGAGTGGATGAGCAGGGTTGGGTCTGCATATTCCATTGCCTTTTGCGCATTGCCATTTTGCGGATTGGAAAACCCCAATGCATCCAATGCGACATGCTCCCCCTCTCCCCGCAGTCCCCGTGCTCCCGCTCAATCCCCCGCTGGCCCAGTAATTCCACTTGAGCCAAAGGCCAGCAGTCCTCGCGGCAGCTGCTGTCTACTGCTGCTGCCTTGTGCATCAATGCCCCGGCTCTCCTTGTCACTGGTGCCTGTGCCCCCTGCTGCAGGGCCTGGGTGCGATCAGCCGAGTAAAGGTCGCTCGCTGTACAGCCACACCAACTTGCATGCATGCACGGTAGTCAATTGACCACCCGCACGCTCGCGCCTCTTGCCATTGTAATGTACACCATTTTCAGCAACCTGCTTCATGCTCCAGCACAACAATGCTGGCACCTCGTCACAATGCCTTCCATTACCAAGATTTACGCCTGTCAAGAGCAAAGGATTTCACCAGGCACGTATATTCATGGGTAGCTCCTTTTGTTGACAAACTCCGATAACCATCATCCATCTGCTTTGGGAAATCACAATCACTGTGGGTACAATAAGGCAATGCTGGCGCTGCACTTCTACATCTCTCGCCACACATTCACACACACGCACACACGCACACGCATATCAACCACACGCGCGCGCAACACGCACGCATGCACGCACCTCCAGCAGATCCTTCATGAGGTCGAAGTTGCTGCCGTCGTTGAGGCAGAAGACTTTGATGGGCTCCGGCTCCGGCTCCGGCTCCGGCTCAGGGGGGGGTTCCGGCTCCAGCTCCGGCTCCGGCGGCGGCTCAGGCTTGCCCTGCAATCGCACCACGGCAAGCAATAATACCGCGCATGCAGTATCAAGTATGTGCATGGGACAATGCTCCGGAGGCAGCACCGGCCCCGGCTCGTCCTGCAGGTGCACACCACGGCATGCGGGATAAGCCATGCTTGCAGTCTTGCATGCTGAACGCATATTATATGCGAATATAAAATGTGTATATATGCGTATGTATGCGTATATTATATGCATATACATGTGGCATGTATAATAAGCATGCCATGCACAGAGAACAGCCCAGAGCTTTTGCCCTGCAGACTCATCAGTGCAGTGCCACATGAGGTGCAGGTGCGCTTGTGCGCTTGTGACCGTGAGCACGTATGCAGCTAGGAGGCTTGGAGGAGGGGCGCAGGCATGCCATTGCAGTGGGGCGCGGATTGCCTGTGACATGCAGCCTACAAAGCCACCTATCTGAGCAGGAGGCAGGTAGCGCGGCATGCACGTCTTTGCCCACAGCTATCTTAACGCATGTGGTTGCGCGCACTGGCACACACGCAGAGAGGCATACACGCGTGCATGCGCATGCATTTGCACCTTGCGCTTTGCCCCCGGCTTCTGAGCGGCTGCAGCAGCCTTCTGTGTGTCAGGGGTTTTGGGGGGCTCAGGCGGGGGTGTGGGTGGCCGGCTGGGGGGTGGGGGCAGCGCCCATTCTGGTGTGGGCATGTGTGGCTTGACGAGCATCATCGTGCACAGCAACCAGTGGTACCTGCGATTTAAGGAGGGCACAGGTTTGTGGTCTTTTTCAAGGGCAAGGTATACCAGGGTACAGGTTTGTGGGTTGTGTTCTCGAGGGGAGAGGGCATGTGGAGCTTGACATGTGTGCGCTGTATGACAAAGCAGCCAGCAATCCTCAAGTCTGGCTGCTGAGTGCGCTGGGAGTAGAAGCACAGCATTGTATGACTGGAGGTGAGATGCAAGCAAAGCAGGCTCGCTGTGAGCCTGCCTGCCAATGGCCTAGCTGAAGACCGAGAGGACAAGGAGGTGAGTGCAAGCGGACCAGTGAGCAGGTTGATATCTGAGGTCTTAAATCTCAGTTAATTTACCATTTACCCTGAACCTTGAGACCCTGATGCTTTACATGGCTAAAACACAACACATCTTTTGCATCACACCTTTCATTGCACTCATTGACGGTGCGCGGGAAGGCGTGCACAATCTCGCTCATGGACGCGTGGAAAGAGCGGTATCCCTCCTCGATCTCATCCAGCCGTGCCAGGGCAGCAGCCACCTGCTCATGAGCAAGGAAGAGCACTGGCTCCCTTTGCATGACCAGAATAAGCGCACGATAATGACGCATTGGCTCACACAATAATGATACACCTGCACGTGGGCGGTGAGTATTTTGGCTTAATGGAGGGCCAATGCACGCCACGCCCCACAGATGCACGCCTCACAGATGCACGCCACGCCTCACAGATGCACGCCTCACAGATGCACACCACGCCTCTAGGATGGACACAGCACCACACCAGATGTGCAGGCCCATCCCTTGAGTAAGCTTGGTAGCTTCATGCTTGCATGAGCCATGCTTGCATGAGCCATGCTTGCATGGTATGGGACCTTGTGAGTCCCTGGCGGCTAAACAAGAGCTCCTTTGAAACACCTTTCCAGAATGCACGCGGGTTTGCGCATACGCACATGGACCTTTTCATCAAGCACGCTGTGGTTGGGTGCTACATCAAGTCTTGCGTGTAGGCCCACCCCTTCCTTGTGCCCTCTGGCACTGCTCATTGTGTGCTTAGATTTGCTGTAAGCCCACACCTGAGTGTCAAGGTTCGGGTTTAGTGCTCATTGTGTGCTTAGATTTGCTGAAAGCCCACACCTGAGTGTCAAGTTGGTTCTCGTTGTAGCCCTGCCGCACAGCCTCAATGGCGGCTGCGAGGGAAGCCTGCATAGGAGCAAGCGTTGGGTATGCGTGGTCGTGCGCGCGCTCAGTACATGGGGGCATGTTGCATGAGCGCGCATGTGAAATGTTGTGCATCTTTGCACATGTGCGTGCTTGTGTACCTGTATGCAATCCATCAAGGACACATGGATAGATGTGTGTGCGTAAAAGTACGCGTGTCTGCGTGCACACGTGAACACACAGGCATGTTTTAGGTTGGGGCAGCAGGCTCACCTCACGCTCTGCATTCTCGGCATTCTGCTGCTCTCTTCTGGATTTGAGTGTCTGCCGCACCCCACCCTCATTGTTGCTGGTGGCCGTCTGCAGGTATTGCATATTTGAGTGTGTGTGTGTTTGTGCGCGTGTGTGTGTGTTACAGATAGGGCAAAACGCAAGCCTATGCTTTCATGGAGACATGCACTGCTTCAAGTTCGCTGGGGGCTGCCGCAGGCGAACTATGAAGAGGCAAATGGTTGGGGTGCAGAACTAGCTGCTGCAACTGACCCAGGTTTCCCCGACCGCCCTCTCCCCGCGCATGCCCGCCCATGCCTACTAAGAAGTCCACAACATGGGTCGAGACCACAAGGCATTCCTGGAGTGCGTGCGTATTCCTTTGCTCTGAGACAAAAGGAGGTCAGCAAAGTCAAGCAGTGCCTGGGCTCAATGGCCAGGGCCCCTCTCCCAGCTTATGTTTTGGGCTTTCAAGCAAACCAGTTGTCTATTGAATCAGAAAATGATCAGCGCCACGTGTGTCTGATGCAAAAACTTCGGTTCACAAAAAGGTGGGCCCATAGGGGTTTCAAATGGAACCCTACCCTTCCTTTCTACTACTCTTTGAGCATTATACAAAGCTGCAGCCAGCCGCTCTTCTTGCAAGCTGATTTTCCAAGCTTCATAAGCCCAAGCCGTTGGCCTGCCTGTCCCCACCTTGTGCTCCTCAAAAGTGGTGCACAACTGCACCAGCCAGTTGCCAAGCGCGCCCGAGAAGTGGCGCCAGCGGTCAGCCTGCAGAACAGATGAAAAAGGAAGCAATTTAACTCAATGTGCGGCAGAGGAGCATGTGCAGGCAGTCAAATGGCACACTCATTTGCAAGCACACACACACACACAGCATACACGTGCACAAAACACTCACACACACGCACGCACCAACACACACTCGCACGCACCAACACATGCACACCACTGAACCCACAACACACACACACACCTGCCACTCCAGAAACTTTAGGGCCTGCGTGATGAGGGCCAGTGCAGACTCCCTGCGGTCGCGCAGCACAGCTCCGCAGCCCTTGTCCAGGAGGTCGCGCGCCTCATCCTCGGGGTAGCCCTGCACGCGTGCACGTTGTCATCATAGCGCTCCTGTCTTGCTGTACTCTGGCCTCTCACCGTATTCGTTGAGGGCCTTGTCAGCAGGATACCATTGCATGTGAGCTAAGTGCATGAGGGCATGCGTGGTCCAATGCATGCATGCGTGGTCCGATGCATGCATGCGTGGTCCAATGCATGCATGCGTGCATCCTGAACGTGATATATGACGTGGAGTGTGTGACCAAATAATTGCATACGTGCTAATGTGAGCCAGTGCATGCACATCCATCACATGAAGCACCATGGGACGCATATGGTGTCTGGACATGCACAAAGTCTAGGAACAGCAACAGTGCGCACATGTCTGCAATCGAGGAGCCGCGTAACAGGTGTGTGCACACGCATGAAATCAAGGAGCCGCGCGTTAAGTGTGAGCACATGCATCAGATCTGGGAGCCTTGAGTGCATGGCATGCAGGAGCATGTGCATGGCATGTAGGAGTGCATGGCATGTAGGAGTGCATGGCATGTAGGAGCATGGCATGTAGGAGCATGGCATGTAGGAACATGGCATGTAGGAGTGCATGGCGTGTAGGAGCATGGCATGTAGGAGCATGGCATGTAGGAGTGCATGGCATGAGTGCATGGCATGTAGGAGCATGTGCACACACCTTGTAGTCTAGCACTTCCTGAGTGAGCTGCGCGTACGCCTGCCTGCCCTTTTCCTCGATCTCATTGTCATGCTCAAGGAGCCTGCAAGTGGCAAGCAGAGCATCAAGGAACAGCAATGCAGAGTCAAGGAACAACGACAAGGAGTCACGCGCCAAAGAGCAACAATTTAAGGTGGGGAAGTGATGAGCAGCGAGCAAGAGAGGAGTGATGAGGAATAGTCATCAAGAGTAGAGCCCCTATAATGGCATCAGAGGGACAACAATCAGGGTGACAGGTGCAGTGTCGTGGAATATAAAGGGTGGCAGGGCCACCCGGCTGCTCCAATAACTGTCACTTGATGCATGCACATGTGCATGCACACACGCATGCAGCCAGTTGTTCGCACTTAACACACCCTTGCAGACTCCGGCAAACACACACATACAGAGATCTGCAAATGAACGTGCATGTGCTCAACCCTCATGCCAGTTTGCTGCCTTAGCCAATCACTCAGATGTCACGCTGCCAGCGGTCGTGCACCAGGCATACTCAGACACACAAACACACACTTACACACACACATACACACACAGAGACTCACACCGATCTGCAAACACATTGATCTGCAAATACAGATGCGTGTACTTACCGCTCGTTCCAGGTTGCTGCCTCAGCCAGCCACTTGGCTGTCATGTTGCTGGCGGTCGTGCACCAAGTCGTCACGCGGCGCAAGCTCAGGTGCGGAGGCAGCAGCTGCGGGATGGCCTGCAGAGCGGTGGAATCGAAGGCGGTAGTCAGAAGTGGATTTTGGGTGCGTCAAGGCATCCATGCAGGGGCTTGTTCTGAGGAAGCAGCTGTAGGATGGCGTAAGGGATGGCTATAGGGATGGCATAAGGGGAGGCGTTAGGGGTGGCGTGAAGGATGGCGGGAAATGGTAGGTCAGGAGGCGGGCAGGCTTGGGTCCAGGATGTAGCGGTCGTTAAAATCTTGTGTAAATGAAGAGGTGGCCAGGTGACAAACAAGCAGGGATGGCCCGTGGAGTGGCGAAAGGGCTGAGGGATCAGTGTGGTTGGAAGTGCAATAGGTGGACCTGCTGGATGGGAGGAAGCGGGGGCCCCTGAGAAAAACGAACCTTGCAATGGAAGTAGGGGCAGCGTAGCAGGATGATTCACTTTTTTATGGCAGGGGCGGAGGGAGAGCAAAATGGAACAGCGGGATCTGGGACGCGAGAATTTATCTCCAGGTTGAGTACAAAAGGGAATGCGTGAGAGGGACACCAAATCATCCTCTTACTTCAATGCAGGAGGATAGATACACAAGAGCTGGAGTAGAGGGCAGAAAAGAGCGTGCATGAGGATAAGCATGTGCATGCAAGAGTACGAACAAGAGCACGCAAAAAGACAGGCAAGATCTGGTCCTCGGGAAAGAAAGAGGACAATAGGATAGAGAGGACGAAAGGACGAAAAAGAAAACTCAAGGATAGAAAGAGGACTAAATGACAACAAGACACTTGAAGGATAGAAAGAGGACTTGAGGGCCGTTAGAGGACTATAGGACAGAAAGAAGACGAGAGGACAAAAAGAAGGCCACAGGGCAGAAAGAAGAATTGAGGACGGAAAGAAGACCGAAGGGCAGGCAAGGGCTGGATCAGAGGGCAACTCCTGGGGACTCCTCCACCCCTCTGTGCCTCGTAAGCTTGACTTGGTCCAAGATGTACCATATGGCACATGTGCCCTCACACAAACTATGTGCACATTACGCTTAACAATGCACGCAAAACGGCAATCCAACGCCCACCCAGTGCAAGCACACACGTGCAAAAGCACACATGCGTGCGCGCACACACTAGGGCACCCGTGCGCATGCCCATCTCCACATGCTTGACCATGCCCGCAGACCTGAATGCAAATGCACACACAGTGCAAGCACGCACGCGCCCATAAGCACACATGCGTGCACTCACCTCCACATGCTTGACCATCCGGTGGGCCCCCTTGCCCTGCCACTCACGCACGCGGCTGAACAGGTGCAAGCGTTCAGGGGGCTCCGCAAACTCGGGGCTCCTGCACGTAAGCACGCACACACGCACAAACACGCAGGCATTCACGCACACGCATACACATGAATGGTCAATGGGTGCGGATGAAGAGGTGCAAGCGCTCTAGAGGCTCTGCAAACTTCACCCGCACATCCATGTGCGCTCACAGTGTATGTGAACGTGTGTGTGTGTGTGTGCGCGTGCGTGCACATGTGCACACACACACACGCACACACACATCAGCCTTCACACAAGGTATGCACGGGCCAGCATAAGCTGCAGGCATTTGCACAGCTGCTTATGAGTGGGGACTCCATGCGCAGAGGGTTCCATTCACAGAGAACAAATAACGGCTTGAGTGCACGTGAGTGTGAGTATCTGTGTGCATGTTTTCATTCCAGCTGCCCCCAACACCCTCCATGTCGGAAGCCTTACCATGTTGCACTCTCTGTAAGAGCTACATGCGCAAGCTAGCAGAATTTCCAGTTAGGACCATCTTTTAGCTTTGAGTTCAATACTCATACATTTGCATACTTAGATGTATACGCAATCCATCCTTATACGCACTCCATCTGGCATAGCATTGTGCCTGTGTGCAACATCCTAGGGGTTCTGCCAGCAGTTTGTGCTCCTTGATTGCTCTACTTTTCAAGCATTGATTGCTCACAACATGCACACACAGAGACACACACACACACCTGCACACACACACACCTGCACATACACACACAAGCGCACCTGATCCTCTGGTTGAACAGGTCCATGGCGTGCAGTGAGCGCAATGTGCGCCACGAGTTCAGCGCCGTCTCCCAGCGCAGCCGGCGCTGCCGCTCTGCCTCGACCTCGGCGACTTGGAGGCGCTTCACAAAGTCAGCATACGCACGCCTGCCAGGTGCACAGTTGGCAGTGAGTGCAGGGTTTCAGGGCATCATCGCCTCTATCTCAGCCACTTAGTCCACCAAGGCGGTGCTTGCAGAGTTGCCCAAGCATTTGAGTGGCAGGCAGGCCCTAAGCACAAGCACGGTCTGCAGTCACCCACACAAACAAACCCTGCACCTGCGCCTAGCAAGCAGCAGGGTTATTGAGGCTGATGGCATTGCGCCCTAGGACGCTATCAGCCTTGGACCCCAATAACAAAAAGAAAAAAACATGTACACGCATGCATTAAAACACACACACACAAACACACGCATACAAAAGCACATAAGCGCGTTCATATGCGTGCACAGGTGTAATTGCACACACTCACGCACACACACACGCGCGCACACACACACACACACACACACACACACACACACACCTGTTCTGCAGGATGGAGGAGTTCAGGTTGATGGACTCGCGCTCCAGGATGCGCTCAATCTCGCCCTCGCTCAGGGCAGCCGTCTCCACCATGTCTGCTACCTGGGGTACAAACAATACAGCACACATACATTATCATACAATGAGGGCAACTGTCTGCGTTCTGCCAGCCGCCTGGGACACACCAAGGCATGAAGCACACACCATTGCATGCAGCACACACCAAGACATGAAGCACACACCATTGCATTCAGCACACACCAAGACATGCAGCACACACCAAGGCATGCAGCACACACCAAGACATGCAGCACACACCATTGCATGCAGCGCACACCATTGCATGCAGCACACACCAAGGCACGCAGCATGTGCCATGACAATCAGCACACACCACGACACGCAGCACACACCACGACACGTAGCACACACCAAGACATACAGCACACACCAAGGCTTGCAGCATGCGCCAACTGCTGATCCAATGCCTCTCATTCACAACCAGGCGGGCGGTCAACCCTCATCCTGTGGTTGATTCAATGCCTGTCCATCTACCAGGCTCAAGCCCTGGCATGCCTGTGGTCAAGTGTGACCCTCCCCAGGCTCTGTAGGCAGCTAGGCTCTGTAGGCAGCCAGCCAGGCTCTGCAGGCAGCCAGGCTCTGTAGGCAGCCAGGCTCTGTAGGCAGCCAGCCAGGCTCTGCAGGCAGCCAGGCTCTGTAGGCAGCCAGCCAGGCTCTGCAGGCAGCCAGGCTCTGTAGGCAGCCAGCCAGGCTCTGTAGGCAGCCAGGCTCTGTAGGCAGCCAGCCAGGCTCTGTAGGCAGCCAGGCTCTGTAGGCAGCCAGCCTATACATGCCTCTCATGCTTTGGTCCCTGCCTAATTGCCCATTGTATTCCCTTCCACAGTGGCTTTCATAAGGGTTGGCGCACATTCCACCTCTTTCCATCCCCTGCCGTCAAACTCAGCTGCACCCCCTCTGTGTCAAGAGTAGCCACCTCACCATCCTGTCCAACTGCATCGCCAACGCCGCTCCTCACTACAATCCCCACTACCATCCTCACTACCATCCCCACTACCATCCTCACTACCATCCTCACTACAATCCTCACTGCAATCCCCACCTGCATTTTCCTCAAACACCCCCTGCACCTGAAACAGCCCCCCTCCCCATCTTGATCAGCTGCGCCACCACCACCACCACCACCACTGCTACCACCACCACCACCACGCGCCCCCTACACCACCTCATTCACCCGTACCACCCCCTGACTCCCCCCGCATCCTCAGTTGCAGCCCCCCTCACCATCTTGTTCAGCTGCACCTCCACTGCCATACGCCGCCGCTCCTCAGCCTCGTCCAGCGAATGGCCAAGCACCTCAATCCAGCGAGCACGCTCCGGCACGCGCTGCGCCACAGCGTCCCACACCTACGCGCGCAACCCCAGCCAAAAACAGCGGGGGCGTGTATATGCATGAGCATTGAGCGCCTGTGCAAGACCCTCAGACCAAGGCACCTCACACCGTGCTATGTGTGTGTGGCGCTCCAGCACCGATTGCACCACAGCGCCTGACACCTGCGCGCGCAGCAGGTGGCTCTCACAGGTACTGAGGCATTGTCAGCTTGTTTAAGGTGGGGTCAGCTGGCCTGAATTAAAAGTGCCCATCGATGACACAAGCGTGCGCACATACACACATACATACATACACACACAAGCACACACGCACGCGCGCACACACACACATACATACATACACACACAAGCACACACGCACGCGCGCACACACACACATGCACACACACAGACACAAATATGAGGGCGGACACTCACAGCACACACGCTGCATTCCAGGAGCACGAAGGGCGCAGGCGCACATGTAGGCCACCAAGAGGAGTGGCAAAGCTGTGATCAGGATGGGCATGATTCAACCCTGCATGGGGTGGCACGGGAGGGCCCCTCAGCGCCTCTGCGCATTTGGCGCTCCACAGGCAGACTGCGCCATATGTGCTCCCCCTTGGGAGCAATGTGCACGCCAATGCAAGGTTACTCTGCTCTGTCTTGGTGTCGCTCCGGGTGTGTGCGCCCTCTGCAACCTCATACTACCCACCTCAGGATCTTTCAGGCTCATCCCCCTGCGCTCCCACCACCCACCACCCTTTCATCCCCCTCATCACTCTCACAAAACCCTCATAACCCTCATAATCGTCATAACCCTCATAACCCTCATAAGCCTCATGACCCTCATCACTCTCACCACACCCTCATGACCCTCGCCACCCTGGCCTCCCATCGCCCACCACCCTCATGAACCCTCAACACCCTGTGCACCCACCTCCCACCACCCACCTGGTACACCTCGGGCTCTGTCAGGCGCATGACCCTGTCCTCACTCAGCACGGCCATAATATCTTCGATGGTTGCATCGTCGCTCCGCAGCCGGGACTTGAGCTCTGCGGCACAGGCGCGGCAGCAACAGTGACAGGGCTTGGCGCAGGACAGTGACAGTGACTGTGGACAGGACAGTAACAGTGACTGTGGACAGGACAGTGACAGGGACAGGGACAGGGACAGGGACAGGGACAGGGACAGTGGACAGTGACAGTGACAGTGGACAGTGACAGTGACAGTGACAGTGACAGTGGACAGTGACAGTGACAGTGACAGTGACTGTGGACAGGACAGTGACAGTGACAGTGACAGGCGCGGCAGGACAGTGACAGTGACAGTGACTGTGACAGTGACAGTGACAGTGACAGTGACAGTGACTGTGACAGTGACAGTGACAGGGCTTGGTGCAGGCGCGTCAGCAACAGGAGTCAGTTGTAGCACAGCTGCCACAAGGGCTGCCTGCTGCACCTGTGCAGGACCTTTTGCCATGTCACAGCCCTGCGCCGTGTGACCCTGCCATGGCCAGGGACAGAGTGCTTCAAAAATGCCATGGCCCTGCAGGGGCAACAAAGCAGCTCGGCCCGGGCTGACCAGTCCCACAGCTGCCCAGCAAGCCACTCAGCCAGACGCACTGACTGACAGTCAAGACAGTGCTTGCAGCTCTGGGAATGGCCGGCTCCACGACTGCCTGGCACAACCACTCAGCCAAACGCACCTACTGACACTTAACACGGTGCTTGCAACCCTAGACATGGCCTGCTCCATAACTGCCTGGAACACCCACTCAGCCAAACGCACCTAATGACAGTCAAGACAGTGCTTGCAACTCTGGATACGGCCGGCTCCACGACTTCCTGGAACACCCACTCAGCCAAACACACCGACTGACAGTTAACACGGTGCTTGCAACCCTAGACATGGCCTGCTCCATAACTGCCTGGAACACCCACCAGCCTGCCGGCTTGGCTGACGGATGATCAAACCTATCCTTCTTAACTTAGGATGGCCAGCTCCACAACTGCCCAACACCCCCCTTCATGGACCTCCCTTTCTCGTCCCCTTGACCACCAGCCAGCTCGCCCGCCTGCCAGCCAGCCATCCGGCAGCACCACCGACAGCAAGTGCAATGCCCGCACCCACCCACCTGCCGCCACAGAGCCCACATCCTCCTCCAGCTGCTGCTGGGTGCCGTCCCTGACCCCCACAAACGCATCCCACGCCGCCTGGTGCCGCCCCATCTGCCGCCCCAGCATCTGGCGCACACCCTCCATGCTGGCCTGCACATTACATGACAAGGCCATGCCTGATGCACACAGCTGTGCATGTGCTGTGCGGCGGAGTGTGGTGCTTGGGGCGCAAAACTGGCGAGCCTGCACACAGGGGCTGTCTTAAAGCACGTGCTCTACATCATCTTGCACGCAGTGTCAAGTGTTGTTGTACGTGCAGACGCATTGCCTGGGGCATCAGCATTCCCTGCGTGCGTGCTTGCATTTAGGCTTGCATGCACACACAATAGCTGTGCATATGCTACAATGCAAGTGGACAGCGCCGCGTGGGTGTGCTCTTGTGTGCATGCGTGTGCATGCACGTGTGCATGTCCGTGTGACGGCACAGCCCGCAGCGCAACATGCACAGCCGCAGGTGTGGGGTGGTATGAGCAGGCACTTGTGATGATGGTGCACGGCAGGCGCAGCAGCAAGCCAATCAGGGACGACCAGGGTTGGTTCTCTATCCAGCTTGCCAAGATCCTTGCTTGATGGGCGTTGGGAAGCCGAGTGAGCGCCTCCATATGGGGATAAGCAAAGCTAGATGCCATCATCAGTGTGTGTAGGGGGCTGGGTACCGTAAAAAATAATTTTTGTGTGACCCTGTGGGCTCTGTCCAGGTACCTTGCGGCCCAGTGCGACGCGCAAGACATGCGGTGCCTGGTGGCACAAGCATGTGGTGCCAGGTGGCAAGACATGTGGTGCCTGGTGGCAAGACATGTGGTGCCAGGTGGCAAGACATGTGGTGCCTGGTGGCGCGCAAGACATGTGGTGCCTGGTGACGCGCAAGACATGCGGTGCCTGGTGGCCTCAAGACATGTGGTGCCTGGTGGCCTCAAGACATGTGGTGCCTGGTGGCAAGACATGTGGTGCCTGGTGGCAAGACATGTGGTGCCTGGTGGCGCGCAAGACATGTGGTGCCTGGTGGCAAGACATGTGGTGCCTGGTGGCACAAGCACATGAATTACGAGGTGCCTGGTGGCACAAGCACATGAATTACGAGGTGCCTGGTGGCACAAGCACATGAATTACGAGGTGCCTGGTGGCACAAGCACATGAATTACGAGGTGCCTGGTGCCCAGTGCGATGCATAACACAAGTGGTGGTGGCACAAGCACATGCGCACAAGCACAAGGGGCTCACCTTTTCTGGGCGGATGTCTGGCAGGAGTGAGTGCACCTCCCTGCAACACAAGTGTCGGTTGTTCATTGGGCTTGGTGTTTAGTTGCATTGGCGTGGAGTTGAGCAGTGTGCTGGACGATCTTATAATCTTTGGCAGTGAAAATCCATGCCGTGATTGAGTGGCAGTACACTGCAACGTATACGTGTTTGCATGTGCGCAGTCAGATTTTGTGCATTTAAGCTGGTCTGTGTGTAAGTGTGTGTATGTGTGCGTGTGTGCGCGTGTGCTTGCGCGCGCGCGTGCATGAGTACTTGTGTACATGAGTGCGCCTCTGCATTGTGTGCATGTGTGCACGCCAAGGGGACATGCAGAGCAATTCCATGTGAGATGTCCTGTGGAGGAGGTGCCAACAGCAAGTTAGAGGGGTGTCCATCCATGTCAATAATGCGCAGGAGCACAAGACACGCATGCACA
>LKMJ01003769.1_pt1 | contig 14153 bp, 11 predicted proteins | sample 643391 | NCBI WGS metagenome assembly LKMJ01 (sample SAMN04112250, study PRJNA286221) | soda lake metagenome | biome: soda lake; feature: Kulunda Steppe; material: water; isolation source: sample PL-Br10 brine of Picturesque Lake | place: Russia: Kulunda steppe | collected 2010-07
GACATCGAACTGGAGGAGGAAGCCGAACCCGCCGACGTCGACCCCGAGATCGAGTCCGAACTCGACGATCTCAAAAAGGACGACGAATAGCGGCGTCAGGACGGTTGACGGACCGGTGAGTCAGAAGAGCCGACGGCGGTTATTACTCCGAACCGCCGAGGAAATCCGGTTCGACGCGCTTCTCTTCGATCTCGTCGCCGAGGTGCTCGCGGAACGACTCGACGGCGACGTCTTTGGCCTCCGCCTCGAACCGATCACGAACGGAGACGGTGCCCGCTTTTTCCTCGTCGTCACCGACGACGAGCATGTAGGGGACGCGGTCGTCGTGGGCGGTCTGGATCTTCTTGCCGACCGTCCACGAGCGGTCCTCGATCTCGACGCGGAACTCGTCGAGATACCGGTTTTTGAGCTGCTTTGCGTAGCCGATGTTGTCGTCGGAGACGGGGAGAATCCGGACCTGCTCGGGCGCGAGCCACGTCGGGAAGTTCCCGTCGAAGTGTTCGATGAGCACCATGAAAAAGCGCTCGTAGCTGCCGTACAGCGCCCGATGAATCATCACCGGGCGGTGCTCCTCGTTGTCCTCGCCCGTATAGGAGAGATCGAACCGTTCGGGCATGTTGAAATCGAGCTGTACCGTCGGGCCGTCCCAGTTGCGTCCCAGCGCGTCCTCGAAGGCGAAATCGATCTTCGGGCCGTAGAAGGCGCCGTCGCCCGATTCGACGTCGTACTCCATCCCGCTCGACTCCAGGACGTCCCGGAGCTGCGATTCGGCCTGCTCCCAGATCTCGTCGGAGCCGACCGACTTCTCGGGCCGGGTCGCCAGCGCGACCTCGTAGTCGAGATCGAACGTCTCCAGCACCTCGTTGATCTGGGTCATGATCGTGTTGACCTCCCGTTCGATCGAATCGGGTTTGATAAACAGATGGCCGTCGTCGATCGTGAACGCCCACACCCGGGAGAGCCCCGACAGTTCGCCGCGCTGTTCCTTGCGGTAGACCTTCCCGTTTTCTGCGTAACGGATCGGGAGATCGCGGTACGACCAGTTGCCCTGATTGAAGATCGTCGCGTGGCCGGGACAGTTCATCGGTTTGAGGCCGTACTCCTCCTCGTTGACGTCCAAGAGGAACATGTCGTCGACGTAGTTGTCGTAGTGACCGGACTGTTTCCACAGCTCCGTCCGGAACAGGTGTGGCGTCTCGACGAACTCGTAATCCTGCTCGTCGTTCAGCCCGTCGACGAACGCCTCAAGTTCCCTGAGAACCGTCTTCCCGTTCGGGTGATACAACGGGAGGCCGGGACCGGTCACCTCGGGGATCGAGAACAGATCGAGCTCGTTGCCGAGCTTTCGGTGGTCGCGCTCTTTGGCCTGTTCGCGACGCTGTAGGAACGAATCGAGGTCGCTCTCGCTTTCGAATGCTGTCCCGTACACACGGGTGAGCGTGTCGTTTTCCTCGTCGCCACGCCAGTAGGCCGCCGCGATGTTCAGAAGCTTTACCGCGCCGATCTCGCCGGTCGAATCGACGTGTGGACCCTGACAGAGGTCCTGCCAGTCGTCCTGAACGTAAAACGAGACCGTCTCCTCGCCCTCGGCCTCGGTCTCGAGGATCTCGCGTTTGTACTCGTTTTCGGCGTAGATCTCCAGCGCCTCCTCGCGTGACCGTTCGACCCGCTCGATGTCGTAGTCGGCCTCGATGATCGATTCCATCTCGGCTTCGAGCTCCCCGAAGTCGTCCTCGGAGAGTTCGACGCCCGTGACGTCGTAATAAAACCCCTCGTCGGTCGGCGGGCCGATCGCCAGCGTCGCCTCGGGGAAAAGTCGCTGGAGCGCCTGTGCGAAGACGTGTGCAGCCGAATGGCGCAGCACCCGGAGGTACTCGTCGGACTGTTCGGTGACGATGACGAGTTCGCAGTCCGCATACAGCGAGTCGGTTTTATCCGTGAGATCTCCGTCGACGATGCCGGCGACCGTGTCCGATCCGAGCCCAGGTCCGATCTCGTAGGCCACGTCCTCGACCGTCGACCCCGACTCGACCTCGAGTTCGGAGCCGTCGGGTAACGTAACGACGATGTCGCTCATGGCTATCACAACTCCGGGCGTCCGGATAAGTCCAACCTTTCGACGCGGCGACGATCAGGTGTATCCCATCTCCGCGTCGAGTTCGACGTCGCTTCGGGCGAAGGTTCCGGTTCCCCGCGCCAGCTGGTTCCCCTCGTCGTCGTAGAGCACGCCGTCGGCGATGAGCTGTTTCGGGTGGTCGTTGACGACGGTCGCCGTCGCGCGGAGTTGTCCCTCGGAAACCGGGCGCGTAAGCTGGAGGTGGAAATCGGTCGTGAGCACGAAGACGTCCTCGACGATGGAGTTCGCGGCGAAGAAGGTGGCGTCGTCGAGCGCCTTGAAGTAGTAGGTGCCGTGGACGCCGCCCGCGGCGTGGTGATCGCCCTCGTCGACGCCGAGACGGATCTCGGCCTCGCCCTCCCCCGTGATCGAGAGGGTCACGTCGAGGCCGTCGTTACACGGCGTCCCGTGATACATCCGTTCGAGCTTCCGGTAATGGTCCATGCACGGGCGGTCTCAGCGGTCGAATATAGGGGTTGTCGTCCGGTCGATGCTGGCCAGTTCGGGGCCCCGCGCCGACAGTTTATACGGCCCCCGGCCCTGAAACAGCGTATGAACGTACTGGTCGGCGGCGGGACGGGATTCGTCGGTGAGCATCTCTGTCGAGAGCTTCACGAACGCGGCCACGACGTGACGGCGCTGTCGAGATCACCCGACGAAGGGGAGCTTCCGGACGGCGTCGAATCGGTGACGGGTGACGTGACCGACTACGATTCGATCGAGGGCGCCTTCGAAGGCATGGACGCCGTCGTCAACCTCGTCGCACTGTCGCCGCTGCTCCGACCGCGTGGCGGCAACGAGATGCATTATCGGGTCCACAGAGGCGGGACCGAAAACGTCGTCCGAGCCGCCGAAACACACGGTGTCGGACGGATCGTCCAGATGAGCGCGCTGGGGGCCGATCCGGACGGGGAGACGGCCTACATTCGGGCAAAAGGCCAGGCGGAGAATATCGTTCGGAAGTCGGCTCTCGAGTGGGTCGTCTTCCGTCCCTCGGTCGTCTTCGGTGACGGCGGGGAGTTCCTCGAATACACGAAACGGCTCGCACCACCCTATGTCACGCCGCTTCCGGGCGGCGGGAAGACCCGGTTTCAGCCGATCTGGGTCGGGGATATCGTCCCGATGCTTGCGGACGCGGTCGAGTCCGAAACCGAGCACGTCGGAGCGACCTACGAGATCGGCGGTCCCGAAGTTCTCTCGCTCGCGGCGGTCGCCGAACTCGCCCACGCGGCCGACGGTCGACCGGTCGGTATCGTTTCGATCCCGATGGGTCTGGCGGGGATCGGGCTCAAATCGCTCGATTTCGTCCCGGAATCGGTATTCGACGCCGTGCCGGCCATACCGCGTATGGGCTCGGATCAGTACCGGTCGCTGCGGTTCGACAATACGACCGAAACGAACGATATCGGGGCGTTCGACCGCACCGAAGCGGACCTGCTGACTGTTTCGGCGTATCTGGACGTCTGACACGGATGCTGTGGGGTCGTTTCGATCATCGAGAGTATCGTAATCGGCGATGACCGGCGAATGGATACGACATCCCCCCGGGACGGGATCCAGACATATTAACGAGGCGATACGTGTCGTCTCAGTGTCCGACGTTGGCCGAAAGCTTATCATTTCCGTGGACCGCTACCCCTGATAAGGACCACTATGAAACTCGCAATGATCGGCTTCGGGCAGGCCGGTGGGAAGATCCTCGACCGGTTTCTCGAGTACGACTCGACCCGGGGGACTGGGATCGTCGGGCACGCCGTCGCGGTGAACTCCGCGAAAGCCGACCTGATGGGACTCGATTACGTACCGAACGAAAACCGGGTCCTCATCGGGCAATCGATTGTGAAGGGACACGGGGCCGGGACCGAACCGGAACTGGGAGAACAGTGTGCGCGGGAAGACATAGAGGAGATCCAGAGCGCCATCGACCAGATGGTCTCGAGCGAGATCGACGCGTTCTTGATCATTGCGGGGCTCGGCGGCGGCACCGGGAGCGGTGGGGCGCCGGTGTTGGCCGAGCATCTCCAGCGGCTCTACGTCGAACCGGTCTACGGGCTCGGAATCCTGCCGAGTCGCGACGAGGGCGGGATCTACAACCGGAACGCGGCCCGTTCGTTCCAGGGCTTCGCCGAAACCGTCGACAATCTGCTCACCTTCGACAACGACGGATTCAAAACCGGCGGTGAGAGCCTCGGCGAGGGGTATCAGGAGATCAACGACGAGATCATCACGCGGTTCGGCGCGCTGTTTTCGGCCGGCGAGGTCGAGGCACTCGGCGACAACATCGCCGAAAGTGTCGTCGACGCCTCGGAGATCATCAACACACTCGGCGAACACGGGATCACGAGTATTGGGTACGCCTCCGAGACGATCGAACGGGACGGGTCGAAGGGCGGACTGCTCAACCGACTTCGCGGCGGCAACGATCAAAACGGGTTCGCGGGCAGCGGTGACGCCACGAACCGGATTACCGCTCTTGTTCGGAAGGCGACGCTCGGTAAACTGACGCTACAGTGTGAGGTCGACAGCACCGAGCGAGCGTTGCTTTTAGTTTCGGGACCGCCGGATGCACTCAACCGGAAAGGGATCGACAAGGCGAGGAAGTGGCTCGAGAACGAAACGGAGTGTATGGAGGTCCGGGCCGGCGATTACCCGCTCCCGAACGAGGAGAAGGTCGCCGCGATCGTCGTGTTGGCCGGCGTAACGGATATCCCCCGGGTCAAGGAGATGCAGCGGATGGCGATCGAGGCCCAAGAACGAAGCGAGGAACTCAAATCGCAAAGCAAAGACGGTTTAGAGGATCTCATCGAATACGGCGACGATGAAGAGTAACAAACTGTTCGCCGGGGTCTTCGCTGTCCTGCTGTTCGGGACGCTGTTCGCTGGGACGGCGCTGGCGGTACAGAGCACCCCCCAGGACATGCCCGACGAGGCCGAGGTCGGCACGGAAATGGAAACGACGTTCGAGATCGACGAGCTGTTCGACGAGTTCGAGACCTGGACGCTCACGGCGGAGACGGAACTCGAAAACGCCACCTGGACGATCTGGCAGTACAACCAGGGCGGTAGCGAAATCTCACGCGAGGAGACCGACGGCTCGGAGACAACACAGCCGATCGATATCGAGGACGGAACCGCGACCGTCGAGGTCCGCGTGACCGGAACGACGCCCGAGATCGACGAACTGAGCTACGACCCGCCGGACCGGTTCGTCGTGGCGAACTTCACACAGATGCGTGAAGGCGGGACGGACCGCGAGATCGAAACCCACGAAACCCACTACTACACCGCCGAGAGCAAGGAAGCCAGAGAGGCGATCGACAGCGCCCGGACCGCCGTCGAGGCGTCGGGATCCGACGACGCCCAGTCGTCGCTCGACAGCGCGATCTCCGCATACGAGAGCGGGAACTTCGAGAACGCGATCGATCTGGCCGAACGGGCCGAAGACGAGGCCGACCGGAGTGAACTCCTCAGAACCGGACTGATGATCGGCGGCGTAGCGATCGTCGTGGCGCTGCTTGCGGGCGTCGGCTACCGCGTGTACCGGTCGAGACAGAAGGGCCCGAGCCGACTGAAGTGATGGACGTTCTGGTCCCGTTCGCGACGTCGGAGCCGAAAACACGTCTCGCCGGCGTTTTGACGCCCGAAGAGCGCTCGGAGTTCGCTCGCGTCATGCTCGAAGACGTCTGTGAGACGATCGTCGAGGCGGGCGGGTCGCCGACGGTGCTGTCGACGGCGGAAATCGACTGTGAGTGGCCACTCACCGTTGACGACCGACTGTTGACGACGGCGGTGAACGCGCACCTCGATCCGCCGATTGCCGTCGTCATGGCGGACCTGGCGCTCGCGACACCTGCTGCGCTGTCAGAACTCTTCGAGTCAGATGGCGACGTGGTTATCGCACCCGGACTCGGAGGCGGGACGAACGCGCTCGTCGTTCGCCACCCGGAGTTTTACGTCGATTACCACGGGACGTCCGTCGCCGATCACCGTCGGATCGCCGGGGAGATCGGCGCGACGGTGACCGAAACGGACTCGTTCAGGCTGGCGATCGACATCGACGAACCGGAAGACCTCGTCGAACTCGTGCTTCACAGCGACGGACCGGCGGCGGCGTGGCTCGATGACGCTGCCGTCAGCGTGACGAACGAACCGACCGGCGGTCGGGCGACCGTCAGTCGCGATCGGAACGACTCGTAGCCGGACCGCGATCCTTTTTATGCTCGCCTTCCCACGGTCCGACGTGTTCGGGGCCGAAGCCTACGGAGTCGAGTTGACGATCGATCCCGACGACGTCGAGCGATTGCTCGAAGTCGACCCCGCCGATGTCTCCGCCGCCCCCGCGTTGACGTTTGCGAGAAACGTCTTCGTCCCGCTGACGACAGCGTGTCGGTACACCTGTACGTACTGTACGTACTACGACGTTCCGGGGGAGGCCTCGCTTCTGTCACCCGAAGAGATCGAGCGGATCTGCGAGCGTGGCGCCGAGGCCGGCTGTACGGAGGCGCTGTTTACGTTCGGCGACGATCCGGACGAGAGATACACCGAGATCCACGAGCAGCTGTCGGCGTGGGGCCACGACTCGATCCACTCGTATCTCCGGGAGGCCTGCGAGATCGCTCTCGACTGTGGGCTGTTGCCGCATTCGAACCCCGGCGATCAGACGCGCGAGCAGATGAAACTCGTCGCCGACCGCAACGCCTCGATGGGCGTCATGCTCGAGACGACCGCCGACGTGACGGCCCACGGCGGCCCCCGGGCGAAAGAGCCCGGCCAGCGGATCGCGACGATCGCGACTGCGGGCGAACTCGGCGTTCCGTTCACGACCGGGATTCTGGTCGGGATCGGCGAAACGGCCCGCGACCGGGCCGAATCACTGCTCGCGATCGCGGCGCTACACGAACGGTACGGGCACGTCCAGGAAATCATCGTCCAACCGGTCGTGTCCAACGAACGGTGGCGAGGCGGGACGCCGGACCTCGAAGCGATGCGACGAACGACGGCGATGGCGAGGAGTGTCCTTCCCGACGATGTAAGCATCCAGTCGCCGCCGAACCTCGCGCCCGTCGAGGAGTTGCTCGACTGTGGGATCGACGATCTGGGCGGCGTTTCACCGATCACCGACGACCACATCAACCCCGAGTACGAGTGGCCGGCGCTGCGAGAACTCGAACGGATCGCCGAACGCGCCGACGTGCCGCTGTCGGAACGACTGCCGGTCTACGATCGGTACGTCTCCCCGGAGTGGCTCTCGCCGCGGATCCGGGCGGCGATCGACGGCGACGACGAGGCTGGGCGGCGATACCGAGCGCTGCTCGATCGATGATCACTCGGCTCTAAAGGCGTCGTACTCCGACTCGTCGAGGATCGCCTGTACCGAATCGAGCGCGAGCGCCGCCACGATCGAATCGCCGTCGCCCTCGCCGATCGCCACGCCGGATTCGGGATCGGATTCGTCGATCGTGAGCCCCGTTACGTCCTCGGCGTGCGATTCGAGATCGGCGATCGCCGCCGAAAGTAGCTCCTGTTGGAGTTGCCGGACGGACTGTTGAGCTTCCTCGAGGATCTCCTGGTACTCCTCCTCGTCTATTTCGCCTTCCTGAAGCTGTGCCTGGGCCTCCTGTTGGGTGTCCCGGGCGTCCTCCTGGGCCGCCCGTACCTCGCTGTCGTCGATATCGGCCACGAACGTCACCCGCCACTCCTCATCGTCAGCACCGTTATCGGAGTCGGAGCGGTCCTCGAGCACGCTACAGCCGGCCACGGAGAGCGCGAGCGCGGTACTGCCGGCTCCGAGGAGCGTTCGACGGGAGACTGAGATGTCCATACGGAGCCCTCGAACGACAGACGGGTAAGCCTGTTCACCTCGGCGTGGAAACGGCGGGGGTTTCGGGGGCGTTTACAAGAGCGGCGTGCCGTCCGCCTTCGGGCCGAGCGTCGGTCCGAACGGCCCTTCTTCGGAGTCGATCACCCGGCGTTTCTCGTAATCCGTCGAGCGTTCGACCGGAACGCGACCGATCGATTCGATCATGTCGACGTACTCCCTGATCGACCGGAACTCGCCGTAATCGCCGCCGGCCCGTTTGGTGATCTCCTCGGAGAGGATCGTCCCCATGAAGTCGTCGGCGCCGCAGGTGAGCATCTTCAGCCCCTGCGTGTCACCGTATTTGACCCACGAGGACTGGATGTGATCGATGTTGTCGAGATACAGCCGCGAGACGGCGATCATCAACTCGTCCTCGTGGACCGAGGCGCCCGTCTCGACCAGTCCCTGCTCTTTCAGCGGCGTGTCGTGGTGGACGAACGAGAGCGGGACGAACTCGGTTATCGCGCCGGTCCGATCCTGAAGTTCTCGAACCCGTTCGAGATGGAGCGCCCGGTGGGCCTCGTTTTCGACGTGGCCGTACATGATCGTCGACGTCAACCCGAGGCCGACGTCGGCGGCGGCTTCCATCGCCTCGAGCCACTCGTCGGTGCCGATCTTACCGGGGCAGATGACCTCCCGGACCTCCTCAACGAGGATCTCCGCGGCCGTTCCGGGGACCGAATCAAGCCCCGCCTCCCTGAGTCGTCGGAAAACCTCCTCGTAGCTCCAGTCGGTTCCCCGGCGGGCGTGGTAGGCCTCCTCCGGCGTCATCGAGTGGACGTGGACGCCGTCGACGCTCATCGCCTCGATCTGCTCGACGTATGTCCCCGGATCGACGTCGTAGTCCGAGGCGGGTCTGTAGTTGTGATCGCCCTCGGCCGCCTCGAGGATCTCGCGGTGCTCTCCGTCGAGGACGAGCGCCGGATGGAGCCCCGAAACCGAGCAGATCTCGTAGACGCCCCGCTCGACGGCGTCGCGGGCGATCGCTCTCGACTGAGTCGGCGTCTTGGTGAATCCGTCAGTCTCACCGTCGTGTGACGTTTCGAACCGCTGGGCGGCGTCCTTGAAGTTACAGAACAGACAGCCGACGTTGCAGGCGGTCGTGACGTTGTTGTTGAGGTTCGCGACGAAGGTGACCTCCTCGCCGACGACCTCCGCCCGGCGGCGATCCGCCGCCTCGAGGACACGCTCCTTTCTATGGCGGTCGATCCCCGGCGAACCCGTCCCCGTCGTCAGCAGTTCGATCGCGTCCTCGACGTCGAGGCGAACGCCCGATCTGGCCCGTTCGAGGGCGGACTCGAAACCCCGGTCGGTCTCCGGGCGGTGCTCGAATTCGAACCCTTGCCTCGGAACGTTTGTCGTCGCCTCGATACCGTCCATACCACCCCTCTCTGGCGGAGGGTAAAAACCTCTCCGGGAGCGGCGATCGACCGAAGTATCGAAACGACCGAGGTGTGAGAGCCGAAGACGTCAGAACTCGTCAAGACCGGCCTGTTCTGCCTCGGCAAGGATCGAAGCACACGTCGACCAGGACGTTCTCGTCGGCGGCGGAAACGCCCCGTGTTCGGAGAGATAGCGACGGAGGAACGACCGGGTCACCGGATCGCTCGGATAGCCGCTTCCGACCTCGCCGAATCGGTCCCGGAGCGTCTCGACGTGTCGCTCCCGTTCGCTTTTGGCCATGATGCTTGCGGCACCGACGTGCGGACTGTCGGCATCGGCTCCGTGTGCCGCCTCGATCGTCATGTCGGTGTCGACCGCCGCTGTGACCCGGGCCGCGAACCGTTCGGCGTCGACGTCGGCGGCGTCACAGAGGCCCCGATCGCCGGGATCGGCGACCGCCCCGATACTCTCGGCGTGGGCCTCGACCGCGAGATCGTTCATGTTTCCCGAATCGATCCGGTCGGCCGTGACCTCCGCGACGGCGATTTCGACCCGATCGTCGGATCGAAGCCGCTCGGCGATCGACTCGCGCCGCGTTTCCGAAAGGCGCTTCGAATCGTCGATATCGTCGGGTAACGCCGCCACAGGCGCTCTGACGGCCGCGGCGAACATCGATCCGAGCACCGGTCCTTTCCCGGCTTCGTCGACCCCGATCTCCATGTGGTGGCTCTACCGTCGCGGCCGACAAAACCGTTGGTGTCGGCAGCCCCATCGAGGGGCTGGGAGATCACCAGTCGTTCCGTCGTCGTGGAACGAGCAGTCGACCGACTGCGGCCACGACGACGAGGAGCGCACAGAGGGCAGCGACCGGAACGAACGGCGTCGTCTCGCCGAACCCCGATTCGTCATCGGCGTCGGGCGATGTCCCGTCGTCCGGTTCGGAGGCGTCGCTGCCGGCGGACGTCCGGTCCGTGGTCGCGTCGAGATCGTTTCCGGACGTATCAACACCACCATCCGCACGGGACGGCGGTACCGATCCCGCGACGACGAACTGTGAGAACCCCGGCGTCGTGGCCTCGACTGTGTATCCGCCGTCGATCTCGAACGTTTCCGTCGGCAGCGCCTGCCAGCTGTCACCGCCGGTCGGGAGTCGGTACATCGTCAGGTTCTCCGACACCAGACCCCGTTCGTCCATCCACTCGTCGGAGACGACGGCGCGAACGGTCGCGTTCGTTTCACGGTACTCCTCGGGAACGGTGATCACCGATGCGGAAGCGACCCGTCCGTTCTCAGGTATCGGGGGTGCAGCGATCGGTTCCTCGAACTCCTCGATCGAGATCTCTCCCGGAACCGGTCGATCTTCGAAGACGATTTCGCGGATGGTCGTTTCCTCGAAGACGACGCTCGAACCGGACGCTCCGGGAAACTGATCTTCGATGCTGTGCGTTTCCGAGAAAATCGGTTGGGAGGTGGCATCGACGCTCTCCGTGAGTTCGCCACTACCGTCGGATCCATCGGTAGACCCGGACCCGTCCGTGCTACTCGAACCGTCCGTTTCAGTCGATCCACCGTCCGACCCGCCTAAACTACCCGTTCCGCCTGTTCCACCCGTTCCACCGCCCGAACCACCACCAGTCGAAAATCCTCCAGCGGTCGTTTCGTCCTCCGACTCGGTCGCGTCGATCACCGTTTCGGTCGTTTCGACCGCCGTCAGGTTGTTGTCCCCAGTAACGTTCAGTACGACGTCGTACTCGCCCGCCTCGTCGATGCTTCGGTCGACCGTCTCGCCGGCAAACGTATCGATCGTTTTATCGTCGCGTTCGACCGACCACTCGAAGGCAACGAGTTCGGTGTCGCCGTACGCGGTCGATTCGGCCGCCGAGAAGGTGATCGTCTCTTCGGCCGTGCCATCGGCAGGGTCGAGGTCGATCTCCGGTTCCGGCGGGAGCGAGTCGACGGACCCGTCGGGGAACGTCAGGTTCTTTTCGTGGAGGCCGGATTCGAGCGGTGCGGTTCCGCCGACAGATTCGTTGCCCCCGTCGAACCGGAACGTGACTTCGTCGCCGGCCGCGCTGTCGATACGGAGCTTGTCGTCGAACGTTCCCGGGCCGCCGTAGGAACCGGACGTTTCGACCTCGATGCTGTCCTCGGTCTCACCGTCCACGACAGCCACGATCGTCACCCCGGCCGGGATCTGCGTTCCATTGTCCTCGGTCACCGTCCCGTAGAAAGAGGCCGGCTCGCCGGGTGCCCCGTCATCGGCGGCCGCGATGCCGACAGCACCGACGCTGACGACCGATAATAAAACGAGCGCTGTCACGACGAACAGGGTTCTCGGTCGATTCATCCGAGATCACCCGTCTTCCGTTGCCCCGTCCTCGTCGAACGCCGACAGGACGACATCGCGGGTGAGCGGCGCCTCGTCGCTTTCGGTAACGCGCACCCAGTACGCCGTGTCGTGTTCGACGGTGACCGACGCTCCGTCGACGTCGTTCTCGCCGGTCCGATCGTGCAACGTCCCGTCGGATCCGTCCAGAACGACGAAGGCACCGCTGTCCTCCTCGAACGTGTGATCCGTCCAGTTCAGGTCGTCGCCGAGCTCGCGGTGTTCGTGGGCGGCGTCGTAGTTCGAGCCCGCGAAATGCCATCCCTCCTCGAGCGTGACAGCTCCGGAGTATCCCGCGTCGTCTACCGCTGCTTCGTCGGTTACGAACTCGTAGCCGAGTCGCGCGCCGTCGTCAGCAGCGCGGAAATAAAACCCCTGATGGAGGTCGGACGCATCGAGTCGGTGATACTCGATCGTCCCGTCGTCCGCCGATTCCGCCATGCTCTCGTATCCATCGGTATCGGGGTTCCACTGAACCATATCGCGGGGGCCGTCGGCGTCGACATAGAGCGTGGCCGGCTGCGAGACCGATCCGGCGTGCCACCCATCGTCGTCGGGGGCAACCGCCCGATGGACCAGCGTGGTCGACGTGGCAGTGCTCTGGCTCCCGTTCGCGAACTCGACTGCGATCGTCGCGTTCGTCCCGGTCTCGACGTCGGCGGGATCGATCGCCGTCGGATCGAGCGACACCGTCGTGCTCGATGAGCCCGTCTCCGGTCCGACGTCGGCGGTCACACTCCCGTTGCCGCCGACCGTCCCGTTCCCGAACCCGACGGCGACGGTCTCGTCCGTCCGGGAGATCGTGTTCCCGTCGGCGTCGACGAACGTCCCCAGCTCGACGGCGATCTCCTCGGCCGGGTCGGCATCGACGCCGACGAAGTCGTGATCGTCCCCGACTCCCGCGTCAGCGACGGCGTCGATCGGACCGGTGGCGACGATCTCGGCCGTGTCCCGCGTTTCGTTCGCGTGTGCCCCGACCGTCGACGTGTTCACGTCCGTCTCGTCGGCCACCAGTCGCCCCTCGTAAGGCATCACGTCGACCGCGAGCTCGTACCGATCAACCGCGTCCGCCGCGAGCGTGTACGTCCGGACCCCATCCTCGAAGTCCCCGGCGGTGAGATCGCGTTCGATCACCCAGGTGTTCTCCGGTCGCAGTTCACCGTCGCCGGCGTAGTCGGTCCCCTCCCACAGTCGCGTCTCGGTCGGGGTCCCCTCCGGCTCCGCGACCGTGACCGTCCCCTCGCCGTCGACGCGCCGGAGTTCGACGTCGAGGCTGTCGATCTCCTCGTCCGCAACGCCCGTATCGATGCCGACCTCGACGTCGCCACCCTCCGCGTCGAAGTCCTTCGCCGGACCGGTCGCGGTGAGGTTCACCTCTTCGGGATAGATGGCGAGGTCCTCGACCGTTTCCGTAACCTGTCCCTCAGCGTGCGTTTTCGGCCCCTCGATATCGGTCACCTCGACCGTGAGATCGAACACACCCACGGATGGCTCGATGTCGCCGCCTCGTTCCAGGCGAGGACCGCTCCTGTCGTCGGTGTCGAACTCGATTCCGGAGTGGACGTACTCCTCGTTGCCCGCGAGCGTGGCCTCGATTTCGGGCCGTCTGACTTCGTTTTCGAACCGGTCCTGTGCGGTTTCGATGCCGACCGACCGGTTTTCCCCGATCCCGATCTCGGCGCCGTTTCCGGGCCCCGCGAGTGCGAACGTTTCGATCTCGTCGGGGTAGATGTCCACGAAGAGCGGCGATTCGGTGAAGACGTCGGCGTTGTCGGTCAGTTCGGCGTTGTCCTCGCCTTCGACGTCAATGTTGAGAAAATCGGAATTATGGTATCGGTTTGCGGCACGTTTCATTTCGCCATCCCGAATTATTACCTCAATGTCCACAGCGATCGCACTATCCGATATCAATTTAGGTTCATCACCAGTTGTATTAATTGAAAGTGTAACTTGATCTACGCCATCTTCTATAACATTAGCATCATTTGAGGTTGTAATAGTAACATCAGATATATTTTCGCCCAGTATATAATTTATTCGTGCATCTCTTAGAGAAATTCCATACGCATCACTACCCTCGATAATTTCAGGGTTTACAGATATATTGATTGAGTCCGTATTATTCGCCTTTATATGTTCACCATTAAATGACAGCACAAAAGTATCATCTTCGGGCAATGGCCAAAATTCGTCTAGAGATTTATCATAGATCTCTGTAGCCGTAAACCCAATCTCGGCCGCTTCGACGACCGAGACCTCCACCGCGCTCTCGTTTTCGACTCCCAGTCCCGCTCCATCCTCGACTGCGGCGACCGTCGTCGCGTTGTATTCTGACGCCCCGGAGGCCACCGACTCGGTCGCCTCGAGGCTGACATTGACGACGATCTCGGCGCCGGTGACGGTGCCGC
>LKMJ01003770.1_pt1 | contig 14153 bp, 19 predicted proteins | sample 643391 | NCBI WGS metagenome assembly LKMJ01 (sample SAMN04112250, study PRJNA286221) | soda lake metagenome | biome: soda lake; feature: Kulunda Steppe; material: water; isolation source: sample PL-Br10 brine of Picturesque Lake | place: Russia: Kulunda steppe | collected 2010-07
ATCATCACCACCACCACCACCACCACCACCACCATCGACATCATCATGATGGTCATCATCATTGTCAGCATCATGCAACTTCTCCTCCTCCTCCTCCTCCTCCTCCTCCGTATCATCATCATCATCATCATCATCATCATCATCACCATCATCATCACCATCACAGCCCCTCAGCCCAAACAGTGCCATCTGTGCATCCCAGGACAGCAGCACTGGCAGCAGCCGCGCCAGCAGCCAGTGCGCCCTCTGTACCATTTCCGGACCCAGCATGGTCAGGCAACACACACCCTTCAATGACGGACCATGCAGCTTGGCAGGGTCCACGCCTCTGCCCGCCGCCTCCTCCACCGCCTGCCTTGTCCAGTAAAACGCAAACGCCTGCTGCACCGCCTGCCACATGAGGTTGCTGCCCTGGCCGCTGCGGGTGCCGTGGATGCGTACGGGGGCGGCCTGCAGGCACAGGAGCGCGTGTGCGTGTGAGCTGTCCCCCTGGCACGCTCTGTGGCTGAGCACGGCAGAAGGGCACACCGCCAAAACGCACGGCAAAAGCATGCGCACTGCAGCAGCACAGCTGTTGTGTGCTCTGCACGGCGCTGGGCTGTGGGGGCAGGTGCTAGGTTTTGGGCAGGAGGGAGACCCTGCGCAGGGTGACGCCAGGCGCATGCACCGTCAGAGGAAAATCGCTGCGCGTGAGGCGCAGCACCATGCCATACGCGCCGGGACCCTCCCTGGCGCCCCTACAGCAGTGTGTGCCATCAGACCTCCGGACCTGCCAGGCCGGCGCAGGCGCAGGTGATGGCGCATCGCAGGCACCAGGCATGCACTGCACGTGTGGGGGGCGCCCTCCAGCGCAGTCTCCCTGGGCCCTCCCCAGCGCCTCCCAGGCGCCCCTCATGGGTGCCACTTAAGGTGTCACCCCACATGCATGCCATCTGCATACTGCAGGATCACGTGAAACTTGTTGGTCAAGTCCTTCTTGCACTGCTCTGGTGTGAAGAAGCCAGCCAGGCAGCCAGCCAGGCGCAGCACCCACCCTGCGACATGGCTGGCTGAGCAGCGTGTCAAACGCCACGAGCGTGTGCGCGTCGTCCTGAAAGTTTGGCACGCCCAAGGGGGGGCCAGGCTGGGGCTTGAACAGGGAGGCCAGCAGGGACCTGTTGCGGGACAGGAAGCGGGCAAGAAGCATGCAAACGGGTGTGGCGCAAACAGGTGTGGTGAGCAATTACATGGCTTCGCTTCTCAACAGGGCGCTCATTGTCAAGAATTGGGGACCATTGTGTTAGGTGATATGATGAAAGGGGGGGGGGGTAACAAGAGCACAGCAAATTGTGCACCGCGGAGGAGCCTTGTGCGCCGGGGGCATGCACAGGCATGCAGGAGGTGCCGAGACTTGAAGGGGTTGCTGAGGGGGTACAAAGGCATGAAGGGTGTTCTGAGAGAGTTGCAAAGGCATGAAGAAGGGTGTGCTGAGGGGGTGCACATGCATAAAGAGCAAGGTCACACACGCTGTTGGGTGCGCACTCTGTGGTTAGGGCTGCTGCCAATGAGCGGGCGGGCAGCAGGGCGGGATAGCAGGGGACGCAAGGGGGGTCTTGCCAGGCTGGGGTTGTGCACATTGAGATGCCAGGGGGGTTGCAGGAGGGTTGTGCACATTGAGATGCCAGGGGGGTTGCAGGAGGGTTGTGCACATTGAGATACCAGGGGGTGCAGGAGGCATATACAGGGATCACTGAGGGCCGCAGGCGGCATGCAGGGCAGCGCAAATGGGCAGGAGACGCACAGAGGTGCAGTGAGTCTCACAGGCGGCATGCAGGGCAGCCCAGATGGGCAGGAGACGCGCAGAGGTGCGGTGAGCGTTACAGGCGGCGCTCAGGGCGTATGCAGGGGGCGCGCAGGAATGCGGGAGGGAATGCAGGGCAGGCCATGCGCCGGCGCAGCCGTGGACGTCGTTGCGCCAAACATCGAGCATCACATGCATTTGTACGCACACGTCCTGCTTGCTTTGTGACAGCAGCAAGGTAGGTGCGCATGTCTGGCATGCAAGTCCGCCTGTTTCGCAGGTCCTGGACAGAGCATGGGCCCAGACGGCTGAAGTGCCTCCCCCATCCCCCTTCACACCCGGGCTGAGGTTTCAGTGTGGCTACACAGAAGCAGCAAGGCTCCACTGCTGGCTGCGGTATCAGAGCGGTTTCAGTCCAACAGAAACAGTAGGGCTCTTCTGCTGGATGCCGGTCCTACATGGGGGGGAAGCACACTGCAAGACCTCAATGCGGCTCCAACAACAGCAGCAAGGCCGCACTGTGTTGGATACGCCGCTTCAGTGCGGCTCCAGCGTGAGCACGGAGGCAGCACGCCAAAAAACACTCACGAGATCCCCCAACCGCTGCCGCCGCTGCCGCTGGTGACGGCAGGCAAGCGCATGCCGGAGCTGGTGCTGCTGGAGGCTGAGGGCCTGCGGGGGCACACAGGGGTTCATACAGGTGCACAGTCATGCGCATGACCACAGGCGCAAGCGCAAATGGATCCTTTTGCCAAAATCCTTGAGCAATGCATGCGCGTGCAAATGCGCGCACACCGCTGCGTGCTTACCGGCCCGCCGGCGCGCACATGTACATATGCCCACAACGGTAGCAGGAGTAGCAGCACTAGCAGCGGTGTCTCCTGGCCGCGCATGCATACAACACGCACGCACACACACACACGCACGCACGCACGCACACACACACACACACGCACGCGCGCACACACACACACTCTTGCCTGCCACTCAGCCTGCCGCATGCCTCATCGTCATCGCTGCCGGGCCTGAAGAAGCTGCTGGGGTCAAATAGGGACTGGTTGCGTGCAGAAGCGGAGGCAGCTGTAGGGGAGTCTTCGTCAGAGGACACATGCGCGAGGGCCGGCAGCGTCGAGCGGCCTGAACGGGGGGGTGGGGGATGGTAAAGGGACACAGGTGTTGAGGGAAGGGGGACACACGAGGGGATGAGGAGAGGAATGGAGAGCGGTTTTGAAGAGGAGATCGGGAACATAGAGGGGTCGAGGAGGGGGTCACTGTTTGCATGGAACTCCACTTCAGTCTCCACTTCAGTCTCCACAGTTCTCACGATGCTACTCAGCTACGAGAATGCTGATTCCCTTGGTCTGCGCTAGTGCCGTTATACTCATGACTGGCATGGGTTCATGACTCCACCACGACACCCACACGTCCTAACCAACCTTGCACCTGCTTCCATGGTCAAATTAAGGTCACGTGCTCCAGCGCCACGCATGCATATTTGAAGATATCCAAAGGCTAAGCACGCACGGCCAACACACACCCACTGCCAAGAGCACAAATGGACATGCGCATACGCGCACATGTATGAACATACAAACACGCGCGCAGGCTGCAACCCACCCAGGTTCCACGAGCCTCCCAGGCAGGGAACCCCGCCCACCGCCGCACGTTGCACCGTCTCCTGGTCAGCGCCGCATGCCGCAACGGCTGCCGTGGCCGCCGCTGCTGCGTGCACCTCCACAGCCGGCGAAGATGGCAGGCACACCATTGCAGAGTCTGGCAGGCCACAGCCCTCGCGGTCTGTGGCGTGGGAGGCCGAGCTGTTCGAGGGACCTGGTTGCTCTCTTGCAGCAGGTGCCGCTGTAGCTGCTGCGGCGCCTTGGGCATTGGAGCCCGCAGCTGCGCGCGGATCTGCGTGCACTCCATTGAGGGGGTGAGAAGGTGGGTGGTTGATGGGTTAACCCTGACCCTAACCCATGCCTGGCGCGGGCCAAGCATGTCAGGGACAAGGCAAGTTAGACCTGGCACACTCTGTAGCGCACTTTGCATGCACGCGCTATGTTGCTCAGGCCAAGAGCCACGCCCACTGCTCATGGTATGCAAGCGCCTCAACCCAGGATTGCGCATCCTGGTGCCCAGAAAAATTGTTGTTTTCATCCGACTTGTCATCCCAGGTTGCTTCCAGGCGGTGTTGAGTGCCATCGTGCTGCAACGGAGCACGCCTGTTCGGAGGTACGTCTGGTGTGTGCAGGCCCAAATTGCAATGAGCAACACAGTGAACAAAACCCATTGCTTTCCACTAAAGTACAGCGCTGGCATGCCTTCTGTCATGGGAGCACGTGCTGTATAAATTGAGGTTGCCCATTACAGGGAGCCACTGGCCAGTAGCGCCGATTCTCAGCCAGACTGGACGCTGGCAGTAGGCGCGACCAAAGCATAGCACTTGAAGTCAGGCCTAGCAAGTAGCACCCCCAGTCAGACATCCACAACAGCTTTGTGTAGGCACACACCAGCTGTGTGCAGATAGACGTCCGACTCCAGCTCCCATAGCTCTGGCTGGCCGGGCAGCCCAGGCACGTAGTTGCCAAGGAACAGGTTGATGGCGTCCTGTGGATGGAGGAGCCACGCAGGCGCTCTGCGCTGGTTTGATGGCACTTTCCAGTGGGTTGCACGCATTTGCCCACGGGACAGATGGAGAGAGTTTTAAGCAGTGGGTGGTGCGCACGCGCTCAGCAATGGTTTGATGGCGTCCTGTGGATGGAGGAGCCACGTAGGCGCTCCGCGCTGGTTTGATGGCACTTTGCAGGCGCTCAGCAATGGCTTGATGGCACTTTGCAGAGGCAGGCAGGCACAAGTTGGGATTCCCGGTTTGATGGCATCCTGCAGGGTGTGGCACGCAGGTGCAAAGTGAAAGATGGGAGGCACCCTGCCAGGGGAAGCGCACGGTCACCCAGGAACAAAAAGCAACCATCCAGCTGAAGAAGTTGTGCCACAGCGCAGCAGTGTAAACCCTCTCGTACAGGCAAAAGGAGCGCAAGCTTTGGGGTGGAGTTGCGCACATCACAAGCTGACAAGACGCGGCCAACTCCAGGGACCTCGTTTCCAGCACCGCTAGGTGTTGACTGCCTTACATGGCGCACGTACTGGTGGGCTGTGGGATCATGAGTGCACACATTGGGTATGTATACCTGCCAGGAAGGATCGCTTGCCCAGGGGAACACATGGGCACGTGGTTTGCTGGGCAAGGTAGCTGGAACAGCGCCCTCCATGTCCCACAGGGCATCAGTCCTGACCACAGCGCCCTCCATGTCCCACAGGGCATCAGTCCTGACCACCACGCCCTCCATATCCCACAGGGCATCAGTCCTGACCACCACGCCCTCTCCATATCCCACAGGGCATCAGTCCTGACCACAGCGCCCTCCATGTCCCACAGGGCATCAGTACTGAACGCACACCAGCCCCAGCAGTAGACGTGCTGGACGGACGCGCAGCTCGTGCACGCATCAGGCGCGTGGTGTGACACTGAGCCGCCGCCTAGCCCGGCGCACCTGCTTGTCTGCGTCGGTGTAGGCGTTGGAGTAGAAGCGCCGCACGCTGGTCAGGAAGTCCTGCGGGCGGGCGGCAGTGTGCACGGTGTGCGTGGGGGCACACACAAGCACACAAACCACATGGATGGTTGCCGCTCACTCACATGGTGAATAACACATATGCCGGCAGGAGCGCACAGGACGATGGCGCAAGGTCGAGGTCACATGGGACAACAGGACCACGGAGTCAATAGCCTGGCCCACTGAGCTACAGGCAGCCGCCAGCAGGCGCGGATGCTGCGTGCAGGAATGTATGCACCACACCACTCACTGGCGCAGGCGTGGCCACGCAAGCTGGGCCTGCCAACACAGGTGCTGCGCGCACAATAGAGCATTGCAACTGGCCGTCCCCATCCCTCCGCCTTGCAGGCACACGTGCAAGTGCAGGGTAGCTCCTGCTCACCTTGCCCCTGGTACTGGCCTCCCACTCCCCCTTCTGGCGCTGGAAGAACACGCTGTGTGCATCGCTGCCCCCGTACTGCAGCGCCAGCGTGTTGCCCATGAGCTCGTACTGCTCCATCAGCATGAAGGCAATGCTGCTGTCTGCGGCGCATGTAGTGGCAGCGGTGCTACTGCGTGGGTTGCACGACAGCACATGCAAGCTGCTGTGCGGCTGTCTGCAGGTTGCAGGCTCCACGGCAGGGGGAAAGGTGCGGACCTCCCTCACCCGCCAAGGCAAACAGTGAGTGCGAGGCCGGGAGTGAGCGCATGACTATGGTGGTTGCACGTGCGCCACCGAGAGAGAGAGCAAGTGCGCCCCCAAAATGGTGCGAGCCCGTGCACAACAGGCGAGGCCGACATGCCAGCCGGCAGCTTGTCTGACGCGCACCCCCCATACACATACACACACGCACACACAAGCACAATTGCACATACACAAGCCCCCCGCTCCCCCAGGGCAAGGGCCCTCCCCCTGCCCCTGACCCAGCCGCACCCGAGTCGATGTCCACAGAGTCGGACAGGCCCAGCATGAACAGCTGCCGCCCAAAGCCCGCTAGCCCAAATGCAAACTGCGCGACGTTGGTACGGTCCAGGCAGTCGATGCAGTTGGTGCGTAGCACGCCGTGCTGGAACATGCAGTAGGGCGGCCACGCAGAGGCTGCGGGCACAAGGGTGCTAGCCTCCTGACTTCCGGGATCTGGGGCACCTGTTCGTGCGTGCGCATGCAGGTGCACACAGGGTGAGGAGAAGTGTGCTCGCGAGTGGAAGCACATGCGCGCTTGTTTGTGTGTATGTGTGTGTGTATGCATGCATGTGTGTGCGTGCGCACGTGCGTGTATGTGTGTACAAATTTGCCTGCTGGCAAACATGCAAATGCACCTGTCATCTATACTTGCACATGGTCTGCATAAAATTGCACACAAATGAAGGGCCTAGAGCGAGCTGCACGCCCTCTGCACATGCTGAACATTAAGAAGGCTACGGCCTATGAGGGTTCTCCTTTTCTACTCACCATCTCCTGTGTAGCTATGTGCAGTCGATCGCCTGCTGCAGCCGGAGGTCTGCAGTGCCAAATCAAAGATGCAGTTTGAGGTGACATTATTTGATGGCCTTCTGCTTTGCCAAGGCCTCCATTTAATGCATGCTAGATGCTTCCTACAAACTACTGAGCCTCAATCGCCAAGGCGTTTCCCACGCCGTGGCAACTGTGACTCAGCATTTGTGGAAACCTGCCGGCATGCATCACTTGGAGGAGGATGGAGAAAACACGGCATTACATCATCAAAGATGTCTCAGGAGCAGCCCATGTCTCCACCCACCCATGAATATGTGAGCAGGCTTAGGCAGTGAAGGACCACATGTGCGACAGAAAAGAACGAGCGGCATGGAGGACATGTATGCATACACGCATGCACATACATGCGCAAACGCTGATACGTACACACATGCACACGCATGCACATACACACCTGAGCGGGCCTGCGGCCAGGTGCCACGAGGGCAGCGGTGCTGTGCGCGGGTGCGCCTCTTATTCCAGACACCCCAGACAGGTAGCTCAGGCTGCTGCCGCTGTCCCTGTGCATGCGCGTGGACACATGCGAGCATGTGTGGGCTCGCAGGTGCACGTGCGTGAGTATGTTGGATGGATGAACGGATGTGCTTATGTGTGTGTGCACAGAAAAGCACACACCTGAGTGTGTTTCATTCATCTCCAGCCACGCGATGCATCCTCGTTCCATGGCCGATGCCAAAAGCGCGCTTCCCTGACACGGGGGTTGACTTTTGGTCGGCTTTTGGTGAGGGCCAGCACACACGGAGAGGGCAAAAGCACCCAGGCATTGCTCCAACACACGCAACACATGCACATAATCATGCTGGCAGAGCAAGGCGGATCGCGTGACTGAGCTTCAGCGGCTTGTGTGAATGAGCTACAGCACGGCCATGAGGCTGCTCCTTACAGGCGCCCCGCTTGCGTGACTGAGCTACAGCACAGCCCCACTATCATGACTGTGCTACAGCACAGCCAAGGGCACCCCACTTCCGCACAGCAAGTGCGCCCTGCTTGCGCGCAGCCAAGAGAACCCCGCTTGCGCACAGCCAAGGGCGCCCTGCTTGCGTGACTGAGCTACAGCACAGCCATAAGGCTCTTTCTTTAGGGCGCCCTGCCCCCCGGAAGGGCAGCAGCCTCTGCAGCACACCATAATCCTCAAGCACCCCCCTCCCCTTCAAGTGTACCTGGCCGGGAGCACGTATGGGGCAACTAGACGCCCCATGAAGCATAGGCCCTTCCTACACAGCATCCGCAAGTGCCCACAAGGCCCGGGCTCCATGTGGGCTGCCACATCCCTGCGCTTTGTCACTGCGCTGGGAGCGCAGCGGCAGTGCAGCACTCTGGCCCAAACTCAACACACACAGCACCGGCCAGGAAGCAGGCATCGCACGGGCCAGTAAGCAGGCACAGCACCGCTCACTGAGCATGCACAGCAGCGACCACCAAGCACATAGCACAATGGCCCTTGCATGCATCGCGCACGGGTCAGGCATGCCCCAGCGCACCTGCTAGGGGCGGTGATACCCAGCGCGTTGGCCGAGTGGGAGCACGTGTCGCTGTGGACCTTCTGAGGGCTGTGCACAAACAGGCCTGTGGCGTCCAGCGACATCCGCGTGATGGCGGAGATCTCGTTCAGCAAGCCTGCATGCGCACACAGCACCACGCAAAGGCATGGTTGCATGAAGAGAGCATTCTGAGAGGATAGCACCTGCTGCCAGGGTTGCAGGCATGGTTGCATGAAGAGAGCATTCTGAGAGGATGGCACCTGCTGCCAGGGTTGCAGGCTCATGCATCAGGCAGCAAGGTGGCCCATGCGCGTCCAGACAAACCAGCACCACACAGTGCTCAGCTTGCCTGCTAGAGCCAGAACTCACTCCCACCTGCGCATCCTGCTTGGCAGTGCAACAGCGTACCCACCTGCGCAACTGCCTGCTTTGTGCAGTGCCACCGCACACGGGCCTGTGCAGCTGCCTGCTTGGTGCAGTGCAACAGCGCACCCACCTGCGCCTGCCTGCTTGGCATGGTGCTGGAAGTCCCATGGGATGTACACAGCACGCTGGTGCTCGGGGGCCTGCGAGGGACAAGCACCGCCAAACGGCGCACGTGCGCTTCACTACACCTGCCGGCATGCGGCATGGCAGCCCATGCTTGGGCTCACCCAAATTTGCCCTCACCTGCCCTACAGCTTGGCAGTAAGTAAGGCAGCAGCCTACCTTGCTCACACTTGACAGTACTGGCTGGCAGGTGACACAGGCCTGGGGAGGTGAGGGTGCACCAGGTAAGCGCAGGACGGCAGGCAGCGGGCAAGGGTGGGAGGCGGCAGCCAAGGAGCAGCTGGGCAAGGAACTGGGAGGTGCGGCTTTTCACCACGCTTTGCGCACAAAACAAGTGCACAGTCATGTGACCCAGTCGGACCCACGCGCGTGGCTTTGCTTCAGGGCCAGCGACCAGGCAGGCCAGCTGGGAGCACACAGTGCAGCATGGCCTAACCCCCCTCACCTCCTTTGAGCCCCTTTCATGCAAGCAGCAACGCGAGGGTGAACACAGGCATGCTCACGGGAGGCGCACAACCGCGCAGCTGCACCTTGCTGTTGAGCAGCTGGATTGCCGCCGCCAGCTCTTGGCGGAGCAGCCGCTCGCGTGGCCGTCGCTCATGGCTCTTGAGCAGGTTCAGCACGATGAGCGGGTCGCCGTAGCGCGCGCGCAGGTCGGCAAAGTGCAAAGCTGTGGCCTGTGCATAAGGACGTGCGCGGCAGGGGCGTGAGCGGTGTGCATCAAAGCAGTGGCCTGCGCAGTTGGGCGAGAACACAGAGGCCTGCGCTGCGGACGTCATCACAGGCAGCAAATTAAAGAATGATCAAAAGGAACAGCGAGGATGGACTCGGGTTTAGAAACCAGTGATCAGGGAGGGACGGTGAGATGAAGGGGCGCAGTGCAGGCAGACGGATTGAGGTGCATGAAGTTTGTTTAAGGCTATACCCTGAATCAGCCCACATGCAGCAAGCCTGACCCCTCTCCTTATTCGCAGCTGAACATATACACTCTGCAAATGTCCATGCCCTGCTGTCAGCGGCAGCCTGGCTTCTGAGTACACGATTGCTGGCTGTCATGAGTCGCCCGACGCTGCTTGCTTCAAGCAAGAGGCGGGGGATGCTCCAGGTGTGTTGATCCTTCTTGCAGCTGGAAGCAGCCGCGGCCAGCCCCTGCACACAGGCGGCCTTGCTCTGGAGCCTGCGCTGGGCTTGGGTACAGAGCAGCCCCTGTGCTTGCACCAGGTATGTGTGCTGAGCAGCCTCTGTGCCTAAGCCACGCACGGGCACAGAGCAGTGGCCTTAGGCCCACCCTGCCGCACCTCAAACATCGGGTCAAAGTTCTGGAGGATGATCTCTGGCTTGGGACTGAGTGCTGACGTCTGCTGACTCCAGTACAGTGGCACAGAGCCTCGAAGCTGCAAAAAACAGCAGCAGCGCAGGCCAATGTCAATCGCTCTGAAGCATGCGGGCCAATCCGAAATGCCCTAGGTCGATGTGAAGTCGTATGGCTTTGCACAGCTGGTGGCGCAAGTGATTGACACCGTAATGACACAAGAGGGGTGCTGCAGGTTCGAGATTTTGATGTGCAGAGCATCAGCAAGGATGCCATAAAGTCTCTGGGGGCTTGAATGTATGCAAGTCACCTTGTATCGGCCAGAAGCAGCTGCACCGCTCCTTAACCCATGCAGCGGGACAAGGTTGTCATGACCTGTGTATCTGGGGTCTGGAACAACAAGGCGATAGGGTGCATTTGCCCTCTGACCTGGACAAGGGATGAAATGAGGGGCAGGCCTGTGCGGTAATCAACTCCGGCGTCCAGGATTTGCTCAGTCTCAACTTCATTGGCAACCTGCAAAGTACGTCAGGCGGAGGGGTCAGGTCTTGAACCATAGTGGGTGTGCCTAGAAACCTTCTGCACACGACTCGTCAGGGTGCAAGGTTTCCAAACAAGTGCGGTATACCGTGCTTGAGTTGTGGGCGCATAGCTGCCCTCGCACGGCTCTCTGGGGTTAATGGAGGTCCCAATATGTGTTTGAGTGGCAGTGGCTAAAAAGCAAGAAAGGCCTCCAGCGCTGTCCAAGTATCAGCCAGTTGAAAACCGACCATGTGTGCTTCAAAATACAACTACTATCATACCTGGACACTGAACTGCGGCCGTACAGAACAGGAAGGCGACCAGGTTGCTGGCCGTGCACCGTGCTAGCAGTGCACCCTGCGTCACTTGCCTATTGTGCTCCCATTCCCCCATGTCCCGGTTACCACCGTATTACGCCTGCTTTGGCGACCCCCACACCAGTGACTTAGTGTGTAGCACCTTCAGCGAGACACTCCATCTTGCTACCCACGCTGATGCGCTGGACACAACGTGACCTGAACTATTTGCAACATCATCCAACCGCAACATGACACACACCTTGCCCTGGTCGTTGATGCCCCGCTTCTTGAAACGCGTGCCAGCAAAGTGACGAGACCGGCGTGCCAGCAAAGTCAGCGTGATTGGTCGCCCAAACACTGAGCAGGCGTGTGGCGCAGAGTAGTGGGATAAACAGGTATTAAAGGTGCATCAGGCTATACACACTGATATGATGAGTTTGGCAGGCAAGAGAAATGTGAGGAATGTGATGCTCAACCTGTTGGAGCTATGGCGTTCCTCCGGCTTTAAGCAAACCAATGCAATCAGCACCAAGAAACTGTGGTCAGGCAAGCTTGTTCAGTAGACATTTGCTTTGGGCATGCATTTTGTTTGTACAGCTTGCATGCCTGGTTTGAATGAGGTGTTCTGTGAGTCAATGAGGCCTGGAATCGTCGCTTACCTGACAGCTGGCGTTGGTCCCAAAAGCCGTGTACCAGCGCCACCACCCACAAATTTGAGTTCAAGGCACTGCGCAGGGTGCGCGTCAGGAAGCTGTTCCACACAAACATGCTGTCAAAGTCTGCAGAGCTGAAGGCGGATGAGGCGAAGCCTGCCTGGCGACCTGCGTGAAGGCGCACAAGGCATACACTGGCCTGTAAGCAGCGGCAGCTGCCATGGGACGCACCACACCAGAGCACCTGCCCTTATCGACTGCACCTGATCTGCCAGGCTGGCCGGGCTGGGTGGCTGTCGCGGCAGCTGCTGCATAAGCGCCTGCAAGCCCCGCCTGGTAGTTGCATTGCAGCGTGGCCGCCAGGTGGTAGGTGAAGGAGAAGTAGAAGCCCTTGGTCAAGTCCACTCCCATGAGCAGCTTCCTGTCAGCCGCAGCACACACGCGTGTGTGAGAAGCTGCAGCTGGTGCGCCATGAGCCCTGGCCTACAAGCTCGAAGCCCATCGGCCCATGAAATTCCATGTCTGGGGTGAAGAGTGAAGGGTCACAGATTCCTCTCATTGGCATGGAGGGCTCTGCAGGGGCGCACAGGAGCCCTCATAAGATGGGCTCCCTGAAGCCCTTGGCACGGCACACAGAGATGAGCCCTGTCAACGCCTCAGCTGGGCACATTGGGAATTGAGCTCCCTGTAGCCTTCAGAAGCGCGCATTTGGGTGCTATAGGAAAGAGAGCGCACCGCTTAGGCACTGCAGAGCTCAGCATCCTCACACTCTATGCCGGCATGCACACCCTGCCCCCCCTTTCCCCCCCCTAAACACCCATTTGCATCAACCCACCCATCTCCTTCCACAAACACGCCACCCTCTCAGCAATCCACACCTTCACAATTGTATCCACATGTTACAACACCCGTATCCTCTATCCAAGGCCCGCCCTCTCTTCAACATCTAGCACGCTTGCTTCCACGTACACACATGCATGCGTACCCAGATACGCACGCCCACACCTGTAGCGCCGCTCCTCGGGTGTATCTTGCTGCTGAGACACGCCTGCTGCAGCACCCAAGGGCAGGAGAGCCACACCATCTACACGGTAAACCTTATGCCCTGCACCAGATGGAACAGGCATCACACACGCGCCCTGTGCTGCATAACCATCACCATCTCAGCTGCCAAGACTTGTGCTTGCATTCAAGAGGCCCACAAGGACAGGGCATGTGTCACCCCATGCAGAGTCAAAAGCAGAAAATCATGTAAAGCTACACGGCCCTGCTGTTACTGTGGTGGAGTAAAGAGGATGTTTAAAATAGTTGTTGCTTTATTAACCATCCCCATGGCCTTTGTTACACCATGTGTTGTCAGCATCACGCTATCTCCACTGTGTTTGGAAACAGTTAACACAGTGCAAGCTCCCAAAACAAATGGTGGAAGAGGCACATGGGAATATGCAAGCACGCAACACCAACATAAGGACACATGCGCGCTCGCTCATACGCACACGCCCGCACGTGCGCCCGCACCCACGCACCTACGTGCACACATGCATACGCACGCGCAGCGCATGGACATAAAGACAATTGAAGCACGACTGGAAGCATACCTCTGATACTGCCCATGTGAGCCTTGCGAGTCACAATCAGCAGATAGAAGCCAGACGTGAAGCGTATGCAGCCTATGATGCCATACGCCTGCAGGCACAGCACGATGTGGTTTCTGCTTTAGTTGACGCAGCGAATTGAGGCCTCACTTTATTTAGCACTCAAAGAACAGGAGAACAGCAGCATGAGGCATGTTGCTTTTGTTCATGCTGCCACTTGGCTGACAGGCCACACCTTGGTGACGAACTGGAGGCCTCCCACATCTTGGGTGTCCATGTGAGCTTGGCGTAAGATTGCGTTCACCTCACCGAGGCTGCAAGAACACACTTTTTCCCTGGCCTGCAGGCTTTGCCCATCCTGGCGGACAATTTCCAGGAGTGCATAGCGCTTGCGAACTCGGCAGTAGCCCACGATGAGGAAACAAAATTTTGTGTGGTAGATGTAGAGCTTCTGATAAGGCATAAAAATGTCAAGCTGGCCCTGCAGAGACAGGCAAAGTTATCTTTTTGGACAAGTTTGGATAAGGAACCGAATGTCAACTGATGCCCATGCACTTAATATGTGTTATCTGTGTGCACATGTGAGTGCATTTGTGCAAACTTTTACATGCAAGGGCAGGTACACGCGAGTCTGCAGGCATGCACATGTGTGCGAGTACGTGTGGGTTTGTGTGTGCGTGTGTGTTTTTGTGTGCCGGATGCCGCGTGTTGTGTGCCGTGTACCGTGTGCTGTGTGCTGTGTGTGTGTGTGTGCACGCGTGCCAGCATGCGTGTGCATGTGTGTGCGTGTGTGAGTGTGTGTGTGTGTGTGTGTGTGTGTGTGTGTGTGTGTGTGTGTGTGTGTGTGTGTGTGTGTGTG
>LKMJ01003771.1_pt1 | contig 14150 bp, 24 predicted proteins | sample 643391 | NCBI WGS metagenome assembly LKMJ01 (sample SAMN04112250, study PRJNA286221) | soda lake metagenome | biome: soda lake; feature: Kulunda Steppe; material: water; isolation source: sample PL-Br10 brine of Picturesque Lake | place: Russia: Kulunda steppe | collected 2010-07
GGGGGGGGGGGGGGGGGGGGGGGGGGGTTGCTGAGTCCTCTGTGCCACCATGCACGCATACGTGCACATGCGTATGTGTGCATGTGCTGCGCTCACACACAGCTGAGCGCGCACGCCATTCACTTGTTGTGCAGCATGCTCCTGGGCCGCCCGCTGGACCTGTACGGCATCATACCTGCACATGTCATGTGTTTTTTGCACGCATTTTTGCACGCTCGCACACACATGTTCAAATGCATGGACACACACACGCAGCGCGCTCCTGGGCCGCCCGCTGGACCTGTACGACATCGCGCGCTTTGACCCGCAGCTGGGCAGCCAGCTGGAGCGGCTGTGGGCGGCGCTCATGGCGCACCGTCATGCACGCAGCGCGGCAGGTGCGTGCCCCCCCTTGCATGGGCCTGTGCCGCCCTCCTTTGCATGCAGCTGGTGTGTGCCCTCCCTTTCGTGCGCCTGTGCTGCCTGTCCTTGCATGCGGTTGCGGTGTCCCCCTCCCTGCTGCCCTTCCTCAGGTGCCTGCAGCCCCAGTCTGGCTATTCTGCCATGGATGCAAGGATGCTATTCTGCCATGGATGCAAGGATGCAAGGATGCAAGGATGGTATTCTGCCATGGATGCAAGGATGCTATTCTGCCATGGATGCTATTCTACCATGGATGCAAGGACCAGCGGCGTTACCCAAAGTGGTGTTATCCATCGCAATGTGACTGCGCTTGCCCTCCCCCTCACCTTCCTGCTCCAAACACCGCCGCCCTCACATTGCTCCCTTCTCAGTTGCGCGTGCACACGCGCAGCCCCACTGCGCGCACGCGTGCACCCATCACTCAACATGGCTCCTGATGCCCTTCAGCGTCTCGACCGTGTGATTGGCCAGGAGCCCCCTTCAGACCTTCGCACCGGCACGGTGCTTTGAGGCCACTGCGCGCGTGCAGACAGCGCCGCTTACTCTGCCGTCGCATGCACCTCTCCCACGCTGCCATGCGGGCCTGTCTCTGTCTGGGACCCACCAAGCCTCCACATCAACCAAGCATACCTGCTCGCGCACGCAGGCGCCTCCCCCTCTGCAGCTGCGAAGGGCCCCGCACGGCGCAGCAACAGCGGCGGCAGGTCACGCGGCAGTAAGGACGGCAGCGAAGCGGCGGCGGCGGCGGCAGCGGTGGTGGGACCTGTGCGCATTGACGGAGTGGCAGTGGATGACCTGTGCCTCACATTCACGCTGCCAGGTGCGTGCGCGAGGTCGCGTGTGGAGCGGTTGTGCAGTGCATGCATGGCAGGGCGCCCTCTGCCCGCAGGCTGTGCGTGCGTGCGTGCATGCATGCGGGCAAGGAAGTGAGTGTGTACTGCGTGTACAGCGCGCGCTTGTGTGTGTCCTTGTGTGCACTTACTGTTCACACCTGCTGTGGAAGGGGCGCGCCCTGGTGCCGCCACGGGTTTCGTCCACCGACTGCAGGCTGCTGTGGACTGAGTGGATGCAAGTTAAACTGGTACACATCGTGCAATACTTGATTATTCAACTTAGATATCTTCATTACGTATTTAATATCATTGGTATGTGCTTATCCTCAAATATTAAACTCTGTTATTATATGGCTTGCAGCGAGAATGCAGTTTGTAGCGAGAGATGCTGGACCCGCGCACATGTGCTGAAACATTGTTGGGCACTTGCACATGTTGCGCGCCCTGTTGCACATGTTGCGCACCCTGTGCAGGCCAGCCGGACTTTGAGCTGCTGCCCGGCGGCGCGGACGTGATGGTTGACTCGTCCAATTTGGGCGCGTGGATTGACGCGGTGGTGGATGCCACACTGGGCAGCGGCGTGGCTGCGCAGCTTGAGGCCTGCCGCCAGGGTTTCAACGAGGTGCGAGCATGTGTGTCAGCGCACGCGTGTGTGTGCATAGTGTAAGGGGTGGGTAGGATGTTAAGTTGAAAGGGGTGTGAATAGGGTGTGTAAGGGATGTATCAGGTACAGGTGTGCAGGTAATGCATGCGTGCAATGCAACCAGGCATGTTTGGGGAGGTGGTGCTGATCGCACACAGCCAAGCACCTTGGCAGGCGCCCTGGCGGGAGAAGGTGTGGGCAAATAGGTGCAGGTGTAAAGTGGATGTGCAAGTGTGTGTGCGCGCGCCAACGTACGGTGTCATCCTGGTTACCACATCTTAGCAAGATAGGCTCACAATTGGTCAGCTCCAGGGGCTCAAGCCTTTGATACAGGGCTGGATGCCTGCTACGAGGCGGAAGACTGATGGTCCAAACGAGTTGGGGCTGGCGTAAGAGGCGGGCCAGGGCTTATGGCCTGTTTGCAATTTGCCAGGCGCTCGGATTGCCATGCAAACAAATGTGGCTGCATCCAGACTCCTCTCTACTCCCCTCCCCTGCATTCCTCCCTGTCATATGTGCCTTCGCCGCCTCTGAACCTATCTGTCCCTCCCCCGACACTCCCTTCCATGTGGCGGCCACGTTGCCTGCAGGTGTTTGCGCTCAGCAGCCTGGAGTGCTTCTATGAGGACGAGATTGAGACGCTGCTATGCGGCGAGGGCGAGCACTGGACGTCCCAGGTGCGCAGGGACTGACAAGCACGCACACACACACGCGCGCACACACACACGAACACACATGCACACACTCCCGCACACACATGCACACACACACACACACACACACACACACACACACATGAGAGCATGCTGCACCTCCTGAGCTTGGCCTGTCTCCTGAGCAGCCCCCGCGCGCGCGCACGCATGCCAGCGCGCATGGAGGCGCACTTGCCTGCTGTTCATGGCCTGGCCTGTGCATGCACCCCGCCTCGTCCGCACCAGCATGCCACTGCGTGCTGCTAACCCGCAGACCCTGCTGGATGCCATCAAGTTCGACCACGGCTACACCTCCACCTCCCCTGTGGTGCTGTGCTTCCTGGAGGTGCTCACGGAGCTGGACCTGCTGGACCAGCGCCGCTTCCTGCGCTTTGTCACGGGTGCGTGGGCTGGAGGCATGCAAGGGGCTGGCTAGGGAGAGGGGAGGGTGTGAGGCAGGGGCGCCCTGCGCCGCGTCACAGGCGAGAGGTTGGAGGGGCGGCACGGCAGGACTGTTCCAGGGAGAGAGGGTGCGACTGTGTGCCAAGGCGATGGTGGCACGGTGAATAAGAAAGAAAGCCTATTATGTCCAGAGAGTAGACGACCTGATGCTGATCATGGTTGCATACCATCACACCTGTGCAGAGAAAAAGCGGTGAGGGGGACAAGGGGCTGGCTGCGGCCCATGGCACATGGCGTCTTGCAGGGGCCTGTGCAGGAGCCAATGCATAACTACTTGCGCACGCGCTGTTGCACACACGCGCACACACACAGCCATACCACCGCCCATATGTCGGCTCAAACACTGCTCTTCATGGGCGCGCACGCACAATATCAGGCAGCCACACAGCTGCATGCAAACATGCAAGTGCTTGCGCACACGCTGTTGCAGACATGAATGGCTGCTGCACAGCACCCTGTCGTGCAACAACAAGCACCCAGCCTTCAATGTGTGTCCTCTCCCTTCCCTGCCCTTTCCCCCCACACCCACCCACCCGCACACACCTACGTGCACGCAGGCTGCCCGCGCCTGCCCCCCGGCGGCCTAGCGGCGCTGCAGCCGTGCTTGACTGTAGTGCGCAAGCAGCCCTCCGGTGTGGACAGCGCACAGCAGGGGACCACGCCTGTAGGGTCTTTCAAGGTGAGCGCACGCGTGCACACGCATGTCTGTGCGTGGAAGGTAGACGTGGGAGGTGGATTTGGCTGTACCGGGTACGTCAGTCATGGGTGAGCAGTGTGTGTGAGCTAGGGCTGGCATGCCAGTGGGGCATAGCCTGTTAAGGAATGGAATGCCTGAGACTGATCACAAATGGAATGCTTGCAATTGATGTCAAGGTGCACCTGTGGGAATTAAACCCAGGCAGTGGTCTCTGCTGCCCTTGCTCACACCCTCTCGTTCTCGCTGACCAGTGGGAGGCAACACACATTGTGACACCTTCACTGCCTTGCCTGCGTGCGTGTGTGTGCGTGCGTGTGTGTGCGCGTGCACAGCAAGCACTACTAATACCAGGGGCTGCACATGGTGTTGCCCATGCCGCGGCTGTGGTGCGCTCCATCTGATGCCTGTACCCTTTTGAGGGCACGTGCCTGAGGGGCGTGAGCCCTTGCAGGTGCTGGTGCTGCACAGCAGCGCCGCCTGCTTATGATTGGCTTGTGGGCAATTAGACTTGTTCTCAAGTCGGAATGCTACCCTTGTAGCATGACCATTCACGCTTTCTTCGCCGCAATTTATTGGACTTACACGCGTGTCCCTGATGCTGAGCCTACCGACTTGCTTGCGCAGGAGGGAGGCGTGCCCCCTGGCTGCGGCACCACACTCGCGGATGGCGACTTGCCCAGCGTCATGACCTGTGCAAACTACATCAAGCTGCCGCCCTACAGGTGCGGATGTGCTCGCACCTTGCGCACCCAGCTTCCGCACGGTCTGCTGTGAGCCATTATACGCTACACCTGCCTCGGCTCGGCTGGGCAAGAAAAGAAAGATAGAAAAAACTACGCAGGCAGTGAAAACATCAATTAAGAAAAAGGGGTCAAGACACCGTCAGACCCCTCCACCAAGGGTAGTCAACCCCTCCCAGCTTTCCACACAATTGCATCTTGATCCCAGCCATCTTCCTGGCAGTTGCAAGTCACGTGCAGCGAGCTGGAAGGTACTGTCAGTGCCCCTCACTGACCAAAATTCATGAGGCAGAAACAGAGCGGGAGGATTCGCCTGTTTTGAAATTGCAGTGCGCAAACAATTTTTTACAATTTGTAATACGTCAAGAGAGTTGAATGTGCTTTTTCCTGTAAGTTTTTGTGAGGAGGGGGGGAAGAAGCAGGTCCTCAGTGATGCTGATGAATCACCCCCTTCTAAGTCAAGGGGGGTTAACAGTGCCAGTCTAAGGTGCCAGCGGGGCAAAATGTCTTCATCACAGGGTCCATTTTCGGTGGGAGCCTATGAAATTTTCGATTCCAATTAGTAAAATTCGAATTTGTGAACAATCGAAATGTGTAAATCCTGCATAGAAACAAAGCAAGCAAGGCACCTCTGTGCCTGTGCCTGTGCTATCTTGTTCTGATAAGTAGGAGTGCGCCAGTTGCTCAGCGCCTGTGCCTTTGCATGTGTTTTAGACCATGTGGGCTCTCGGGCATGCAATGTGCATGTGGGGGTTGGCAAGAAAGGCGCGAGAGTGGGAAGAGCAATGGTTCCCCATTTTCAATCAATCAAATCAAAGCTCTTCCCTCTTACCGATGATCCCTTTACTACACCGTCACATATTCCCTGTGTTGTTTGCGTCCTGTGCCCTTCCTTCCCTGTGTTGTTCGCGTTCTGTACCCTTCCTTCCCTGTGTTGTTCACATGACTCAGCATAGCCAGGACACTTGCTCACGTGGGCACGTGCTGCTGCTTCCTGCCTCTTCTCACTTGCAGCTCCAAGGCGGTGATGCGCGACCGGCTGCTCTTTGCCATCCGGGAAGGGCAGGGCAGCTTCGACCTGAGCTAGCCCGGCTCACATCCCGCAAACTGTGCGCTGTAGCCCGCTGCAGTAGTGGGCTGTCAGGCCTCCCTCCTCCCTCTGCTCCGTTCCCATGCGATACCCTTGCTTTCTCGCGCACCCAGCCAGCACCAGTCTCTGGCGTACCGTGGCTTACGGGGGGGTTTGCTGCGTCCATGCCCACGCCCTGCCGTAGCCTGTTGCAGGCCTGACATCCATGGTGCTCAGCTGCCTTGCGCTGCTCAGGCTGTTGGGTTGAGTTGGGTCAGGCCCCTGGGAGGGTTGCTGCCATGTGCCCGCCTGAAGTGGATTGGCGCTCATGTCTGCGGTTGTGGAACATGGGCTGGGTTTTGGGCTGGCGCAAAAGAGTGATGAGTAGCTGGACCGCTTGCTTCCCTCATGTACATTAAGCAGATCTCTTATGCTAGGCTGGTCTGCACGGACATAGTGAAGATCAAAGAGGGACACACACACACATTAGATGCTGCCAGGTGAGCCTCAGACAATGGCGCTGCGCATCTGCGAGTCCTTTGAATAAGCTGCCAGGCTCGACCCTTCATGGGTTTCCTAAGTCCTCGTTTAATGCCTCTAGCGTCTTGCATGATGTGGGAAATGGCTGCTCATTTGTACTTTTGTGTACCTCTACACGTCTTATGCTGGCTGCACGTGCTGCCACAAACATCCTGCACACATTTTGATTAGCAACAGTGGTCTTGTCGTGCCAGGTGTGAGCTAATAGATGCCCCCAGGATAGACTACATTAAAAATGTGTTTGTTGCGTGTGAGGTGTGTTGCATGTAATGCTTTTTCTTGCAGCCCACAGACTGGAATTATGGTTAGGGTTTCGTACTTGAACCTGCAGGGCCAGGTTAGTGTACAATGATAGTTGCCAATGCCCACAAGGCCTGCAACCTCAAAACAAAACTGCCTGGAGTGCATGGTAGGGTAGAGATACCCACTCCTGCTCATTCAGCTTTGCTGCAGGCTTACGAACCATAGTTTTTATACAGGTACGGTTACAAGGGGTTACAAGAAAAAGCCTTCGGTCAAGAAGTGTGACTGAGCCTGTTCATGAAAAACTATCAGTGTACGAAGGAACAAATAAAGCTAATTGTTTTCATGGCCCGGAAATTGGTTGCATTGAGACAGGTTGAAGCAAGCCTTGCCTCCTGGACTGGAAGAACTATGATAGAGCAGAAAAATAACAGGTGAACTAAGTCAATGCAGATGCGCCTGCTAGTGGTGGCGACCAAGCCCAAGAAGATACACATCAAATAACAAGGTTCTAAAGAACGACTTTTTTTTACAACCCACACTACTTGGTGTTTCAGCGGCCTGAGGTGGAGTCCAGCACAGACTCTTCAGGCCCTGGTAAATTAAGTTACAATGGGTTTAGACCTTCAGCCAGTTGGGTTGACAAGTTAACAAGTTTGACCTTCAGCCAGGTAGTTTGACTGTTCAGGTTGCTGGTGAACCAGCCATGCGGAAAACATCCATAAGCTCTGAGATAAAACGATAGGAATCATTAGTTTGTCTCTGGAAAAAAATTGAAGACATCCTCAGAACGAGCATGGGAGAAATAAAAAGCTCCAGTCTGATTGACAGTAATTTTGTGTGCTAGTGGTGAATCGTGAAACAAGTCTGCAAATTGGAGCCTCAAAGTACACATTTGCATGCAAGGACACAGGAAAAGAGCGTGTTTTTGGTCTTGAATTGTCTGCAAGCCACACTCATCACAGGTACCATCATGATGTTCCCAGCTTTTTGTCTCGACGCGCAGCGTATGGGAATGTAACCTGAAACGTGCCACGGTTAGGCACAGCCAGTGAAGGTCAGAGTTTCAAGCACCGTGCTTCACGTGACGTGAAGTAGTTAAAGGATGGGAAAAAGAAAGACAGGCTTCACTAGCAGGTGAGCCCCCCCTTGTGGCATGGGGGCCCCAGGGCATGCGACTGGTGCAAGCATCAAACAGCCCCCCACCATCCAAAGAGGGAACTTTTAGTTCCCTAGTTACTCCTAGTAGAGAATTCAGTGTGGGGCAGGGTGACGCCTGCTCTGTAACTTTTTCTGATTAATGGGCATTGTGCTGCATCTGCAACGTTACCCATCATGGTAAGCGTCATGATGACAAGTTATACATGCCCCAACAGTCAGCGACGTATCACTACAACAGAAAATTTCAGGGATCATGTCATGTATGAATCATTACATTACGTACCTTCGATTACCCAAGGATTATCCTAGAAGGAAAGAAAGTAAAGAAAGAAGAAAAGAAAAACTACGAAAGCAGCAAAAAAGCTCCTCACATCAATTATGGAAAAGGGGCCACTTGGGAAGAAAAGCCCCTTCACCAGAAAGGGATTATCCTTGAAGGTTAGGTACCCAGGAGTTTTTCCTTTTTCATTTATCCAGGAGAGCTTTTTGCTGCTTGCGTAGTTTTTCTTTTCTTTTCTTTTCTTTTCTTCTGTTTCAGATCTCTAAACTTTGAATGTGCAGATGAGTTTAAAGCACACCAATTACCTTGCCAATTGGTGTAGAATTCTTAGGTGAAACAGCCAGAATGGGTTCTAACGGGGCTGCCCTTGGGGGCGCATGCGCAAGTGCGCCTCGCAGGCCTGCCTGAGAGGTGCATAGCTGCTTAGGTGATCACCTGTAAGACTGTTCATGAAAGTCTAACAGAAAATTGGGAATGCAGTTCTTTTTAGGACACCTTCGTTAAGTCCCACGGTTTCAGTCAAAGCCAGGGAGGTCACCTCGGACTCCAAAATTTGTCATATACTGCCTAGGGTCAAGGGTGCCCAAACATCGCAATACAATTGATATTGATCGATGATATAATTATTATAAATCAAATAATCAAAATGAAACCAGAAAGGTGTGGCTTTTAATTTCTCGTCCATTTTGCACAGTGTGTTGGTGTGGAACCTTCAGTAAAAACAAATCTAAGCCAGAATTTCGAAGCGAGACATACCGATTTAAAAGTAAAGACAAGGTCACCAACATGTGACTGGTTTCTATTTTGACTTGCATTTCAAGTAAAATGAATATGCAAGCAAAGAATGTCACCTTTGAGTGACTCTAATGCTGACTTACCCATCCTACTTTTATGTGCGGTCCGTACAGCATGAGGGGGTCGTCTGCAATCTTGGGCCCTGTGGCGTTGGACCTTGTGGCGTATGCGCCCTCTCACGCGCATCAGGCTACATAGCCTCTGCCCTCAGCTTCCTCCAGCACTCTGGTCCAGCATCTGATGATGAGGAAGAGGGCCTAAATCTTGACTCAGGTGTGGTAAAATGGGTGCTCTTCAGGGAGCACGCCAAGTGCTTGCCAACTAAATTAGCATGCGTTGATAGATGCGTAGCTGCCTGGTGCATTCACCCCTCTTCTGCAACTGCAAACACACATGAACGCACTTTCTACTGCAGGGAGCTGTGATCCGCGGTTGGCCAGCCAGTGCCTGAGATGGCTGTTGACTCAAACATACCCTGGATCGCCCCCCCCCCACTGCCATCCCGTCATCTTGGTTCCCGGTGGGGTGTCTGCAGACTGGGGGAAGGGCATGCTGGATGGCCTGGCATGCCCCTCCTGCCCATGCACACCCACTGCTCACACCGCAGCCAGCACCCCTTTTATGCACTGCCCTCACCGTCAAGACGCTGATGCCCAGGCCCCTGGGCAGGGGAGCACAGTACCCTACGCGGAGGCGCGGCGCCCGGCCTGCAGCGAAGCAGTTAAAGCAGCAGCAGATGCTGCCCCAGATCAGGGGCACACTGCTACTCTGGGCGAGTATTATCAGCTGGAGCGGGGCTCAAAAGGCACCGAGGGTCCCTACGTGCTAGCCTCAGCCGTGGCCGCACCAGATCAGGAGCGCCCAGCAGCACCAGGCACAGCGGCAGGCACAGCCGCGGCGGCCCCACCTGCTCCCCAAGGTCCATCCCCCCTGGCCTCCGCCACGCGCTGCGGGGCTGTGGGTGGCAGCTCAGGGGCACAGGTCCCCGCGCCTCCCCAGGCTCCCAGCGCAGCAGCGGAACACCTCCTGGAGGTGTCCCCCTCCAATGTGGCCTCCCTGCTCAGCCTGGCTGACCTGTGGGATGTAAGTAGATTGTGGATACAAGACTTTAGGAGTATGGTGGCCGGTGGATACAAGTCTGTTGGAGTGTGGCTGGCCGGTGGATACAAGTCTGTTGGAGTGTGGCAGGCCTGGGGGGCGCAAGTGGCCAGGGAAATTAAAGTGGTTGGGACGTGAGTGCGAGCGTGTTGAGCACAGCTCCCGCCACGGTGTGCCTCCACTTCCGCACTGCGCCATGTGGCCTGTGGCAGCAGCGCGCTGCGTGGCTTGCTGCAGCTGCGTGGCCTGCAGCAGCGTGGCTTGCAGCAGCTGCGTGGCCTGCAGCAGCGTGGCTTGCAGCAGCTGCGTGGCCTGCAGCAGCATGGCCTGCAGCAGCGGCGTGGCTTGCAGCAGCAGCATGGTCTGCTGCAGCAGCGTGGCCTGCAGCAGCACCGTGGCTTGCTGCAGCAGTGTGGCTAGCTGCAGCGGCATGGCTTGCAGGAGCAGCGTGGCTTGCAGCAGCAGTGTGGCTTGCAGCAGCAGCATGAAGCATGGCCTGCACGATTGCGCAAACGGGGTGCGCTGGCATTGATGCACTCATGGATGTGGGTTACAGTCGAGGGCACTGATTTGTGCCTGACCAACCAAGATGGTGCCCTTAGATGGTGCCCTTAGATGTCCTCCTCACAGACCCCAGCGCACGGGCCACCTCAGGCAGTGTCGGCACTGTTTTGCTGCAGTACAGTGTGTCAGTGGAGGTCATGTTTCCTGCAATCAGTACAGTGTGCCAGTGGCAGTCATGTTTTCTGCAAGCAGCACGCTGGGTGCAACAGAGCGTGCGGCTGATGAGGACATGGGATGCAGCGCATACAAGCGTTTGCGTACACACATGCGCACGCCCACACACACACACAGTTTTGAACACTTGGGTAGCCCCAAAGCCTGTTGGTGGTTGTCAAGAGGACTTCTCAAGCGAAGACCGCATGCACGCCCTTGCACACCTGCGCCAACTGTAGATCCCCCGGCTGCATGCCTTGATACTAAAGGAGCTGCGGCACAGCGCGTCGTTCTGCGGAGGCCTGCGCAGACCCACGCCTGCAACACTGGAGAATGTACCTCAAGTGAGTTGGGGCGCCTGGTCAGGGCTTCCTCCCACAGCAGAGGCGCTTGTTGTGTACTCTGCCTCAAGGAATTGGCACAGGTCATTGGGCTGTTTCTGGAACGGAGGTATTTATTTGAGCGCATGGCAGCATGTCATAAGGCAATGATGGTTGAATAGCGCACTTTGCAGGGACTCCTCCGGTGGTCGCGGCTTGCCGAACAGTGCACGCAGGCAGAGTGCTCTTAACCTGCAGGCGCCGCGCTGTGCCTTGATGCTGCAATGAAAGCAGAGCGTGCCTCTGATTGCATGTGCAGCCTGCATGGTAAACCTGCAGTGTGCAGGTGTCTACTTGTATGCAGCCACTCTGTCTGCATGGGCTGGGCTATGTTCATGGAGCGCTTGCGCATACATGTCTGCGTTCATTTGTTTGTCCAAGGGTATCCAGATCACGTAAGTTCTTGGCCGTGGCAATGGCATCGATACCGCGCTTGCTGAGCTTGCACGCTCCTGAGGAGCACTGCTGCCTGTGGTGCACTGCTGCGATGATGTCAGTGAATCCTGGCTTGCACCAAAACAGGCAATAGCCAACCTTGAGACCAGCAGTGAAAGAGAGCGTGGGCCTATTGTCTCACTGGCTCCCGCACCACACTGACCAGCATTGTCGTCAGTGCGTGCAGGTGCTGCTGCTGCTAGAGCAAGCCCTTCCCTACTTAGCGGACACAGATGGTGCCCTGCGATGCCTCCAGGTACAGGGTATCCATTGCTCTCAGCTTTGGTATTGTTTGATGGCAGCCTGCACCTTGCGCACAGGAGCACATCTCCAGTCTGGCAGCCAGCCAATTGGACAGGAGCCTGAGATGCTTTCTTGGGACCAGGCTTCCTGCACGGTAGCCCACATGGTAGCCTCAAGGCACAGACGCGCACGCATGCACGCACAACATAGACACATACTTAGCATGCAAGGCGAGCCTGGCTTTTTTGCACATCATCAGGCCTGTTTGGTACGCTAGCCTGGGGCTTAGACTCAACGGCGCGAGTGCACACGTGTGCGCACACACGCGCAACATATGCACATATACAACTTGGTTGCGGCCTGACGGGTTGCATCACGCGTGGGGTGAGTGCGCATACACATGTAGGTGCTGGGCAGGCTGCAACATGGGGATGCGCTGCAACATGGGGATGCGCTGCAACATGGGGATGTGCTGGGCCGGCTGCAACATGGGGATGTGCTGGGCCGGCTGCAACATGGGGATGTGCTGGGCAGGCTGCAACATGGGGATGTGCTGGGCAGGCTGCAACATGGGGATGTGCTGGGCAGGCTGCAACATGGGGATGCGCCCTTCCCAGGTCCTGTCCTGTCCGCGCGCCTGCTTGTTTGATCTGTGCGCACACGCTTTTTGTTCACTGTGGCGTGGTGTGTGTGTGTGTGTGTGCGCGCGCGCCTGGCAGCGCACCAGGCCCGCCGGCCCACCATCTGTGTGCACATGCTTTGGCAGGCTGGTCCTCTGCCCCTGAAGAGCCCAGGCTGATGGCTCTGGCCTGCAGGTCCCAGAGGCTGGCCTTGCTGTGCTGTGCTCAAAGCATGCATCAGTGCGCCCTCTGCATGTGGCGACCTGTCTTTGATCTGGGCATGCGTCAATATGCCGTCTGCATGTGGCGACCTGTCCTTGATCTGAGCATGCGTCAATATGCCGTCTGCATGTGGCGACCTGTCCTTGATCTGAGCATGCGTCAATATGCCGTCTGCATGTGGCGACCTATCCTTGATCTGAGCATGCGTCAATATGCCGTCTACATGTGGCGACCTGTCCTTGATCTGAGCATGCGTCAACATGCCGTCTGCATGTGGCGACCTGTCCCTGATCTGAGCATGCATCAATATGCCGTCTGCATGTGGCGACCTGTCCCTGATCTGAGCATACGTCAGTGTGCCGTCTGCATGTGGCGACTTGTCTCACCAAACAGGCGCCGTCAATGTGTTTTGCATGTGCCGGCCTGTCCCACCATGCAGGCAGATTGCGTGGCATGGCTTGCCGAGCATGCGGTGCGCACTTGGCCCACCCGCGCATTTGCAGCCCTTCCCAAGTGCGTGTATGCGTGCTTGATTGTGGTGTGTGTTCTGTGTGCATGAAGTGTGGGCATGCGTGCGTGTGGTTTGTGTGCGTGCCCGTATGCATGCATGTGTGCGTGTGCGTATGCGTCCTTGTGCGTTTGTGCATGAGTGTGAATGTGTGGTGTGTGCAAGTGTGTGCGTGCATGCGTACATGTGCGTGTGTGCCCGCGTGTGTGTGTGTGCGTGCGTGTTGGAGGCGGGGAGAAGCAGGTTGTATGGATTAAAGCAGCTTAAAAGCTTTAGAGCGAGCATGAACCCTCTGGCAGAAGCAGACATTGCCTGCTCCTAGCTTGCAGCTTGGGGCAAGACAGTGCGCAGGTGCTCACATGAGGCAAGGCCCAGGCATGCACGCCTACTCCGTGCATGCACCAGAGTAACGAATGCACGCAGATGGGGGGCAGGCGTGATTTCCTGTGTGAGTGGAGGCCCAGCCGATGCCATGAACCTGGCCTGCCTTGTGCACGCGCCCGCCTGCAGTGCCATCAGAGCGCGTGTGCTGGCCCATGCAGTCGGCAACCTCAAGGTGCATGGAGCATTGGGGGCGCTGCTGCGCTGCCAGCACCTGCAGGTACGGGCCGCCTGCGCCTGCCTGGGCTGCTGCAGCTGAAGCAAAGCTGTTCAGTCGTGCAACCGCTGCTCGGGCCCTGCACCTGCCAGGGCTGCTGCTGCGCATGCCAAGCCATACGCAGTGTTTTTCAATTTTGTGTGTGTGCCGATGTTGTCTGTGTCATGCCATTCAATGTTTTGTGCTTTCAGCTGCCATAGGGGGGTGTGGCAGGGCCTTGCCGTTAGGTGCTTCCAGCCATTGGTGCATGTGTTGTCAAGTGCTGCGCAGAGGCGGTCCGTTAAGGCCACAAGACAAGGTGCGTGAAGCATCATCGCCTTGCCTCCTCTGCACACACATACACACACATGCACACACGCACACACACAGGGTGCTTTTGCACTGCACATGCGCGCACGTCTATGAGCACAAGTACAGCAGACGCCTCAATCTGTCTACTTTTGCTTGCACCTTGCTTCCAAATCTGGTTGCTCGCTGCCTCATCTGTCGTGTGCTCAGTCATCTGTCTGCTTTTTGCTACTTTGCCTGCTGTGCTTGCCTTGCTGTGGAGGTCTATAGGCTTGTGTGATTCAGTATAGCGCATAAGTCTCATAATCCATGCTCATGCACTCAGGCAGCTTCACAATCACCGGCGCATTAAAATTTGATTACAAGCAGGTTACATCCAAAGCATGTGCAATGGCACGCCCCCCTCCCGTTCACACACACACACACACACACACACACACACACACACACACACACACACACACACACACACACACACACACAC
>LKMJ01003772.1_pt1 | contig 14150 bp, 24 predicted proteins | sample 643391 | NCBI WGS metagenome assembly LKMJ01 (sample SAMN04112250, study PRJNA286221) | soda lake metagenome | biome: soda lake; feature: Kulunda Steppe; material: water; isolation source: sample PL-Br10 brine of Picturesque Lake | place: Russia: Kulunda steppe | collected 2010-07
TCAAACTCCATGCTCATTCTGTGCACTATGCTCATAAGCTTGTTCAGACCAGACGTTCTCTTGAGCGTTCTCCCCACCTTCAAACCAATCAGGAGAGGTCTGCTGGCTTGTCTGCCCGCAACCCTCCCGATCCTCACTGACCCCCCCTTTTCTTTTCTGGTGAAGGGGCATTTCTTCCCAAGTGGCCCCTTTTCCTTAATTGATGTGAGGAGCTTTTTGCTGCTTGCACAGTTTTTCTTTCTTTCTATTATTGCCTATTGGTAGGCTCACCACAAAGAAGGCCCTAGCCAAGGGTCTTGGGGCTGTCAAGTTGTTAACGTGATTTTTACGGCTGGGAGAACACAGCCTAAAAGCAGGAACATGCAGCACACCTACAGCTCTTTAAACGACAAGATACCAGGAGCAAATAGCAATGAGCTGTGTATTGAGGGCACAGCACCAACAGATCATCTCACAAAAGGTAAAGATCACCATCCTTTCTGTGCATGTTTGTAGTGTTTACGCACTTTTTGTATTGATGAAAGCGCATGACTGCATCTATTCTGGATAAAGATGAGGAATATTGGATGGAAGAAATAAAACCTGAATCTTGCTTGGATGCAAACGAAACCTTTCCTCCTAATGCTGTCTTCTACCACGCGCAGGGGCACAAACTTGCATCTTCAATCAAGCAAAGACTGTTTGCTAGAGTGGCACTCTACCAAATTTCTTGCAACAGTCCAGCCAAAACAAAAGAAGGCAAGAAATGTGCTTCCATTAGGCGGTAGGAACAATCATTCATGTCAGAACCTACTCCTTTGCCTAGCAAAATACACAGATGAATAGAGTGGGTACAAGCACGCATCATGATGAAGTAGGATGTTGTGCACATCAAGGCAAAACACATTGCTGCTTTGTCACGAAGCAAAATGAGATGCTACTTGCTACTCTGAGCTGCTGTACTACAGCTAGCTACTGCATGCATTTATGCACCTCTCTATACACTGTTTTGATCCTGCTTTCAAAGAAAAAGAAAAGAAAAACTACGCAGGCAGTGAAACACCCCCTACATCAATTAAGGAGAAGGAGACACTTTGGTCCGAAGTACCGTTTGTCTACCCCCACCAGGACAGAGAAGGAAGAGAAGCATGTCTGGAAAACCCCACAACAGGCTTCCACACATTAAGTGCAGGGGCAAAATACCAGACACACCCACCCACACGTCCAAAGCAAAGAGGACAGGTTCACCAACCCACAGACTCAGGTCAAGTCCTGACTTACTGCAGCAAAACAGCACCAACTTAGTACAGGAGACATGCCCCTAGGGGCACAGGCGAGCCACGGAGGGCAGCCACCACCAAGCGTGTTCTTCCGCGCGACTATTTACCTTTTTTGAGGTGTTTACCCAGTAAAGATGGAAAATGCACTAAACCATTGCATAGATCACTGACATCAAACAAATTTGCTGTGAAATTCGGCCATGAGGTCCACAATACTTGGCAGCAAAAACCGCAAAATAGGAGGCTTGGCCTTGAACTTCATCCAGAGTGTAAGGTATTGATCTGCCAGCACACAGTCTTGCCGAACCAAGGCAGGCCATAGCTCTTTCATTAACATCAAGGCCACACCATGGTCCCGTACACTGCCACTGCGTGGTATTGGGATCCTTCTTGCAGCGCCAGAATCAACCTTTTCTTATAAAGTCAACTGTATGATATGAATTCAATAAAGCACTACTCTGAGGGGCCAATTTGCCACATGCTATAACAATTCACTTTGCTCTAGCTACTCTGCTCAGGGCTAGTGCTTCTCATGAGGCCATGTCTCAGGTACATACCAGATGCTCAGCCGCCTTCAAACATAGCCTCCCATGCATCACCAGGGAAGTCAAATGTGTCCCTGTGAGCAGAGCAACACATTAGAACAGCATGTGTTGCCACCTCAACTTGCCTGACTACTTCTACTGCTGTTGCTGCTTCCGCCCATGCTGTGTATCTATGCATCCAAGGCATTGCTTTTTGGACTGAGAAGCCACAATGGCTTCAGAAGGCAGCTTTGGATCCGGCAATCAAGACGGCTGCCTTCTGGATTGGCATCTCTACATGTCAGGGAGGGCTTTTGTGCTCAATTGGCAAAGCTTTGCATGACAAAGCCCAGCGTTTTGCCGCCCACTCACTTCCCCGCCCATGCTCCCACCCACCTGGGGAGGTGCGTGACGACCCACCCAGACAGTGCTGTAAGTACCCCACACCTGCACATAAGCAAATGCTCTTGCAAGGGCAGCGCCGCATGCTCTTACACATGCCCACATGTATGCAAACGCATGCATACACAAGCACGCACACATGCGCACACACACACAAGCGCACACAGACCCAAGGGCGCTGCACCCGCCCTGCCAGCGCATGCTTTTGTGAGGGCTGCACTCCTTGCCCTATCACGCATACATGCACTGAGCCAAGCATGTTGCACCCACCCCGGCAGTGCTGTGGCGCTTGGCTCTGTGAGAGCGGCCAGATCGCATCTGTCGACCGCAGCCAGCTCGTCGTCGCTGTCGTCACTCGTGCGCACAGTCCCAGCACCTGAAGCTGCTGATATAAGGCTGCCGCCTGAGTAGGCCAGTGCCGCCCCACCACTCATGCTTGCAGATTGTGGCACAAGTGGGTGGAAGCAGGAGGACGGCTGGGTCAGGACGGGGGGGCAGCCCAGTGGAGGGGCGGGCATCGGGAGATGCAGCATGCTCATTGAGGATGGGGCATGGCTTGACGTGCAGCCCTCCGAGCGCTGGTGCCACACCCTTGGAGCCTGTGCCGCACAGCAGACAGGCAGAGCATTGGGTTGGCGAGCGCACTGTGCTGGTGAAGGAATGCAAATAGTGTGGGTCATTTGGCAGGCAGGCAAGGCACTGTGTTGGTAAATGCGCTGTGCTGGTGAAGGAATGCAAACAGTGTGGGTCATTTGATGCAGCCTGAGGCTCCGGGTCATGGGTTAAATCAACCCTGACCCTAACCCTAGGGTGAACAACGGGGATCATGCTGTGGTCAGCCTTCACCTGCGCAGGCCAAAATTAAAGGGTGCCACTTTCCAGCACCAGTCTTTGGTGCCAGTGCCTGGCGTATCTACACACAGCCTAGGAGATGTGCACCATATCATGCAACTCATGACTGGCGCTGAGTCCCCCTTCTTCTCTCGAACTTCTACGGCAGTGAGTTTCAATGATCAGGATTTCCTTCCGACCTGAGCTCCCTCTGGGACCACCACAATCTTTGTTCAAAGTCTACGGGCCAAAAGAGCCATGACCCTCCAGAATGCAGGGAGCCTGGCATTGCATGCAGGCAGGGCTGCGCACATGTTGCCTGGAAACAGGAAGCAGGGTGCTCGAATTTCCAGGCCAGTTGCACCCGGTCTAGATAAATGCCGGTGGGCTATGCAACGCACGATGCCAGGAAGCTCATGTGAGCTTGCTGCCGCTGTTGCATCTGGCGAGTAAAAGCTTGAGTGGCTCATGTCAGGGTGTCTGTAACTTTGTTTGCTGGTGCCTGTGCAGGTGTAGCAAAGGATTGGCGTTGCCTCACCTGTTGCTGCCCTTGTGAGCAGAGTGCCATGGAGTTGGACAGACCTTGCTGGGCCTTCATCTGCTCCTGTGTCACAAAACTGCATTGGGGAATGGGCCACAAGGGATCCTGCAGTATAGTACTGGTAGACTTAGTCAAAACTCCCTGATTGCTCTGTCCTGGTCCCCGGGGCAAGGTTTGGATGCAGATGATCACACAGATTTGCCGCTACAATCTGGAAATTGTTCGACGTTCCTGTGGACCGGTTTAGGGCTAGGCGTTAACACTGACTCAGGAACCCAGCAATTCATGAGCGCAGAAGGCAGCTACACGCCGGATTGTGGCGGCACTTGATGCACAGCTCAATCACGCAGCCCTGTGCATGCAGTAAGAGGCCCACTCACTCAAAGATGCCCCCCAAGATGCCCTCCGGCCGGGGCTCCCTGCGCGGAGCGCTTCCCGCTGGCCTGCTGCTTGCTGTGGCTGTGCTGTGTCTGCGCGACACATTGCTGCCCCTCTTCTGCACCCCACTGTCACTTCTCCTGATGGCGTGCCTGCCGCTGGCAGCGGCATTCTTGCCAGCACTGCCTGCCCTTCCCCTGCTGCCCTTGCTGCTGCCGCTGCTGCCTTTTTCCCTCCACCCCCTGGCGCCCCTGTCACTGCAGTCACTATCTGAAGACAACGTTGCAGAGCTGCTGATGCTGCCGTACCGCAGGCGCTTGGGCACAGGCCTGCCCTGCACAGAGGAGCACGTGCACGCACACACATGCACGTTCACACACACAGGTTAAACCTAGCCCTCTACGCGTGTACCTCACATTTTGTCATCAAAAAGTGTGCCGTCCTCCCTATCTTGCCCGTCAAGCCCCAATATGTCTGCGGGGCGATCATGCCACTCACACCTTGATGCACCTCCCTGCCTCCTGCACATGGGTGCCACTCCTGGGCTCCACCAGATCAACTAGTTCTTTGGAGGGCCTTTTAACGGGCGAGGAGGCTGCACCAGGAGGAGTACCAACAAGTGGGGAAGAGCGCCCTGGCAGCGGTGTGGCCTGCTGCTTCTGCTGTTGCTGCTGCCACTGCTGTTGCTGCTGTTGCTGGTGATGCTGCTGCTGCAGGGGTGTCAACCCCTGATGCAAAGCAGGGATGCTGATGCCCGGGATCCAGTAAGAGCTTGCATTAAGGCCTGGGAGCATGAATGGAGGGAAGGCGCCGGCTGCGAACGGTGAGGGCTGTGGAAGGTGTGCAGCAGCAGGGCTCTTCTTTGGAGGGGCTTTGGGCGGTTTCTTCCCCTGCAGGATGGCGTCCACAAAAGCCTGGTCCTGCAGTTGAGTGGTTGGTGAAGGGCCTATGTCATGTGTTAAATCCATAAAAATGCCTTGCAATCCGATGAGTGTGTGCTGCCTTTATAGCCTGGTCATTGAGGAGAGGAAGCTTAAGCCTGGTCATTGAGGAGAGCAGCACTCTAAGAGATTGGAAGGAATGCTCACGCGAGCATTGCTTGCAAATCGGTCTTAAGAATAATGCTTATGCAAAAATCAAGTCTTGCACAGGAAAGCCAGACCTGTTTGACCACGTGCAGTACACAAAAGTGTGTCTCAGTCAGAGAAACTTTCACAGCAAGTAGACAGCAGAGCTGCATCTGCACGTGCAAGAACTGCAATGACCCAGGTGCTTATCTGCAGACAGGTCCCCTCTTTCATGAATGCCAAACGTGCAGCAATGACGCCGCGCCAACCCCACGGAGAGACCGGCCACATGCCCCACCATTCCCCTCAGTCAGGCCTGGATGTTGCCCCACCATTCCCCTCAGTCATTCCAACACAATGCCCGGCCGCATGCCTCACCATTTCCCTCAGTCAGGCTTGGATGTTGCCCACCAATCCCCTCAGCAAGGCCAACACAATGCCCAACAAACACCTTTGGCCAGGCCAGAAGAGTGCTCCAGCACACCTAGCAGCCAGGCTACAGCACGATGCCCCACCAGCCCCGCGGCCAGGCTGGCACGCACCCTATGCAGGTGTTTCTCTCCCCAGCGCCTTGCCCCGGGGCCCCCTGGCCGCCCTGCCGCACCCAGCTGCATGCCCGCCTCCCAAGTAAAGCCTTGCGTGGTTGGCACCGCCGTTGCAGCCGCAACCGCTGCCGCGGCAGCCGCCGCTGCGGCGTAGGCGCCTGCATCGGCGCTGGTGTCAGGAAGCGCGTGGGGCCACGCATAGGGACCAGAGGCGGGGAGGGCTGCTGCTGTTGCTGATGACGGAGGGAAATGGGGCGCAGCAGGGGGGGCTGCAGACCGTGGGAGGGGGGGCTTGAGGTTGTGTGCCACAGGCCGCGAGGCCAGCGGCTGCACAGCCGATGGCAGGAGCCCCAATCCCAGGGCCTTGGAGGGGATGGGGGCTGGGGCGCTCGCTGCCCTAGGCTGCATGGGGCCTGGCGCGTGCGCGGCTACCTCAGGCATTGCGGCTGTGCTTGCAGACGATGTGACCACAGGCCTAGAAGGCAAAGGTGTGGCCCTGAGGGGCGGCAGGGCCGCCGAGTGCGTCGGCCCGAGGGAGGCGTGGAGGTCGTGCAGAGGGCACAAGTCTGGGCAGCTTGCCACGCCCATGCCCAGGCCGCTGCGCACGCCGCTGCGGGCATGTGCCGCAACGTCTGGGCTGCTGTAAACACGATGGATGCCGGCATCAGCGGTGAGCGGTGTTGGGGGAACACTGGCAGGCAGCGCAGCTTTCTGGTGCTGGCTGGTGCTTGGCGGGTCTGTGGAGTGGGAGGGGGGGACTGATGGGGAGTTTGCAGGCCTGGGGGCGGGGTCCACTTGGGCCGAGGGGCTGAGGAGGGAGGAGCCTTCATCAAGGTCCTTGGACAGCAGCGACTCCACCAACTGTGTGCACGACAGAGAGGCAAAGGGCCCTTCCGTGCAGGCGTCGTGTAGCCGGTTGTGTTGCGCAATTGGCCAGATAGGGCCTGTGTTTGTTTGCAGTCCCCGCAAAAGTGGGAAGACACTGCACGGCTGGGGGACGGCTGGGGCAAGGCACGGCTGGGGCAGCCAGATTTGACCTGGTGTGCTAGGGGGCACCACAGGCCAGGGGAAACGCAGCCAGGGGATACACAAAAGACGAAAGGGGCCCTGATGCAGTTGGGCGCGTGTATGGCGCTCAGCTGCTCCTCAGTTGGGCGCCGCAGCTGTGCTTAGAGCAGTGGCTGTAGGGAGTAGGCTCGCTACTGCCACAGCAGGCCGCTCGGAGGGCCCACCTTCATTGCCGCAGCCAGCTCAGGGTCACAGTGGTCATGGCCCTCTGGAGCCGCGCGGCCCACGACCTTGTCTGCCGATGAGCAGTTGCTGTCCTTGTGGATCAGAAAGCGCTGGGCTGGGGGGCTCGTGCCCTCGTTCTCTAGCGACTCAATGAGCTCCGCCAGCTCGTCGCGCTGCTCGCTGGGCCCTTGTGAGGCTGGAGGAAGTGAGCAGCTCCTCAACCTCATTGGCAGGCGGAGCTCTGCCTGACAGCCAGCACCAGACTGTTGACATGCCGCAGATGCCAGGGCAGCACTCTCGCAGGCCGCGGGGGGAGGGGATCTTGCCTTGTGGGGAGAGCTGCAGCCGTCCATGAGTGTGTGCCTCTGGGGGCTGGAAGGGGAGGCCCGCACTTGCTCTTGCGCCTGAAGTGCGGCAGATTGGGCACCGGGTGAGGGCAGATTGGGCACCGGGCAGATTGGGCACCGGGTGAGTGCAGATTGGGCACCGGATATCAAGCCAAGCCAAATCCTTGTACGGGGCAGGAAAAGAAGGAGCCTGTCAAATTGTGGGCACCTAGCCTTGCCCAACTTGGCACAGCCCTGCTTCCCTGAAGCAAAAAACCAAATGCGCACGTGCAGGTCTGCTATGGCAGAGCCAGGTGGGGGCATCTTCTGTATTTACAGAGGCGAATGGGGCACTGACCGGCATGCAAGATCGCTCTTGGGTGCACTCCTTGGGCGGCATGCTGCCCTTCATGTTGTCCTCCTGAATCCCATGTACCAGCGCAAACAAGTCTAGACAGTGTTCCCTTGAACAGAGGGTGGCTGCAGCCTGTGCTGCACCTGCTCAACGCACGCACACGGTGCAGGATTTCAAGTGAGCGTGGGTCTCAAGGTAGCAGAAGCCCAGGCTCCGTGAGACCAGCTGTTCACAGTTGCCTTCAGCAAGGGGCTGCAAGGCAAGCATTTGTTCCAATCTAATGCATGACGCGTGAGCGACTCAGCTGTAGGTCATTGCATCCCTGAACAGCTTGAGCATCCGCCACCGCTCCAAATTTGTTCAAGCCTCGTCATGTACAGTATAGATGCCACTATTTGACATCCATGCTTGATTTCTTCCCCATAGCAGCAATGGGGCAACACCAAATTGGGCAGATTGTTGGAGTGTGTGCCCTGCATCTGCTTCACTAAGCACCGCGAATACACTCAGGTCTCTTGCATACCTAGATTAAAAAATTATTTGTGCAAAGCAGGACATTTTTGACAAAAGCAAACCACCAAGCTATAAATGACATTGGCTTCTTGAATGGTGGTGCCCAAGTTGTCAATAACGTACCGTGGGCCACAATTGGTTTGGTGTCTAGGGCTAGCGCCAGACAATCCAGGCAGGTCTTCCATGTTTTAGCTCTGGACGTGCATCTCGGGGCGCTGCTTGGCAGCTTGCAGGCCTTCAGGGGTTAGCTTCGATCTATTGGGCATGGAGCGACATGTGCAAAAAATATTGTTGTTTCAGAACACAGCTTTAGCATTTAATGAGTTTTGATGCGCTCAAAATGAAAGAAGCCTGCCCATGGGATGGCAAATCTTGCAAAGTGAGAACTTGCAAGCAATCAAGTTTTGGATCAATTGATCAGCAAATCGTGAGAATATGCACCCCATCTCTAGAGAGCCGGAACCTGATCAGATTCAGATGTATGCTGGCGTGTGCAAGTTCCAGGCGCACGCACAGGGATCTGTAAAGTAACAGACTCCAGCTGGAGGCTGATCAGCTTTCATGAAGGAAAAGTGATTTTGCCTTGCCAGCATCCTTTGTCCTCACAGTACAGCCTAAGGGTGCACGGACTTGCAACGTGAAGCTTGAAGTGAACGCATGCCTTTAACTTTCATGCAGGCCTACAGAGGTCCATTCACGCATGAACACAGCAGGGGAGCTCGGGCCGCATCTCGGCACATCGTGCGTGCCTCGTATCGCCTTTGATCTCACCTTTAAGGATCATTAAGTATGTGAGTGTCATTCACTCGCGCAATGCAGCGCGTGCGTGTTCATCGATGCGTCCGAGGAGATTGTGCATCATGATGACGTATGTGGTATATATTTATTCAATTAAAAATAGTTTTAAATGAAAACTGAATGGCCTCATTCACATATTTAACCATGGCACATGCTGGATTGCGCATGACAGCTCTTCTAGATTGGAATGGTTTTCAATACTGCTTGAATAATTTGCATTTAACTTGTGGCTGGAATTTTTATCCCTTGGCCTGAGTTCCCGCCTTATAAGCAGTGGGCTGTGCCCAGGTGGTCGAATATTCAATTTCTGCTTTCATGTTAGCATGTTTCAACTTTCATCATGATTTCAACCCACGATGGATGAGACGATGTTTTAGAGCTCCTCCCTGCTGACCAGCTCTGAAGCATGAGGACAGTTGTTGCCTGGCAGGAGACCCCGGTAAGTGCAGTGATTGTAGCATTTAAACCATGCTTGTCACGCGTATTTGCTGTCTTTGCCCCGCATGCTTGCATCTTGACCGGTGAGGCATCCCTCAAGGGCCTGGCAGCATGCCAACAGCGAGCTTACTCTGTGAAAACTAACACTTATAAATCCTCAACTTACTCCTACAGCCTGAGAAGGATGGCATCAGGAATGTTTGCTACGACCTCTGCTTCAAGCCAGGCAAGTTCAGTAGAAACAGCGCGAGCATTTGGAGCATGGCGCAGCTAAGGCACAGAGGAAATTATGGCACAGATAATCCCGGTTCCCTCCTTATCTAATGGGAGTTACAAGTGTATCCTCGCAGATGGCTCCCAGCTCGTAGCTGGGGTGGGCAACCGTGTCCTGGTTTACGATGCTGTAGATGGGGACCTGCTTCATGCACTGAAAGGGCACAAGGTAACAAGAAAATGTTTGGTATGAAAATAGAACTGATGTATGTTGCCTGTTAGTGATCAAAGGGAAAAGTTACAGGTCACATGTCTTGCTATCTGCACAGTGTTTTCTCATGAAACATTGAGGGGCCTCAAATTAGTTGTGTATTTGTTATCCGAGGTTACCAAATCAATTTTTTTCACATGTCCTTGGATTGCTGTGTATGAGTGCAAGGTCCTGACACGCAAGGGCATGTTTTCATGAGAGCGTGTGCCACATCACCATGCGCACACCTAGTGCAAGGCCCTGACAAGGACGCAAACATGCCAAGATATGCAGTGCAAGCGCATGCTCCCTCACATGCACCCCTTATTTCACTGCGTGCATGCCACTTTCAGGAGCTGCACCTCTACAAACCCTGGAGCATGCCAAGCGTCTTCCCATACTTCACACTCACTGTCTTTCCTTATTTGCGCATGAGCAGGACTCTGTGTATTGTGTTGCATACGCACTCAACGGTAAGCGCTTTGCTTCGGGAGGAGCGGACAACACTGTCATCATCTGGACAAGCAAGGTAATGCCCAGCCCCATCAGGCTTGTTGCCCTCGGTGGTTCGAAATTGCCTCTCATGGTGGACTGCTCAACAAGCTTTCGTGTGCAGTTGTGCTACCTTCACTTATCTTGGCCTGGCGTCCCATTCTCTTAAAGCCAAAAATGGCTTTTTGGCACACACACATCCTGATAAGCTTGTGCCTGTGCAACATGGGACTGTGAGCCCTGTCATGCTCGCTTGCCTACATGCTGTGCTGCTGCTTGAAAAGCCAGATGCCATCACATGCCAGTCTGTTGGCCATGTTGCACAAAAGTGGAAATCAGGAAGAGCCACAGCACCTCCATTGAGACACTTGAGCGGCTCAGTCCTGCTGAACGTGATGAATTCAGTGGAGTCAGGCACGCGATTGGGCGCTGATGCCTCCACCTCCTGGTAGCATTTTGAGCTTTGCCGCCACGCACTTGTCCCTGCTCTTGGGATGGCACTTCATCTTTGCCACCCATGCCCTTCACCTGAGTTACTCTCACTGGCATGCGCAGCTGTGCCACGCCCACCCAGTGCCACACTGCCCCCGGGTCAGGGTGTGCACAGGCCGCCTGCAACCTCAGGCAGGCCTGAGCTTGCCTGGGCCTTTGCTGTCCCTGCGCGCGGCAGGCATGCACATGCTACGTGCGTAGGACGTGTCTGCTGTGCTACGTGCATGCTGCACATGTGCTCGTGAGCCGGGAGAGTGCCATCGGTTGACCGCGTGCCGTGCTGCAGGCCGAGGGCATCCTCAAATACACGCACAACGAGTCCATCCAGGCGCTTGCATACAACCCCGTGACCCAGCAGCTGGCCAGCGCCACAGCTGGCGATGTGGGCCTGTGGTCACCTGAGCAGAAGTCGGTCGCCAAGCACAAGGTGGGCGGGCAGGTGCCAGGCTTCTGTTCCTGTGCCAGAGGCGGGGAGGAGACTGAGGTAGGATTTGGGGCGGCCCCAAGGCAAGATGGGGCCCAAGAATGTATCAAGGCCAGTGCATTGGGTTGGGTCGGAGTAGAGCGGTGGCCTGCAACCTGGCCGTGATTCCATCAATGCTTCCAGCTGCGCAGGTGAGCCCTGACACCCCCGGGTCCAGCACTTTCAGCACATCTGCTGGCCTCGACAGCCATGCTGGGTGGAGTGTGCCGATAGCATGCGCGCCTGTGCCGTATCTCCCTTGTACTAAGGCGGCCCCCTCGCCCCCAGGCACCCCCTCCCCCTGGCATGCAGGGCGCTGCTGATTTGCACCAGCTGCATTCCATTGGCATGCACTGAAGTGTTACAGGCGCAGGCCCTGTACAAGCGTAGCTGCGACCCTGTAGAAGCCAGCTCCGGCCTCTTTACATACACGTGCGCACACACACAAACGCACACACATGCGCACACACACACACACACACAACATACGCACACTTACATGCACACGCACACGCAAACACACATGTACCAGGTGTCCTCGCGCATCTGCTCCATTTCTTGGACAAGCGACGGCAACCTCCTGGCTATGGGCTGCTTCGATGGCTCGGTGATCATAAGGGACAAGGCAGGCACGGAGAAGACGCGCATTGAAACGGGATCCTCCCCTGCGTGGGCGGTCAGCTGGAACCCCTCAGTGAGTAGGGTGCCTGCTCAAGATGGATTGTGGCTGGGCGCCCCAGGCAGTGGCCGCCCTAGGGGCGTGGCTGCCCTGCCACCTTGCATGCACTGCAAAATCGCCATACTTGAGCGCTCCTACATGTATACCATGCCAGTATGTGTGCTTGTCTGCGGCCACCCTGCTAAAGCATGTGCTGCGCGGCTGCCGTACCTCTGCTTGTGCTGCAAGGCCACTGAGCTGACCTCACTTCCTGTGCAGCTGCCATGCTGCAATCTCTGCTGCACAATTACCACACCCCTTCTTGTGCTGCAAGGCCACCACACCAGTTGTGTGTGCTGCACGCCAGCAACTCCTGAACTTGTGCTGCAAAGCTAGCGCATGCCAGCTCCACTCGGCAAAGCAAAGTGCAACCCAAATATACTGGACTGTCCTGGAAAGTTAACTGCTGGCGCTTTTTTTGCATGAGCGACCTGAAGCACAGCCTGGGTCCGGTGTATGCGTATGCTGGCTTGCCAACACAGGGGCGTGCGCTTGCGCCGTCCCTCCTCAATCTGCTCTGAGGTATGCGCCGGCATACGCACCGTCCCTCCTCAGTCTACTTTTTCTCCCCTTCTTCCTCTCCCTCACACGCACACCCGCACGTGCACATGCGCGTGTGCGTACATGCATACTCATCCAGAGGGACACAAACACACCAGCATCTTGCACACAAGGAGCTCAAACGCTCACCACTATTCACATGCCTTTTCACCCACCCCACACCCACCCCCACAAAGACACCCACAAGGTCACTGTCACATCTGCATATCCTTCGCGCAGGAGCTCAACGCGCTGACGGTGGGCTGCTTGGACGGGGCGCTCAAGTTCTATCATGCCAACGGCCAACAGCGCTCCAAGGACCGCAACCTTGGCTTTGACCCGCTGAGCATTGCACACTTCAGCAATGGGGAGTACCTGGCCATCAGCGGCACTGACAAGTGGGTTGGATACATGCTTACCTGTGCGCTTGCATCTGTGTCCCTGTGTGAGTGTGAGCGCAAGCCCAGGCACCTGTGCATGAGCATGCGCACCTGTGCATGCAGCATTGTGCGTGCAGTGCTCAGCCGGATGCAACACCTGTGGACACGGCCCTGCTGGCAGCTTTGCAACACAGAGCAGAGGCATGTCAGCCGCGTGGCGTGCTGCTTGCTGTCCTGTGCCCGTGCTCATTCCTTGGTGCTGCCCCTGCTGCTCATCACACTCCGCCTGTGCCCGCGCCGTGTGCTTCCCATGCTGCTCGCTGTACCGCCCCTGCGCCCACGCTATGTGCTGCATCCCCTCCTGCAGGTCCGTGCAGCTGTACACGCGGGACGGCACATTCCTCACTCAGATCGCAGCGCGCGACAGCTGGGTCTGGTGTGTGCGGCCGCGCCCGCGCAACAACTACGTAGCGCTGGGGTGTGAGGATGGGACCATCGCGTGCTACCAGCTCGTTTTCAGCACCGTGCACGGTGAGCGCTGTGCAGCGGCGCGCCCGGCTGGCGCTGTGGCCTGTCCTGGGCACGCACGCGAGGCGCAGCGCCGCATGCCTCAGGGATATGCTGATGCAGGGCCCTGAGTAAAAGCCACGGACGCGTGCGGCTGGTGGGCTGCGCGTCAGGATGCTGCGTGTTGCTTGCCCATGTGTGTGTGTGTGCTCATACGTGTGCGGCTGTGCACGTGTAGTTGTCTGTGCCTGGAAGTTCGTATGGCACAAGGAGCACCATTGACCATGGAGCGCCAGCCGCAAGCACGTCAGGCTGCTGCATGCTTTGCCTTCCATCCATGCATCTTAAAGCACTCTTAGTGAGGTGAGGTGAGGCTGCCCTGACGCAAGCCAGTGCAGCATCCCTTCAAGTGGGACCCGGAGTTGCTGAGATAGATAGCGCTGGGGCCCAAAACAATACTTTCTCACCGCAAAACAATACTTTCTCATGGTAAAACAATCCCCCCAGCACTGCTGCACTACTGTGCATTGACCTGCTGTACTGGGAGCTGCAAGAAACAATTGGGGCACTCCCCTTGGGAGACTGCTGGCACATAAATAGAACAAGCAGTGTGGGAGGCTGTTATCTGTTACGGCCCGCGCGCTGCTGTTGCTTGGCATGCCTCCGAGCACTACCCTCCACATGGTGCACCGTGCATTGGCCCAGGCCCCATGCATCAGCTCAGACTTAGTGCATCAGCACAGGCACCATGCACTGCCTCAGGCACACAGGGCATCAGCACAGGCACCATGCTCTGCCTCAGGCACACAGGGCATCAGCACAGGCACCATGCACTGCCTCAGGCACACAGGGCATCAGCACATGCACCATGCACTGCCTCAGGCA
>LKMJ01003773.1_pt1 | contig 14148 bp, 9 predicted proteins | sample 643391 | NCBI WGS metagenome assembly LKMJ01 (sample SAMN04112250, study PRJNA286221) | soda lake metagenome | biome: soda lake; feature: Kulunda Steppe; material: water; isolation source: sample PL-Br10 brine of Picturesque Lake | place: Russia: Kulunda steppe | collected 2010-07
ACTTTGATGACGACGCCGTCGACTTCGTAGTTGAGATTCTCGCGGGCTTCGACCAGCGTTTCGCGGTAGTCGATGGCAGCTTCGATATCGTCGACGCGCTCGGCGCGGTCGTCGACGTGGAATCCCCACTCGCCGAACGCGTCGAGTTCGGCCCACTGCGTGGCTGGTTGCTCTTGAGAAGGGTCGTCGAAGGCCATGATTCCGTAGACGAAACAGTCCAGCGGGCGGTCGGCGACGACGCTCGGATCGAGTTGGCGGATCGTCCCAGCGGTCGCGTTACGTGGGTTGGCAAACGGTTCGTCGCCGGCTTCGATTCGCTTTCGGTTGTGCTCGCGGAAGGCGTCTTTCGGCATGAACACTTCGCCGCGAACGGCCAGCAACGCGGGGACTTCGCCGCGAAGCCGGAGCGGAATCGCAGGAATGCGTCGAACTTGGGCAGTCACATCGTCGCCTTCGTGGCCATCCCCGCGGGTTGTCGCCCGAACGAGTCGACCGTCTTCGTAGACGGCTTCCAGGGAAATACCGTCGAATTTGGGTTCGCAGACGTAGTCGACTTCGTCGGGGTCGAACCCTTCGTCACGGAGTTCGCGTCGAACCCGGTCGTCGAACTCTCTGACATCCGCCGCGTCGCCGCTTTGGGGAATCGAGAGCATCGGCGCGGTGTGTTCGACGGTTTCGAGTTCATCGACTGGCTCGCCGCCAACGCGCTGGGTGGGACTGTCGACAGTCGAGAGATCAAACGCGTCTTCGAGGTCTTGGAGGCGGGCAAACAGTGTGTCGTAGGTTCGATCAGCGATCAGCGGGTCGGCTTCGACGTAGTAGCGGTGGTCGTGTTCGCGAATCGCTGCTCGGAGTTGCTCGGCTTGCCGCTCGGCGTCGGACTCCGAGACCGAGTCGACTGGCTCGAACTCGGTGGGCGGATCGCGGAGATAGGGGTTGGTCTCGGCAGCGTGGCTCATTGATGAGTCTACTGGCTCCTATTTCAAAAGGTATCTGGGTCGACAGCCGGCCGAAAGAGTGCGTCGAACAGGGGGCTCTACGGGAACCACTGCGATTATCAAAATCACAGAATCAGCAACTAGAACTATACAGCAGATTATTCTCTTTTAACTCAATGGACGATGTGCTGCTTGGTTTCACCGTCGTTTCGTTGGCGGGTCTTGCGGTCGTCGTCAGTGGGCTGCTTGCCGTCTACTCGTGGAGCCGGATTGACCATCCAGTGTCGAAATCTTATGCAGTACTGATGGCCGTCGACTCGCTTTGGGCCGGCGGCTATCTGCTCATGATTATCGGCGCAGGCGGGGTGCTTTCCGAGTTCGGCCTGTTTATGAAGGGGCTGTTCGCGGGACTGGCGGGCGTCGCCTGGCTGCTGTTCGTCAGCGAATACACTGGCGACAGCGAGTGGATTCCAAACTGGGTGTGGTGGCTCCTGACTGCCGAAGCGATTTTATTTGGACTGTTGGTTGGGATCAACCCCGGTGGGCTCGTGATCGAAGAGATCGTCGTCGGCCAGCTCGGTGCCGTGACGCTTGTGGTCGACTCGCCAGGAATCGTGGTCGTCGGCCAACTCCTGATCAATACGCTAATGATCGGTGTTTCGTTTTATTTTTTGGGTCGGTTCATCATGCAGACCCAGAACGTCTACCGGTATCAGGCACTGATAATCCTCGGGATCGGGGTGATCGTCTACATCTCAGTTGTGCTGTTCGTCGCCGGCGTGCAGATTCACCCGCTTGTCGACCCCACGCCGATTCTGTTTAATATCCAGGCGTTGGGTGTCGGCTGGGCACTGTATCGCTACGACTTTTTGAAGCTTTCGCCGGTCGTCGTCGGGCGGTTTTTCCACGATATGACCGATCCAGTGTTGATTATGAACGCCGAGTTCGTCATTGCGGACTTCAACACGGCAGCCGACGAGCTGATCGACGGACTCGAACCGAACGTGCCGATGGGCGAAATCGACGACATCGAGTTCAGCCGAACGCTTCGTAGCAATATTTCAAGCAGGAATACCGACGAGTTTACCACATTAGTAACCGACGGCGGCCGGAGCCAGACGTACGATATCGAAGAAACCGAAGTGACAGACCAGTTCGGAATCACCCAAGGATACGTGATCGTCCTCCGAGATATCACCGAGCGTAAGCGGCGCGAACGCCGCCTCCGAAACCAAAACGAACGGCTCTCTGAGTTCGCCGATATCGTCAGCCACGACCTGAGAAACCCACTGTCGACGGCCATCGGCTGGAGTGAGTTCGTCGACGAACAACTCGATGAGACCGAGCCGGATCTCGAAGCCATACAGGACGGCGTCGACCGAATATCGAACTCCCACGAGCGGATGGACGAGTTGATCGAGCTACTGTTGACGATGGCCCGCCAGGGACAGACAGTCGTCGACCCCGAATCAGTCTCGCTGGAGTCGGTCGCCAAAGCGGCGTGGGCGACAGCCGACACCGGAGATCTGAATCTCGTCGTCGAGACCGACCGCTCGGTCGAAGGCGATCCGGCCCGGATCAAAAGCGTCTTTGAGAACCTGTTTCGGAACGTCAACGACCATGCTTCGGCGACGACCGTCTACATTGCGGCAACTGAAAACGGGTTCGTGATCGAAGACGACGGCGACGGGATTCCAAAAGACGACCGCGCGGAGCTCTTCGAGTTCGGCTACACCACCGATCAAGACGGTACGGGAATCGGTCTGGCAGTGGTCAAGCGCATCTGTGAGGCACATGACTGGCAGATCACGGTCGACGACAGCGACCACGGTGGGACGCGTTTTGCAATCACGGGTCTGTAGTCTGTATACCGCGCTGGGTGGCCACTACAGTCGAGCCACCACCGACCGTCGACCGCGTTCGAGACCGACCGCAAGCACCAACAGCAGCACGCCAGTGACGATGAGGGCGAGGGAACTCGACAGCGCGTCGGCGACCGTCGTGGTGAGAAAGACGGTCAGTTGGACGAAGACGCCGAAAACGGCGGCTGTAATTAGCCGCCGGGATTCCGTCCGGTATCCCAGCCCAACCGCAGCGAGCAACACTGCCAACAGCAGCGCGTGGATAGCCAACAGCGCGCCGAATTCCGCAACTGACGGGACGGCGACGGCAACGGTCGTCGACAGCGCCACCGCAAGCGCGGCGACCGCCAGCCAGCTGACGACCGGACGGAGCACGGCCCGCTGGCGAGACTGGACTGCAAGCACACCGACAGCGACGGCAGCCCCAACCGCAAGCAGCCAGCCGGTGGGGGCGATGTCGAGTTGGTAGTACCGCAGTGACTCAGTCGCCAGCCACAGGATGCCGAACAGATAGACCGCCAGCCCACCGATTCGGTAACTTTCGGCTAATGGGTCGTGAGAGCGGTCGCGGGCCGCCGGCAGTGCCGACCGCGCCACCAACAGCAGCCCAAGCCCGGCAAACGGCACTGTCGGATTGGTTGGCTCGATAGCCAGACCAGTGGTAACTGCCGACAACACGATTGCAATCCCGAGTGTCGGTCGAGAGTCGACGGCTTCGGCCGCGACGAGAGCGACTGCAAACCAGCCCGCAGCAAGCCAGACCCCGTCTGCCAGCCCGTAGAGATCATCCAATAAGACGAGCGACGGTCCCGCGAGCAGCGCGCCGAGGACCCAAAGCGAGTGACCGATTCGGCTGTTGTGTGACAGAAACCGCCAGCCGGCCCCAAAGGCCGCCGGTGGGGCGACCAGCAAGAGGAGGGTGCGAACAAGACGCGGGATCACCGCCCAGTTCGTTCCGAGAAAGACCACAATCCCCGCGCCGACGAGCGCCGCGCCGACCGCACCAACCGCGGCTACGAGCCGCGAGCGGCCAGTCGACTCGGGATGATCGTCGAGACCATGTCGACGCCGGATCGCCTCGGCCTGGGCCGGCTCGATGAGACCATCGTCGACCCACGCTGACAGTTCGTTGGCCAGCCAGTCGGCAGCCGCCGGCGGCAGGTCGGCACGCTTCGGCGTTCGGCTGTTGGAGGAGGTCGACTGATCGGATTCCGAGGACATACGCCAACTCGTCAGCCAATCAATAAATTAGTTGGGCACCTAGACACAGCAGAACGCGGGGTCTGCAGCTACGGCGACCCATAGCTACTTTCGGCTGTCGTCCGTACAACGAGCTAATGGGTCCGCAGTTTGATGAGCTATCTCGACAGGCTACATCGAGTGGGAGTCACTCTCGTGATGTTGTTGCACCGGCAACCGGCGAACTCCTCGGGACGGTCCCGGAGTCGACGCCCGACGACGTGCAGGCGGCCGTCGAAACCGCCCGAACAACACAGCCCAAATGGGCCGAGGTTCCCGTCGAGACACGGGCTACGATTATCGAGCAGTTTTCCGAAGCCGTGTTAGCACACCGCGATGCGTTTCTGGATATTTTGCAGTCTGAAACCGGCAAATCCCGACGGACCGCGCTGGAAGAACTGCTGGATGTCCAAGCAAGCTGTGAGTATGCCGTCGACCACGGGCCACGGGCGATTGCCGACGAGCCCAGAACACCAGCGATCTCGCTTTTGTCGACGGCGACAGTAACCTACAAGCCGGTTGGCGTTGTGGGTGTGATCTCGCCGTGGAACTACCCGCTGAATCTCGCCATGGTGGATGCGATTCCGGCCCTGCTTGCGGGCAACGCAGTCGTCCTCAAGCCGGACGAAAAGACACCGTACGGCGCGCTGTTTCTGGCCGAGTTGTTCGAAGAAGCTGGGCTCCCCGAAGGACTGTTTCAGGTTGTTACGGGCGACGGCGAGACGGTCGGCGGCACATTGATCGACACCGTCGACTACGTCTCGTTTACGGGCGGCACCGAAACCGGCCGAGCAATCGCCGAACGCGCTGGCCGAAACCTGATCGGTTGCTCTTTAGAGTTGGGTGGCAACAACCCACTGATCGTGCTCGATGATGCGGACATCGAGCAGACCGCCCGTGGGGCGGTCACTGCCTGCTTTTCGAACATGGGACAGCTGTGTCTGTCGGCCGAACGGCTCTACGTCGAAAAATCAGTGTATGAGGATTTCCTCGCGGCGTTTATAACCGAGACAGAACAGCTGACACTCGGAACAGACCACACGTTTGACGCGGATTTGGGCTCGCTGATCGACGAGACGCAACTGAGGCGGGTCGAAGCCCACGTTGCGTCGGCTCGCGAGTCAGGCGCGACCGTCGAGACAGGTGGCCAAGAACGGCCTGACGTTGGGCTCTACTGTTATGCGCCGACGATTCTGACAGGCGTCGACCCCGACTCGCAGGTTGCCTGCGAAGAGACGTTCGGCCCTGTCGTGTCGGTGACGCCAGTCGACAGCGAGGCCGAAGCCATCGAACGCGCCAACGACTCGCCGTACGGCCTCAACGCCAGCGTCTGGACCGGCGACACCGCACGCGGCGAGCGAGTTGCTCGCCAGATCAACTGTGGGACCGTCTGTGTCAACGATGGCTTTGCAGTCGCCTGGAGTGCGACCGACGCACCGATGGGTGGGATGGGTGAGTCGGGCATCGGTCGACGCCACGGCCCCGAAGGAATCAGACGCTACACCGAGAGCCGAACGGTAGCTGTCTCGCGGGTCGGCCCGCTGGGACTTCCTGATCGGCTGCCGACCGAGTGGGTCGTGTCTGGGTTTGTTGGGATGACGCGGCTTCGTCGACGGGCAAAACGGGCGGTTCGGTCGGTTCGAGACCAGTAGATTGTAAAAAGTCGACTGGGTGATGGGGTTGGGTAGCTGTGATGAATACAGCGGATGTATGCAGCAGAGGAGACAATTAACCGTAGCTCTGAGTAATCCTCAACGTATCCCAATAGGAATGGTCAATTTCGTGCTGTTATTTATTCGAATAGCACACATTTTGCGTATTTTTATCATAACCCGCAATATGAGTTCCAATTAGCTAATTTTTTGTTCGTGTTGGATGACGATGGACTGACCGAAGCCGAAAAGTTCCCATATCGTATACGTGGAATTGTTAGTATTCTTGATCAGCCATCAGTCGTGACGTTCCATTGCAAGATTCGCGCCGTCCATCTTGCACGTCGACTGCTCAGACTATCAGTACCCCAATAGGTGTGCCACCAAGATATCCGAAAGCCGTATGAGAGGCTGAGACACCCAACAATCAATAGCAAAGAACAATCAACCAACAATAAGATGACGATGAGACAGCCCAACGGCACCACCTCATGGAAAACGAACCACGATGACGGCAGATGACCGCAGCGACACCAACGAAGAGCTGCGTACTGAACTACGTAATATACAAACAGAGCTAACGCGTCTCCAATCGCGGGTCGACAGCATAGAAAATCAACTCGAGACGGAGAATCCAAGCGCCAACACAAAAACAGTTACACCCGAAAAAGAAACGCAAAACACTGACTCTGCGACAGCCGCGGTAGAAACCACTGGTTCGGGATCGACAAAGACAGAATCAACCGATAACAAAAAATCACACCCAAACATCGAGTTCGAACTCGGAATCAAGGCACTCGGATTTGCCGGTGGCACCGCACTCGTTGTTGCAACAGTATTTCTCGTGCAGTTGGCAATCAGCCGAGGCTATATTGGCCCCCTCGCTCGGGTACTGATCGCAACCAGCGTCGGTCTCGGAATGCTCGTCGGTGGGAGATATCTCACATGGAATGAAACGCTCACACCGTGGGGCAGAATCATTTCGGGTGCTGGGTTCCCAATCGCTTATATAGCAATCTTCGGCTCATATGCTTCATCAGCCTACCGTGCCGCAATCGGGACGCCGTTCGAACTGATGCTCGGCAGCATAACAGTGTTGACCGCAGCTACCGCTATCGAAGCGAGTTATCGGCGAAACCAACATCTCACGACGCTCGCCGTCCTGTTCGGATGGGTGACTGTCGGCGCAACGTTGTGGAATGGCGCAGTGTTCCCAATGCGAGGATATTTTGTTGGAATGCTCTCAGGAGTTGTGCTCTTGGTGTGGAAACGTCCGTGGACCGGTCCACTCGCCATATCAATCATTCCTGCGTACGTATTTTTGTACATCCTATTCGAGCAGCTAAATATCACCGCCGAATGGATCGTTGCTATCAGCATACTCGCGTTGTTCGTCGTCGCTACTGTCGCTATCGAACTACGGCGGAATGCAGACCCAGTTGAAGCGAACACACCCACAACAACGAACCTCATACAGCCACTGAACCTACTGGGAGCCAGTATATTCCTGCAACTGACCGTTGTGGACAGTGAAATGCTGCTTGGAGTTTCGTATATCGCGATTGGAGCAACACTAACAGCCGTCTTTTTCGTTGCAACGGAAATTCGCCAGAAAGACGCAATACCTGAACCCTACCTAGCGTTTCTCGCAATCGGTGGTGGACTGGCCACTGCAGGCGATGAATTTGCTCTTATTACTGGTATTACCGTACTAGCGATAGCAGCACTGATCACAGCAACCCAGCTCTCGAATTCGCGGCTCGAAGTAGCAGGACACATCGCTGCAAGTGCCACGTTCCTGTATTCGCTGATCGTAGTGTACGCCAGTACTGGATTCAGCATACTCCCGTTCGACGTAGAGACGGTACGGGCACTACTGTGTGGGTTCTTGGTGGTAGCATACTACACAATTGCCGGTACAATGCAGACTACCTCTTTGATCCGAGACAGAAACATCCCGACGATGAGCAGAAACCTTTCGATGCTGTATAGTTGGATAGGTACAATTGTTCTTGTACTCCTGTGTGAGATCGTCCTCAGTGGGTACCTCCTATCGAGCGCCTGGGGGATCATCGGCTTCAGTAGCATCGTTGTCGGCAGCAGATACAGTCTCACACAGCTACGCATCCAAGGGATGACACTACTCGGAATAACGACGCTCAAAGTGTTTGTTGTCGACACAGCAGGCCTCGATCCAGTCCCACGAATCCTCTCTTTGGTCGTTTTAGGGACGATCTTGCTGATCACCTCATACTTTTATACGAAAACACAAACCGAATTCTCACTATCACTACGACAAGGTTGAAAACACAGATTGCACGATACGGACCGCGTGAGCTGTTTTGCTGGCAGTTCCGATGTGTAGCGATCCAGTATAGGCCCCATTTCATGTCGACGTTGTCACACCGAGAGCAGATCATCCAATTGATCATGTCACCGAACCCCATACCAGCGGCTTTTGCCGTAACTGACGTGCATAAAGGGTTGGGAGAATATGCACAGTATACATGACTGAGGGTTTCAACACGCGGAGTCTGCACGCCGGGGCCGAGCCGGACTCCGCGACGGGTGCCCGGGCACCACCGATCTATCAGACCACATCCTACGTGTTCGACGACGCCGACGGTGCGGCCGATCTGTACGCGCTCCGCGAGGAGGGTGATGTCTACTCGCGCGTCTCGAATCCGACCGTCCGCCAACTCGAAGCCCGCCTGGCAAGCCTCGAAGGTGGCGTCGACGCGGTCGCCACGGCGGCCGGAATGGCCGCGCTCGATTCGGCCACGACGATCCTCGCGCAGTCGGGCGACAACATCGTCGCCAGCAGCGATATGTACGGCGGCACCGGTACCTACCTCTCGAAGCTCGCCCCCAGACGCGGCATCGAAGCCCGGACCGTCGACACCCTCGACTACGATGCCTACGCCGAGGCTATCGACGACGACACCGCCTACGTCCACGTCGAAACGCTTGCGAACCCGTCGCTTGTCACCCCGGATTTCGAGCGGCTTGCTGACATCGCCCATGACCACGCGGTTCCGCTGGTCGTCGACAACACGTTCGGGACGCCCTATCTGTGCCGCCCAATCGAACACGGCGCGGACATCGTCTGGGAATCAACCACCAAATGGATTCATGGCTCGGGGACCACAGTGGGAGGCATTTTAGTCGACGGCGGCACCTTCCCGTGGGACCACCCCGACGCAGACTACCCCGAGCTGTCGGGCGAAAACCCCGCCTGGGGGTTCGACTTTTCCGAACGGTTCGGCGAGCGGGCGTTTACGCTCGCTGCCCGGCATCGTGCCATCCGCGCGCTGGGCAACCAACAGGGGCCGTTCGACGCCTGGCAGACGATGCAGGGCCTCGAAACCCTCCCGCTGCGGATGGATCGCCACTGCGAAAACGCCCGGGCTGTCGCGGAGTTCCTCAAAGATGATACACGGATCGCGTGGGTGACCTACCCCGGATTCGAAGAACATCCGACCCACGACAACGCGACGGAGTACCTCGACGGCTACGGCGGAATGGTCACGTTTGGCGTCGACGGCGGGTTCGAGCCCGCAAAAACGTTCTGCGAGAGTGTCACACTCACCAGCTTCCTGGCCAACATTGGTGACGCAAAAACGCTCGTGATTCATCCCGCCTCGACAACGCACGCCCAGTTGAGTGCCGACGAACAGCGCGCTGCGGGCGTCGGGCCCGATATGCTCCGCATGTCGGTCGGCATCGAAAACAGCGAAGACATCATCGCCGATCTGGATGCCGGGCTGAGTGCGGCCACAAACCAGCAGTAACATATGCCGCAGACACAACAAGTGATCAACAATGAGCGCGACTGACGTCGACCGCGGAGCCGTCGACCTCGGGGAGTTCCGCTTCGAGTGCGGCGAGCGCGTCGACGAGCTCACCATCGCCTACGAAGCCTACGGTGAGTTCGACGGCGACAACGCAATCTTGGTCTGTCACGCCCTCACGGGTTCGCAAAACGTCGCCAGCTACAACACTCCCGGCACCGCGGGCCAGGCCCGCGCGTGGTGGGGCGATATCGTCGGCCCCGGCAAAGCCATCGACACCACCGAGTACTATGTCGTCTGTGCGAACGTGCCTGGGTCCTGTTATGGGTCGTCCGGACCGCCCGAAATCAACCCCAAGACGGGCGAGCCATGGGGCTGTGATTTCCCGCCAGTTACCATCAGCGACTGGACCCGCGCGCAGCGTCGACTGCTCGACCATCTCGGGGTGGGTCGACTCAAACTCATCATCGGCGGCAGCGTCGGCGGCATGAACGTCTTAGAGTGGGCCAAACAGTATCCCGACGACGCCGAGTTGATCGCGCCCATCGCCGCGGCCGACAAACTCGACCCACAGTGTTTGGGTCTGGATGCCATCGCTCGCCGGGCGATCCGTAGCGACCCCAACTGGAACGGCGGCGAGTACTACGGCAGCGACGGCGAACCGGGGAGTCCACCCCGCCAGGGATTGGCGATTGCTCGACAGCTCGGCCATCTGATGTATCTCTCGAAAGCGTCGATGGACCGCAAGTTCGGTCGACGCTCGGCGGGCCGCGACAGCGGTATCGAAGGCAGCGAGGCCCTCTTTCCGCCGGATAAGGCGGGAGCCTTTTTCCCGTACCGCGAAGTCGAATCCTATCTCGACTATAATGCCGAAAAGTTCGTCGACCGTTTCGATGCCAACAGCTATCTGTATTTGACGCGGGCGATGGACGACTACGATCTGGCCGAAGGCTACGGAACGCCCGACCGCGCCATCTCGGCGTTCGAAGGCGAGGTGCTGTTAGTGTCGTTCACCGGCGACTGGCACTTTACGGTCGAGCAAAGCGAACTGCTTGCAGAGGCGTTCCGGTCGGTCGACGTGCCCGTGGCCCACCACGTCGTCGACTCGGATCACGGCCACGACGCCTTTCTCGTCGAACCCGAAAACGTCGCCCCACCGGTCGCGGACTTTCTTGCGAGTGGGGTCGCAGGACGCGCGATCACCGACACCGCAGACGACGACACCGACGACGACACTGATTTTGCACCTGTCCACACCAGTCTGTTTTCGGGCTGAGGCCGACGAGTCGACTGCAGCGGGCGGATCAACACCGGGATTTAGGTTCTCTGCCGCCAACAGCTACCTGATATGTCCGACGACAACCACCGTTTTGACACTCGAAGCTTACACGCCGGAACCAGCCCTGACCCAGCAACGGGTTCACGCGCACCGCCAATTTATCAGACCACATCATACGTCTTTGATGACGCCGAGGATGCCGCCGCCCAGTTCGCCCTCGAAAAGCCGGGCCACATCTACTCGCGGCTGATGAACCCCACCGTGGGCAGCCTCCAGGAACGACTGGCTTCTCTGGAAGGTGGCGTCGGCGCGGTCGCCACCGCTTCAGGGATGGCGTCGTTTGATCTGACGACGTTCCTGCTCGCCGAGGCTGGCGACAACATCGTCTCGGCTTCGTCGCTCTATGGAGGAACGTACACCTATCTGACCCATACCGTTTCACGGCGCGGCATCGAAACCCGGTTCGTCGACACCCTCGACTACGAGGCCTACGCAGAAGCTATCGACGAAAACACTGCGTTCGTCCATTTCGAGACGGTCGGCAACCCTGCGCTCGTCACCCCGGACATCGAGAAACTCGCCGACATCGCCCACGAAAACAATGTGCCGCTTTTCGTCGACAACACCTTCGCGTCGCCCGCGCTCTGCCGACCGATTGAGCACGGGGCAGACTTGGTGTGGGAGTCGACGACAAAATGGATTCACGGCGCAGGGTCGACGGTCGGCGGGGCGGTCGTCGACGGCGGCTCGTTCGACTGGCAAGCCCACGCCGACAAATACCCCGAAATCGGCGCGCCGAACCCCGCATACCATGGGATCAACTTCGCCGAGACGTTCGGAGATGCCGGCTTCACCTACGCCGGCATCGCCCGCGGGCTGCGTGATCTGGGCAACCAGCAGTCGCCCTTTGATGCGTGGGTTGTCCTCCAGAAACTCGAAACGCTGCCGATGCGGATGGATCGACACTGCGAGAACGCCCAGGTTGTCGCCGAGTTCCTCGAAGACCACCCCGACGTTTCATGGGTCACCTACCCCGGTCTCGAAAGCCACGAAACTCACAAAGCGGCCTCGAAATACCTCGACGGCGGCTACGGTGGGATGATCACGTTCGGATTGGAGGGCGGCTACGAGGCAGCCCAAGGCACCGTCGAGTCGACCGAACTTGCCTCGCTACTGGCGAACGTCGGCGATGCCAAGACGCTGATTATTCATCCCGCCTCAACGACCCACCAGCAGTTGAGTGACGAAGAGAAACTCTCGGCGGGCGTAACCAACGATCTCGTTCGGTTGTCGGTCGGAATCGAAGACCCACAGGACATTGTTGAGGATCTGGATCACGCAATCACCCAATCAAGCTAACAGCGCAGTTCAGACACTCCGTTCGCTGTCGTCATAGACCACGATGGCGTCGACCCGAACCACTATATGAATCTACACCACTGGTAGCAGTATGGATCGGTTCCAGAACACAAAACAGCCGGACTGGGACTGGTGGGGGCGGCTGTGGCCCGCACCGGGAGAAACCCTGCGTGAGCTTGGACTCACCGCAGGCGACAGCGTCGTCGAGATCGGCTGCGGCAACGGCTACTTCGCGATTCCTTCCGCCCGCGTCGTCTCGCCGGCCACAGTGTACGCGCTAGATCTGGATGGGGCACTGCTCGCTGAACTCGAAACGCTGGCCGACCAACAGGAAATCGAGAACCTCCGCACTATCGAAGGCGACGCCCGCAATCTCGGTGATCATCTCCCGGAACGCGTCGATGTCGCCCTGCTGGCCAACACCTGCCACGGCATCGAAAACCCCGGCCCGCTCATCGCAGATATCGAAGAAGTGCTCACCGACGGCGGCCGGTTTATTGTCATCAACTGGGTCGACGCTCAACGCGAAGAGACCACTATCGCCGGCGAACCACGCGGCCCGCCGGCTGAGTTGCGGCTCTCGCCAGCAGCGACAAAGACGATGGTCGAAGACGCCACCGATCTCAGGCTCGCCGAACAGATAGACATCCCACCGTACCACTACGCACTTGTGTTCGAGTGAGTTGGGCGATCTACGGATGGTCGTCTACTGCGCTACGGCATTGAAAGACGGCGGAGGCCTGATTTTGGAATCAGCTAGCAAATAGATTCACAGTACGGGCTCGACAGCCGATGGTGGTGTTGTCGAAGCTGTCTCTGTGTCTGAACTATTGTCGGTTCGGTATGATGATTTGTATATTATTCTGAAGTGGTGAATGGCCGACCCCACCCCCGAACGGTTAGGCTTCGGCCCAGCCGTCCAGGGACGGATCATCGAGATGGTAGTACTCATCATACATATCGAGCAGCCGGTATCGCATCGTTGAAGCATACTTTCCCGGTCCACGGACACGGAACGCTTCAGGTGGTTCAACACCCATTCCAATGAATAGATCCCGTATCTGACACCGTAGATGGAACGCGAGAAACTCCTGGAATCGCCCGAGAGAGTCCACGTCGACTGCCGGGAGTTCAATGCGTGCATCGGGATCACGTTCCAGCGGCGTCTCAGCAGCGACTCGTTGTTCGCTCCCTGAAGCGTCAGGATACACTAAATGGAGTCCCGAAACTGCTGTTAGTTCCATCGCCGAAAGAACTGCGTCGTCGCTATCAGTGGCTGCCTCGGCGGCCGCCTGGCCGAACTGCCGCCAGGTTTCCGCTGTTGTGTCGACCGCAGGTGTGGTCAGATCAATCCCGTACTGGTCGGCCATCCGACGCATTTCGTCGCCAAAGTCGACGCTACTCGGATCGATCCCCAAATAGAGGTCTCGTTGGTACACAACTAGATCTGGATCAGCCACGTCGTCTGGGAGCTTACGTACACTCTCGACATCAGCGTCGAAATCGCTCCTAAACTGTTGGTAGAGGTCGCCGAACAGTGATTCGAACGTCGACGTCGACAGAGTGTCTAAGGCTCGCCGGGCTGCTTCTACGCGGACAGGATTTTCCGGCGGTGAGAGCGTATTGTAGCCCCGTTCTTGGAAGACGTAGTAGCGGGCGAACCGACGGGCTTGCTCGACGCGCTCGTTGTCATTGTGGGTTCGATCTTTCGCCTTATCAGAATAGCCATTTTGTGAATGACCTTTAATATCACCAGTATTTTCTACTGCAACTTTATGTCTAACTCCGCTATTGTCTATTATTTCAACACCAGTCCACTCTTCTTTTTTATCAATTATCTTTCCATCCATTATTATTCTCCAGGATAATCTCCAGTATTTGATCCAATAAGGCCATCCAGACCAACCGCATCAGCGAGCGTGTTGAACTTCGATCTGAGTTCGTCGAGTTCTTGTTTGAACGGACTTCCATCTTTGAGGCTGCGTTCGACACCCTGTTCATACAGTTCATTCGCACTACCTACGAGAA
>LKMJ01003774.1_pt1 | contig 14146 bp, 9 predicted proteins | sample 643391 | NCBI WGS metagenome assembly LKMJ01 (sample SAMN04112250, study PRJNA286221) | soda lake metagenome | biome: soda lake; feature: Kulunda Steppe; material: water; isolation source: sample PL-Br10 brine of Picturesque Lake | place: Russia: Kulunda steppe | collected 2010-07
ACTAATGACCTTCTTCCTCGTTTGATGGTGGAAGTCTACCTGGTGCTTGCACCAGATGTAAACTTCTTCCTTAATTCACGCAAACAGGGGATACCTTGTTAGCGTAGTCTTTTCTTTTCTTTTCTTCATTTGCATATGGCGGCTTCATGCATCTAAGCCCAACAGAGGTGAAGAGGCAGTTGGTGCCTGAGGCCTTGTGCCCACTTGGAGCATTTGTTTGTGTCACTCTATTCCGTGTCACTGATGAAACCACATTTTTGAATGAGCATGGATCAGGGGGGTTGCTGATCTTTGCTTGATTGAAGCTGAGTGCATCATCTTGGAACAGGGGGGTTCTGGTCATCATTGCTTGATTGGTCGTGGTTGCATCAGCTTGGATCAGGGTTTTTTTTATGGTATCTGCTGAGAAATTGTCCTTGATTGCTAGTTTGTGAGTATTTGGCATGACCGTTTGATTGTTGTCTCTGCGCATCATTCACTTTCTGCTCGAGACAAGGGAGGTAGTTATGACCATGCCAAGAGCCTGTTTGGTGTGCAGCAGTCTCTCGGCGTGACATGCTCTTGAAAATCCAGATGCTCTCAATGTCTTGGTCTGGTGCAGGGGGCGGCTTGTCACCCTCCATCCTCACTACCTCTTCCTTCTCCCTGATTGAGGAGGCTCGCGGCTCTTCGGACCAATGCGTCTCCCTTTCCTTAATTGATGTAGGGAGTGGTTTCACTGCCTACTTAGTTTTCTTTACCTTAGTATGCTCTTGAGAAAACTCATGTGGCCTTTCATCACCAAGGACAGGAATAATTCCTAATGATTCATGATGGGGTACTGTTAGTCACCCTCTTGATCCGATTGACCTCTTCTGTTTCTGTTTCACTGGTGGAGGGATCATACGGTGCCTAGGCCCTAGGTGACCTCTTTTCTTAAATTGAAGTAATTTTTACTGCTTACGTAGTTTTTTCTTATTATTTTCTCTGCACAAAGGATGAAAACAGCCAGCATCTTTGGAATTATATTGAAGGTTCGGTGCCAATATTCACAAAAGCATTCCAGCACATGATAGGCGGTTGGATTGACCAGGTGTCATGGATGGAGAAGCAAAAAATTGATTTAATCACTTGCTTCTGTCTTTTTCACAAGCCCAGGAGTGGACTAGTATGCACAAATTGTTCATTGGCGGCGCTGCTGCTTTGCAGGTGGTGGCTGGCTAAGGTGGCTGTGCGTTTTTGCCAAGTTTGGTTTCATTGATGGTGGAGGCGCAGGTCGTAGCTCCTCCTCCCTTGCTGGACGCTGCACAAAGAGGCGGTCCTCATCATTTGAGTGCAATTTTGGAGGCTTGAGCTCACCGACTGCTTTGCCTGCACGCAAGATGAGGCAATCAAATTGCATACATGTCATTAGAAGTAGATCGGCACACTAAATTGCATTGAGTGTGGGTTTGCACGTTTCAAACTAGAGCAGATTGCATGGCGAGGCAGTAGTGGCACAAGCATTTGGGGCTCACACTTGCCAGGTACAGCTGACCCGGAAAGAGCGACAACTGCACTTAGCAAGCACCTGCTGTACTAGACAATAAGCACACCAAAGCCTTGCAACGTGCATGCTCCAGGCTTTTGTACTCACTGCTGCCCTTCTTGGTCATAAAATCTCGCCATCCTCCCACACGCATTTCTCGTGAAGCCTCCCACTCCTTTTCAGCCTTCCTCTTCTCTTTTGCTTTGGCCTTTTCTTCTTTCTCCTCGGCCTCAACACGTGAGGTCTCATCCTTAAGCTGCAAAGGCAAATGTGGTGATAATCATGAGGACCTCTTGTATCAATCAAATTAGGGTTGTTCATTCTAACGCAATTGCTGTTGCATTATCCATGAAGAGTGATTTATCCACGCCTTGTTGTACAGCATTGGATTTGATGCTCATTATGTTGCACTTGCAGCACATATGCACTTAAGCTAAGCCGAAGAAACCTTTTAACCGGAGACCAGGAAAACACAGATTTGAAGGTATTCGCTAAATGCCCGGGCTGGCAGGGCATGCCCTAGGCGCAGCAGCTTCCCTCCCTCCCCTCTTGCTCTGTCACTATTCATCTGTCGTCAAAGCTTCATCCAACACCATGATACCTAATTTCAACAACAGGCTCCCAAGAATGTAGGGGCAAACCCTCAATCTTCCCAGTGGACCCAGAGGCCTCCCAAGCACCGAGGTGTAATACTTACAGGGTCGGGTCATGCAAATTTTACGCCAATGCATTGGACTTACATCCCAACCCCGTCATGGATCTCACGGCCCTGGGCCCTGTTCCTTGCACACAGCCTGTTGCCTCTGCACTCCTCAAGCATCCGCTGCTCCTTTGCAGGTGCCACAGCAGCAGCCGTGCCCCTACCATGCTTGCGCTGCGCTGACGCCAGCTGCTCATGATGTTGCCTGCCGCTCATGATGTTGCCTTCTCCTGATGCTGATGCCATCTCCTTACAGCCTGTGCAACTCCCTTTCCTTACAGGATATAATGGACTACATTTTATCAGTCCCTTTGGGTACCCCGCAAGCGGATATCAAGCGTAGGAATTTGAGAGCTGAGAGCACAAATGAAATAGATGTTGACCTTAACCATGCTTTACTTGATTTCCAGATCACCACCAACTAACCAACTAACTATCAGGCCTAGGTTCAGACAGGGCTTGGAATGGGCCAATTCATGGACCGGAACATTCCTTGTTAAGCTTATCAAAAGACCCTTGTTTGTCAGTGTGTTTATCCAGGTGGTATTTTTCACAGCTGCGCATACCAATGCACCATGAGCTGGTGGCCTGCGCACTCCACGTTCATAGTCCCTCTAAATGAATGAATTATCACAGCATCAAGTAGGCATGCAGGTGTTGGTCAGGGAAACATGAGAAGGTAGTATGGGGCCATCTTCCACATTCTCAATCTGGTCTCCTCTCTCCAAATCCCTTATTTTGGTCCGTGGGTGCTTCCTCTCTTCTGTCTCCCACCTCCTCACCCCTCATAGGAGTGTGATGAAAGCACGTGCAAACCCTCCTGACATTACATATGGATGTATGTATTCCAAGTTGCGAGAAACCATGTAATCATATTTGGCGGTACTTTCATAAGTATGACAAAACCAAGAAATGTTCTACGTATTGTTTGTTTGTTAGGGTCTGGCAAAGTGTTATCTAATCCACCGATTTCAAACTTGAGCTTTTGCTGGCACTTGCCATATTATGATGAAGTTATGATGAAGTTACTGGTTGAACTCCTGCTCTGAGACAAATGAGAATAGCAATGTGCATGGGGAGCATACTATGGCAGATGAGGGAAGCACGCCCCAGCCACAGCAGATGAGCAGCAATGGCAGCAGCTGCACATGTACAGCAGACTGAGGTGCAAAAGAAGCAGGCAGTAGAGCCTAATGCAGCTGCAGCATGGTCAAACGTATGAAGGCATTTGGCAAGCTCAAAGCTACAAAGGGATCTTGCAAAATCAGCGCAAGACCATTGCCTCTTCATGATCATGGCTGCAAAAGTGTGCAAACCGAGCATGGCCAAGCAGCGCTACACTTAAAGTAAGCAGCATGCCTTGCGTGGGATCAATGCAACACAAAGGAAGATTTAAAGAGCAACCAAAACAGTGCTATTTAGCTTTTGAAGCAACATGAATTTAGACACTCAAACAAAATCTGACGCTTCCCTTGAATTGTTTCAAACTTCCTACTACTAATTGACTAGCCATTGCTTTCTATGGACCCTTTTACCAAGCTGTTCTGCAAGAGCTACGAATTGACCCCCTTGGGCGTCTAATCAGGGGGCTAGGATTTCTGGAATGTGCGGTTTCTATGGTATACAGATAACACACATGGTTTACATGGGTATGCAAGTTGTATGTGTTCAGATGCAAATTTCGGCAACCCTATGCATTTATAAAAGTGGCTAGCATTTACAATTTTTCAGCTCAGTAAGTGGCACAAGATGGGCAAGTTTAGTCCATATTGTAGGTCGTCCCCATCACTGGGTCACCCCTTGCTCAGGTAAAGGTGGCCAAATAGGTTCCTTAAGGCATAACTGAACAGCCACCCCACCGTTTTCCGACCTGAGAACACTATCAGAGAGCATGAATTTTCCTGGTTCCAATGATGCCCCTGTATTCAGAATTGGTGCGGTGGGTGGAAGGAGGTGTCAGAAAAGCATAATGTAACGGTGACACAGCGCACACCATTTCCCGCACACAGCCCCAAACTCTGACCTTGACGTGCCTGCACGCGTGTAAAATTGGGCCGCATATCCTGTGTGGATTTGGGAGTAGGAAGCTCTGCCGCTGAGCTGTGCGCTCAGGAGAGGCAGATGAAACGCAGCATTTGGGCCCACCACTTCCCACCCTCACCCTCGATCGGCTTCATTTTTAATTTTTAGATCATTTATGCTTGGCCGCAAACCTCAGGCTTGGTCTGGCTTGAAAGCATGCATGTGTTGCAGAGGTATCGCATTTCCTGTGTTTGCACCCACATCCGGTCGCATTAGAGGAACCCACGGAACACATCTTCCTGACCCCCTCCCCCAAATCCGACTTTGCAGCATCAAATCATCATGCAAGAGCTACTTTAATCATGGAAAGCGGCAGGATTGGAGCAAGTTTGGGAAAGTGCCATTTTCCTGCCAAAATGGTGTGAAACGGTGCTAGAATGGTCAATGGCATGTTCGCTGCACCCCCACCACACATTTTTTACACAGCCTGACTGTTTATGACATATGTACTTGTTATGCATGGTTGGAGCTGACAATGTGGCAGAGTGTGTGGGCAGCAAAGCAAAGTGGCCACATTTGGGGGGTCCAATGGTGGGGACAACCTGAACTGCTCCTTGGGTAGACGCTGTAATCTATTTTCGAGGGTCGTTGCATGCTACTTTTTCAGAAGATGCCAGAATCAAAGACATTTTAAAGGCCTTGCAAATCATTCAGGCTTTAAATGATGCTTTGCTCCAGCCCCAGAAAATTGGTAATCTGCTATACTGAGCTGGCAAAGGACACTTACCGTAGATTGCACTAAGCAAAAGCACTCACACGGGCAGCCCAGGAGCTTTGCCTCCATCAGGTTCCCGTTCTTGATTGCGAACTAAAAAGCAGCAGTTGCCTCTGAAGAGGCTATACACACATCTGATGCTGCGCTCGAAGAGCATACTACGGAGGAGGTTGCGGGGATGGAGGAGAGCAATATAGCCTAAGGCATGCATGGGCTGGGAAAGAGGCAGGAGCAGGGAAAGGGCATTGAGGGCGGAGGAGCGCGTTGCGTTACAAGATCGCACGGATTATTTATGTTAAGAAAATTCCTCACGGACACTTTCTGGAAATAGGTTTGCCATCTTTTGGGAGTTTTTGACAAGCAGTCTCCATATTGATAAGCAGATACAATAAGGGTGTTACACATACATGAAATGATGATAAACAACAACAACTGAAATTCATGAAATTGCTGGGAGCAAAATGGGTGAAATCAGCATTGGGAACAAATCAATAACCTTTAAAATTATAATACACTACTATTCAACTTTGTGGAGGGGGCTGGCAGCCACAGTCCTGATCAGGCACACTCCCCTGACTCCTGATCGTTTTTGCTGCGTCTTCTGGGCAAAAACATCCAGTTTGGCAGTCTCATTAAAAACCGAAGTGATCTTCATCTCGAAAAGGTGACACTCATCACTGACAAGGATCCCCACCATCCCCAAAGAGACTGGGCGAGTCTCGTCGTCGGCAAGTCCCAGCGAGACCAATGCCCAGCCTTATTACAAGCGAGCACCATGGATTGTAAGGTAAGAGAGGTCAGCCACAAAGGGGCCCATACTCACTCTTTTGGTGACCTTGCGCTTGCGCCACTCCATATTTGCCAGCAGCTCGCGCGCTTTAATCTTCCACTTTTCACGGAACTCTTCGCTCTTCTCCCACTCGGCCTCAACTCCTTCGCGGCCAGCCTACAAGCATACCAAACCACCACAGCCACAAATAGACAAAGTCTGCCATAGCTTGCACACCACCCAGGAAGGACCTTCAAACCACGTCCCCTTGCTGTTCTTGCTGCCCATTATAAGATGCCAACAGCTGCATAAAAATCTGCCGCGGGAACGGTTTAAGGTTCAGACAACCGTTAACATTTTGAATTGCAAAGCTTAACTATGGATGCATCACTAAATGACAGATCTTTAATGAGCTCGGTAAAACACTGTAGGGTTATGGAGAGGGAGATGCTTGCCCTATCATTCACTTTCTCAATTGAAGTTCCATACACAGGGTTGCAGCAACCCGCTCAAACCTTGTAGAGGTTGGTATATGGCATTGGTTCATGAGGTTGGTCATGTAGTCCGGCTTGACTCATGATGCTTTTTGGGTGGTAAACTCAACCCTGAACAACCCCTTATGTATATTAGTATTGCCCTGGGATCAGTCCTTAGTACTGACAATAGCATACCTCACTGAGCAAGGTCTTGACGCGGACAAGGCTGTCATGCTTGGTCTCTTTCTTTCGCTCCTTTCGCACATTCTCTGTGGCAGGTTCCAAGCATGGTGCAGTACAGGCGCTTGATACTGCAACTGATCTTCATACCACACTAGTGCATTGTACATAAAAACAACCCAAAATGCAGCCCTGCAAGCAAGCTGTCCCCGTTTTTCTGCACATGCTCCCATCTCTTCAGCCCATTTTTTGTGCCCAGCAACTGCCCATAGCACGTGACCGCACTTGTGCCTGTGAACAGTGAGCTTGCAGCAAACGTCATGTTGGAAGGGACACTAAAACTCGAATCCGAAAAATGAACTAGAATTCCAACTAGAATTCCACCTAATTCCAAGGTGCATCTTAAGCCAGCGCGCACAAAGCCATCACCATCTTTCGTCCATCAGCCACTTAAGTGAGAGGCTGCCTTGCTTACAGAGTTGATGCTGCTATCCTCAGCCTTGTCAGCGGACACAGCTTCTCCCTGCACACCAGGCCATTGCTCCTTACCTAAAGCCATGTCCAACACTTGCTTGAGCCGTTCCCGGCTCTCATCATTCATCAATTCTCGCTGAGCTTCCCCCAGTACTGCACATCAGGAAACATTGATCGAGAGGTCTGGCAGGTGGATCGCGTACCCAACTTTTTGTTGAGCACGTTCACAGGTGAGGCTGGCTTTTGGCAATGCCAGCGTTCCTCAACTAACGCAGCCAGTAAAAGTACGGGTGTTTCTCAACTAATACAGCCAGTAGAAGCACAGGTGGCCTCAAGGTTAGTTGAAATGTGAAAGCAGGCCCAGAGCCAGCCTGCCTTGCTTGACAACTCACTGTTCTACTATTTCCTGGCATGCGGGTCATGCTGGTGCACTGCTGGGTCTGGGCCAAAGCTTGCCACTCACTTGCTGACATTGCAGCTTGCAGAGAGTACAGACAGGCAGGCAGGCAGGCAGGTAGGCAGGGCTGCACAATGACCCAGTTGCGGATCTGAAGCTTCTGACACTGTACAGGCAGGCAATGCTGTGCAGCTCAGTGGAGGTGCGTGCCTCTAGAACATATGCATTAAACGAAAGTTCCTCGCCATGGCAAGGGTTTGCTGCCCTGCATGCACAGAGGCGCTGCACTTACAGTCAAAAGCTGTGGAGGCTTGTGGATGGCCACACTTGTCAGGGTGCACCATGAGGGAGATTTTCCTGTACTGCCTCCGCACGTCCTCAAGGCTTGCATCGAAGGGCAAATTCAGCCTCTCGTAGGGATTCAGCTTGAAAGCCCATAAAATTCTGAACATCAGGCGCAGAGGGTGAGAATAAGCCAGTGTCGAGAGAGCCAAAGCTACAGCCTAGATTGTTTCAATATCAACACAGATCAAGGAGAAGTTCAAGAAATTTTATCTCAACTCCATGAAAATTGTGCACGGAATGTATGACAAGTGGTCAGACTGACGTACTCATGTGCCTGTGTTCCAACATATCGTTACACCACCTCTGATTAGATGACACCCCAGAGCTGAGACTAGACTGATGTGAATTTCACATCTGCTCACGCAACCTCAACCTCTGCCCCCCAAAATAGCTGGTTGATGCTTGCTGCAGCTGAACACCAGCTACTTTCTGTGCTCAACATACTCATGGGTACGCACAGTTGGCTGAGACACCTTACACACAGTGATCGATGGAGACAGTGCCAGGACTCTGCCAGGTCAGTGAAATGCTTGAACTTAGCTCTGCAAGGCCAGCGTCCGATCTCCTTCATTATGAGAGAATTCCTTTGGGGGTACATAATCATAGCTGGCTGTCCACCAGTTTGTGCGTACAACAATGACAATTTATGATGAGAGCTGGAAAAACATAATAAAGGACAAATCACCCATGTCCCAGCATGATATCATACAATGCCTTGTAATTGAGCTCATTTTGTTCTCACCAGGGGAGATTGGTGATGCACTGCAATGAATATGCACATGCTCCAATAAACAATGTTTAACTATGGCTCAGCAGTCTTGTGCAAGACGTTCCTCAGACACACCTGTTTACTTCATTATCCCTGTCCACATCCTTTAGCTCACCCCAGAAAGCCTGTGCATACGTTTCAGAAGGCAAATAGTGAGAAACCAAGATAACAGAGCTCCTTAAAGAACCACAAAACCATGAGCATATATATGCCACGTTTTAGTACACGCACACACATGCGCACGCACGCACGCACGCACACACGCTCGCACGCACGCAGGCACACACGTGCGCAGATAATCAGGGGCATGCACATGCTACCGCTAAGTACCTTGAGCACGTCATCGTCGACAGGCTCTGGCGCCTGGGGCTGGTGCTCTGAGGGTCCCGCCATTCCATCTGGCTGGGCTTGAGCTCCTCCCTGTACAAGTGCAGAAGGAGGCTGCCCATCCCCTGGCTGGCCTGTTGCCTGATTCTGCCCAGCTGAGGCCTCCATGATAAGCAATCGGGATTGGGCAAATCACTCCGACCTGGCGATCATTGGGATCATTCCACAGTAGCACCACAATAAAATTGCACAATAATGACGGTATGAACTCGTTTCTAAATTATTCTGTCAATTACGATCTAGATTTCATTGTTCAATTAATAAATTAAACCAGCATACCCTTTCCCTAGCGCTTTTCTTTTCCATACAATCAGCGTGTGGGAAAAAGCTTTTAAATAGTCTGCTTCTCTGGATTCTTGTGAAGACAGGTACTCCCCGCCAAAAGGCTGAAAGAAGCATAGCACGTTTATTAGCTCTCTTGTAAGCACATTCGAAAGCTGGCCCATGCGCCGGGCAGACGATGCCCTTGTTGTCTGCGACAAACTGCCAGCTGACCTGCACACCCACCTTAAGGAAGCTTCCAAACAAGTGTCCGATGTATGCACATGCTCGGTTGGATGCCAATAATATACATACATACCTTTTTCAGCAGAATGCCGCAATACTTTAGGCTCATTTATTCGAGCCATATTGATTTAATCATCATGTCACTCTATTTTAGGATGGGATACTTCTTTACTGGCTCTTGCCAACCTTCTGACGAGCGATCTACAATCCGCATTGGCCAGATAAAACCAGTGCTGCCAACTGGTCATCACATTTCAGAGAACAAGATCAATATCAGAGGGATGGTACTTGCCTAGAGTAATCTTGCCTGTAATAGTTTTTGAGGGTCCGCTTGGGCCAATACTGACAACGTCGTCCCTCGATTCAATCAATTGATTGAGGTGTAGCAGTTTTTCACTCAAATTCAAAAAATTGTAAAAACACACTGGGGACCTGCCTTTAAGAGGTACCTCAGAGCAATGCCAGGAAGTTAAGTCTGGGGAAGTGCAGTTTTCCTGGGGTGGGGGTTGGATGGAAGTTTTCAAACAAAATGCAAGTGAGGATCTTTCTCCTAAATGGATTTACCGCATTTCTCTAGCGCTGATGATTTTACGCCATGACATCTCCAATGCATAAACACACCCAACATGGTGGCCTAATGGCTTGGTATGTTACTAGCCTACAATTTCCCTGCCACGCTTACACAGTTGCTGCCCAGCAGTATTGCCCTTGTAGCCGCCAATCAACGGCACTCCGTGCTTTGTCAACTATTCCAACAAGCTGCAGCCAAAGTTAGTCCCCACACTATCATCCTGGGAGTGGGTCGGACCCACTCAGTGGGTGGAGCCATTTACACTCCTTGTTCCATATGGAACCTCCCAAGAATTTTGGTCTCGATCCTCAGATTGCTATCAAGCTTGCGGTGAAGCTTCATGCTCATTAGTAATGTAGCAGTACCAGACGTGCACTTGTGCCACTTCTCATCATCAAGGTCAGGAGTGGGGCACTGCTACTAGCAGTCACTCTCCTGTTCCCCTTAGACTTCTTGTTTTCATTTCTCTAGTGCTGGGGTCACAAGATTAAGAAGCTGCTTCTGGTCAGGCAAGAGAATAAAAAGAATCAGTGTGGGTTGGCAGATTCTGGAAGTAAGGAAGATAGTCCCTTATTGCATGCCAACAGGGTTTCTTCTGCTGGTTTGGCATTGCAGGATTGTGAGGCATTAGCGCTGGCAGACATGGTATGTACTTACGTGGAAATGTGATAGGGGCCAAAGAAGGCGCGGGTGGGGTGGCAACAGGGATGGTGGATGTGGCCTCATTCTCAGCTTTGAGAAACTAAGATAATACTTTCACTTCAGAAACTTGGACACTTGCGCTGTTGCTTAGGGATACTGAACGTATCATGCTGTGAGCTACTTTCAGTCCTGTGGGTATGTGATTGGCGTCACTTGCTCACTTAAAGAGCATGAGATGGCAAACCATCATTATGCTCTGCCTTAGGCGTTCCATTCATGCTTGTTCATGCACCAGCTTAAGTACATCGTGTTTCCACACGTTCAGTACAGAGGTTTGCCATCCATAAACATCTATGTTTTGCTTATTAGAGCTTTGGTGCTTCTCCTGTTTCTCAAGCACTTTCATGCCTCCAATACGCATTGATACTATCTAGGTGTAGTTTAGTTCAAATTGGCCTGAGCAGGCTGAGAAATTCCATCAACCAATTTGATAGAGATCTGTGATTAAGGCATCAAAGGAGTAGCTTTCTGTCTCAGAAACAGTATGCAGTATGCATGGCTCATAATTTGGAGTGCTTTGCATCCTCTCCTAGCATTCCAAAAACACCGCCTTGCTTCTTTAGCTCTTGAATCCTTTTGTGTGTTTTATTGCTGACCCGAAGTTCAGGACCAGGAAAGTGTACAGGGACATTGCTGACAAGAACCAGGCATGGAACAGCAAGCTTGCCTCTTGTCAGTCTCGGTGTACCTCTCGACTAGATCTTCAGGTTGGTTCACATACACTTATGCAGAATACTTCTTAAGTATCTTATGAAAAGGTTTTGTTTGCGTGCCTGACCAAGAAAACTACCTAGAAAACATGGACTACTTTTAGCTGGCTATGACTAGCCACTGGCCCTGATCCTAAACGACACATCCTCACGACTGCAAGCTTGCTCATTAAGGCTCAACGAGAAGAAACTACATACTGCCTTCATAAGTTTCATGGCTGCTTATGATGTCCTATAGGGATAAAGTTTGTTTTACTTTCACCTTCGCAGCATCCGAGTTCCAAGGTACTTGCCCTCTGTTGAGATGCATTACATGGCTATCTACTAAGAAAGCGTCCACAACCTCTTAGACGGAGACAAGGTGTCAGATGAAGGACTAAAGTAAGGTGAGCACACTTAAACAATCTCTTTCCATGAATGACTTGTGGCAAGTTATTAGACCACGGGGCCACACACGCCTTGCAGGCAGCAAGAGTGTAACACACTGAATGCCGACACATTGCACGTGCCAAACAGATAAAACTCCATACTGACATGACTGTCAAAGGGCTGAGACTGAACACAAACAAGACCGAAGTCATGGCTTACTTGGGCATCAACCTCAGCCAGGATGGGAGGATGATGAATGCCTCATGCCAGGCGGCATACAATCTTGCAGGTGTCATAGCCAGAGTCTGGAAAATTTTGTTCTAGGTTGGGTATTAAGAACAGGAGACATGGCAAGCTCTGGTTTTTCCAAGTCTTTGCACATTCAGGTGACCTATTTGGGTTTCAGGTTTGGACAACAAATACTCTGACGCTCATATCTCCTCCAAAACTTAAGCCCACATCCATAACAAATGCTTTCTTAAGCTGGTGTTGTGTGCGAGAATTTGTGCAGACACTCACTGCCTGATACATGACTCATGTAACATGAGATATGCTTCTATATTTCTACTACTAGTAGTTTCGCTGTGTTGTCCATTGTTGGAACAGTTGAGAATTTACAACAATTTATGAACTGCTTACACAAAGAAATAGGCTGGACTCAAGAACATTTGAGGACCGTCCGTTACAAGCACAGTGACTTATCTGCTTGTAGCGACATGCCTGGTGCTGACACATACATTCCTACTATCATAAGCCACTAAAATCTTTATACAAACGACTCGTCGGAAGGGGATAAGTCAGACTTAGAACCACTGCTACGCGGTTAAGTTGTGTAGGAATGGAGAGAGATTGACCAGGTTCATCCTCGCAAACAATGTGTCTCCAGCAGAGTTTTGAGGATGCTCCGTGCACATTTAGGTGTCTGCATCATGGGGGCATGATAGGGAGTCGGGCCGGCTGGTGGGATGGTCAGGTTTGTGCAACAAAACCAATTATCCCTCGGAGGGAATTGGACACACGCTCAAAAACTGGCAGCTTATCATGCATGGATGACCTTGCCTCCCAAACCAAGCACTGCACCGTGCAGGGGCTGTCACGCCAGATCAGTACAGTGGCAGATTTATGCTGCATTGTGACCTGGAGGTTGGTTGAGTCAGTTGGTAGAGTATTTGATCCCTTGCCCAGTTCAGCTATACCTGTATTTGAGCACGTCAAAGACGAACTTGCAGCAATACCTCATTTGCTCCTAGCGACCTTGTAACATGTACGCCAGGGAGTAGACCCCTCTAGCCCTTGGGGGGCAACAGGCGTGGCAGCGCCCAGTCTAGTCCGGTCCAGTCCAGTCCTCCGTCCAGTGTGAGTGCAACCGACAGCAGCTGCATGCAGCGCTGACTTTGCCAATTTGCAGGCTGAAACGAGAGAGAGAACGTGTAAGGTAGGAAAAGGGTATCAGAGGCTCCTCAGTCTCATCGCGGGCAACCTGTTGTCTGCTTGGTGTACACTGTCGCTGTCAGCAGCCAGTCCACACACCACCATTGCTCAAATACCGCTTTGTTTGTCGTGTACGCCCTCCCCATTTGCTGCCTAGGTTCCCACAGCTTGAATTGAGTAGGCAAGTGCACATACCCCAAGAGTTGAAACCGACTGTTGGCAAATCCACAGTAAGCTTCGTGAAAAGTGTGACTTACTTGACGTCCAGGTTGAAAAGCATCCTTTTTTTATGCCCTTGCTTAGAAATGTGCTATTTGAGAAGGAGATTCGAAGAACGAAGTGCTGATTTTACTGGTAGGACTCACATTGGAGACACGGGCGCCATTTGCTTAGAAAACATTGGAGCTGTCCAACCGAGAGACTGCTGCACACCAAACAGACTCGAGGCATGACCATAACTAACGCTAAAGCTGAACTGACAACAGGATCAAATACTCCACCAACTGACTCAACCGACCCCCTGCTCACAATGCAGCGTAAATCTGGCACTGCATAAATCTGGCGTGACAGAGCTGAGGATGTGAAATTGTTCATCCTGAAGCACATACTAATCGTTTCTTACTCTTTCTGAGACTAGGGATACTCTTTTTGTCTGGCTGGCAGTGTCCAGCAAGCTCTGCAGTCAACCCATATTTGAAGCGGCTATTGATGCTAGAAATGGGGATACTGCGGCTTTCTGTTTACGCTCCTGGATTATGCAAGCGGCGAGTGAACACTGTGTGGGCATGTGCAAGTTTCAGACCTGTATTTTCCGTAACTCTGTTGGATGAGGAGACCAGTGTGGTTTGATGCTGAGTGCAAGCATAAGAGACGCGTCTTTGTAGAAGCTGTGCGTACTGGTCAAGCTGTGCACGCCTGCAAACATGTAAAAAAAAGAGTATAAAAAAAGACCAGGCGTGCACGGCGTGCGTATGTGAAGCACCAGAAGGCAGTCTTCCTGGACAAATTGTGCAAACATAGCCCTGAGATCCATGCTATGCTGCGCAAGCGAAAAG
>LKMJ01003775.1_pt1 | contig 14145 bp, 14 predicted proteins | sample 643391 | NCBI WGS metagenome assembly LKMJ01 (sample SAMN04112250, study PRJNA286221) | soda lake metagenome | biome: soda lake; feature: Kulunda Steppe; material: water; isolation source: sample PL-Br10 brine of Picturesque Lake | place: Russia: Kulunda steppe | collected 2010-07
CACAGCATGTCATCCCTGCCCACCAGGATATGGGTGGCTTCTCGCACTATGTCAACCTCGCAGAGAACAATGGATACACATACGGTCGGGACCTGCATGTAACCCGAAACGGAAACCTGATTCAGCTGGTTGAGTGAAATCATGGCTCAGCAGCATACAGTCGAGGGTATCCTCGAAACACGGCGGCAGATAGTCAACGAGGCTATCAGTGAAGACCTTCCGATTGCCCACCCGGAGCAGCTCTATGAAGCATCACGGTACCTGCTCGAAGCCGGTGGAAAGCGGCTGCGGCCGACAATCCTGCTGCTTGCAGCCGAAGCGCTTGCCGATGTTGAACCGGGCTCACACTCGTATCGGGAGTTCCCTGCTGTGGATGGCCAGCCGATCGACGTTCTGTCGGCTGCCGTCAGCATCGAAATCATCCAGTCGTTTACGCTGATTCACGACGACATCATGGATGATGACGACATGCGACGCGGCGTCCCGGCAGTTCACCGCGAGTACGACCTCTCAACGGCGATTCTCGCGGGGGATACGCTCTATTCGAAGGCATTCGAGAATATGCTCGACACCGGTGCAACTTCCGAACAGTCCGTTCGCGCACTGTCGGAACTCGCCACGACCTGCACCGAAATCTGTGAGGGGCAATCGCTCGATATCGAATTCGAAAGCCGCCCCGGCATAACGACAGCGGAGTATCTCGAGATGGTCGAACTGAAGACCGCTGTCCTCTATGCGGCGGCTGCGAGTATCCCGGCAATTATTCTTGGCTACGAGGACGCGTTTGACCCACTGCACAGCTATGGTCTGGATATCGGGCGCGCGTTCCAGATTCAGGACGACCTGCTCGATTTGACGACGCCAACCGAAAAACTCGGGAAACAGCGTGGGAGCGACCTCGTCGAGAACAAACAGACGCTGATTACGGTCCACGCCCGCGAACAGGGTGTTGACGTTGATTCGCTCGTGGATACGGAGTCCGTCGAAGCGGTCACTGAAGCCGAAATTGAGGAAGCCGTTCAGATTCTGGAGGATGCTGGCAGCATCGAGTTCGCCAGAAAGCGTGCACACGAACTGGTCAACAGTGGGAAACGCCATCTCGAAGTGCTTCCCGACAACGAGGCACACCGTCTGCTCAGTGAGATTGCAGAGTATCTCATCGAGCGGGAGTACTGAGTTTCGGTCAGTGGCCCCTAGCCACCACAGGAGGGTCTCTGTGACCAGACGCCACGGAACGGTTCTTTTATTTGCCGCTGTTGATGAAAGCGGGTATGGGTGAGCAGCTGCGGTTCGATATCACAGGCGAACGGGCGACAATCACGCTCAACAACCCGGCGATGCGGAATGCACTGTCGGTTGAAATGGCGGAGGAGATTAAATCGGCCGTTGCCGACGTCGAAGAGAGTGACGTTCGCTGTCTTGTCATTCAGGGGTCGAACGAAGCGTTCTGTGCTGGGGGGGATATCCAGTCGATGCTTGAAGCGGTTTCGAGCGATGCTGATATGGAACAGCTTCTTGAGGATGTCGGCGAGCCAATCAACCGAACCGTTCAGGCTGTCTACGAATGTTCGGTGCCGACGGTGGCCAAAGTCGATGGGCCAGCCTATGGGGCTGGTGCCTCGCTGGCAATCGCGGCGGATATCGTCCTTGCAAGCGAGCGGGCCGAAATTAGCTTTGGCTTCCAGCGAATTGGCCTCTCGGTTGATTCGGGAACGTCGTATCTACTCCCGCGGATTGTGGGCGAAAATACGGCGAAAAATTTGGTCTTCCGCGACAAGATTCTCGACCCGGAGGAATCCGCGGAACTCGGACTCGTTCAGGAGGTCTTCCCGACCGACCGTTTTGAACAGGAGTCTCAGGCCGTCATTGAACAGATTGCAACCGGTCCGACGGTTGCCTTGAAAAATACGAAATCGCTGATTCAAAACGGACTCAATCGAACGATGGATGAGGCTATCAGCCACGAAGTTGAAGCGCTGAAGGAGGTATTTCCGACGGACGATTTCAGCGAAGGGGTGAGTGCGTTCGTCGAGCGCCGAACGCCCGAGTTCGACGGGAAGTAACTACAAAAAGCAGTTCGGTTGCCTTTTGCCGTTCTCGCTGCTAGGGAGCGACAATGGAACGAATCGGGCTCGTTGTCAATCCAATCGCGGGAATGGGTGGCCGTGTTGGATTGAAAGGGACTGATGGAAAAGTCAAGGAGGCACGAAAACGGGGTGCGGAGATGCGCGCCCCGGACCGCGCACGGGAGATGCTGATTGAGCTAGCCGATATTACCGACGATATCGACCTGTATACCTGCGGTGGGCTGATGGGCGAGGAGGAAGCGAAGGCCGCTGGGTTTGCACCGACTGTCGTTGCCGACCCATCCGAATCGGACACGACTGCCGCGGATACTCGACGTGGCGTCCGTGCCTTGCTTGCACACGATGTCTCCCTCATCCTGTTCGTCGGGGGGGATGGGACTGCGGTGGATGTCGCCGAAACCCTCGCCGAAGAAGACGACGAGACACCCATTCTTGGGGTGCCGGCAGGTGTCAAAGTCTATTCGTCAGTGTTTGCTGTCACGCCTGAAGCGGCTGCCCACATCGCCGTTACCTATGACTCGACAGAGCGAGCAGAAATTAACGATATCGACGAGGACGAGTACCGGGATGGTGAGGTACGAACGGAACTGCGAGCGCTCGCGACGGTCCCAGTTGCTGAGCAGCGACAGGGAAGCAAGCAGATGAGCGCGGGCACTGTGGACGGACTGGCGGAACGGTTCGTTTCCGAGATACAATCAGGTGTTACCTACATTCTCGGGCCCGGCAGTACCGTGGGAACAATCAAAGATGAACTTGGCATCGATGGGTCGCCACTCGGAGTTGATGTATACCGAAATGGGCAACTGCTGGCCGCTGATGCGGCCGAACAGGATATTCTTGCCAACCTCAGCGAGGAAAACGTCGTCGTCGTGACGCCAATTGGTGGGCAAGGGTTCATTTTTGGCCGTGGGAACCATCAGATATCGCCGGCTGTTCTCGAACGGTCGACGGTCGAAATCGTTGCCTCGCGTCGAAAACTCGACTCGCTTGGTGTCCTCCGCGTCGATACGGGTGATGCAGCAGTGGATGAATCCTTACGCGGGTGGCAACGTGTTCGTGTTGGCCGTTACGAGACGCGTTTGATGGAAGTCGTCTAATCGATACTCCGGGGCTGTGACTCATTGGCCGGTATACGGATATTGTGATATTCCCGGAACTCGCTCGCGTGGTGGTCAGGTTACGAAGGCTGAATAAGTATAATAAACTATCACCCAGAAATCTGGAGAAAGCGCCCGAGTTCGTCCCAAAATTTAGGAAGTATGGATAAGATTAAGGTTGGACAGAGCAGTAATAGGGTATATGGAAACAAGAAAGGTGCAACGGCTCGGTCCCTCAACGTTGGCAATGACGCTCCCAGCGGAGTGGGCGCAGGCATATGATGTGGAAAAAGGGGATGAGGTCTCCATTCGGATGGGTGGTAAGGGGACACTCACTGTCTTGCCGGAATCGGTTCAATCGGAAGAAAGCGAAGCGATAATCAACGCAAGCGGGCTTCCGGCGGATGCACTCGAACGTGCCATCGTCGCACAGTACGTCCTCGGTCGGCGGATTATCCATATTGAAGTTGAGGAGGGTGAAACGCTCCAGAGTACCCATATTAACGCTGTATACAACGCCGAAACGCAGTTGATGGGACTGGGTGTTGTCGAAGAAACGCCGGAAAGTATCGCCATTCGGTGTTCGGTCGACGCGGAGGATTTCACGCTCGATAACCTTCTCGAACGGCTGGAATCGACTGGCTCCACCATGCGAAACGAGGCCATCAAGGCTCTTGCTCACCAGAATCCGGACCTGGCTCAGCGAGCGCTCAACCGGGAGCGACAGGCAAACAAAATCTTCGTGTTGCTTCTCCGATTGATTTTCACCGCCTACCAGAATCCGAACCTTGCTCGGTCTGTGGGCCTTACCGACGGATTTCCGCTCATCGGCTATCGCTCTATTGCCAAGAACCTGGAGTTGACTGCGGACAACGCCGAAGATATCGCAGAAATTGCGCTTGAGGCGAAAGGACACGAACTCAATATCGACCAGCCAACGATGCGTCGTATCAGAGAGTTCACGGATGAGGTGAACGAACTCACTCATCTCGCGGTACAATCCGCTGTGGAGAGAGATTACGATGGGGCCATCGAGGTCCGAGAACGGTTTAACGACATCAACAACCGTGAGCAGGATATCCTGAACGACCTACCGGAGATGAGCAACGAGGAGTTACTCCAGGTTCGCGAAGTGCTCGTAAGCCTTGACCAGACTGCCCAGTATGCGGTGCGAAACGCCGAGATTGCGACGAATCTCGCCCTGAATGAGGAATCCGAACATATCACGATTCAGTGATTGGTTTCCGGTGGTCGGGGGCACTGTTCCGGAGTCATACCGGGTGAATTAAGTAAGGAACCGGTTTAGCCTCAGATATGGCTGAGACGAAACAGGGGTCGGACCTGGGAACGGGCCTGAGTGTACTGTTCGGGCTGATTGTGATACTGGCCTCGATTGCGACGGCGACAGCAGCATTCCTCTCCGAAACGCAGGGGAGCGATACCATGCAGATTCTCTCTGCCGTGGGACTGACCGTTGCGCTCGTCGCGGCAGGGCTTGCTGTTGCGGTCATTCATCTTTACGAATAGCTGCTGTGTAATCTCTCTGGCAACACCCGCAGACAAAATAAGGGATTTGTATGTGGGGCCCGTAGTTACACATAATGAGCAACCTCAGCGAAGAAGATAGGCAAATTCTGGAGTACCTCCGCGACCGCGTGTCTGGGGGTGAGAGCTACTTCCGGTCCAAAAATATTGCCGAGCAAATTGGTCTCTCTGCCAAACAGGTCGGCGCGCGCCTGCCGAAGCTGGCTGAGGAGTCCGAAGATGTCGAGATCGAAAAGTGGGGCCGCGCTCGCTCAACGACCTGGCGTGTGACCCAGGCCTGACAGGACAGTTCACTGCAATATCCGCTCGTTCACAACATAACCCCCTCACTGGCTACGACGACAACGGGAGGTTTTTACTCACAGTCTAGTAACCACCAGTATGGTTGTTCGCGTAGAGCGGGTTGTCGAAGTACCAGCCCCTCGGGAAACGGTCTGGGAATTCATCGCGGACCCCGAGCGTCGCGCCGCTCCAATCAGTGTCGTCGAACGGTTCGAGCATCGGGATGATGGCAACCACGTGTGGCACGTTTCGCTCCCAATCCCGCTTGTCAACCGGACTATCGCGATTGAAACCGAAGAGAAGGCACGCGACCCCCCCTCATACGTCGAATTCGTTGGGACCTCGAAGGTGTTACGCGTTGTCGGCGAACACTCTCTGGTCGAAAACGATGGGGTAACCACTCTCACTAACCGATTTACGGTCGACGGGAAGGTTCCCGGCGTCGAACGGTTTTTCAAACGACAGATGGATACGGAATTCGATAATCTCGAACAGGCTCTCACGGCGTATCTTGAGTCACTGGACAGCGAGTAACTCTGCTATGAAACTTGGACTTGCACAACTCGAAATCGAACCAGAACGGCCGGCGAAAAACAGAAAACAGGCGGTCGAAGCCATTCAGAAGGCAGCAACGAAGGGGGTTGACCTCGTTGCCCTCCCGGAAATATTCACCGTCGGCTACTTTTCGTTCGACGCCTACGCGAGGGCCGCTGAACCCATTGATGGACCAACGATACAGCAACTGAGTGCACAGGCGGACGAACACGATATCGCTGTCCTCGCCGGGACCTTCGTCGAAGACCTTGCTGCATCCACAGAACAGGGATTCGAGACGCCTGCATCGGAGGGATATGCAAACACTGCCGTGTTCCTCGACCGCAACGGGAATCGTCAGGCAGTCTATCGCAAACACCACCTGTTTGGGTACGATTCCGCCGAGACCGAGCTATTGACGCCTGGCGAAGAGCTTCCAACAGTGTCGTTTGATGGCTTTACGATCGGTGTTACCACCTGCTATGACCTGCGATTTCCTGAACTGTATCGCCGACTCCTGGAAAACGGCGTGACACTTGTCCTGGTGCCGAGCGCGTGGCCGTATCCCCGGGTTGAACACTGGGACGTCCTCACACGGGCACGCGCTATCGAGAACCTCTCCTATGTTGGGGCAGTCAACGGGGCAGGTTCATTTGAAGATGCCACGTTGCTCGGTCGGTCGGCAATCTATGACCCATGGGGGACGACGCTTGCCAGTGCTGGTGACGATGCTGCCCTCGTCGTTGCCGATATCGAACCCGAGGTCGTCACCGAAATTCGCAACGAATTCCCGGCACTGGGAGACAGGCGGGAGAGCTACTGAAATAACTGAAATCGTCTGTTTGTCGGTTACTCTGCTCCGCTGCATTACCGTCAGTGCGGGTAACAATTCCCCGAAGCGGGACCTTTATTTGTGATTCCGCCATAGCATAATTCGCCGGTATGGACGCTTTTCACGTCACAACCGGTATATGGCGCTGCTCGGTCGCCAGGGGCTGCCGCGGGACGTGTGGCCATGTGTCCGGACACAGCCACTATCACTCTGCCTCCTCGTCTTCGTCTTTTGCGGCCAAAGATGTAACCTACTAAGCCCTTGCAACAATTACCGGGGATATGGAATATTCGTATACGGGGACGGCACACACCGAGTTGGTGGAATCATATCGGAACGACGAGGAGTCGTTTCAGACGCGTAAATCGCCGGGATTTCCCGAGCGACGGGCAGTTATCGAGGAGATAGATTCCCTGCGCCGCCTCTTCTTTCCGGCCTGCTGGAACGCCGACGAACTGGTTGGCAACGAGGAAGCGGTGCTTGCGGAACTGAACGAACTGGGGCGCATGTTCTGTAAAGGTATTCAGCCATACTCGCCATCCTGTATGTCATCGACCGTAACGAAAGTCCTCAATGCCCTCCCAGCAGTCCGCGAGCTGTTGAAAAAAGACGTGGTTGCTGCGTACAAGGGGGACCCCGCGGCAAAGAGTTATGTCGAAATTATCCGAGCCTATCCTGGACTGCAAGCGACGATGGTCCACCGCGTGGCAAATCTGTTGTATAACGATGGGCAGCCAGTATATGCTCGGGAACTGACCGAGGCCGCAAAATCCACAACCGGAATCGATATGCATCCCGGTGCGGAGATTGGTGAGCACTTCTTTATCGACCACGGAAGCGGGGTTGTCGTCGGTGAGACAGCGACTATCGGGGACTGGGTTCGTATCTATCAGGAGGTTACCCTGGGGGCGCTGCACTTTGAGGAGGAAGAAGACGATGACCGGGCGCTGAAAAAGGATTACAAACGTCACCCGGACATCGGCGATAACGTTGTCATCGGTGCTGGAAGCAAAGTTCTCGGCCCTATCACTATCGGCGACCACGTGAGTATCGAAGCCAACTCATGGGTGACCGAAGATGTCCCCAACCATACGAAGGTTTTCACCAACCACCCGGAACTGGAGCGTAAACCGTTCGATAACTGAACCTGCTGGAACTGCTCGAATCCCCATTGTTGCGACTGTTCTCAGGTCTCCTCCTCTGAACCGGTTAACCGCGACAGCACGACCCAGAGGACAGCGAACATAACAACAAAAACGAGTGCCCCCTGTATCGCTTTTTTCGCCGTACTTTTTTCGTCTGACTCCTCCGTTTCAGGTTCGTTATCGCCGATGCTCATCGATGGCTCGAACTGGACATCGTGAAAGTGTGGCTCTATCAGCGTGAATTTCGCGCACATATTGTCTTTACGTTTGATTCGCACTTGAATCACCACCATCCTGAATCTCCTTGGCTGGTCATCGCGGGTGTGAATCGACTCTCGTTCTCGTAAGTACTTTTGTGGTGTGGCGAGTATCAGTATGTATGTACGTCCGGGATGCGAAAAATCGAGATGAGGCCTGGCTACTGGAACACATCGAGGCACTGGGACTCGATGAAACAGCGTTTCGCTCCCGCGACTACGTTATCGCGATGGACGAGTACGACCACGACCGGGCAGGGTTCGGTCGTATCCGCATTCATAAGACCGATGACGGTGAAATCTGTGAACTGACGAGTATCGGCGTCCTCGAAAACTGGCGTGAACAGGGTGTCGGTGCACATGTTGTCGAACGCCTCGTGACGACTGCCCGTGACCGCGAATTCGACGTAGTGTACTCGCTTACCAGTGCCGACCGCTATCTCAAACAGTTTGGGTTTACACGGATTCCGGAAGATGAGCTACCCCCAGTTCTCGAAAAGCGCCTCCGCGAAAAACGCGAGACTCTTGACCCCGATGCCGTTCCGATGCGGATACAGCCTGACCGGTTCAGGATGCCACAACAGCTTCGCGATGCGTTCAAAGGTGCCCGTTCGGACACCGAAGAGGAACAACCGGAAGAAGGGCCGGAGGATTTCGGCATCGACCCGGATGAGGTGACCTATAAATACGACACCGGTAACTGATGCCGGTAGTAGGGACTGACTTTCTCAATATTTTGCTGCTCTCTTGTCGTTCGAGTTTTGTTTCCGCCCCTGTGTATCCGATTTACCCACCATTGCAGGGTTGAAACGGCTTATCTTCGTTCTTGGTATTGGAAAAGTCGCCGACATAGAAACTGGCAGCATCTTGTAGCTTCCCAATACTTATATCCAAATCTCTAATTAGATATAATTAGATATGGCGGAATCATTCCCATCGTACGTCGATGTCGATTATTCGGCCGGGTCCGACGAGGACCCGGCGGATTATCCGACGCTGGATGCAAAGCTCGAACAGGCTGTTGCGGTCACGAAAGAGGGGCTCGAAACCTACGAGAACCCAGCAATCCTCTGGACCGGCGGAAAGGACTCGACGCTTGTCCTGTACCTGCTGAACGAAGTTGCCGAGGAGTTTGGGTTCGACCTTCCACCAGCTATCTTTATCGACCATTACCAGCATTTCGAGTCAATCCATGAGTTCGTCGACCGCTGGGCCGACGATTGGGGTATTGAGGTGATTTATGCGAGCAATGACGACGTGGGTGCGTATGCTGAGGAGCATGACCTCACTCCCGGAGACGATATCCCGGTTTCGGCACTCAACGAGCAGAACCAACACCACGTTCGCGACCTGCTGGAATACGAGGAGGAGACGTTCCCGTTCCTGCTCGATACCTACGTCGGCAATCACTTGCTGAAGACGGTCGCCCTCAACAACGCGCTTGAGGAGTACGATATTGATGGTATCTTTTCCGGTGTTCGGTGGGACGAACAGGAGGCGCGTGCGGATGAGACGTTTTTCTCCCCACGACATGACCCGGATATTTACCCACCGCACGACCGCGTACAGCCGATTCTTCAGTTCGATGAACCTGCCGTATGGGATGCGTTCTGGGATGTTGTCGTCCCTGAAACGGTCGATTCCTACCCTGTTGGATACGTCCCGGAAGGCGCTGCAGACCTCCCTGGAGACCTCGGTATCGAGGATGTTCCCGTGTCGCCGAAATACTTCGATGGCTTCCGCTCGCTCGGGAGCGAAGTGAGCACGGAACGGAGTGCAGACCAGCCAGCCTGGCATCAGGACCTCGAACGAACGACCGAGCGTGCTGGTCGCGCACAGGATAAAGAGGATTTGATGGCGCGCCTGCGTGACCTCGGATATATGTAAGCCGTTCGGGCAAACTCTGTTCCCTGCTGTAGAGCACGGAATCTGCTATAATCGGTTATCGTACAGGACAATCATCGCTTGATTACCTGTCTCGTCTTCGCGCCGTCCCAGCTCGAGCTCTCCGCCGACGGTATCGGAAACCCAGTTTGCCAGCCAGAGCCCGATGCCGACCGAATGAACGAGTGGCGTTTCTTCGCCCTTGTTGATGGCTTCGATGTCGCTTTCACGAATCGGTGGGCACTCGTCTTCGATGATTGTCCGAACTGTTTGTTCATCCGTCGAGACCCGTATACGGACGAGTGGCTCCGAATCAGGGTTGTGCTCGATGGCGTTCTCGATGAGTTCGGAGACGGCAATACGGTAGGATTCGGGCACGTCGGCGACGACTTCCTCAGGAAGGTTCGTCTTGATGCGCGCCTGTGGATACTCGCGGCGGAATTTGACCGCAAGATGTTCCGTCAACTCGACAAGGTCGGTCTGATAATCTTCCGACGGGTTGAAACCGACCTCTGTCTGTGCGGTCCGGGCCTTCTCGCTGAGGCTCATCAACTCGGTTGCTGCATCCTCAATCTGCTCGGCCGCGCGCTGATACTGTTCGTTGTCGGATTCTTTGAGAATTGAGGCGTGGCCGAAAATGAGGTTAAGTTTGTTGCGGACGTTGTGTCGGAGCACGCGGCTGAGAACATCGAGTTTCTGCTCGCGGTGGCGGCGCGCACGGATATCCCGTGCTACCCCCGCGAGACCATCGTACTCACCATCCTCGGTTCGCATCAGGCTGAACCGTACCTCCACGGGTTTGTGCTGACCTGATTTGGTCACGATTGTCGTCAGAATCGAACCGGAATCGGCGTCGGAACGCAGTACCGCCTGAATCTTCCGGTTGAAATCAGCAAAATCATCCTCCTCTAACACGAGCGTTGGGTCGGCCCCCACCAGTTCCGTTCGGTCGTACTCGGTCAACTCGACAAAGGCATCGTTGACTAGCGTGAACGTTCCCGAACTATTGAGCAAATACAGCCCATCCTCCGCCTGCTCAACGAGGTGGGCATAGGCTCCGAGCATCCCGTTTTCGTGTCCACCTTCTTTCTTTTCTGTCCCACCATCCGTTCGAATAGACGGCGCATATTCAAACTCGGCTGTCGGGTCCCCACTGTTATCGGCAGTCATCAATATACAGCCCCTGTAGCTCTTTCTTCGGCCGCACCTCTTAACTGCACCGCACGTTATTTTCTTTTGAAATCGAGCTGTTCCTGTCACTTCGTAACCGTCACAGAAACTGGCGCTCGCCGCAGGACGGTTTCAGCGACGCTGCCAAGGAGCAACCGTCCGAGTCCATCACGCCCAGTCGACCCGATGACGATATGGTCCATCTCTGCCTCCTCGGCGTGGCTGATGATAACTTCGGCTGGCTTACCATCGAAATAGACTGTCTCGATATCACTGTCGAATTCTGCTGCAATCTCTTCCGCATTTCCGAGTACTTGCTCTGCATGCTCTCCCCGTTGCTCTGCCCAGTCTTCGAGCACGGCAAACGGCTCATAGACCTTTCTTCGTGGCAGTCGGGTCTCCTGTGTCGGGTACAGCACGTACAACGCCGTCACTGCCGCGTCCGGGAACTCCTCGAACGCAAGGCGCAAGGCGTGTTTGGACTGATTTGAGCCGTCAAATGGGACGAGGACCCGCTCGGGTGCGTCCAGCGGACTATCGGTTCGGATAACGGTCACTGGGTCGCTGGCCCGTCGAACGACCGTCTCCGCAACGCTTCCAAGCAGTATCCGTGCTGCTCCTGTCCGTCCACGGCTCCCCATCACCACCCGGTCCGCGTTGCCGAGTTGCAACGTGCGCAGAATGACCGCAGCAGGCCGCCCGTAGGCAACCTCGGATTCGATTCGGTGCGACTCGGGCGCTTCCTCTGCAACGGCTGCCAGGTCCTCGGTAGCGGATTCCATCATCTGCTCGTAACGATGGTCTTCGAACCCACCGGCCCCTGTGTGGTCCGCAAACGGCTCGACTGCGTGTAACAACACGATGGTCGCATCGGGGTAGACTTGCTGTGTATAGGTTAATGCGGCCTCTGCGTGCTCCGAGTAATCATACGGGACCAGGATTCGTTTGTTCATACCTACTAATTCAACGGCATCCAACAGGTTTCTTTCGGTAATTCTCTGGTTCGTTCCAGCATGTCGGCAAACCAGAATAACTTCTTTGTTAACTTCTGACAATACCCGACGGCCCGCCGGTAGCATAAAGCATATCTCCGGTCGTCCCTGACTAACAGTATCACACTCTACTATGAATGAAGTCCAACTGGAGGTCGCGAAGGCGTACCCCAACGATTCGGGTCGCGGAATCGCCCGCCTCGACCCCGATACGCTGTTGCATCTGAAGCTCTCCCCCGGGGATATCATCGAGATTGAGGGAGCTGATACGACCGCTGCAAAGGTCTGGCGAGCGGACCGTCAGGACTGGAATACGGATACGGTCCGTATCGACGGGTTCACCCGTCAGAACGCGGATGTCGGTATCGGGGAACGGGTTGAGATTCGAAAAGCAGACGCACAGAAAGCTGAGAAACTCGTGCTCGCCCCGCCGGAGGAAGCGAGCGTTCAGTTCGGGAGCGACGCTGCAGGGATGGTCAAACGGCAAATTCTCAAACGGCCTGTCGTCGAACGCGATATCGTCCCCGTGATGTCCTCGACGAACCACCCATTCATGCGCTCGCCGGGGCAGGCAATCCCGCTCATCGGCGTCGAAACCGAACCTGATGGCGTGGTGCTCATCACGGAAGATACCGAGGTCGAACTCCGCGAGGAGCCAATCTCGGGCTACGAAAAGACCGGCGGTGGCATCACTTACGAGGATATCGGGGGATTACAGAAAGAAATCCAGCGGGTTCGGGAGATGGTCGAACTGCCGATGAAACACCCGCAGATTTTCAAGAAACTCGGCATCGAGCCGCCACAGGGTGTCCTTCTCCATGGTCCACCAGGAACCGGAAAAACCCTGCTTGCGAAGGCAGTCGCCAACGAAACGTCGGCCAGTTTCTTCTCGATTGCCGGCCCGGAGATTATCTCAAAATATTACGGCGAATCCGAACAACAGCTGCGGGAGATATTCGAGGATGCAAGCGAGGAATCGCCCAGCATCATCTTCATAGACGAACTTGACTCGATTGCACCCAAACGGGAGGATGTCACAGGTGAGGTAGAACGGCGTGTCGTTGCCCAGCTACTGACGATGATGGACGGTCTCGAATCCCGGGGACAGGTTATCGTCATCGCCGCAACGAACCGCGTCGACAGCGTCGACCCAGCACTCCGTCGACCCGGCCGCTTCGACAGGGAAATCGAGATTGGCGTTCCTGACGAGACTGGACGGGAGGAGATTCTCCAGATTCACACCCGTGGGATGCCGCTGTCGGACGATGTGGCACTGAGCCGACTCGCTGAGGAGACTCACGGCTTCGTCGGGGCGGATATCGAGAGCCTGACGAAAGAAGCGGCGATGAAAGCGCTCCGGCGGTACCTGCCTGAGATTGACCTCGACCAGGAGGATATCCCGCCGAGCCTCATCGACCGGATGATAATCAAACGCGATGACTTCCGCGGGGCGCTCAGCGAAGTCTCACCCAGTGCGATGCGCGAGGTACTGGTCGAACTTCCGAAAATCGACTGGGACGACGTTGGCGGCCTCGAAGATGCGAAAAAGGAAGTACAGGAAAGCGTCGAGTGGCCGATGAACAGCCCCGAGCGCTTCGAGCGGATGGGCGTGCGCGCACCATCAGGAGTGTTGCTCTATGGTCCGCCGGGGACTGGAAAGACGCTGATGGCGAAAGCCGTCGCCAACGAGACGGACGCGAACTTCATCAGCGTCCGAGGTCCACAACTGCTCTCAAAATGGGTCGGCGAGAGCGAGAAGGCAATCCGTCAAACCTTCCGCAAGGCACGACAGGTCGCACCCACTGTGATATTCTTCGACGAACTCGACTCGCTTGCGCCCGGACGGGGTGGCGATGTTGGGTCGAACGTCTCGGAGCGCGTGGTCAACCAGCTCCTGACGGAGATGGACGGTCTCGAAGAGATGGAGGAAGTCATGGTTATCGGTGCGACGAACCGACCGGATATGATTGACCCCGCACTCATCCGTTCCGGGCGGTTCGACCGTCTCGTGATGATTGGTGAGCCTGATGAAGCAGGTCGTGAGAAGATTCTCAAAATCCACACCGACGATATGCCGCTCGGTCCGGATGTGAGCCTCCGCGAGCTGGCTGAGTTGACCGAGGGATTTGTCGGGTCGGACCTCGAAAATATCGCCAGAGAGGCGGCTATTGAAGCCCTCCGACAGGATGAGGATGCTGACGAAGTCGGCATGAAACACTTCCGAATGGCCATGGAGAACGTCCGACCGACCATCTCGGACGACATCCGAGAGTACTACGAGGAGATGGAACAGGAGTTCCGTGGCGGCGGCCCAGACCCC
>LKMJ01003776.1_pt1 | contig 14145 bp, 16 predicted proteins | sample 643391 | NCBI WGS metagenome assembly LKMJ01 (sample SAMN04112250, study PRJNA286221) | soda lake metagenome | biome: soda lake; feature: Kulunda Steppe; material: water; isolation source: sample PL-Br10 brine of Picturesque Lake | place: Russia: Kulunda steppe | collected 2010-07
GTCAGCCAAAGTCCAATATTACTGTTTCAGATTTTGAAACAGATGATAATGAAAGTAGTGAAAACGGTGGAAATGAAGATTCTGAAAATCAATCAGAAGGAGAATCTGAAAATGAAGATTCTGAAAACGGTAATGAGAATGGAGAATCTGAAAATGAAGATTCTGAAAACGGTAATGAGAATGGAGAATCTGAAAATGAAGATTCTGAAAACGGTAATGAGAATGGAGAATCTGAAAATGAAGATTCTGAAAAAAATGAATTAGAAGATATTAAATCTGAAATGGATAATAGCAGTGCTGAAAGAGATATGAGTGATTGGGAAGAGTCAGATGGTGAAATTTCATCTGATTTTATTAAAAAACATTTCGAAAATCTTCAAAATAAAAGAGCAGACCCAACGTCAGAAATTGGAATTCGTAAAAAAGAAAGAGATGAACGTATAGATAATGTGAATACGCTTGTTTCAGCAGAACAAGTGTTGGAAAAGTATGAACAAAGATTTGCAGATGAAATTAAAGAGGCATTCAGAAAAATTAAAACTCGTGAAGCTCCAAAACCAGCAGAATACGGACAAAGAATTAATATGAGAGGTGTAATGCGCCGTCGTTCCGGTGACCAATCAGAAGAACGGCTTTATCTTGAAATGGACCAATCAGAAGTCGGTGATAGGTGCATTACGGTCGTTGTAGATAGTTCTGGTAGTATGGATGAATTAGAAATTAAACTTGCTCTCATGGCTTTAGCAGACGCTTGTGAGCAAATTGGTGACCGATTTATTGCTACAAACTATTATACAGAAACAACGAGTTATTCAAATCCCGGTGTTAATACACACTTAATTACAGCACCTACAGAAAGATTCAAAAAAGAACACCTTGATTCATTTAATGCATATGGCTTTACACCAACGCCAGATGGAATTGAAGATGGACGCGCACTATCAGAACTTTCACCGAATAATGAAGATGTTATCATTGTAATTACGGATGGTGTAGCAAATATTGGGCATGATGGTAAAAAATATCCAAATGAGGTTTCGAACCTACCAATGAAAGAATCAAAAGAACAAGTTAATGCAGCACAAAATGAAGGTAAAAGAGTAATCGGAATTGGTGTCGGCCCAAATCTAGATAACAAAAGTATGGAAAGAATCTTTGGCAATTCATATATTCGAACAGATATGGATGGAATTGCAGATACTCTTGTGAATATTTACAGAAAACAAATGAGAACAGTTAAGCATTAGAGAAAATATTTATATATTTTGCGTTTAAAATAGAGTATATGGATGAAGATTATATTTTCAATAGATATATTGAAAATACAAATGAATATGAAAGGGCTTTAAGTGCATTACTAAACCCTGATGGAAGAAGACTATCTGAAATAGCAGATAGTAAACATACACAAGTATCCAAAGAAATTTTACAAAAAATTACAAAATATTTTGTTGAAGATAATCTTTTACTTTTAGAATCAGACGGTAAAAAATCAGACCCTAGAATATATAGAAATGATATTATGTATATTTTTCAAATGATGTGGAGGATACATGTTACATATGGCCCAAATTCACTTCATGAGAGACTTGATGAATTAAATGAAGAAATAGACGCATATAAAAATAAAACAGGATATGACGAGCCACAAGAGCTATTAAATGCTATAAAAAATGAAGATGAAGACTTGTCTCATATTGAAACAGATGGAACCGGAGAAATATTTTGGGATGTTTATAGCCCGTGGTGTAATACAAAAAATCAGGTATACTTAACAAAACTAACAATTAAACTTTCAGATGATATTCAAGAAAATATAAAACATATACCTATGGATGTTTCAGGAATATATGGAGATTTTTCAGATAATAATAAAATAGATAAAAAATTAGGTTTGAATAATGAATAGTGAATCAATTAATCTCATGAGTCAGCGTATTATCTTATACCGATGATAAATCAGGAGTGTTATTTTATCACAATTAATAAATGTAAGTAGAGGCTGCAAGCTAGCACACATACCAGCCCGCACACATTTTATAACGTATATCCAAATAAATCTATGGTACATTTTTTGACTGATAAGACTTAATTATATAATGTTTAAAACATATAATTAATATAATAAATGAATAATTATCATATAAAATATGCAATTATCCTATTCTTTATAATTTCATTTATAATATTCTCTGTCTCTTTATTAATAGTATTTTCAGATTCAACAGAATCATCAGAAAATAATGAAGAATTAACAGAATATGAATTTCATGAGAATTACATTGATTTTTATATTCAATTAAATAAATTTGATTTTATTACTAATAATACAAGAGAAAAAATATATTCTCAACATATTGAACAACAAAATATTTCATTAAATTATAATTTAAAACCTATCACACCGTTTGAAAATAAATCAAACACTATAATGTTTGGTTCATACAATGAGTCAGAATTTGGAATTATAACGCAAATAAATAAATCTGAAGAAGATATACATAATATACTTAACAATCAAACAAATATAACAAAAACACATGAAGACGAAGTAATATATTTAGAAAATTCAGAATTTAATATGGAATATGTAACATTGTTAAATGATAATTATATAGCATTATCAGATAATGAATCATATATTAATAAATTGATTGAGTATGATGAAAAAATAAATATATCAAGTGCTGCAATCAATAATAATTCAAATGTATTATTAGAATTTAATGATGTAAAAACATTATATAACGATACATTATCTTATTTAAATAATTCTGAGAATAATAATCACAAATTAATAAATGATTTATTAAATAATCCACAACCTGAAAAAATAACATTATATAAAAATGAATCAAAATTAACATATACACAACGTTTTGATACGCGAACAGATGCTTCAAGATTTAATTTTATGCTAGATAATTATGATAATTCAAATATTGATGTAGATTTAAATTTGAAAAATATTAATATTAGTTATAAATTACAAAAAGAATCTTTTAATGAATATATTAAAAAATTATCAGATAAACAATACGAATCAGATATAATAGATATAAATGAAAGAGATGAATTTATAAACATAACAGTAGATAGTGAAACAAATGAGTATGATGAAATAAATGTGATTCATAATAATGAAATAATTAAAAATATAAGTGATATAAATCAAACTACAAATATTGAATTAGAAAATAAAAATTACACATTTGAAGGTATATCAGAAAATGGAACAACAGATGAAATTAAATCAACAGAAGAAATAAATCAATCCACTACTGAAAATGATGATAATATAAATGATGATGAAGATAATATAATAGAAGAAGATGAAAATAATGAAACCGAGGATTCAGAAGATATTGAAAATACAACAGAGATATCAAAAGAAGAAACAAATGGAAATATAACTATAACTATTGAAGAAAATCAATATGTTGATGAATTTAGAATTATAGACCCAGATGCTATGTCACAAACGATAGGTAGTGATATTGGAAATTCTGAAGAACTTATAGAACCAGAAGGAGAATATAGAATCATTGGTATATTAGACGATGGTTCGGAAGAATTAATAAAAACAATTAATCCATAGTTTTTTAAGCTTATCATTATTATGATTGAATACAAATCTCACTAACAGTGTTGTTAGTGAGGTTTTGTTAGTGACCGTGGAAAACAAGCCAAATTACCAGAGTTATACAAGTTCACTTGTATATTATTATAAGCATAATTGTATAATTAAGGTTCGTTAGCTTTAGGTATATTTTAAAAAACGTCTAAAAAACGTCTAAAGGTCACGTATAGACCGTAAATATCACTAACAACGCTGTAAGTGAAAATAATTGATAATTTCAAATTTTATAAATAAATTATATGTGCGTACAGAGGTGTATACTTACTATGGAGAATAAATTATGTATTTTTAAAGGTTATAATCAAACCGATTTTGAGATAATAACACATAAAAGTGGTAATTATGAATTACCTGTATCACAATCAGCTAATTATGTTTGTAACAAAAATATAAATATAAATAAATTTGTTTCACATATAGAGTTATATGATTATATTTTAATATCTCCATATACAGAAGAAGATATCTATTTATCTTCAAAAATACTTGATTGTAAAAGTAATGAATTTTTACATATAAAAATAAATAATAATATTATTCAAATTTTTCCTAAAAGTGAAGATTTTTCATTTGAAACATTTAAAAGAATAGTAAATTGTATTAATAATAATTTTTGTAACATTAAATTTCAATCAAAAGAATGAATTGATAGTCGTTAAACTCATATCATATAATTAATTATATCTATATAATGAATTTAGTACTACTGTTAGATGTTATAAATTTAATATTAATATTATTTGGATTGTTAACTATATTTATGACTGGATTTTTATCTAATTTTATGAAAATGAATATCTCATTTGATTTTTCAGTAATATCAATTTTTGTAAGTGGATTTTTATTAGCTAATTTTGTAACAGACATTAATCAAATGAGATTTGTTGTAAGTAGTTTATTTTTATTTGTAATTATACCCTGGATTATATCATTTTTGATGATTTGGATGCATCCTAGAGAAACAACTATCTTACGAACAAAAATGGCAACAATTACAGGATGGCTTATTGGATTAACTATGATATCTGGATTAAGATTTTTATTTGGTTGGGGATTTGAATCAATAAGTACATTTGTTGTAATTGGATTAATTTTATCTATTCTTAATGGATTATTAAGTGGAATAATTGGAAATTACTTAATATACAAAGCTGAAAAAATAAATCCATCTAGAAAATAAAATAGTTGAATTTATATATGCCGTAATAATTATTATAGGTATGACAAAAGAAAACAGAGAAGATATTAATGATGTCCCTATTTATGAAGGTCAAGTTGTATTCAAAGGAAATTTTAATGATGAATATAACAATAGTATAATGAATAAAATTAAAAACGTATATTCTTACTTATTCTAATGCTTCTTCTATATCTATTTCTTCATCAAGTTCTGTCTCTATTTCTTCATCATCTAATGTTATTTGTTCAGGTGAAGAATCATCTGAAATAATATCTGATTCTTCAATATCCACAGATTGCGTTTTTTCACTTGTTTGACCTTCAACAACATATGAACCTTGTGCTGTAACAGCAGGTGGATATTCTACCTCATTATAACCTGTTGTCGAATATGGAACGGTTGCTGAGAATTCTCCATTACTATCAGATTGCGTTTCTTGTTTATATTCAAATGTAAGTCCTGTTGTGTCATCAAACATTTCAACAGTTATACTAACATCTTCATTTGCATCTGCTCCATCTCCCGTTATTTCAGCACCTTCAACTCGTTCAAATATTTTTACAGAGCTTGGATTTGAATCAAATTCTGTAACATCAATATCTTCATTAGCTGAATCTATTATTTGTCCTATCTCAGAACCAATTGCAGGATTTTCTAAGGCACCTTCTGGACTAGATTTTACGAGCCTGTAATTTTCTAATGCATCTACAGTTTCTTGTGGTTGTGCGCCGATTCCATTAAATGTTACATCTTCATTTTCGTCAGCATATTGACGGGCATCTTCTGTACTATTGTGAACTGTAACAGGGTTTTGTTGAGGTACAATTGTTCTAATTGTTTGTTCAGGTTGTTGCGTTTCAGCTAATGGGTCTTGTTGCTCTTGTTCACCTCCAACATCTTCCATAGAGTAATCAATCGTGTATGGTCCGGGTTCCATCTGTCCACCATGACCATAATATAATCTAATTAACATAGATTCGTAATATCTTTGATTACGTTCGAAGAATGCAACATCATATGAAAATCCATCTGAAACATAATATGGTTCGATTAAATCATCTGTATTTACATTTTCATTAAATTCTGGTTTTGCTGTTAATTTACTAAATGGAGCTACCATCTGCCAATCTATTGCAATATATCTTGCTTCAGCATTTTCGTCCATATCAGTCATAACTTGTTCTGCTTCTTCAGGATTATCAGCTAATAAGAATTCTGAGGATTCTTCTGCATGTTGTTGGAATGGATTTGATACTGGTGATTTATCTCCTGTTACAGTTATCCAATGACCATAATCCCACCAAGACATTACACCATATGCATCATCTTCATATTTATATGGTTGTGCATCTACAGAAACATCATTTGGGATATTATCTGTATCTGTCGATTCATTTAACCATAATAATGGTTCTTCCCATTCTTGATAACTTTGAATATTAACATTATCTGTTGTTTCACTCATTACGGTTCCAGATACAGGAAGGAATAATATAGGAATAACTAATAAGAGTATTATTGTTAATGCAATGACTTGATATCCTTCAATCTCTTTTGTATTTTGTGGAACTTCGACATAATCAATCAATTGTTTAATTGCAATTATTGAAAAAATTCCAACGAAAGGTGCTAAATAATAATTAAATCGAACAGTTCGAATACTTATTATAACGAAGAATATGGCTACAACAACGAAGAATATACGAGAAGCTGATTGTTTTGAATTATTAAGTCTTCCAAGTGCCATCATAATCATACCAAATATAGATACACCAAGTAAGAATCCATATTGACTAAATGATAATTCCATAAATGTTGTTGGTTGTTCTTCAGCAATTGTTTGTATGTCTTCACCACCTAATCCAAATGGATATCCAAGTAATCGAACAACATTTTCAAATATCTCTGCAAATACACTTGGTTGAATGAGTAATAATGAAATTATAGATACAACACCAAGTCCAGCAAAAATAGAATATAATTTTTGTCTTGACCAATTATTTTCTTCACCATATTTATTTAATACAAGTAATAATCCTGTACCGATTAAAGATGTTAAAACTACACCTATGTGTATAATAGATGGATTTGATACGCTTGTTTCCATTGTTGGATTTTGAATTATTACAAATAGTGTTGATGCTGATAGTAATGTAAAAAATGTTATTAGAGCGGGTTCAGCTAATTTTTCAGAGTCATATGCTATTAATGTATATATTCCGGCTGCGGCAGCTAATAATCCAAAATATAACATAGCTGGTGGCCATGTTAGATAATATGCTAATATTGATAGAGAAGCTAGCCCTGTGTATTTAAGCCACGGTTTCATATCTTCTATTTCTCTTAATTTTATAACTTCTAATGTTATTAAATCTCTTTGTGCTATATCTAATGCTTTAATTGTAAAGTAAATAGCAACAAGTAAGAACAAGACTTCTAAAACATGATGTTGAGCAAATCCAACAACAGTTCTTTCATATAATGTACCGGGGATAAATGTTGTTACACCTACAGCACTAACACCAGCCCATTTTGAATTTGTGATATATTTAGTTAAATAATAAACCGTACCAAGTACTAAAATAAAAAATACTGGTGAAGAATAAGCCATTATTTGACGAATAAGTTCTGATGATGGATTACCTAATCCAATAATAAGTGCAAATGTAGCAATTATTTGGTCATATAATGTACCAAAAGTTCCTACATCCGCACCTATTGGATATCCACTTTTTGGGTCTACACCAATTAAAAATGGAAAATTATCAATAGTATATTGTATTGCTCTATAATGATACCATGAATCATTTCCTAGTAATGCTATTTCACCTGAATTAGTTATTAGATTATCTCTTTGTCTAATACGTGTGAACAATGCTATTATTGCAAATATGACAAATGCATATATATGTCCATATTTTTTCAATACTTCTGTAATATTATTTGTTGCAGATTTTTCTTTACTTGACATTCTCTTTTAATAATAGAATATCATATAATATGAATGTAATGCCATTTTTACAAAAAATAGTTGGTATTATTAACTTACTTATATAAAAAATAAGATTTAAATCGTAAGTTTTAAAAGTAATAATTGATAATAATATAGTAAGATATATTATGAATCGTAAAAACGAAAATAAAAGCTCTATCCGATTGGTTTTACCTGTTGCAATTCTAGCTTTGGGTGGAGTATTAATTCGATGGGATGTATCAATTTTTTCATTATCAATACATGATATTACAACGGCAGGGATAGCTTTATTTGCATTAGGCGCATTTACATTTGTTATTCTTATTAATGATGCTCAAAATCATGTCATGAATTCTGAAGAGTTAATTTCACTATCTCATGTTCTTGTGATTTATGCAGGATTGTTAACAATGTTTGCGTATGAGCGTATTTTTGCTCTTGAAACAATTATCATGACGATTTTTGTAATGCTAATGATTGGTACATGTGTTGCATTATTAACTAATCGAGCAAATATTAGTCGTTTTGATATTGCTAAATAATTTTCTTTATTTTCTTTTATTTAATTGCACTATGAATTAGTGTACTACTATATTTTATAAGTCCAATACTTATGATTAGACTAATTAATCCAAAAATCGTTAATAGGGAAAATGTTGTAATATTAACAAAGCTGAAATATAATAGTATAATACCAAGGGTTTCACCACCAAAACCGAATATCATTTTTTGTTCCTTTTTTAATCTATTATGTGGTGTGTTTTTTACATCGTATTCTGCTGAATATTTTGTGTATAATTTCTGTACATAACCTAGTGGTTTGTGTTGTCTTTCTACCATATTAAACCAATTCTCCTTACTGTATTATTGTAGTATACCCTATTAAAACCATCGATTTCCGGCAATAAGCAATTTTTAAAAAATGAAAAATTATATCAAATAAATCAATAAATAAGAAATTATTGTATATTATTTAATCATCTGATGAAACCTTTTCGTCGCTGTAATTTCGTAATGTAATGTTTCTATATTCATCTTTAATTTTTTGTTTTTCTTTTTCAGATACGTCTTCATCATCAAGTAATTGCGCAATCATAAATGCAAGTATTTTAACTCCTTGTTTATGCTTTTGTCTTCCTTTATGGATTGATGTTGGTTTAACTCCAAGTTCTTGATATGTAGAATCTGGATATACACTTTCTTCAGATTCAAATTTATTTTTTGCTTCTTGTGGTACATTTTCATATACTATTTCATCAACCTCATCATTAATCCAACCTTCTTCTTGAATGTGTTTTTTAATCTCACCTAGTAATTGATGTACGTGTATTAATTCTTCTTTTTTCATATCTATATTTAATACAATATATAGTAACGTTAATAGTCTTGTGATTATTAATTTATATTTTAATTTACATTTTTGAAATTAAATCGTAACTATTAAAAAATACTAAAGTAACTTATAAACAATGGATAAAAATGATAATGAAAAATTAAATTTACGTAGTTTAATAGTAAGTAAATGGACAGAACCGATTGAAGCTTTTACACCACATCCTAAATTTGCGAAACCACTTCTATGTGGCCCACGAAATAAAATTAATCTTTTAATAGAATTAGCAAAATCCGTAATTAACAAAGATAATGAAATTATTCTCGCACACGAAACAAATAAAAAGAATGCAAAAAATATTATTAAAAATGGTTTTAATTTAGAAGAAAAAGGATTTTGTTATCTAAGAGATAAAGCTGTTTTTGGATGGATTCATAAACCAGATATTGGATATTATGCAAAAAATGAATCAGAAAATATAAATTATACAGTATTATTTTCGGCTCCTATAAATAAAGTATTTGTAAGTTCATACAATACAAGTGCAAAACAATTAATTCTCGGTGATATAACAAATAAAGAATATGAATCTAAACATGTATTATCATATAATCAATATAAATCAATTTTGAATAATAAACCATCCATAATCGAACATTTGAATTATAAATCAGAATCTTTACTTAATTAAGTCTGCGTTGGTTTAGGGTCTAATTCATTATCTTGCTCTTGAATATCTTCTGCTCCTTCTGCAAAATTAACAGAATCTGTATTTTTGTCTGCAGATACATGCCATCTATCATATTCCGATTGATAATCATTTAATTTCGTACTAACTTTAGATTTAATATTATCATCATTTATATTAACTTCGAATGTATATTTTTGAGGATTTTTATTGATACGATTCAAATTAGCACTTACTAATTCATTATCAAAATAATAAGGAGATACGACGGTCATTACGTTTTTATATATTGTTTTTTCAAATTCACGAATTGATTTACGCGTAACAACATTCATTGCTCTTGCAGCATGATTTAAAGAAGAAATCCAATCTTTGAATACTTCTTCTGGTTCACCTAAATTTTTATAAGAATAAACAAATTCTTCTCCAGCTTTTTTAACATCATTTTGTAGGTTGTTTTCTTTTTCTCTTTCTGTTTTATTTATAACAGCTTTTTCAGCTGTTTTTTCATTAATATCATTCTGCATATTCTCACTTGTTTTTGGTCTCCATTCATTATATTCTGCTAAATAATCTGATTCAATACCTAATTCCTCTAATGCAAATGCAATTTGTTCTCCATGTTTAACAATATCACACCAACTACCCGTTATTTTGAATCCAGAAACATTTTCTTCATATTGTGTCATTGTATTAATTCGTATATGACATGTAACCATAATACCCCTTAAGCTTACTGGTTTCTAAAGATAAAAAATCATTACAAAATATAGTTATAACTTATAAGAAATACATCGTTACACATAAATATAATATAACCTATATACAATTATGCCTATTGAAACTATAAAAATTCCTTCTCAAATATATATTTCTACTTCAAAACCAAAAAAAGAATTATTTAAAGAAATTAAAGAAATACCAAATAAAGATAAAAAACCATCTGGTGGTTTATGGACAAGTAAAAAATACTATAAAAATAATGAAATTACTTCACCATGGATAGAATGGTATATAAATAATATGAATATTAATCGAGAAGAAAAAATCAATATGCGCGTATGGGAACTAAAAATAAATAATCCCTGTAAAGTTCTTAAACTAAATACAAAAACAGATATTGAAGATTATAGTATAAAATATATGCATGAAGTTGATGGTGAAATGTATAAATTTAATTGGAATTATATATTTGATGAATTAAATTGTGATGCAATATGGTTAACAAAAACAGGAATGAAAAATTTGACTAATGTACTTGTTGATAAAAAATATTCAATGATAAGTTGGGATGTTGAATCGATTTTATGGTCAAATTGGGTATTTGATGATATTTTAAAACATAAAACACTCTTTAATTAATATGCTCTGAAAAATCTATATATGTAATGATTATGTTTATAATTTTTAATAGTTGATTCAATTGATTCTTCAACTATAATTTAGACCGAAACATATATAACGTATATATTCTATGTTTTATGTAGAATGAAACTTAGTCACAGACAAGTCGAAGAATTATATGATAAATGTAAAAATATTGGTGGTAATTATCCTACATGCGAAATGGAATGTCTCAATGATGAAATAACATTAAAAGGTGAAGTTTCTGGTATTGATGGGTATATTGAAGTTACATTTAAACAAAGTGATATTTTAATTGAAGATTAAGTACTCTGGTTTGTATTAACATACACAATTTAATATCGAAAGCTTTATAATGTATCCACTCATACTATACTGATAACGAGGTGAACCATAATGTATACAACACATAAATTACAAACACTAACCCATCCTGATTGGATAGTTAGTGATACATGTGTATGTACACATTATGGTGGACGGAATATTTCTCCACTATAATTTTTTACCACGGAACACGCTTCAAGGCTGGAACTAAATGCCTTGGAGGGTGGAAATGGTAACTAACGAACTTTCACGCACAAGAGGTATGTGTGTACAAAAATAGCGAAAACATTCAGGATAAAAACTGAATGGGAATCGCTCCATTACAAACGTAACAGCCCAACTTTACATCTTCTGGATGACATTGTTGGGTCAGAGCCACTTTGAGGGGGTTGAAATTTGTAAGGTCTGGAGCGACTTTGTGTAACGGCAAAGTCAGAACAAGATTCCCGTACTCATTACGAGTCAAAGTAAGCCTTACGGATGATACCCAATGAAATTACTGTTAAGACAGATTGAGGGTATCGTAGGTTGCTGGAGACTCTTTACTGGCGTAGTAGAATACGTTCGGCGGAAAGTCCCCACACCCAACACTGGTAATAATTTGCTCTGAAACGGGTAAATTAGTATAGTGTGCAAATGGTACTGTTTTTAACGACAGGTCGTGAACTCTATAAAGGGTAAGCGAACACCTCTGCTATAGAAACGTATCACATTAACAGGAGCTATGAATATTTGAATATACATAGATAAAGATTATACTTGCCTATTAAAGTACACATGTGCGCTGAAACGCGTCATTTGGAACAAATAGCATTCGTATAAATGAATAATATGTATATTCAAATAGAGCTTTGAATATTAATGTGCTGGAACGAGCAAGTTACCACGGTGCAATCATGAGAGAAGAGCGCAGAAAAATGAAGAGTTTATGTATGCGTTAACGTGTGTACATAAAACAGAATGGGGCTTACTCCTAGTAACACATACGATAATATTGTCCGTGAAAAAACAATTATGGGTTTTGTAGAACTAATCCTTCTACAAAATCCAACCGTATAGAATATAAATACTTCAATCGTATAGATTATAAATAACATCGTTAAATGGTGAATTATCCATTATAAAAAGTAATATATTGGTGGTTGACACTTTGAATAGACCAAAAAATACTTGCATGAAAACACATGCGAGAGGGTTGTTTCCTCAACGATTGACGGTTGCCCAACCGCAATTGTTATTCAACACAGTGAAAATGATAGTCCCCACCAACTATCATTCACTCACTGCTAAATAAAACATACCGCTCTTAGCTCAGTCTGGTAGAGCCGACGCCTGTAGAGCGTCTTGCCCTCTGTTCAAATCGGAGAGAGCGGATTAAGCTATATATTTAATACTCCGTAAAATTATAATATATAATATAACTAACAACGATGTAAAAATGACTTTTTTATATGCCATAACAAAAGCAACAAATATCGATTTAGGTAGTATAGCTTATTCAATATATGGATATAAGTTCAATATCAATAATATTACTTTTTCTAATTAGTATATTAATAGTCAAAAATTCTGTAGAATGATTGCAGGATTAGTGGAGATGGTCAAACACGCACCTAAATGGGTGTAACGTGGGTTCAAATCCCATATCCTGCACCTGTCTTATGTATTGAACAAATACTTCATACATGAGATACAAAATCCATGATGGTATAATTAATACACATTACTTCTGGCCTTTGAGCCTTGGAGAAGAATATTTGAAATAATATTCATGACTCCCATATAATTTTGTCAGAACAGGCAAATAAAATGGGTGTGACAAAATATGAATATAATAAATTCATATGTTGGGATACGCGTTTTAACCGCGTTCATGGTAATACAAATCAATATTGGCGGTTGAATTCCGTAAGAGTGAGAAAATAGTATTGCTCTTTAAACGTAGTTAAAGAAAAGCAGTTATAAAAATTGACAAGTTATAAAATGATAGAATTTATAATTAAGTATGACATAATTAGTATTCGTTTGAGGATTACCGAAATAATTGTTTCTAGAGACAATTATTACGAATCTAATTATGATAATTCATACTCACTGCCGAGCTAGTGTAATCTGATTATCATCTCACCTGTCACGGTGAAGATATGGGTTTAAATCCCATGCTTGGCGTTTATACTATTGATTAAATTGAAAACGTAGGTTTTATGTATCAAAGTAATTAATAGAATAATATGAATCAATCTACGACCGAAGTATCTACAAAAAGTATTGAAGAACACCTCTCGGAAATCGAAGATGAAGAAGATTCTTCAGATTCCGATAAGGGTAGAGCCATGTTCTCAATGGCTCTTAGTGTTATTATTACGTCAATCTCTCTTCAAATGGTAACTGTTTTGAATGGAGTACTCGTAGGTGTCGCACTATGGTTTATTGTTGCTATGATTATTTCTAATGTGTTTAAAATTGCTGGTTGGCGTGCAGACGAACAATCAGAATTAAGCGACATCGAACTATTAAAATTAGCATATAAACGAGATTTGATTTCCGATGAACAATTTAAAAAATCATTGGACGATAATCTCGATTAATAATTTTGCCGAATTAGTGTAGTGAACTATCATAGGTCCCTGTCACGGAC
>LKMJ01003777.1_pt1 | contig 14144 bp, 12 predicted proteins | sample 643391 | NCBI WGS metagenome assembly LKMJ01 (sample SAMN04112250, study PRJNA286221) | soda lake metagenome | biome: soda lake; feature: Kulunda Steppe; material: water; isolation source: sample PL-Br10 brine of Picturesque Lake | place: Russia: Kulunda steppe | collected 2010-07
CGACAATTCCTCGTCCGACGATTCCTCATCCGACAATTCCTCGTCCGACGATTCCTCATCCGACAATTCCTCGTCCGACGATTCCTCATCCGACAATTCCTCTTCGGACCCTAGAATGAATTCTGTGTACCCCAGCGTCGTTTCGTCCGTTGATTCTGATGCTTCCTCTTCACTGGATCCTGGAATAACTTTCGTGGTTTCCGCATCGTCCGCCGCCTCAACCGACGATTCGTCGTCGAGGGAATCCTGTAAGGATTCTCCCGTACCAGTCATTTCTTCCGTGGTCTTCGTTTTGTTTTTAATCGGCTCCGAGGTCCCGCCTTCCTCTGATTCTGGGACGTATTCCGTCGATCCGGTTGCTGCTTCGGCGAGAACTGTTTTGTCCTCTGCAGTCTCTTGCGTATCGTCGGTCGATTTCTGTGGCTCTTTTTCGGTGTCCTCCAGCCTATCTTCGATGGGTTTCTGCTCCTCTTCTTCAGTAGACGCCGGCGCATCTTCCTCAGAGAGATGAAGTGGCTGTATGTCACTACCTTTCATTCCCGCCTGCTCTAAGGCCTCTTCGGCGATGACACTCAGTGACTCGTCTTTGTTTACGTAGAGATGTTCGCTCAGCACTTCCTTACCATGGGCTTCCAAAACACGTTCGGCATCCATCAGCACCTGCTGATCGGGCTCTGGCCGTGGTATCGTCTCTTCTACCGCTTCGTTGTAATCGATGGAGGCGCTTTCGATTTGTTTGAGGCCCGGAAGCGCCTCTTCCAGAATGTCGTTTGCAATTAGCTCGAGTACTGCTTCCCTGTCATTCATGTACCCGAGCAGGGTTGCTGCGACATTTCCGTATGTGTTGATTCGCTTTTTTAACAGGTGAGCCAAAACGATTTTTCGTTCCAGTAGATTCTGTTGAAGCTCTGAACGCGTCCACCCCTTCTCTTCAGCAATATCAGCTAAGACTGATGAATTGGATACCTTTTGATGTTCGTCCTCGCGTGCATTGTATTTGAATACGTCATTTATTTTCAACTCTTCCCTCGATGTATCGTACCCAGAAACCTCCGTGAACACTTTGTTCCGCCGCAACCGCTGGTCCCCAACCACGCCCTGTATAAGAACGACATCCAGCGCCAGGAATTGCGACTTTGAAACGTTAATCGGATCTGTGGTGAACCGCTTTACAACTTCGTCAACGGTTTTCGAGTGGAACGTAGTGAACGCTGGGTGACCAGTACCCATAAGCTGGAACAGCGTTCGTCCCTCTTCGCCTCTGACCTCGCTCATGAGAAGGTTGTTCGGGTCCTGTCTGAGCGCGGTTTCCAGTAGATCGAATTCATCGATTCCCGTCCCATCCGATTCCGACGATCCGTCACGAGTGACCATCGCGTTCCAGTTTCTGTGTGGCAACTCGATCTCCCGGGTGTCTTCAATACTCACAATTTTATTGTCTGGCGGGAGGAAAAGCGACAATGAATTGAACGTCGTCGTTTTACCAGCACCCGTAGATCCTGCAATCAAAATAGAGCACTCGTTTTCAGCCATGAGCCACAACGTGGCCATCTGGTCCAACGAATAGGTGTTCCACGCGATCAAATCGATTGGCGTGAACGGTATTTCGTTGAATTGCCTAATAGTGTAATTTGAACCTTTACCAGAGATTTCACTTCCGAGTACGAGCTCACCGCGGGAGCCATCAGGGAGTGTTGCGTTCGTTTTTGGTTTTCGTTTGGAAATCTCCTTGCCCGCGAACTGAGCAAGCGTAGTAATAAACTGGTCTAGTTCATCAGCGTGGTGTTGAACGTTTGTTTGTAGATACGATCCGTGATAACTGTGGTAAACAAATACGTGTTCGTAATAGCCGGGACCAGAAATGTCTTCGACGTTAGGGTCGTTTTTGATTGCATCTATCTTTTTGAACCCAACGAATTCACGTTCAAGGTAATATAAAATTTTATAAACCTGATACACCGACAGCTGACCGTCTTCGTCCTCTGAATAGGTATAATCCTTAATTTCTTCACCAGTGATTCCAGTCCATTCTGGTGGATTAAATCCTGCCTCTTCGAACAGGTTCAATGGCTCAGAAATTCGTGAGTAACCTTCCGAAAACTTCGATTCTACGAACGAATTTACCCGGTCTGCAGCAAAGCTTGGCAACCACGAGTCGACCGTAGATTTATACGAGTCACGCTTATCTCTGTGTTCGATTGCCTCATCGAGATCCATTGCCGAGTTAGAATCAAGCTTGACAGCCTCAGAAACAGGATCCGGCAATGACAGATCGTCAGGGGTTTCAAGATTCAGCTGTTCAAACTCCTCCCACTCATATTCGAGTCCGATTCGGTCATCGAATGCTGGGTGCCCCTCGATCTTTTGATGAACTGGTGGATACTCGACTTCGTTATCGCCACCGTAATCTGCGGCTGATCCTCCCTCGTACACTACTTCAGGCGTCTCTTCTTTTGTGTCTGAGCCGTTTCCGAGGAATCGGTCCAAAGAAAAAAAGTCACTATCGTCGTCATCTTCATCCTCGTCTGAGAGCGTATCAAGTATCTTTTCGCGGTCGCAAACCTCGTACTTTTCAGCTAATAGTTGGACAGCTTTTTCTCTGACTACTTTTCGACGCTGTTCAACGTCGGCACTCAGAATTTTGTCCCCTGCGTTTCGTAGTGTTTCTTTTAATTTTGTGGTAACAAACGCCAGCAATCTTCGTTCGGTGTCAGATAGCGTTGGTTCGACGACGTAGTATCGGTGTTCATTATTTTTTTCATTGAGACAAATTGAAACGTAACTGTACGGGTAAACTGCCCAATACCGTTCTTTTTCTAAGAGATTATCCAAGTTTTCTTGAACTGTATGCTCAAGGTCCCCACCCGTTGCGATCGTTGGGTATCCTTCAGGGGTAGTAAAGAATGCTGTCTCGTCTATATCAGCCTCCGATCTAATATTGCATGGGTGCAATGGCGATTGGTATCGTGGCTTGTCCAACGTTTCTCGGCTTTCGGTGGGTTGTGCATCCATGGTGAATAATAATATGGTATTTATTTACTTGTCGAGGGCGACGGATCGTTTGATCAATAGTATATCCTGACCATTCAAAAGTGTTATTGTTGGATTTATAAATATGGATTACTGAGTACCAGAGTATAGATTGAGACTAACAGAGCACTGAAAAGATCTTATCCGATCCCACGTCGCGTATCAATGTCGACACTGTAGTCGAAATTAAGTGGGGCCGGTTTTGTCATTGGCTTCCCATACCTATTTTTCTTAATGACAAACTCATACTGAAACCCGTCATCCACTTCTTTCTCAAGAACTTCCGAAACAAGATCAGATAATCGGTTCAGTTGAAGAATTTCTTTGGAAGAACTGTTTTCTTTGTAACAATGCCAGAATATAAATGAATTAGATTCAATAGCATACTCCCTAAGTTCAGTAATTGCGGCCGGTACTTTTTCCGAAGAATACTGTTCAAGAAGACTCTTTGCACCGTCCAAGAGGATTACATCGTAACTCTTCTGGCCCCCCGTTAGAATCTCGTCTATCGAGGCCATATAATTAATGCTATTTAAGTCAATATTAAGAATGCTTCTCGCTAGTTCCAATTTGATACTTGTATTAGTTTGATTTCCTCCAACATATAGTGCGTTCTCTTTTTCTTTTAATATTTCATGTATTATCAGCTCGGTCGGCGTTGCCGTGCCCCCGTGCAAAACGAGAGAACTACCTGCAGACGGAGGGTCGGTGTATTTATCAAAAGGTAAGCTACCTACCCCATCGATACTCTCCATGTATCACCAATTAATTCCGGTTGCATTAAATGTGTTCGCCAGCCCCTGATAACCGACGACAATTTCAAGCGAACCCGTTCGTTCAGGCGGTCAAATTTGTCAGAGAGCCTTGGAACAATTAGCGAGGTCGGTCGCGCTAATAGCGCATGTGCTGAGAACGCACGGCTGTGCGAGACGCTAGTTCATGGGCAGCCACGACAACGCTTTTTTCGGATGCTGATCCACAGGCAGTTGGCGATTGTCAGGAGCGAGCGCGCAACCAGCCGAACGTGAGACCGACAACGACGTCGAAGAGACCAAACAAGACCGCGATCCCGGCAACTGCAAGCGGCGTGAGGCCGAGTCCGTATCCGAACGCCTCGAACAGACCGATCACCCCTACCGACCCGATTCCGACACCGAGTTGCACCAGGTCGGCACTGTCCCCGGCCGCGACGAGTACAATCCCGACAGTAAGAACGAAAAGTGCGGCGACAGCAAACTCGAGGAACGCGCTACCGGCTACGAGGACGCCCCCGATCACGACACCGATGCCGGCAGTTCGGAAGCGTCTGTCTCGAGTCACTGGAGCCATCTCCATGGTGGTCAGTTCGGCTGCGAACGGAAACCGGTTGGTGCGCGGCAGTTACTCGACTGGGTCCCACTCTGCATCGAGGTCGTCGTGCAGATATGGTTTCGCGTCTTCGCCGGCGTAGGTCCCAACTAGGTGGCCGTCGCCCTCGAGGTGGTATTTGTAGGTCGTCAGCCCCTCAAGACCAACGGGCCCGCGCGCGTGAATCTTTCCTGTCGAGATGCCGACCTCGGCCCCGAGTCCGTACCGGAAGCCATCGGCGAACCGGGTCGAGGCGTTGTGGAAGACGCTCGCCGAGTCGAGACTCTGCATAAACCGTGTTGCTCGTTGGTCGTCGTCGGTAACAATCGACTCGGTGTGTTTCGAACCGTAGGTCGTGATGTGTGAACGGGCGTCCTCAAGTGAGTCGACCATCTTGATCGCAAGCTCGAGGTCGCCGTACTCCGTTTCCCAGTCGTCGTCGGTGACTGGATCAATGTCGACGACCTCGCGTACGCGATCATCACCGCGTAGAGTGACGTTTTCGGCTTCGTATCGCTCGACCATCCCGGGGAGGAAGTCCGCGGCGACGGCTTCGTGGACGAGCAGCGTTTCGACGGCGTTGCAGACTGCAGGGTACTGAACTTTTGCGTCGAAGGCGATGTTTTCGGCCATCTCGAGGTCGGCCTCGCGGTCGACGTAGACGTGACAGAGCCCTTCGGTGTGCCCGAGGACGGGGATTTTCGTGTTATCCTGAATGTACTGGACGAACTCAGAGCTCCCGCGGGGCATCAGGAGGTCGATTTTGTCGTCCATTGCGAGCATTGCAGTGACGTCCTCGCGAGCCTCGATATGGTGGACCCAGCCGTTGGGGAGGTCAGCGGTGGCCTGTTCGATCAGCTCGAAGAGGACGTGGTTTGAATGTCTGGCCTCGCTTCCGCCTTTCAGAATCACCGCGTTACCGGATTTGAGTCCGAGGGCAGCGATCTGGACGAGTGCATCGGGTCTGGATTCGAAGACCGTGCCGATGACGCCGATCGGGACGGCGACCTTATAGAGATCGAGTCCCTCGTCGAGCCGCCGGGCCGCGAGTGTCTTCCCGAGGGGGTCCTCTTGATCGGCAACGCTGCGGACCATCTCGCTGATTGACTCGAGCTTGGACGGAGAGAGTTTCAGCCGGTCGACCAGCGCCTGGCTGTACTCTCCCTCAACGAGTAGTTCCTCGCCGTAGGAAACGTCTTTTTTGTTAGCTTCGAGGATCCGCTCGTGGTTGGAATCAATCATGTCGGCGATCGCTTCCAGTCCAGCGTTTCGCTCTGCTTCTGACCGCTGGGCTAGCTCGAGTGCCGCTTGCTGTGCCTGTTCGACCTTTAGATCAGCGGATGACTCACTCATCGATGACACCGTTGATAGGAACGAAGACGGTCCCGACCGGCTTTGCACTGGCGATCTTCGCCAGCACGTCCGGTTCAGTCGATTTGGCGATGACCGCCGGAATCCCGTGTTCACTCACTGCACGCGCGCCCTGGACTTTCGTTTTAATCCCACCGAATGTCGAGGTCGAACTCTCCTCGATAATCGCCTGGACCTCGTCGTAGTTCGTCCCGACGGCCTCGATCAGTTCGGCGTCGTCGTCGCGTTTTGGGTTCCCGGTGTAGACGCCGCCGACGTCGGTGAGTGTCACGAGCAAATCGACGTCGACGTCGATCGCGACCGACGACGAGAGCATGTCGTTGTCGCCGATTCGGATCTCCTGGGTTGCAATGGCGTCGTTCTCGTTGATGATGGGGACGATTCCCCACTCGAGTAGGGTCTCGATCGTGTTCCGGAAGTTCGTGAACCGCTCGGGGTTCTCGAGGTCGTTCTGGGTCAGCAAGATCTGGGCGATCTTTCGGTCGTAGCGTTCGAAGCTCTCGGTGTACCGCTGCATCAGGAAGCTTTGGCCGACAGTCGAGAGTGCCTGGGCTTCCTCGACGGTCTCTTCGTTGTAACCGACGCGGCCTTTCCCCGCGCCGATCGCTCCCGAGGAGACGAGGATGACCTCTTTGCCCTGGCTGCGGAGGGCCTCGATGTCGTCGACCAGTTTGTCGAGTTTCCCGTCGTCGAGGTTCGACTGGTCGTCAGTCAGCGAGTTGGTCCCTGCCTTCACGATAACGCGGTCGGCCTCAGCAGCGAGTGTGCGCGCTCGTTCGATCTCGGCGCTCGCGAGTTCAGTCATCGTCACCATCTGCCGCCAGTTCTTTCGAGCGACGCTCGGCTGCCAGTACCGCGTCGGTGACCGACTCGGCCGCCGTACTGTCCCACAGCACCTCCATTCCTTCGATCGTCGTCCCACCTGGTGAGCAGACCGCATCGATCAGGTCCTCGATCGACTCCTCAGAGCGGAAGACGGTCTCGGCAGCTCCTTTAAACGTCTGGGCGGCGAGCGTCCGGGCCTCGTCCTCGCTCAGCCCACGATCGACGCCTGCGTCGGCCATCGCGCCCAGGAGATAAAAGACGAAAGCCGGGCCGCTTCCGTTGACCGCCGTCGCGATGTCCATCTGTGCTTCTTCGACCTCGATGAACTCGCCGACGGTATCGAGCAACTGTTTTACGGCTTCCGGAATGGTCTCACCCGTAACCGCAGCGGCCATGTTCTGTGTGCGTGCCGCCAGGTTCGGCATCACCCGCACGACCGTCGCATCAGTGTGCGTAGCGAGTCGGTCGGTTGAGACGCCGGCAGCGATTGAGACGAGCGTCTGCTCGGACCCGAGGTCGAGGTCGGCCAGTACAGTGTCGATCACGTTCGGTTTGACCGCAATCACGACGAGTTCCGCCTCGACTGCATCGTCGAGATCGGCCGTCGTCTGTGTCGCGTACGGTTCGGCGGCGGCGCGGGCGTCCGGATCGAGATCACACGCCGTCAGCTCGTAGTTCCCACTCGCGGCGAGCCCCTCGAGGAGAGCTCCGCCCATGTTTCCACAGCCAATGACGCTCACGTGAGTCATTCGTACGTGTCGTCAGTGACTGGGCAGACATACCGCTTGGCTTTTGTGACCGACGGCTGTCGCCTCCTCCAGTGACGACGAAGAAAGTCCGTCACTTGCCGTGAGACTGTCAAGGCGTCGCCGTGACGTACTGTGTTTGCCACTGGCGGCGGTCTTCGAGTTCGCCCTCGCCACGCCGAGTCAGCGTGTAGTAGTTCGTTCGACGGTCGAGGGTTCCCTTTTCGAGCAGTCCTTTCTCGACCAACGTGTCGAGATTAGGGTAAAGCCGACCGTGGTGGATCTCCGATTGATAGTATTTTTCGAGCTCGTCTTTAATTGCCAGTCCGTGTGGTTCGTCGAGGCCCGCCGTGACGAACAGCAAGTCGCGTTGGAATGCGGTCAGGTCGAACATATCTGGGGTATCCAGAAGTATGCTTATAAATATTCTGGAATATTATCCAATGAAAATAAACACATAATTTGATTGTACTTTCGGTCGTGACAATTGTATCACCTGCTAGCACCAACGCATCAGTCGTTGCCGTCTCTGACTGTTCAAGTCCGACCGGACTGGTGTACGGACACGATGGCGACGAGGGCAGACCACGCCGAGCACTATGTTTATACTCACGAGTCGACTTCACAGTAGCAATCGATGGAACGAAGCGCCGTAAGTCGTGGGACGGAACCGTGTGCAGTCGCCATTGGGCCGGTGCGACGGGCTGCTCGGCTGGTGTTGGGTGGCACACATGAGTGATGTCAACACCGACGAGACGGCCGTGAACACACTACGGCTTATTCTCATCGAGGACAATCCGGGTGACGCGCGCCTCATCGAGGAAATGTTGCGGGATACGCGAGAGCTCAACCGGCGGGTCGGGACGACCGAAGGGGCGACAATCGCTCGCGAGACGAGACTGGCAGATGCACGCGACACCCTCGCTGCTGAGCCAGCAGATGTCGTGTTGCTCGATCTGAACCTGCCGGACAGCCGTGGGCTCGAAACCCTCGAGGCGGTGTCTTCGGTAGCCGGTGAGACGCCGATCGTCGTGCTGACTGGGCTGCGTGACCAACAAGTCGGCGTCCAGGCGATCCAGCGTGGGGCCCAGGACTTCCTCGTGAAAGACGAGGTGACAAGCGCGTTACTCGTTCGGACGATCCATCACGCGATCGAGCGGGCCCGTCAAGAGCGCGAGCGACGTCGCCAACGCGAACAGCTCGAGGCGTACAACCGGCTCAACCGGATCGGTCACGACATCACCCACGCTGTCTTGCAGACCGAAACCCGCGAGGCATTGGAACAACGGGTCTGTGACCGGCTCGTCGAGTCGGATGCCTACCGGTTTGCGTGGTTAGGGAAGATACGTCCCGGAAGCGACGAGGTGGTACCGACCGCCGCCGCGGGGATCGGCGAGGACTACCTCGAGACCGTCGAGATCACGGTCGATCCCGACGAGCCGACAGGACAGGGTCCAACAGGACAGGCGGTCAGAGAGGGAACAGTACAGATATTGAACGGTATCCAGTCTGACCCTGCCTACGAACCGTGGCACGAGGAAGCCGAGAAGCGGGGCTACCGATCGTCGGCTGCGATCCCGATTGCTCACGAAGACCTCCTGTATGGGGTGTTGAACGTCTACTCGTCGCTACCGCGGGCGTTTTCCGGCCCCGAACAGACGGTATTCAGCCGAATTGGCGACGTGGTCGCCCATGCGATCACCGCACTCGAGCGCAAAGACGCCCTCGTGAGCGATGCAGTCGTCGAACTCGAGTTCCGGCTCGACGCCGTCGCCGACTCCCTCGTCGCGATGACCGAGGATGAAGACGTTGCAATCGAGGTCGAGCAACTCATTCGGGGTGATGAGACGTTGCTTGCGTATGGAACTGGTCGGGGCCTGTCACAGGAGGCGTTTGAAGACGCTGTCGAAGCGACTGACGCCTTCGGAGCGGTTCGGTTTCTTGCGGTCAGACGCGACGAGTTCGAGTTCGAGCTCGTCGCGCCGGCAGCAGTCTCACTGTTTGAGACGATCGCGAGCCACGGTGGTCGCGTTGACGGGGCTCGAATTGAGGACGGGGAGTTCCGGTTCGTCGTCGAACTCCCACGTGGTCGGGATACGCGTCAGATGATCGAACTCATTACCGACCAGCGCGAGGACGTTACCCACCTCGCCCAGCGAACGCGCGAACGCGAAAGCGGGCGAGGGGCAGCCTCACAATCGGTTCTCGAAGAAGAACTGACGGCGAAACAGCGTGCAGCCCTCGAAACGGCCTACCACGCGGGCTATTTCGACTGGCCGCGTGGGAGTACGGGCGAGGAGGTCGCCGAGCGCCTCGGGATCGCACCTGCAACGTTCAATCAACATCTCCGGACAGCCGAACGGAAGTTCTTCGATTCGGTACTCGGCCGGTAGCGTGTGAAAAGGGGCGGCTTTAGTACGTGGGTGGGTGAACGCGTGTCATGACCGAGAAAGCGGAACTCGTCGATCCGCGGCGAGTCGGTGATACGGTGATAGTCGTTCTCGCGGTCGGATTGATCATGTACTGGGGCGGAGACGTCGACTGGCGGATCTTACTCGGTGCAGCGATCATCTACTACGTCGTTGCACTTATTTCTGACGAGGGGTGGGGCCCGTTCGGTCGGTGAGATGGCTCACTCGTCTGCGGGCTCGAAGAGATCTTCGATTCGACAGTCGAAGTGACCGGCGAGGTCGTTCCAGCGTCGACCTGCTGGGAACACTGCCGCAGGTTTGGTCCCGGACGGGTGGTTATCGTTCTTCGATGTGGCGAATCTCACAGGCGATTCCGCGGCTGCTTTCAACCATCTCGCGGCCGAACATCTCCGCCCGTCCGACACCGAAGGCTTCGGGTCCCTCGACGACGACCTCGTCGCCGACGCGGATCGACTCATCAGCGTCGACAACGCCCGGTGCCAGGACGCTGCCGTGGGGGACGAACTCGTCGATCTGGACGCGTTTGGTTGGGACGTCGCTTTCGACCCAGCGCTTTGCGCCCGCAAGGGTAAACGAAAGAGTGCCGTACTGGGGCACCATCGTCGCGAGCTGGGCATCCTCACGATCGCGGACCTGGATCTTCGGATAGCGGCTCGTCGTCTTGATCTCTGCAAAGAGGTCGTCACCGGCGGCGTCACCGAACAGGTAGTCTGCGATCGCACGCACGGTGTTGTGTTCACGTTCGCGTTTGGAGTATTTGAGTTCGCCAGCGAGGGCATCGGCAAGGTTCTCGAGTGACTGCTTGTCAGTTGGGTGGCCTCCTTCTGGGACCGTGTAAGTAACCTCGAGGTCGAGTGCCTTGGCCACGCGGGAGACGATCTCGCGGTAGCCCTCCTCGGGGACGTGGGCAACGATCGACGGGTACTCGTTGCGCTCGAGGTATCTGCCCAGGACCTCGCCGACGAATGCTTTCTCGTCGTCGGTCCACCGGCCGGTCACCACCGTATCGTAGTGTTGGGCCGGGTAGGTGGTCTCGAGTTCCTGGGGGACGACACCGATTGGAGAGGTCAGTGAGACGAGGTGGGCACGCCACTGGACGGCGTCGTGAAACTGGGTGTGACTCTGGGACTCGCTGTAGGGTTTGGCGGCCGAACAGGGGACGAGGACGAGCGGGTTCTGGAAGCGGTTGCGGTAGCGGGTTGTTACTCGGTCGGCAAAGCGCTGGATCTCGACTCGGCGGATCGTGTCACCGGTCGTCGCCGCGAGCTGGGCATTCCGGAGGATCGGCGTCCGTTCCTCGAGGTACGTCCACTGGTCGTCGAGTTCCCGCATCGCGGCAGTGAGCCACTGGTCGTGGCGGGCCTGGCCTTCGAGGTAATCACGGAGGGTGCCATCGCGGATTCGCCGACGGACGATCCCGAGTTCCGCACGGAGGGCGTTGGCATTGTGTTCAGCACAGTCCTCACGGGTAACCTCCTCGCGAGGCTGCTGACAGACCGGACACGCACAGGGGAGTTCCGTGAGATCCTCGAGGAAGTACGCGCCGTCGGTCGTCAAGTACCGGCCCTGGGTTCCCAGGAGTTGTGCCGCCGTTTCGTCGAACAGGTCGACACCAGCGTAGGCGAGGGCGGCGACGTTCCGTGGCGTCGCGACACCTGAAAGGTACAGTGCGGTATCGGCGGGGATGGCCTCACGGACGCTGACGACCGCCTCGGCGAGTGCAGCCCCGTGGCCAACGACCGACTGGACGTCAGAGACAGCGTAGGCGTCAGTGCCGTGGTCGGCGGCGTGGTCACTCGAGATCACGGCGACGCTCGGGTAGTCAACATCGGGGTACTCGGCGGCAAACGCTTCGGCGACCTCGTCTGCGGTTCCGCCCGGAAACGCCCGATGAGGGAGAACCGTCAGCTCCGTATCGGACCCGGTCGGAACCTCGCGGTTGGCGCTCCAGAGTGACCCTGCGTCGGTGAGAACGTCATCGACGAGTGTGGGCGTGGTCCGTGGGGTCTCGAGGCGGAGGGTTCCCACCCGTGCGGCCCCGTCACGGGCGTGGACCTCGAAGTACTCGGTCATACCCGTACGGAGTAAGAGGGTATGAAAGAGGATATCGGTCTGGCCACGACGGACATCGCCACCACAGGACCGTTTTCAGCGGAGTCGGGCCAGTTTTGAGGGGTGTCAATCAGAGAGTGCCCCAGAATCAGCCTGACTGTCGACGGTCGGGACCAACGTGAGGTAGGCATCGAGGTCGAGGGCAAACGAGTGGGCTGTCGAGGGCCTGATCCACCGACACTCGAACCGTGAGCCATCTTCCTCGCCGCCGTCACGGACGACGTGGGTCCACTGCTCGCGGGCGTCGTGGACGCGGGCGTGAAAGAAATGGCGGATGTAGTGTCTGCCGGGGCGACGGGTCCAGACGTCGGTCACCAGATGTCGGAGTCCGTTGAGGCCAACAAGACCCGTCTCTTCGGCGACCTCGCGGAGACACGCCGCCCGCGGAGATTCCGCTGGCTCGAGGGTCCCTTTCGGTATCTGGAGGCCGTCGTGGTCGGGCCCCTCGAAGACCAGCAGTTCGCCAGAGGGACGTGTGATGTAGGCACACGCTTTGGGGACGTACGTCGCGTCGGACATTGCCACGACATGCCACACCTCGAGTCAAAAGTTTTGTGTCGACAGTTCGCCAGCCGCGGTCAGTCAGCGGCGAGGTTGTCCAATCCGGCGGCCTCGAGGTCCGCGCCGTCGACCGACGACCGCAGACTGTCCATCCCGTCGTCACGGTCGATACCGAAGTCCGCGGCGTACAGCTCGGCGACTCGCTCGCGTTCTGCGGCTGTGAGTTTCGGCACGTCACTCGCGGCGGCCCACTCGTCGATGTCATCAGTTGTCCGGAACGTCGGTGTGACGGTCGCGACTGGCTCGTGGCTCAACAGCCAGGCAATCGACGCCTGGGCCATCGTTCGCTCGCCGTCTCGCTCGAGGAATCGCAATTGCTCGAGTTTCTCCCACCCGGTCTCATACCATTCATCGGGTCGGAACCCACGATGGTCACCAGCGTCGAGTTCTGTTTCAGGGGTTACCTGCTCGTTCAGAATGCCCGAGGAGTGGGGTACTCGCGGGATGAGACTCGTCGTCGAGTCCGTCCGTTCGATCGTCTCGAGAAAGTGATTGCCAACTTCCTGCTCGAGGACGTTCCAGACGAGTTGCAGCGAGTCGAACGCTTCCTCGATCGCGAGATCGCCCTCTGCGAGCCAGCCGATCGAGGGACCGAGTGCGAGGCCGCGGGCCCGGATCAGGCCCTCTTCTTCGAGTTCGTCGAGCAGTTCGAGAACGTCGGGGGTGATCTCCTCGACGTTGGCGTTGTGCAGTTGAAGGACGTCGACGTACTCGAGGCCCAGCCGCTCAAGACTTCCCTCGACGGCCTCCCGGAGATAGTCGGGCTCGATCTCTTTTGGGAGTTCACCGTGACCGGCCTGTGGGTTGTTGTAGAAATCATAGCCGATTTTCGTGGCGATGGTGACCTCCTCACGGACGTCGGCAAGGGCGTCGCCCAGCAGTTCCTCACTGCGACCGTGGCCGTAGACATCACCGGTATCGAAGTAGGTGATTCCCTGGTCGATGGCGTGGTCGATCATCGCGCGGGCGTCGGCTTCCGAACGATCGCCCCACCAGTCAGTGCCGACGACCCAGGCACCGAAGCCGACCTCGCTGACCTCAACTCCTGAGGTGCCGAGTTCCGAGTAGTGCATACCGGCGGTTGGGATCGAACCGACTTAGTGCGTGCGGAAGTTCCCACGAGACTCGACGGCCATCGGGGAAGGTTGATAGTGGTTGCTCTGACACACAGCAATATGTGCGCCACCGACCTCGATCCGACGCGGACGCTCGCTGTGGTCGTGGTGGTGGCAACACTGGTGGTTCTCCTGGCAGTGACCCAGCTCTCGGCTGGGCCACGACAAGTGACAGTTGGGACGGTCGTGATCAGCTCGGCGCTTGTGGTTGGCTCGATTGCCCTCCCGGCACTCGTCCTCTCGGCCTGGCAAGACAGTCAGTGAGCGACTCGCACACAACCGAACCCCTATGAGGGCCGCGGGCCAACGGCTCTCCTATGACAAAGCGGCACGTCTCGCTCCCGGCGGATGCCGAAGACGGGATGCGGGCGTTCATCGAGTCGGTCGACAGACGGCTCTCGAGCGAGGAAGATACCTGTGCCGTCGTCGAGGACGTGCTGATCGACCTCTCTGGGGACCGGGAGGCCTACGAACGGTGGCAGGCAGGCGAGTCGGTTTCACCGGCCGAACGGGTGCGACTGCAGAGTTACGATCCCTGTCATACCACCCTCAAGAGCGAATACTACGCCGAGAAAGACGAGGAAGCCTTCGAGCGCTCGAAACAC
>LKMJ01003780.1_pt1 | contig 14142 bp, 13 predicted proteins | sample 643391 | NCBI WGS metagenome assembly LKMJ01 (sample SAMN04112250, study PRJNA286221) | soda lake metagenome | biome: soda lake; feature: Kulunda Steppe; material: water; isolation source: sample PL-Br10 brine of Picturesque Lake | place: Russia: Kulunda steppe | collected 2010-07
ATAAGCCACCTCCGCGCTCTTGAACAGTTCCTGCAGCCCGTTCATGGCCGTATCCCCACCGCGGCCAGTTCGTCAGCCGGTACTCGCAGTTCGATGACCCCTTCATCCACTCCCCGCAGGGAGGCGCCGGGATCCGGCTGCTGAGAAACCACCCGGCCGCTGCCCCGGACCTGGAACCGCAGACCCGAGGACTGCAGAACCTGCAGGGCCTTGCGCAGACTAAACCCCGTCACGTCCGGCATTGTTCCCGGCGCCGGGCTGGTCGCGATCCGGACCTGCAATTCTCCTTCTTCCCTCATCCCCTGCCATTGCCGGTACAAAGACTCTTCCCGGGCGGCGATGGTGCCGGGCTCCGGCGGCTCGGGCGAGTGCGGCAAAAGATTGACGCTCCAGATATCCAGATTACGGACCACTCCGGACAACGGCGAGGGCAGGTCAAGATCCAGCCGGGCCCCGTCGACAAAGACCAGGGCCGCCAGGGCCGGATCATCGACCGGGGCCAGGCCCAGCAGCACGGCCTGGTAGCGGGGCCTGTCCGTCTCCCCGGCTGCCCTGGCATCTTTCTGCTCGGCCAACGAGCCGCCCTCGCCCGGCTTTCCGTTACGCCTCGCCGGGGTCGGGGAAAAATGATCCCGGGGCCGACTCTGGGCCACCAGGCTCTCGTAGGTTGCCACCGCCCCGCGGGGGTCGACCATCCGCAGTAAATCCTCGAGCACGGCCCGACCGGTATCAACCGGCAAGGCCGTACCGTCCTCCACGGTTTGGCGGGGCCAGAACTGTTCACCATCCCAGAATCCCCTGATCAGATGCGGGTCCACCGGCCGGCCACTGTTCACCAGGCGACTGAAGGCCGCCAGCAGGGAGACCCCGCTGACGGCGACCCGATCATCTTTGAAAAGCTGCCGACAGTCTCCCTCCCGGCCCCCTTTCAGCGGCATGATTTCTTCCCTGCTATGGCCTTCCAGCAGATCCATGTCGCTGACCTGACAAAGACCGACCTGGCTTAAAAATTCCCTGGAGAGCATTTTTTCCGAACCGCCACCGGCAAGCTTCTGACCAGCGGGGGCATAAACGTCCGGCTCCACCGGTTGCCACCAACCCTGGTCTGCCCGCTCCCGCTCTCCGGGCAGCAGGTCGAAAGCGGCCCAATCCCGTGCATCGATGGCCGCCGCCCGGCTGAACATATCCCTCAATGCCCCGGGGCGGACCCGGGGCACCACGGCCCGGTTGACCCGCTCTTCGGCTCCGGCGATCCAATAATTATTGGGATCGTAGGAGGGCAAACTGGCCATGGCCACCACGGCTCCACTGCTGACGTCCATTACCAGGGCAGAAGCAAAGCTGCCGTCCACGGTGCGCAGCACCCGGGCCAGCCGTTGCTCCAGTTCACGCTGCACCGACAGATCCAAAGTACTGACCAGGTGTACCCCGCCGTCAGCCGCCGCCCTCTCGGGAACACCGGCGGCAGCCAGGCGGGTGTCGCTGACCCCGCCCCGCAGGATATTGTCATAGGAGAGTTCGAGCCCGGCCAGCCCCTGCCCGTCCTTGACAAAGCCGATGGCGTGGGAGGCCTCGTCATGGTTGGGGTAATAACGGTGGGAGCGGGGCATGTCATAGACCCCCTGAATTTCCGCAGCCAGAACCTCTTTTGCCTTTTCCTTCTCAACCTGGCGGGCCAGCCAGACAAAACTGCGCTGGCTTCGCAAAGAATCCAGCAAGTCCTTCCGGTCCAAGTCCAGGAGCCGAGCCAGTTCAGTGGCGGTCCCTTCGGGGTCGGTAATCTCCAGGGGCCGGGCATACAGGGAGTTGAGCCTGAAGCTCAGGGCCAGGGTGTCAAAGTTGCGATCGTAGATATTGTTGCGCCCCAGGCCGGCGTTGTTCTCCGAAAAGCCGCCGTTGTACGCCGCCCCAGGCCGGACTTCCTCGGCTCCGGAAAGGGCGATCAGCCCCAGCAGCCCCAGACTGACCACGGGCAGCAGGATCAAAAAAAAGGTTTTTTGGCCCCGCAGTTTCGCGGTCATGCTCCTCGGCATCAACTTTCTCCTCAGGTCATCTTCTTCAAGGGCGCTGCACTTGCCCTTCCCGGGGCGGATACAGCCCCAGCTCGGCCGCCTCCGCCTCAATTCTTTCGGGAGCCAGCAATTCATCGTAACGCTGGCTCAGTTGGCGGTGCTGCTGCAGCAATTTTTCCTGCCTTGCCTGCTCAACCGCCATTTCATCCCGGCCACTTTGCACCCACCAGGCCAGCCACAAGCAGCCCACCAACACCACCATCGCCAGGATCGGCAGAACCGGCAAAGCGCCAATACTTGCCGGCAACAGCCCTCCGGGCTCCCGGCCACCGCGCCCCGGCCGGGCCATACCGTTTCGGCGGTTGCCGTAATCCCGGATCACGCCGCCGCCTCCCGGCGCTGGGCAACCCGGAGCTTAGCGCTGCGGGAGCGGGGATTGCGCTGCAATTCCGCCGCATTCGGCGTCACCGGCCGGGGAGTCAGGACGGTCAGACCCGGATCCTGGCGAAAGGCCCTCTTGACCAGGCGATCCTCCAGGGAATGAAAGGTGATTACCACCAGACGGGCCCCGGCGCCAAGACGGGAAGGTGCTGTTTCCAGGATTTTTTCCAGATTTTCCAGCTCCCGGTTGACGGCGATCCGCAGGGCCTGAAAAACCCTGGTGGCCACATGAATATTACGGGGATGAAAACGACGGGGCACCGCCCCGGCCACCAGCTCGGCCAGCTGGACGGTGTCGATGATGGGGGTTTGCCGCCGCTGCTGCACCAGCCGGCCGGCGATGCGCCGGGCCTGACGTTCTTCCCCGTAGTAGAAAAAAATATCGGCCAACTCGGCCTCGCCCAGCTCCCGGAGCAGATCCGCCGCCGTCGGTCCATGCCGTCGATCCATGCGCATATCCAGCGGCTCCGGCCGCCGGAAACTGAACCCCCTGCCCCGGCCCTCATCGCCGGCGCCGTCCAGCTGCAGCGAGGATAGCCCCAGGTCAAGCAGCATACCGTCGATATGACTGATCCCCAGTTCGCCCAAGGTTGCCTCCAGTTCAACAAAGTTGCGCTGCAGCAAATGCGCCCGGTCGCCGAAACGATCCAGGTGGCGCCGGGCCCCGGTCAGGGCCTCTTCATCCCAGTCAAAACCGATCAGCCGGCCGTCCGGGGCGCTGGCCTCGAGAATGGCGGCGGCATGGCCGCCCAGGCCCAGGTTGCCGTCGACGTAAATCCCGCCGCTGACCGGGGCCAGCCAGGACAGGACCTCGGTCAGCATAACCGGCTGGTGAACGCTGTCCATCAACCTTAAAACAGTCCCAGTTCCAGCAGGGTCTGCTCGAACTCGGCGAACTGCTCACTGGTGGGCCGGCTGATCTGTTCCCAGGTCTCTTTGTCCCAGATTTCAAAGTACGAAATCATGCCGTTGACAACCACATCCTTAGACAAACTGCATTCATCCCGCAGATTAGGCGGCAGCAGGATACGGCCCTGGCGGTCCAGGGCGCACTCCACCACGCCACCGATCATGTACCGCGTCATCTTGAGCTGCTGGGGGTGCTTCTTCCCCTGGGCCATCAGGCTTACTTCCAACTCTTCCCAGGTCGGCAGGGGATAGGCCTTGAGACATGATTTCCAGGGCATGACCATGAGCCGTTCATCGTACTGCTGGCGCAATACATCCCGGAAACGGGTGGCGATATTGAGCCTGCCCTTGCCATCCAAGGTATGCTCGGAACGACCCCGGAAATGATGCACCGGAGTACGTACTCTGCCTTCACCGTCCAATCAAGCAGCCTCCCTGTAAACCCCCGGTATCGGGGCAACCTCAAACTTCCCCGGCAGCCGATCCGTCCCCGGCTACCCGTTGCCTGCCTTCGGCAACTGTTCGCGTTGCCGTGGACTTTTCGCGACTTCTGCCACTTCTGCACCACCGTGTAGCGCTCTTCAAACCCCATCAACCCCCTTCTCCCCACTTTGCACCACTAATTATCTTATAGTGATAAACAATGGGGAGTGTCAAGAAAAAAAGGGGCGTTAGGCAGGGAGCAAGAAAGGTTGACGACAGGACCAAAAACCTCCCCGCCGCACCGCACGAGCTTTTTCCACTTGCTTTTCCGGTAAAATTGTTTTAATGTTATCGGCTTCTCCAGCGCCCATGCACGGGCGCTTACTCCCGCCGTATGTGCTCCCCGGTGCCAGTGCTTATAATCGTGCCTACGACGACAGCCTCAAAACCCCCGGTATCAGCGAAAACGGCCCAACCTCCGGACCGGAAAAACATGACTGACCAGCAAAAAATCAGAAACGTCGCCATCATCGCCCACGTCGACCACGGCAAAACCACCCTGGTGGACCAGCTTTTCCGCCAAAGCGGCATGTTCAGGGAAAACCAGCAGGTCGCCGAACGGCTCATGGACTCCATGGACCTGGAAAAGGAACGGGGTATCACCATTTCCTCCAAAAACGGCACTTTCAGCCACCGAGGTCACGTGGTCAACATCATCGACACTCCCGGCCATGCCGATTTCGGCGGCCAGGTGGAGCGGGTCATGCGGATGGCCGACGGCTGCCTGTTGCTGGTGGACGCCCAGGAAGGACCCATGCCCCAGACCTACTTCGTTCTGAAGAAGGCTCTGGCCGCCGCGCTGCCGGTGATCGTGGTAATCAACAAGATCGACAAACCGGCGGCCCGGCCCGACTGGGTGGTGGACCAGGTTTTCGATCTGTTCGTCAAGCTGGGGGCCCCCGATGACCTGCTGGATTTCGCAGTGGTTTACGCCTCGGCCAAGGACGGTTACGCTTCCCTGGAACTGCCGGCCGGGGGCGCGGACATGAGCGCCATCGCCGATCTTATCGTGGAGCGGATCCCGGCCCCCGGGGGAGACCCTGAAGGACCGCTGCAAATGCAGGTCAGCTCCCTTGATGCCTCCCTTTACCTGGGACGTCTGGCCATCGGCAAGATCACCGGCGGCACCCTAAACATCAACCGAGGGGTAGTGGTTTGCAAACGGGACGGCTCCACCAAGACGGCCCGGATCACCAAAATCTACCGGTTCGAAGGCAATGCCCAGGTGCCCACCGAGCAGGCGATCTGCGGCGAAGTCGTGGCGGTGGCAGGAATGGACGACATCACCGTGGGCGAGACCTTCACCGACCCGGACAACCCCCGGCCGCTGCCCTTGATCGACATCGATCCGCCCACCATCGCCATGCACTTTCTCCCCAACGACTCGCCCTTCGCCGGCCAGGAAGGTAAATTCGTCACCTCGCGGCACATCGAAGAGCGTCTGCGCCGGGAGACCATTTCCGACGTGGCCCTGCGGGTAACCCCCCTGAGCGAAGGGGCCGGTTTCGCGGTGGCCGGACGTGGCGAGCTGCACCTGTCCATCCTCATAGAAAATATGCGGCGGGAGGGCTACGAGTTGCAGGTGACCCGCCCCCGGGTGATCATGCGCGAGGAAAACGGGGTCAAGCTGGAGCCCTACGAGGAACTGACCATCGATGTCGATGAACAGTACAGCGGCACGGTGATCGAGAAACTCGGTCAACTGAAGGGGAAGATGCTGGAAATGAGCCAGGACAGCGGCATGACCCGGCTGCTTTACAAGATTCCCACCCGGGGCCTGCTGGGCTACCGCGCCCAGTTCATGACCGACACCAAGGGACTGGGGGTGATGAACTACGTCTTCGCCGAATACGGCCCCTACGCCGGCGAGATCAAGAACCGGAGCAACGGCACCCTGCTGGCCATGGAGCCCTGCACCACCGTGGCCTACGCCCTGTTCAACCTCCAGGACCGCGGGCGCCTGTTCGTCGGCCCCGGCGAGCGGGTCTACAAGAACCAGATCATCGGCGAAAACAGCCGTGAAGGCGAGATGGTGGTCAATCCGGCCAAGGGCAAGAAGCTCACCAACATGCGGGCCTCGGGCTCGGATGAAAACGTGACCCTCACCCCACCGGCAAAGATGAGCCTGGAGGACTGCATTTCCTATATCAACGACGACGAGCTGGTGGAGGTAACCCCGGAATCCATCCGCCTGCGCAAGATCTAACGGTAAGCGATCACGGGGCACCGCAGGTTGCGGCGATCAGGCCGGCTCACGTACTGATGTACGCATCGCCGGCCCGATCGCCGCAACCTGCGGCACCCCGTGACCGCTTACGGAAAAAATTTTGTGGTTGGTTACATCTTGGCGGCAATCGTTGACCTAACGGCCCGTTATTCACCCAGCAGGTGCAGGACCACTTTGCGGCGGTGGGGGGCCGTGCGGTGTTCCCACAAATAAATGCCCTGCCAGGTTCCCAGCGCCAGCTGGCCATTGATCAGGGGGATACCCAGAGAGGTTTGGGTCAGGGCGCTGCGGATATGGCCCGACATGTCATCGGGCCCCTCGTCCCGGTGGCGCCAGTCGGGCTGGCCGTCGGGCGACAGCCTGGCAATAAAGGCCTCCAGATCGTGGCATACATCGGGATCAGCGTTTTCCTGGATCAGCAGCGAGGCCGAGGTATGGCGGCAGAAAACCGTCAGCAGGCCGTGTTGCAGGCCGCTGTCGGCCACAAACGCCCGGACCCTGCCGGTGATTTCCCACAGGCCCCGGCCCGGGCAACTAATCTCCAGGGTCTGGCTGGTTTGCCTGATCATTATAATACCTAGTTACTCCCCCTTGCCTTCTTCTACTCTATATGCTCTTTAGCGGTCTTCAGGGCCAGCTCCCGGTCCTTGGTGAACAGCCACCACTTCATTTCATCGGAATGAATGCCCGCCTTCTTGTCCTGGCCCCGACTGAGATACCAGTGTCCGAAACGCTCCACCGTGGAAAAGGGATGGTTCTTCTTGCAGACCAGACTGCACGGTCTTATTTCTTGGAAATAAATCGTTTCATCAGGGTCTTGGTCGAAAGACAGGTTCCGCGGCAGTTCAATCTGTGAAACATCCACGTTTTCTGCTTCTTTTTGATCCAGCCAGTCGGAGATTTTCATTGGACTCCTTCTTCCCTAAGTGGCAAGCGAATAATGTGCTGTTGTTCGCCGATCCGCAAGGCCAGCCGCAGCTCATCGGCACTGTCGGCTTCCTCGCCGGGTTTGCCGGGAAAGAACAGCACCCCGTAACCGATCTGGTTGGGGCGAATGGGGCCGCTGGTAAGAGACTTTTCCGCCAGATCCCGGCGCACTTTGGCGCCAATATCGGCGTACCCCTCGGCACCGCCCACCAGCACCCCGCTGGCGACCCCGATGGACGCCCCCTTGCCGACGGCGGTGCCGACATTCTCTCCGGTCACCAGGCCGAAAGCGGCCCCCACCACGGCGCCGGCAGCGCCCAGCAGCATAGCCGGGCGGCCGGTTTCCCGCACCGTCTCCCCCACCTGTACATGGCCCTTGGCCCGGGCATGGGCCCGATCCAGAGAGAGCACCGGCCAGGCCTGATGCTCCCGGTCCACTAAAAAGGTCTGGTCGGTATCCACCAGCACCGCTTCCCGGCTGTCATTCTGAAAGGTCACCTGGACCGGCAGCAGCCCCGCCCGGCGGGCGTTAAAACCAAAGGCCCGGCTGGCCTCTCCGGAATCAACAAAGACCAGGGCACTGACCATGACACCGTCGATCTCCACCGCACCCCGTTCCGGATCAGGCAGTGCCAAAGGGGCCACTCGGTCCCGGTAGGCACAACCACCCACGCCCAACGAAAACAGCAGCAGCGCGGCCACCAGCGCAGACAAAACGCGCCGGGAAGCAAAAAAAGCGGACATAATTTCCCCCCCGGGGTTAAAGGCCACCCGACAACAGCCAGGAGTTCACCAGCAAAACCAAACACCGGGCAAGGGGTCACGGGGTGCCGCAACCTGCGACACCCCGTGACCCCTTCCAGGGCAAACCCGGTGAGACGAAACGACTGTTAACGGATACTGATGGCTACGTAACGATGCTGGCCGCCACGGTTGACCAATAAAAGCACCTCGCCATGCTCCACCGCCCGTTCCATTGATTCGGCGTATTGGGCCAGGTTCTCCACCGGCTGCTGGTTGACCTCGACGATCACCTCGCCCCGGCGCAAGCCGGCCCGATGTGCGGCGGAACCCGGCTCCACATGGGAAATCAGGACTCCAACCGGCTCTTCCAGACCCAAAGAGCGCGCCACGTCATCGGTCAACTCCTGAGCTCCCAGGCCAAGCTTTTCTTCGGCCTGCGGCGATGAAGGCACCTCCGGCTCGACCTCTTCTTCCAGCTTGCCAATGGTTACCAGCAACTCCTTTTCCTGGCCCTGGCGCATCACCTTAACGCTGACCTCCTGGCCCACCGGAGTCTGGGCCACCAAAGTGGGCACCATGCTCATCTGGATGATTTCCTTGCCGTCGTACTCGACTATCACATCACCGGGGCGCATTCCAGCTTCAGCCGCCGGACCCGCAGGATCGACTTCACCCACCAGAGCGCCGATGGGGCGGTCCAGCTGGAACTGGCGGGCCAGTTCCGGGGTCACATGCTGAATCAGCACCCCCAGCCAGCCCCGGGTCACGGTGCCGTGCTCCTGGATCTGATCGATGACGTTTTTGGCCATGTTGACGGGAATGGCGAAGCCAATGCCGATGTTGCCGCCGCCCCGGGAATAGATCGCGGTGTTGATCCCGACCATCTCACCTTCAAGGTTGAACAGCGGGCCGCCGGAATTGCCGGGATTGATGGAGGCGTCGGTCTGGATGAAGTTTTCGTAGGGGCCGCTGCCCAGAGAGCGGCCCTTGCCGCTGACAATGCCGGCGGTGACGGTCTGCTCAAAGCCAAAGGGATTGCCGATGGCCAGTACCCAGTCACCGACCCGCAGGCCCTCGGAGTCGCCCATCTCCACCGTAGGCAGTTCGCTGCCGGCGTCGATCTTGAGCAGGGCCAGGTCGGATTTGGGATCGCGGCCGACCACCTCGGCATCGTATTCCTCGAAACTGGTCAAACGGATATTGATGGAGTCGGCGTTTTCCACCACGTGGTTATTGGTGACGATATAGCCATCGGCGGAGACAATCACCCCGGAACCCAGGCTGGTGCGCTCCATCTCCCGGGGCGGGGCGTCGCCGCGTTCGCGAAAACGGGGGGAAGGCGGATCAAAAAACCGCCGGAACATCTCCGGCAGTTCCTCGCCCTCAAAGAAGAAGTGGTGAGGGGAGCTGGGGGCCTGGACGGTCTGGGTGGTATAAATATTGACCACCGAAGGTCCGAGTTTATCTGCCAGGTCGGCAAAGGAGGGTGGCGGGGCGGCCCGGCCGGGGGTGGCCATCAGGGTAAACAGGCACGCAATCGAAAACAGGAAAAACAGGCGGGGCGTAATCCCGCCCCGAAGGGCTGTCGAGCGGTTCATTGAATCTCCTCTCAAGATTTGCTGTTGGCTAGGTGATATAATTTTACTCTAACGGCTTACCGGGCTTTGTCAAGCCGGAGCGTTTTTAAAAAAGTGGGACCGCTGCGGTCGGGCGGGCCGAGCGGTCCCTGGAGGGCCCTTCGCCATAGAAAGCAAAGGGGAAAGGAAGAAACAGACGCGCTGTTCAACGCGCCTGATTATAAGGACAGCTCCGGTGCAACAGAGTTCCTGAAAAAGTAACAGCCGGCCTGGCATAAGAATGACTTCAGCTACTGGAAACGAATGGCCACCCTGACCGTCTCCCGCCCCCGGCCAAAGTCGGGGGACAGGGCCTCGGCCGGGGCGATGGCGGCGGACTTGCCAGCCAGCAGCTCCCGCAGGTGGGAAAGCTCACAGGGCGGCAGGTCCAGCAGCATCATCCCCTGGTGGGGATACCCCACCCGCCATGACGACTGGGCGCTGCACTCCTTAAAGAGCTGTTCCAGCTCATTAATCTGGCCACCCTGCTCACCCTGGAAAACCACCAGGACGTCGGGCCGCCGCGGCCCCGAACCCGGAAACGCCTTAAAGGGTGATTGATGGGTGGGCACGGTATCGTAGCCGGGGCCGGCGGGATAATCCTGGGGATAATAGCTGCGACGAGAAGTAGTGGCCAGGGTGGCATCGGGGACCGGCAGCCGGGGCCTTTCGCCGGCCAGTCCTTCAACTGAACCGGCACTGCGGCTGACCTCGGTGGCGGTTTCGTCCAGCGTTCCGGGCATCGGCCAGGGAATCATGGAATTTTTCACCAGTACCGCCAGGATCATGGCCGTAGCCACAGTGGCCGCCGCGGTGGGCATGGAAACGGAAAAATCCTGGCGGCGCCACCAGTTGAGCAGGCGGGCAGGCAATGACGATGCGGGGTTCTGGCGCTGCTGCTGATCCACCGCCGCCAGAATCCCGGGCAAAAGATCTCCGGGAGCCGGCTGGGGCTCCAGAACCTGGAGCCGGTCCATGGTGTTCTGAAAAAGCCGCCATTGCCGACGGCAGTCGGGACAGGCCTCCAGGTGACCATCAAAGGCCGCCTGCTCCGCTGCTGTCAACTCCTGGTCCAAACGCGCTGTGTACAACGAAGGAAGCCGGGAACAATCCATGATAACCTCTGGACAATTTTTCATCGGGACGATTATAAGATTTTCTCCAAACGGCCTTTCAGGGCCAGACGGGCCCGATTGAGCTTGGATTTCACCGTCCCCAGCGGTATCGCCAAAATATCGCCAATTTCATCATAGGACAACCCATCGATATCCCGCAGCAGAATGATTTCCTTTTCCGCCGGAGCCAGCTCGGCAATGGCCTGGCGCACCAAACGGTCCTGGTCACGCTGAGTCATAACCCCTTCGGGCGATTCCCCGTCGGTTAAATGCAGGGGGGAATCAGGATCATCCAGCGAGCTGCTGCGGAAAAACCCCCGCCGCTGTAATCTTTTGTAACGATTGCGGCAATGATTCAAGGCCAACTGATAAAGCCAGGCACCAAACTTGGCTTCATCCCGCAGGCTGGCCAACGAACGATGCACGGTGATAAAAATATCCTGGGTAAGATCCTTGGCCTCTTCCTCGTCCTTTACGTAGTTGAGCGCCAGGTTATAAATCCTTCCCTGGTGCAGCCGGACAAGATCGGCAAAGGCCCGGTTATCACCTTTTCGCAGGGCTCGAACCAGTTCCGCGCTTTCATTTTCTTCCAATTGTGGCATACGGAATATAAATAAGGTCCGAGGTTTCCCTTACAGTAAGCAGACAGGAGGCACCCCCCGAAAGTTCCCTAGTCTGCAGTTTTTTCGTCAAGTTTGCCCATGGTAGCCGTTGAGCCTCTGCAAAGCAAGGCAGAAACCCTGGTAAACGAACAGTTCCAAGCCATGGTGCGGCCGGAGGCGGCAAGTAAAATCACGGTAACGTTGCCATGGGCCAACACCTTATGGTAACCTGTTTTTTCTTTTTTTGCCCGCGCTTACCCACATGTGAGGTTGGTATGTCCAAGGAATTCGACATTGAAAAAATTCTCCATGATCTGCAAAAGATCATGCCCTTTAAGGAAACCACCCAGGAAAACGATATCGTGCTGATCATCGCCGACCAGCTGTTCTACGCGGTGGTCACCGACATCGCCCGGGACGACAGCCGCCGGGACGAGTGGTGGCAGGTAACCTTTCAACTGCTGACCATCCCGCCCCGCCAGGTGATCTGGACCCTGCGGGAGCCCCAGTTCACCGGCCAGGAAATCTTCACCATGGGTGGAGAGAAACGCTTTATCAAGGCCATCTCCTGGCGCCCCGAAGACCTGCCGCCCACCGCCGACACCCCGGCGACCGAGACCGCCCCCGACAAGTCCGGCCAGCGGCGCGGTTCCCACCTTAAAGTGGTCAAATAGCCCGGCCCCCGGGAATTACCGCCATGACCAGTGAACGGGACCTTATCGCCGCCATCGCCCGCCGCGCCGCCCCCACCGGGCCGGATACCGGTCCGCCGGGGCTGCTGCAGGGCATCGGCGATGATGGCGCCATCTGGCGCCCTACCCCCGGCACCGACTCCCTGGTCACCACCGACACCATGGTGGAGGGGGTCCATTTTGACCGCCGCTGGCATCCTCCCCGCCTGCTGGGACGTAAAGCGGTGGCGGTTAATATCAGCGATATCGCCGCCATGGGCGGCACCCCGCGCTTTGCCCTGCTCTCCCTGGGCCTGGCCGGCGACGAAGAGCAGCCGTGGCGGGAAGCCCTGCTGGACGGTCTGGCCGGGGCGGTGCAGGAATACGGGGCCGCCCTGATCGGCGGCGATACGGTACGGACCACCAGCGGGGTCATGCTGTCGGTGACGATTATCGGGGAGTGCCGGGAATCCCGGGCCTGTCGGCGCTCCGGCGGCCGGGCAGGGGATTCGATCTGGGTGGGCGGCCCATTGGGGCTGGCCGCCGCCGGCCTGGAGCTCTGCCGTCGGGGTCTGGGCGGAGACGCGGCGTGGGCAGAAGCGGTGCGGGCTCACCTCGACCCCACGGCCCAGGTGGAGTTGGGGCAAAGGCTGGCCGACTCGGGCCTGGTTCACGCCATGATGGATCTCTCCGACGGCCTGGCCACCGACCTGGCCCATATCTGTACCGCCAGCGGCGTCGGGGCCGAAGTGGAGGCCAAGTTACTGCCGATCCCCCCGCTCGTTTCCCGGGCCGCGGCGGAATGCGGGGCCGATGCTATAACCTGGGCTCTGACCGGCGGCGAGGATTACCACCTGCTGTTCACCGCCGCCCCGGAACACGACCAGACCATCGCCCGCCTGGCGGGGGAAGTTCCCGGCGCCGCCCCGGCCCGCGTCGGCCGCCTTACCGAACAAGCGGGGGTGGTGCTGCGCCAGCCCGACGGCCGAAACCGGGAAATAGGCTATGGCGGCTACGAACATTTTTCGTAAGCGGTCACAGGGCACCGCATCTTGCGGCGATCGGGACGGCTCACGTACTGATGTACGCTTCGCCGGCCCGCTCACCACAACCTGCGGCACCCTGTGACCGCTTACCATTTTGCACCAGTGACCACTTACGAATCGGCGGCCCGGCTGCTTGGGTTACGGCCCTTAAATCAACAGTTTGCCGGCCCGGCTGAACGGTTACATATTTTTGAGCAAATCCATGAGCAACAACAGAACTTTCAACATGGTCACCGACTTCACCCCCGCCGGCGACCAGCCCCGGGCCATCGAGCTGCTGCGCCGGGGGGTGGAGCGGGGGGCGGCCCACCAGGTGCTGCTGGGGGTGACCGGCTCGGGCAAGACCTTCACCATGGCCCGGGTGATCGCCGAAACCAACCGCCCGGCCCTGATCCTGGCCCCCAACAAGACCCTGGCCGCCCAGCTCTACTCCGAATTCAAGGAGCTTTTTCCCGACAACGCGGTGGAATACTTCGTCAGCTATTACGATTACTACCAGCCCGAGGCCTACATACCCCAGAGCGACACCTATATCGAGAAGGACTCGGCCATCAACGACGCCATCGACAAGATGCGCCACGGCGCCACCCGTGCCCTGCTCACCCGCAGCGACGCGATCATCGTCGCCTCGGTCTCCTGCATCTACGGCCTGGGTTCCCCCGAAGAGTACCTGAACATGCACCTGGCCCTGAAGTGCGGCGAGGATTACCCACCGGTGGAGATCCAGCGCCGGCTGGTACACATGTTGTACGAGCGCAACGATTATTCATTTCACCGGGGCACCTTCCGGGTGCGGGGCGACGTCATCGAGATCTTTCCGGTCCACGAGGAGGAACGGGCCCTGCGGGTGGAACTGTTCGGCGACACCATCGAGGCCATCCGGGTGGTGGATCCCCTGCGCGGGGTGGTCCACGACGACCTGGAGGAGGCCACGGTCTTTCCCGGCAGCCACTTCGTCACCTCCAAGGACCGTCAGCAGCAGGCGATCATGACCATCAAGGCCGAACTCAAAGAGCGCCTGCGGGAACTTCAGGAGCAGAACCGGCTACTGGAGGCCCAGCGCCTGGAGCAGCGCACCAGCTTCGACCTGGAAATGCTCCAGGAACTGGGCTACTGCCACGGGATCGAAAACTACAGCCGGCATCTGACCGGCCGCCCCCCGGGGGCGCCGCCCCCCACCCTGCTGGACTATTTCCCGGACAACTACCTGCTGGTGGTCGATGAATCCCACGTCAGCATCCCCCAGGTACGGGGGATGTACCGGGGTGATCGTTCCCGCAAGGAAACCCTGGTGGAATACGGCTTCCGCCTGCCCTCGGCCCTGGACAACCGGCCCCTGATGTTTGACG
>LKMJ01003782.1_pt1 | contig 14138 bp, 16 predicted proteins | sample 643391 | NCBI WGS metagenome assembly LKMJ01 (sample SAMN04112250, study PRJNA286221) | soda lake metagenome | biome: soda lake; feature: Kulunda Steppe; material: water; isolation source: sample PL-Br10 brine of Picturesque Lake | place: Russia: Kulunda steppe | collected 2010-07
CAGACAGTGCAGAACCACCGTGGGCGAATCGAGCCATATACGAAGTCAAACTCTATGAAAACGGCTCGGCGGAGTGGACGGTCTCCCACGTCGAACGCTATGACGATGACGAACACGAAGAAGAGTTCAAACGATTCGCAGAGGATTTTGACCGGGATAGCAACGACGCTCAAAAGTTCGAAAAGACGATGGCTGAAACCATCGAAACATCGAGTGAGAAGACCGATCGGGAGATGAACCTGAGCGAGTTCGACGCTGATGCCGATGCGGATCCAGCCTGGTGGTCGAACGCCGGAGTGACCACGTACACCTTCCAGTGGGAGAACTTCACCGCAGACACGGAACACGGAGTCGTCGTAGGTGACGCGTTTCAGAGTGAATTCCACCTTGAAGAATACGCCGAGTTGAGCCTTCATTCCCCGGAAAACCACGAGAAAGTCCTGGCGGAACCCGAGCCGAACTATTCAATCTCAGGCGAGCAACGATGGCGCGGAGAGCAGACACTCACCGCCGAAAACACGATGATTCAATACGTTCCAGAGGAGAGCGATGGCGCGGATGACGAAGACGAAGCCGAATTCGATCCCGTTCCTCAGGCGACGTTCGTCAGTCTGGTGTTCGCTGGTGCGGTCGTCGCTATCATCGTGTCCTACTTCTACGTTACTCGGCAGTTCTCACCCAACGAAGAGTGAGTCCCTGATTGTGTTGCCTCGGTAACTATCCTGCAGACAGAAGAAAAGAGACCCCGTCTTACGCCCGGAAGCGACAGTCAGCGGAAGAGTGAAAAGATACGCTCCAGGATCGACGGTGAACTCGACGCGCTGGCACTGTCGTCATCAGTTGAAGCAGTCGCACTCTCCTGTTCAACCGTCTCGTCCAAACCTGCGTCGGAATCGGAAGCGGAAACGGGGTCGGAGGCGGTGACGTCCTCCGCAGACGGCTCCTCATCGACTTCCTCTTGCTCACCAGCGTCAGTAGCTTCCACCTCACCAGATTCGTCGATCGACTCGAACGGTTCCTCCGTGTCCTCCTCATCGTCGGCGGTGTCGGTGCCAGGGCCATCAGCGACCACCGCATCCGGCTCCGCTTCATCCGTTTCTTCGCCTTGGTCGTCCGCATCAAGAGCCGTTTCACCCTCTTCTTCACTCACACCGGTTTCGGCATCGTCCTCATCGGTTTCTTCTTCCTCGCCGAAGTCGAAGTCGGTCTCGTAGCTGAAGTCGGTCTCTTCTTCGTCCTCACCATCTCCACCTGCGCTTCCGCCACCGGAGTCAACGTGTTCGGAGAGGTACTCTTCTGCGAGATCGAATAGGTCGGGGTGAGGAGCAGCCTGCTCACGCGTCTCTTTGACGGCCTCGAACGCTTCGTCCATAGAAATATCGCGTTCGGCGGCGTACGCCGCTGCGGCAACGGTCGCACCGCGGGAGACGCCCGCAGTGCAGTGAACGAACGTGAGTTCTCCTTCCTTGTCGACGTACTGGCGAACGGAGTCGACGGCGGCGAAAAACTCCTCGTTGGAGTTGGTACTGTTCTCCACTTCGTATTGCTCGGTGGTGTGCGGCGTCTCGCCGCGGCCGAGCGTGACCACGTTATCGAACTCTTCGGGTTCGAGCGGCGTGTCGGAGATGGGGCTCATATCCGACATGTCGCCCACATAGAGGGACTCAGTGAGCTTGTCCATTGTCAGGACGTACGCCACGACGACAACTAAGGGTAACGGCTTAAACGATTCCGCAGCCAGTTGTGAAGCAACCGTTTCACACCGATACCCGCGTGAACCGGATGGGTGGAAAATCAAGGATCAATCCTCGGAAACGGCCCAGGATGGCGGGTCGATAACCCCATCCTCTCCTTGGACGAACGCACCGCTAATCGTTTGCACAGCATACTCGTCGCCCTCATCCGAAACGGTCACCACGTACACGTGATACTTCTTCACGAGACCGTCGGGAGTGACATACACCACAGCGCGGTAATCAGCGGCTTCAGTGTACGCGACCGGGAGATCCGCGCCACTCTTCAACGCGTCTATGCCATCAGCTTCGTACTTCGTAACAGGATCACCGCCAACGGTTGCGTTCCCCGTCGCCTCGAACGTCGATCCGTCGATGACCGCCTCGATGTCGTGTATCCCAGACGCTTCCTTGGCGTCGAAATAGTCAACCCCCGCGTCCATCCAGGCGTCGGGGTCGTAGTGTTTGACTGCGGAGTTGTCCGCGGTGACGTTCACGTGTATACCGTTCGAATTGATGTACGTCCGCCGTTCACCCTCCCCGTCCTCACCTGGATCGGTGTCCACCGACCGAAGCAACTCTCCGAGTTCGAAATCCACCTGGTACTCGCGTTCAGTGCGTGTCGTCTTTCCCGTCTGAGACAGGTAAGTCTCGTCCGTGCGGTAATGGATGAACTGCCCCGAGTCGTGTAACTGCTCGGCGTGGTACTCGGGGAGATTAGAGTCAGACAGGTTTTCGTCGGCATCTACGAACGCGTCGTTGACCGTTCCCGCGTCTCGAACTGATGCGTTCTCGGAGAGTGTCGGCGGTTCGCGCGGTGGCTCGGCACTGTCGTACTCGTCACCGTTCTGCGTACCGTTCTCTGCGCCGGGCACCGATCCGTCCCCACCACCGGGAAGGAAACCGGTACAGCCGGCGAGGACGATGATAACCACGAGCGCGAGGGCGACGAGTGGTCTCCGGGCCATTCGAAGCGATGTACGCCCCGATCACTACTTAAATGGCCGAACTCGCCCGTTTGACGAGGAACGCACGTTCATCACGGAGGCAACTACGGGGCAGTCAGTCGGCGGGTTCGTACCACCGGCCACGATTCTCACCAGTGGCGGAGACGAGGTTGTAATGGCACATCTTCTGAAGGTAGTTACGAACCATCCGCCGCGTCTTCGGCTCTTCAGCGCGATCACAGTAAGCCTCGTACAGGTCGCCGGGGCGGACTTCTCCCCGGTCGGAGATAATTTCGTAGAGGACTTGCTGATCGCGGTTAAGCTTCTCAACGTTCTTCCGGCGAATTTCCGATTTCGCTTCCGGGGCCGCTTCCGAGACAATCGCGTCGGTGATACGATCATCACCGCACTGCCGTGCCTCCCTCGCCGCCGCCCGAAGCGTACCGATCGCGACGCGAGCATCGCCCGCAGCCTCATCGGCGATTGTCCGTAGTTGTCGCGTGTTGATGGCGTCCTCACGCAGACCGGAGCGCACGCGAGACTCGAGGATAGCAACCAACTCTTCGGTTGCGTAACGGTCGAACCGGATCCGCGTCGCAGTCTGAAATCGACTGGTTAACCTACCGTCGAACCGCGCGAACAACTCTCGCTCACTGTTCGCGATTAGGATCAACGCCACGTTCGACCGACGGTGCAGTTCGTACAAGAGGCCGAAGTCCTCTAACTGGTCAACCTCATCAAGGATGACGACGTACGGCGGGCCGTCGTAGCCGCGGATCCGATCAAGCAACTCGTCACGCGGAGTGGACTGCCGGTGAATATCGAACGTCTCTCCAATCCCGTCCAGGATACGATAAAGCGTCCTGAAATCGGAATAATCCTCCCAGCAGTTGACGTACTGGGCGTTGATGTCGATCACTTCCTCCCGCAACCGCTCGACGGTGTACCGCGAAAGACAGGTCTTACCGGTTCCTGAGGGGCCGAAGACGACGGCGGCCTCTGCCCGCTCACCTCGCGTCACCGGGTCGAGCGCACCCGTCAGAGCGTTCGCCTCGGCGTCTCTCTGCACCACGTCCGCAGGAACGAACTCCGGTTGCAACACGCGCGCATCGACGATCATTTTCTCGTGACAATACACTCCACCATCATAAGTGGAACCGTCGCGTTTCCGATTTCCGATTTCACCACGCCACAGGGAGGCTCCGAACGCAGTCACCCGTACAACGTGGTCGTCGGAGTCGTCAACACCTCCCTGACGCGTCCGCGGACACGCTTTTCGAACTGCACGGACGCCTCAACGAACGGTTGCCCACCCGCACACGGGTCATAAAGTGCCAGGTCGGCCTCAACAGCCTCATCGTACACCCGCATCCCGCGACGCGTCGGTGCGTAGAGCTGCATCGCTTCCTCACCGCGCCCGACGACGGACAGTTCAACCAGGCCCAGCACGTCGGCATCTCGCAACCGTTCATCGATTACATCGGGTGGAACGCCCGTCTCACGGACGAGTTCCCGCCGGGTCGATCCGACGGGGTTGATCGCCGCGAAGAGTTCCGCCACCCCTTCTCGTTCGAGAAACCGTTCCAACTCGCGTTCAACCGCGGTGTCGTGTTCGCTCATACTTATTCACGCCTCCCCTCACCGCCACGCGGAGTGGCCTCCTCAAGCCTTCCGCGACGCTGCGGTACAATGGGTGAAAGAACGGTACGATGACTCACCGCTTGAACCCTGGGGCGGCGTTTCCGCTTTTCCGCTTCTTGGTTCACACCCCATAGTTCCGATGATGACCGAAGCAGTCCATACGAACCAATTGGACGAGTAATGACGTGTTCAACCGTCGACGGTCGCCTTCGCGTCTGTAGCCATCTCGACGAACTCGTCAATCGCCTCGTTAGTGCCGGCGGCCACAAGTTGATCACCGTCCAGGATTTCGAATTCAGGGCCGAGATCGGTCAAGAGTTCCCCGTCGCGTTCAACGGCAACGACCGTGCAACCGGTTTCGGCACGAATGTCTGCACCCTCGAAGGTTTTCCCGACCAGTGCTGGCGCGTCTGTACGGACGAACGAAAACTCTTGGCGAGGAGTAAGGATGTCTCGATCATCGATCACCGATGACGCAAGAATCTCGCCGGTCAACGTCTCCAACGCCAGGACGTAATCGGCACCAGCGTTGTACAGCTTCCAAACGTTCTCCATATTGTTCGTCCGCGCGATCACTTCCACGTCCGGCACGAGTTTGTTGAGCATCACGGACGCATAAACGGATTTCACGTCGTCGTTCAGCGCGAGGATGATTGCACGGGCGTCCCGAACGCCCGCCTGCGCGAGCGTGTTCGGATCCGTCACGTCCCCTACGACATCAACACCATCCATCTCCTCAATGTCGACCACTTCAACTTCGATGCCCTCAGAACGCAAGATATCGACGGCTTCCTGACCGACGGTGCCGTAACCGCAGACGACGACCCGTTCCGGGTGGCCCTGATGGGATGGCAACGGACGCGCAGTCACCTCATCCACATCCTCGTGACGGCCCGCGACGAGTAGGATGGCGTTCTCCACAATTTCGGTGTCTGGCGGCGGGGAAATGAGGAACTTGCCGCCGAACCACCCGCCGATAACCGTCACGCCGTGGTCATCCAGGACATCGGTATCACCGAGCGTCTGCCCGACTAAGTCGCTGTCCTCCTCAACCAACAGTTCAGTAATTTCGAGATCGGTCTCCACTTCGACCAAGTCAGTGAACTGCTCTGAGAGCGACTTCATCGCCCGCAGGCCGAGGCTTTCACCGAGCACTTGCCGGGATTGTACCACCTCGTCGGCCCCGCTAAACGAGTGATACGTGGCGGCATCACGATCTTGGGCGACACTCACGACCCGGAGGTCAGGGTTCACTCGATTCGCCGAAAGGATAACCATCGGGTTCGTTTCGTCGTTGATGTCAGCAACAAGGGCTATTGCCTCCTCAGCGTTGGCCCGACACAGCGCGTCGGTCTCCTCAGGATTACCGTGGATGGCGTGGATACCCGAGTTGAGCAGTTCGTTCACCACCTCCGGGTCGGAGTCGATGAACAGGTACGGGATGTCGGAGTTCTCGAGTTCGTGGCGCAGTACCTCGTCTTGCGGTGAGTGTGAGCAAATGATGACGTGGTCAGTGAGGTCGGTCGATGTTGGCGGCGGGCTGTTCAACGCTTCGCGCATCAACGGGATGCCAAATACGGGGAGGGCGAGGAACATCAAGAGGACGCCGGACAGATTCATCGCGAGGATGAGCAGGTTGACCTCTATACTCTCCCAGGGAGCGTGCCCGCCGAAACCAGCGGTAGTCAGGGCTTCGATGACGACCTGCACCGCCTGGACGTAAGCGACTTGCTCCTCTTCAAACGTCAGCATCGCCCACTGGTAGACGGTCGCGTATCCGAGGATGACCGCGGCCAGTACGACTACCGAACTGACGATGCGTTTCAACCACCGTTGCATTAACTACCACCAATTTCGCCTCGAATGGTACTTGACCGGAACGCCTCACCAAGGCGAAGAGTGTGGCGGTTACTCCCCACCTATTTCCTTCGAAACAACCGAAGCAAAATCATCGTAATCATCCCGATGGTTCTTTATCTCAAACTTCCACGGATCTGAATCGATGTGAGACTTCGTTTTCAATTCAATCACGGTATTTTCCTCCGGTTCCTCAAGGTAATACGCGACACCGGCTACCAAAAGTCCAATGACAGATCCGAAGAAGAGAAGGGAAGCGATTTCGGAGAGAGATTCCGATGCGTAGAAGGAAGCCACCAACCCTAACCCGGAAACCGCCGCTATGGCAAGAGGGTCAGTGTAATCTCGTTTCCGCGTCCGGCGGATTTTTATCCCACTTAATGAATCGTAGTCAACCATCTCGAATGTCTCAGAAAACTCTTCCGAACCGGTCGAATGAAGTTCTTCAATTCGGTGTTTGACCACTCCTTGTTCCGTCGCGACGAGTTTCCACGAACCGATACGCACCCCTTCCTGAACATCAGATTCGGCAACAAAAGTTGAAAGAGCCATACAGGAAATTAACTCTGATTAGTCAAATGTCTGAACGAGTTTGTCACCTTATCGCTTGAACCACGTTCTCGGCGCGCTCGGACGGTTCATAACCCGTGATGAACGCGCGGCGCACCCCCTCCTCATACGGCGGTACCTTGACTCGGGTGGACAACGGCAACACCAAATCGATGAACCGCCCCTCGTCCACCTCCCGAAGGTACCAGTGCGTACTACCGTCACTCCAAGACAAACAGTACACGTCCAACTCACGGTCAGTGACGTGGTAGTACGCCTCCGCCGCCACGTAGCAGTGCCCATCGAGTGATTGTGGGTTCTCAGTCTCATACTCGTCTTTCTTCAACTCCGGTCGGTCACGCAAGTGTTCTCGAATCTCCGCCGCGATTGCGTCCGGGACGACTCGCACCTCGTCACCGATGTCTCCCGCCTCACAGGGACAGTGGTGGGTCACGACACCGCATTTCCGGCAGACAGAGATTGGCGGGAAGTCGTCGGAACTCATCGTTCGATGGGTGTTCCGCCGGCGGGAAACCACCTGCGCAGATCCGTCACAACGGCGGCGAGCGAGCAGACTTTCACTTCTGAATCGCTACCGGGAAGTAGAGTGGAGGAGCCACCGGAGTTCCGCATCCTGGACGCCGTCGACGGGTTTTGCGAACGCCTGCTGTTGGACTGTCGCAGCCCCGAGGTTACACGTCAACGGTTACGTGATGACCTGGAAGATTCGAGCGCGACCGAACAATCCCACGCCGCGGCAGCCGTCGCCAGGCGATTGCTGAAGGGGAACCGAGATGTCCTCGGCCACAGCAACGTCGAGCAACCCGGCGAACGGTACGTGAAAGAGACGCTCGTCTGGCCGTTGCTTGATGCGCTCGGCTATGAGTACCGCATCGAGCCGTACTTGGCGGATACCGAGAACCGGTGCGATTTCCTCACGGTGAACACGCGACGGTGCCTACTCGGGGAGTGCAAGTCGCCGAACCGGTACGATCAGGCTGTCCACGATCTCCGCGCATATACCCAGGTTGACGGCGTCAGCGAACAGGTCGGGATTGCAACGGACGGATTCAACTGGCTTCTCGTTCGCCATACCGAGGGAAGATTTCCGCGCCGGAATGTACTCGCAGAGATCGACATCCGCGCGTTGGTCGCGTCGCGGTTACGGATGAAAGGTGTACATATCCCGCGGCGTGCCGCCGGGCGACCGTCAGAGGGTTCGACTGTGGATGTTCACTCCGACCATCTTCGGGAGACGGATCCAACGAAGATCGCGCAGTCGTTTCACGACTTCTTCGCCCCGGCGCGCGTCGATGCCGCCATCAGCGATGACGAGGTGTAACCATTGTCTTAAAGGGTTTGGTGGAACCGAGTCGAGAACGTGTCTACCCTGGTTCTAAATCACCCCACCCCCACCCCCGACTTCCGATGAAAACGCCCTCGAGAGTACCCCCACAATTCCAGTTCATCGGAAACCGGGGTGTCGCCCTAACGACCCCCGAAGTGGAATTTTCGGAGGTTTCAATGGGTTTTCTCCGCTGGTTTCATCGGAGATGACGGGGGTGGGCAACGGAATCCTTATCACCAGACCGCCACCACGTCCTAGCGAAAACGTGACTGATGGCGACTCGGGATCGATCGCCGATTCCATCCTCTCCGGCGACGACAAAATCTTCGCCAACAAGCAGTTGCTCAACACCGGGCACGTTCCAGAGGCGGAGCGTATCGTCGGCCGAGACGACGAAATCGAACAGCTCGCCAAACGACTCCGAGGATCGGTTAACGGGTACGCCCCTGATAACGTCCTCATCTACGGAAAGACCGGGACGGGGAAGTCACTCGTCACTCGACACGTCACCGGACGCGTCCAGGCACTTGCCGAGGACGACATCACCATTGGCGTCACCTACGTCGACTGCGCGGAGGACACCACCGAAACGCAGGTGGCCTCCTCTATCTCCATTGACCTCAACGACGAGGACGTAACCGACCTCTCTATTCCACCTACCGGATATGGCGCGTCGAAGTACTACAAGTACCTCTGGGAAATTCTCGACGAACTCTACGATGTCTGCATCGTCATCCTCGACGAAGTGGACTTACTGAAAGACGACGACTTGCTGATGAAACTCTCACGCGCTGAGGAAGCCGACAAGGTCGACTGCTCACTCGGCCTCATCGCCATCAGCAACAAACTCGGCTACCCCGACCGGTTGAACGAACGCACTAAGAGCAGTCTCCAACATCACGACCTCTTCTTCAGCCCGTACGATGCCGACCAACTCCGCGAAATCCTCGAAAATCGCCGTGACGCCTTCAAAGACGACGTACTCAACGGGAACGTCATCCCGCTGTGCGCCGCCTTCGCTGCCAGGGAACACGGTGACGCCCGCAAGGCAATCGACACGCTTCGTCACGCCGGCGAACACGCGTACGATCGCGACGACGAGTTAGTGACCGAAGACCACGTTCACGCCGCTCAGGAAATAGCCGAGCGTGAACGGTTCCGTGAACTGATCGAGAACGCCACCCTCCAGGAGAAACTCGTTCTCCTGTCGCTGTCCGAACTCGCACTTAGAAACGACGAAGAGGTGTTCAAGACCTCACGCGTCTACGACTGCTACGAGACAATCTGCACGTGCATCGACATTGAAACGCTCTCCATCCGCCGCATCCGTGACATCCTCGAAGAGCAAGCGTTCCTTGGCACCGTCGAGATTGAAAAGGTCGGTGGTGGAAAAGGCCGTGGTGTCTACCGAACCAACCAGCTCCTCGAAGATCCCGAGATTGTCAACGAGGTCATCGTTGCCGACGATCGCGTCTCCGACTGGCGCGATTTCACGGAGCAGTAACCCGCCTTCTGCTGGTTTCCCCTTTCCATAACCATCCTTTCACCATCACTAGACTAGTCTTGTAGATCTAGAACTAGAAGAAAACGCTTTCGATTCGGACAGTTCCAGAGAGTTTCTCCCGAGCAGGTAACCGCAGTACTGCTCGCTTTTGAGTCCATTACCAAAGGCGCGAACGAACCTCTACTCTCCCGGTGTTTAAACCATCGCCGCCGCTACCCGGAACCAATGAGCGAGGATCCGCCCCGGAACAACTCAACCGATTCTGACCCAACCACGTCCAAGGTGTTCGAAGCGGTGCAAGCGATTGACACGGACACGGTTACCGCCACTGATGTCGCCATCGTCATTGGCTGTTCCGAGCAAGCGACGGCCCATCGCCTCGACGAACTGGTTGACCGCGGTCTGTTGGAGAAGGGGTTAAACGGGAAACAAGTAATTTGGCGGTGCGTCTTTGCGACTTCTCGCGAGGAACGTGGTGTTGCAGAACGGTACGAACCCGTCGACGGCCCCGAAACAAACGCTGTTGAACTGATTGAGACTGACAACGCAGACGAGTGATTGACCGCCGCTCTCCTTCACCCCACCCCTCTCTCAGACCGTTTCATCGGAAGTCGGGGGTGGGGGAGTGTGATCGGTTTCGTTGACCGCCCCACCCCTTCGATTCACCCGTTTCATCGGAAACAGGGGGTGGGGGTGTGGGGTATTTACCGTCGTCAGAATTGGATTGACTCTCCAACCTGATCCGATTCGTAGATTGCGTCGATCACCCGCTGGACAGCGAACGCCTCCTCTACGGTGTTTTGACCAGGCGTCTCCCCGGTAGCGACCGCAGAGAGGAAATGATCGAGTTCCGCCTCGTACATATCCCGCCCACTGGTCGTCTCGTTAGGCGTAGGTAGCGGTTCCTCAGCGCCGTGTTCGGCTTCATAGAATTCGACGGTCGAACCGGAGAGTGTGAACCGTGCCCCGGCATCTGTTCCGCGCAGAATCACTTCGTCGTTGTCCGGTCTGTTGGTCGCCCACGCCGCTTCGAGTGAAATCGTCTGCCCGTCAGCGCACCGGATGAACGCGATGGCCGAATCCTCGACATCGAACCCATCGGGGCCGTTATCTGGCCCATACATCTCTTCGTAGGCGTAGTCCTCGCGATGGCCGAACTGTGACCGGGTAACGCTGGTGACCTCCACCACGTCTGGGTGGTCAAGCAGGTAGAGCGCAAGATCGAGCGCGTGAACACCGATGTCAATGAGTGCGCCTCCGCCCGAGAGTTCCTTTCGAGTGAACCAACCACCTCGTCCAGGGATACCTCGTCGGCGCACCCAGTTCGCCTCAACGTGGACGACTTCGCCTAACCGCCCCTCGTCGATCGCATCACGGACGTGTTCGACCGTCGGTGAGAACCGGTTGTTGAACCCAACCATCAACGGCGCAGTTGACTCCACGGCTGCGTCACGGATCCGTTCAGCACTGTCAAGGGTATGTGCCAGCGGTTTCTCACACAGGACGCCTACGCCGGCTTCGAGTGCCTTGACGGCGTACCGTTCGTGGAATCGATTTGGCGTTGTGACGATTACTGCGTCGACGCCGCGGTCAAGCAGTTCATCGAACTGTTCGTAAGTTGGAACGCTGTGGTCAGCTTCGAATCCAGTTCTGGCCTTCGGAGAAACATCGACGCCACCGACGAGTCGGTGGTCGCTTCGCACGACGTTCTCTGCGTGTTTGGCTCCGAGACCGCCGAGGCCGATGACTCCGACCTCGAGCGGGTGAGACTCGGTCATTCAATTCGACAGTTAAAGTCAGGAGAATAATACGACTCCGCTCCGCGAGGTGACACGCGGTATTCGATCAGTCGATATGGCCTTCGCGCCGAAGCTGGTCGGCGTCACGGCCGTCGTACCGCCACTCCACATCCGCTTTTTCGTCCTGCCAGTCCCAAGGCTTGGCCACCACGATGTCGTCCTCGTTGATCCACGTTCGGTACTTCATCCGTCCGGGGATTCGCCCCATTCGCTCCTTGCCATCCTGGCATCGAAGTCGAACTCGGCACCCGCCGAGGACATTGGTTACAACAGCAAACACTTCATCATCGTCCGGCATACGTAGGTTTCTGCGGTCTGAATCGCTCACGAAAACCCATAGCCGCTACTCGTGTATAAACGAGTGGGGCGACGACCGCTGCCCGCTTTTCGGCCTTCACAACCCGTCTCAACCCCACAAAGCGGCTAGTCCGCCTTCAAATCCCGCGAGAAGGAGAATTACAGGTTGCACGTTTCGCGCAGGACGCGTGTAAGTCGGAAGTACTCGCATAGGGTCGCCGTCCCCTCGTATCGGTCGCCATCCTCTAGGTCGATTACGATGTCCACCCCATCGTCAGTGGGCGTCGCCGAGACGTAGACATCACCGTCGAACTCGAGGGACGCGTCGTTCTCGCCGGCGAGAAGTCCCTTGGCCACCTCTTCGCACTGGCCGACAGTCATCCGAAACACTTCGTCCTCGATAAGCAACTCGAAGTCAGCTCCATCGACATACCCGCGGTCGATCATAACGTTGCTCGTCACGGTGAGAGGTGGCGTCGGCCGAAACTTAACGCCGTCGCCCTCTGAGATTGCCTTCTGCGATGGCCCACCTGACCGAAGACCGAAGATAAGGCCCGTCCGCTCGAACCGCTGAAGAGATGGCAGACTCCGACATCCCGCCCGCAGTGCGTCGGGCGATTGAGAATCCCGAGACCGCTCTTCGCGCTTCGAAAGACATCGGCGAAAAGGCTCATCCAGACGCAGAACGTGTGGTGAACGCGCGCACCGCCATCCGTTACGTCGGTGAAGACGAAACCGTCCCCAAGTTCCAGGTCGTCACCACGAAGTTGTCCGGGTTCCCGCTCGGCAAGGATATGGTTGATGTCCACACGTTGGACTCCGTGGCCAAGTGGGCGCGAGCGAACGACATCGAAGAGATTGGCGTGTCCGACGAAGACGGCTTCGAACTCACCGAGTACGACGCTGACGTACTCCGCGACGCCTGACCTGTTCCAAGGAGAGACGCTAGACGTTGTAGCCGCGTTCCCGAAGCTCTTCGCGGTGTTCTTGGATGGTGGTGTCCGCGTAGCTGTTCCGGCCGAACCACCCGCGTTTCGAAAGGAACGTCAGCGTACGAGAAACATATCTCGGGTTGCAGTCTCTCGTGTACAGTTCGACGAACTCCAACGGATCCTCGAACGTGGACAGAATCGTGCCCAGTTCAATCTCGATGCGTACGTTACACCGACCTTCCTCAATCCGATCCACTGAGACGTTGCGTATCTGCGAGTCGTGCTTGACGGCGGTGTCAACACGGTCATAGCACATCTCCAACCCCTCAGTGAAGGTGTCGGCGGTGACATCCTCGAAGTTGAGGATGATCCTGTTCTTCATCATACCCCAGGTTTCCCCCACTCTTCCTTGAAAGTGCAACATAGTTGCCGTAGCAGCAGTGCAAGGCTGTCCTTGGTTCTCTCCTCGGCGAAGGAACGCAGCGGTGCTGCGGACGAGTGTTTTTGAACAACGGCGATCAACCGTTACGCGATGGAGACGAAGCGGCAGTTCATCCGCAAACTGCTCGAACGGTCGTTCAGCGGCGTGACCGTCGACCAGATCCAGACCCATCTCTACCACGAGTACGGTGACGAGGTGCCCGCCAGTGCCGTGCTTGACGACCTGGAACACTTGCGCCACTCCTTGCGCAACGAGGATGGTGTTCAGTTGCTCGGTGCGCCACCGGAGTGTAAGGAGTGTGGGTTCGACGGGTTCGATGACATCCTTAACATCCCGTCGAACTGCCCCGACTGCCGTTCAGAGTGGCTTCTCGAACCCAAATTCACCATCGAGAACGAGGAATGACTCTACACCTCTGGCGACACTTCCACTACCGGAGAGCCTCGCGATCAACACGACCAAACCACCACGGATAAAACGTTCTACTCACGGAAGTGACATCGCTAAACACGTTAACCGTCCCGGAGCCTTCAGAAGCTCCGCCAGCGGAACGCTATCGCAAGATCGAAGCCGAAATTCGAGAGGCCTGCACGGAGGGATTGAGCGACCCGACAGGGTACATCCAACGCCCCTACGAGCTTCACGACGCCTTCAGAGATTACGGTCGAACCCCAAGAAACGATTACTCATCGATTGGTGACGGGGCGTTCGCGGGGCATTTCATCACCGACACCGACTTGGACGGCATCGTCGGCGGAGCCGTCGCCCGTTGTTTGTACGGCGACCGAGCGAATGTCTTGTTCACCGACCACGGCGGACACACCGCGTTCGATGTCTTTTCGGAAGTCGCTCGTCGCAACCCGACATCCCCTGTTCACATCATCGACAACCAACCCGACCGCGACCCGATTGACTGGCGAGTGGTGACTGGTCGAGTCGATGTTCCCGTCTACGTCTACGACCACCACGAGTACCGCGATGACATCCCGCACTTCGACGCGTATCACCACGACCCGGACAGGTGCGCCGCGCAGATTTTCCTTGACCACTGCTTCTACGATCCGCCAGAACACCTCCATCGATTGGTCG
>LKMJ01003783.1_pt1 | contig 14138 bp, 13 predicted proteins | sample 643391 | NCBI WGS metagenome assembly LKMJ01 (sample SAMN04112250, study PRJNA286221) | soda lake metagenome | biome: soda lake; feature: Kulunda Steppe; material: water; isolation source: sample PL-Br10 brine of Picturesque Lake | place: Russia: Kulunda steppe | collected 2010-07
CGAGTTCCGGGTCGATGGCGAAACGGTCGAATCCGATCGAATCGAGAAACTGCTGTGTTGTGGACTGCTGTGTAACGACGTTGAACTCGGGCGGCGGGCAGACAGAAACACCACGAAGACAGACGAGGACGGCGCGCCGGACGCCCCTCCAGAGGACGAACTAACCTACCTCGGTGACCCCACGGAGATCGCGTTGTTCGTCGCCGCCCAGAAGGCTGGCTTCGACCACGACGAACTGACCGGGCGCTATCCACGGATCGGGGAGGTCGATTTTACGTCCGATCGCAAACGGATGACGACGCTTCATCAGACTCCCGAGGGAGCGCACGTCGCGTACACGAAAGGCGCACCCGAGGTCGTCCTCGATCGCTGCGATCGCGAGTACGTTGACGGTGAAATTGTCGAGCTCACGGCCGATCGGCGGCGGGAACTCGAAGCGGAAACCGAGTCGTTTGCCGAGGACGCGCTTCGGGTGATGGGCTTTGCATACCGTCCAGATGCCCCCGCCGAAGCCAGCGAGGATCTCGAACAGGAGCTGGTCTTTCTCGGGCTACAGGGGATGCTCGATCCACCCCGACCAGAGATACGTGGTGCGCTCGCAGACTGTCTGAACGCCGGTATTGATGTCGTGATGATTACCGGCGACAATGCAACGACTGCTCGAGCGGTTGGCCAGGAGATCGGTCTCGAGTCGACGCGGGTAATTACTGGACCCGAACTCGAAGAGATGGGGGAGGAGGAACTTATCAGCCTCGTCGAAGACGTCGACATCTTCGCCCGGACGTCACCAGCCCACAAAACGCGGATTCTCAAGACACTCCAGACGCAGGGGCACACGGTAGCGATGACTGGTGACGGCGTCAACGACGCCCCGGCAGTCAAGAACGCTGACGTGGGAGTCGCGATGGGGATTCGCGGGACGGACGTGACCGAGCAGGCATCGGATATCGTCTTGCTCGACGACAACTTCGCGACGATCAGCGATGCCGTTCGCCAGGGGCGGCGAATCTTCGACAACGTGCGCAAGTTCGTCAACTACTTTCTCTCGGCGAACGGCGCACACGTCCTCCTGTTGTTTTCCGGGATTATGTCCGGTGCGGGGCTGGTGATGACGCCGATCATGTTCCTCTGGATCAACGTCGTCACTGATGGCATCCCAGCGCTGACGCTGGGCGTTGATCCCGAAGCCGACGACGTCATGGAGCGACCGCCTCGGCCGCCGGGCGAAGGCGTCATCACCGAACGGATCGTCTCGTCAATCGGCGGGATCGCCGTGTTGATCACGGCCACGCTGTTGCCGCTGTTTTACTACCACAACCAGATCGTCGGCGATCTGGTGCTCGCCCAGACGATGGTGTTCACCGCGTTCGTGTTCATGGCGATCGCCCGTATCGGCGCGATCCGATGGCGGTACGGACTCGGACTGTTCTCCCGAAACCGGTGGCTCGTGCTCGCAATTGGAATCACGCTTACGCTGCAGTTGCTGGTGTTGTACACGCCGTTGAGCATCCTCTTTGGCGTCACGCCGCTGGCCCTTGACCACTGGATCCAGATCGCCGGGGTCGTCGCGGCGTTTTCGATCCTGATGGCGGCCTTCGTCAAGCTTCAGGATCGGTACTTCGATCGGTACTGACCCACCTGACCGATCGTAGGGTGTGCAACCAGTGTGTTGCCACAGCCTGTTTGAAGTGTGTTGCCACACCTCGTTAGAACGTCAAGAACTCGCGTGTCGGGGCGCCCGCTCACAGATCGGATGGATACGCTCCGGTCTTGCGATACTCAGAGACGACCGCCGCGAACGCGACCACGTGGAGGAGGACCACCACGACGATCATTGCGAGATAGATCAGGTGGAGCGGATCGTCCGAGGGAAACCCCACCTCCTCGTAGGGACGAAGATACGCCCGATCGTAGCCGTGGACGGCCACGAGCCAGAAGATGATGTAGGTGCCGTGGCTCTGGTGCCACTTCCAGGCTTTCGGTCCGAGATAGTCGTAGGCCCGGTTGTTGGACGTCCCCGCCAGCACGATCGCGATGAGGACGGCGACGAAGGCACCAAACGCCCACGGACTCATATCGACCAGATAGCCGACTACGTCCCAGTCGCGTGCGGCGAAGACGAACAGCACGTGGATCACAGACCAGATAGCGAACCAGATTCCGAGTTCCGAGCGCCAGTTCACAGGGAAGTTTCCGGAAAACCGACGCCTGATCGACGGTCGGATACGCACCAGCGGACCGATGCCCATCACGACAAACAGAATAAAGAAGGGGACAGCGGCGACGACTCGCTGCCCACCGTATCCGGCCCCCCACAGCAGGACTGCGACGACGATGCTCCCGATTGCGACGCCCAGATGATGGGTGAGCGTATTGTTAGTGTCAGCTGTCATGGGTTCTCCGTTTGACGCAGCAGGTGCCAAACGGACACCGATCACTCACATAAAACTGGTCCCGTCCTCGCTGCTCACGTTCAGAGTTGTGCTGCGTAACCATCCGTTTCGGCCGCTAAGAAATCGGGGACCGCTACCGGCAAGCAACGCGCGACAGATCGCTACCCGAACGTCCGTTCGAACCGGCGGACGTTCTCGTCGGTACCAGCCAGCACGAGTTCGTCATCATCTCGGAGTTCGAACGACTGTGAGTCGAACCCGGTAATCACGTCATCGTCCCTGACGATGGCGAGGACAGTCGTCCCAGTGCGTTCTCGGAACTCGTCTATCTCGAGGGTCTGGCCACCCAGTTCACCGGTCGGGGTACCCACGACCCTGATCCGCTCCTCGGGCGTGAGCGCAGCGTCGTCATCGAAAACGGTCGAAACCATCATCTGGCCGCTGACCGTCGCCAGCGACTGAACATCGTCAGCTCCTGCACGGTAGAGTTTCTGGCTATCTTCCTCCCGATCTGCCCTGGCAAACACGTCGACGTCCGCGTTCAAATCCTGGGCAACGAGCGTCACGACGATCGCGGTCGTATCGTCTCCGACGGTGACGATCACCGCCGACGCGTCCTCGATCCCGGCCTCGCGTAACACTCCTGGCTCGCGAGCGTCGCCGACCACGTCAACACCTGGCTTGTCCTCCATGTCGAGGATGGTTACCTGTGTCGTCGTCTCCTCGAGGGTCTCGGCGGCGGCTTCTCCCGACTGGTCGTAGCCGGCGATCACCACGCGCTTGGATGAGAGATCGCGGACGGTTGCGTGTGCCTGCACTCGAAGCGCGTCGATTGCTTCCGACGTACCGGCGACCAAGAGTCGTGTCTCCGAGGTTACCTCGAGATCCATGTCGACCGGACTCTCGAACTGCCCGTCGACCCATGCGCCGACGACCACCACCCCAAACAGATCCGATCGCTCACACTCTGCGATCGACTGGCCGGAGAGGTGGCTTCCAGCCGTCACCAACACCTCGACCAGTTCGAGTTCGTCGCGACCCGGAACGCTCCCGTCGACATCGCTCGTCACGGCGGCCGGGACTCGACCGGCGAGACTCTCGCCGAGTAGCTGGCGGGGCGACAGCACCGCGTCCGCCCCCGCCATTCGCTGGTACGAAGCCCGATTTTTGTCTTCGGCGACCGTCACAATCGGGACGTCCGCGTTCAGTTCTTTGACCGACAGGACGATGCTCGCGTTGACATCGTCGGCCATGTCGATGACGATTGCCGTCGCCGTCTCGACAGCTGCCAGCTCGAGGACATCGACCGATTCCGGATCGCCGTGGACGACGCTCGTCCCGTCCTCGTGTAGCTGCATTGCCGTCTCTCCGGCGGGTTCAACGACTGCGAACGGCTGATTCAGGGATTCGAGTTGCGTCACGAACGACTCGGTCCGAGGTGTATACCCACAGACCACGACGTGGTCGTCGAGCGCGACCGGCTGCGTCGGCGGCGAACTCCGGAACGCGGCCTGAAACCAGGGGACGACGAACGCGTCGATCGCTCCGAGGATGAGGCCGATCCCAGCAAGTTGCATCCCGACGACGAGCAGATTCATCCGCGTCGTTTCCCACGGTGCGTCCTGTCCGTAGCCGGTTGTCGTGAAACTCTGAAAGACAACCTCGAACGACTGGACCAGTCGCTGGGGCTCGTCTTCCCAGCGTGCCATCCCGAAATTGTACGCAAGTGTGAACGCGACAGTCGTTGTCACTACCACTCCAAGATAGATGACCGCGCGACGGGAGATCCACGGTGGCATGGAGAAGCCAACTCAGTCAGATAACGCGGTCCTGAAGCCGATCGAGGTACCTGGCGTTGTAGACGAGTTCGATCGAGTCACTCCGCGGCGTTGCGACGCAGGTCAGTCGCAAGTTGTGCTCCTCAACTTCCTCCTCGGAAAGACTTCGCTGGACGTCCATCTCGAGTTCCCCGTCGAGTAACACGGCAGTGCAGTTCACACAACCGCCGGCCCGACAGTAAAACGGCCAGTCCAGTCCGGCCGCTTCGGCCGCGTCGAGGACGTACTCGTCACGTGCCACCTCGACGGTACCATGCACATCGGTATCGAGGTCGGCTTCCGCAGCGCGTTCGAGGAGGTCGTCATCTTCGAGCGACCAGCCGCGTTCGTCGACGACCTGATAGTCGAGGTACTCGATGGTCGCCACCTCGGTTCGCGGTGCGCGGATGCCGATCACCGGCACGCCGGCGAATCGGATGACTCGCTCAGTCGAACTCCCGAGAAGGTATCGCCGCAATCCGGTCTCGCCATGCGTTCCCATCACGATGCAGTCGACATCGTGCGTGGCCGCTATCGCTAGAATCTGCTGGTCAACTCGACCGCCGGGAACCGAGACGTCGACGGCCTCTAGCGGTGATGCATACAGTCGTTCGAGTGCGTCCTCGATCGGATCGACCTCGTGGACGGCGGCCTCCCCGTCGTTGCCTCTGGCGTTGCTGGCTTCAGTTCCCGAGACGTCGATCGTGATCGCCTCTTCCCCGAGTGCGTCCTCGTCGCTGACGTGAACAATGTGGAGTCGGCTCCCCGTTTCGACCGCGAGGTCGATCGCGTGCTCGAGAGCGGTTGCCGCGCTGTGACTCCCGTCCGTCGGAACCAGAACGCGCTCGAACTCGCCTTCGAGGGTCGTCTCCTCGTGAACGGTCACGACCGGGACGGCCGACTCCCGGAGGGTCTGCTCGGCGACGCTCCCGAGGATGAACTGGCCGAGACCGCTCCGACCGGTCGTCCCCATCGCGATCAGGTCGGCATCGCACTCATCGGCCGCCGCGAGGATCTCGTCGTGGACGCCTCCGTTCTCCTCGCGGCAGTCGCTCGTCACTTCGAGGCCGCGACCTCGCGCTCGCTCGACCAGTTCGTTGACCGCCCGTTCGCCCTCGTCTTCGTCACCGCCGATGAGCCCCCCTTCGCGGACCGAGACGACGTGTAGCGCCCCGTCGAATCGCGCTGCGAGTCGAATCGCGTACCTTCCGGCGGCTTCTGCCACCGGACTCCCATCTGTGGGTACGAGGATCGTGTCGTACATCGCGAATCCGCTACCACGCCGATATAAAAGTAGTTGCAGCCCCGATCGGCTCACTGGGGGTATATTTGAGCTGACGATGTACGGAACTCGATCGGATCATCGGGGTCCATCAGGTGACCACTGTGACAACACGAGTATTCAGATCGCCGCCAGCGTACGTACAGGGAAGAAACAGTATCGACGAGCTCGGCACCCACGCCGAACCGCTCGGGGAGACGGCGCTTGTCCTCGGCGACGAGTTCGTCCTTGACCTCGTCGGCGGGCGCGTTCGCGACAGTCTCGAGGATGTCGGGATCGACGCGACCCTCGAGACGTTCGGCGGTGAGTGTTCGGTGACCGAGATCGACCGCGTCGTCGACGTTCACGCCGAGCACGAAGCGGACGTACTGGTCGGCCTCGGCGGCGGAAAGGCGATCGATACGGCCAGGGCCGCCCGCGAACATGTCGGCGGCGCGCTCGTTTCCCTGCCGACGATCGCGTCGACCGACGCGCCGACGAGTTCGGTCGCGGTTATCTACACTGACTCAGGAGAGTTCGTCGAGTTCCACGTCTACGAGCGCCATCCCGACCTGGTACTGATCGATACCGCAGTCGTCGCCGAAGCGCCGACGCGACTCTTCAGAGGCGGCATCGGCGACGCGCTCGCGACCTGGTTCGAAGCCGACGCCGCCTTTCGCTCGGGCGCGACGACGCTGTTTGGTACCCGCTCGACGCGAACCGCCCAGGAGATTGCCAAACTCGCGTACACGACGCTGCGCGAGCACGGTCGCCCGGCCGTGGAAGCCGTCGATCGCGACGCCGTCACCGAAAGCGTCGAAGCCGTCGTCGAGGCGAATACGCTCCTTAGCGGCCTGGGGTTCGAAAGCGGTGGGCTGGCCGCTGCGCACGCGATCCACAACGGTCTCACGCAACTCGAAGAAACCCACGATGCGACCCACGGCGAGAAAGTGACGATCGGGACGATCGCCCAGCTCGTCCTCGAAGGGCGAGACGATCCCTTCGTCGAAGATGTCGCCGGCTTCGCTGCCGCGGTCGGACTGCCGACGACTCTCGCGGAAATCGGTCTCGACGATCCGGGCCATGAGGTGCGTACGACCGTCGCCGAGGCAGCCTGCGCCGAGGACGAAACGATTCATAACGAACCGTTCGAAGTGACGCCAGCCGACGTTCGGGACGCTCTCCTCGCTGTGGACGCGATCGGGCACCGACTGGACGGTCGGTAGCGAGGATACCCGCTGAACCACGACGACGAGTCGAACTCGTCCGATCGGGAAGACCCCCGGCACTACTATTGCGCGAGACGAGGGAGATGGTTCCATGACGTTCGTCGTTCCGTTCGATGGATCCGAACTGGCAGAAGCCGCGCTCGTCAGGGCTGGCGAGTACGGTCGTGCGCTCGATGAGGACGTGACGGCAATCACCGTCGTCCCCGAGCGAACGCGCTACGCGCGGGCAAAGGGGTGGATTGACGAGGACGATTCGCTCGATGTCGAAACCCTCGTCCGCTCCCTCCGCGATCAGGTGCAGACGCTCGCACCGGACGCGTCGTTCGAGTACGAACGGATACGGGAGTTCCCTCCGGAAGCGCAGATTGCCGAACACATCGAACGACTGGCCAGATCGCACGATCCGAGCGTCGTCTTCCTCGGGAGTGATAACGTCGGTCGCGTCGTAACACCGATGACCAGCGTCGGCGTTCACGTCGCCGACGAAGACGACTACGACGTGTTCATCGTTCGGCAATCCGGCCCGCCGAACGTCGACGCAGTCGACCCACACCAGACGTTCTACTCGGCGGACGATCGAACGTGACTGGTGGGCGATCCGCCGACGTCACGACTCGATCGTTCGAACCGTCAGCACAGGGACGCTCGCGTTGGGGACCACGCGCTGGGAGACGCTCCCAATGATGAGTCGCTCAACAGTCGACTTGGTTTCAGTACCCATCACTAGCATGTCGATGTCCTCGGCCGCCGCGTACTCGAGAATCACCTCGTGTGCACTTCCGGACTCGACGCATCGGGTGGCCTCCAGCCCGCGGTCGTCGGCACGGTCGGCGACAGCGGCCGTCGTCTGCGTTCCGTGTTCCTCGAACCCGTCTCGGATTTCGTCGTCCGCCGCGACATCGACGGCGTAGAGTGCGTGCACCCGCGCGTCGCAGGCCTCGGCGAGTTCGAGGGCGTGTTCTGTCGCGGCTGCCGCGCCCGACCACCCGTCGGTCGCGAGACACACGTCGTCAATGTTGCCTCCCACGCCGTTACGCGCGACGGTCGCACTAACCGAGAGCACCGGCCGTCGCGCGTCTCGGATTACCTCAAGCGCGACGCTTCCGAGGACGACCTGTTTCAGCCCAGTTCGGCCATGCGTCCCGACGACGATGAGATCGACATCGGCTTCCTCGGCGTATCGACGGATCTCGCTGGCTGGTCGCCCGTTCCGGACGACTGCCTCGGCCGTACAGCCGGCGTCCCGTGCCTCGCTCGCGACCGCCTCCGCGTTGGCCTCGTGGCGCTCGTGGTTCGTCCCGTTGCCGCGATCGGATTCGACGACTGAGACGGCGTGAACCGTCGCGTTCAGAATCTGTGCGAGGGAGATGCCGACGGCTGCCGCCTCCGTTGCAACCTCGCTCCCGTCGGTTGCGAGCAAAACGTCGTCGTACATGGCCTCCCGTACCATACCCACCGTCTTGGCTCTGTGGGGGCCCGGTTCGTGAAACGTATTGGCTCAGCCCACCCGGATGTCGCTCGCAGCGTTTGCCGACGCCCGCGAATCGGTCTCCGTCGTGTTCGCCAGCAACGAAGACGATCGGCTATATCAGAACTGTGTTCTGGGACAAATTGACCCAAAAAGTGGCAACGGGCTCGGGTGCGTCCCAGTGGGGAGAAAGCGATCGGACGAGGCCGTCGCCCCACCTGTTCCGCCCCGACCACGACCGACACGACATCCTGAGTCTCGCGAGTTACTCCCTTGCTCGGGTGATGGTGGGTATCGTCGGCCTGATCGATATGCCGAGTCGAACGGGACGACACGCGGCGTGGCAATCACTCCGTTAGTCGGTTGTAGAGCCGTCCGAACAGGTATCCAATGATGAACGCATCGACAAACCCCAGAACCGTCCCCCAGACGAGATTGCCCGGTTCGGGACTGTACCCGGGGTAGAGATCTGCCAGCAACAGTCGCCAGCGCTCTCCGTACTTCGTCCCGGCTGCCAGTTCCAGAACGGCAATCGCTGCACCCCAGATGATACCAGCCGAGAGGCCGAGTGCACGGGGATCGACCGTCCCTGTGAGCTCTGTCGTCTCGATTGAGGGGCCGTTGGTCCGCTCGTGAGGGCTGTGGGCACTTCGATCGGTCGCCGAGGATCTGTCCTCTCGTCGAAGTGTGATATCAGGCTGTTTTCCGACCGGTGAACGTCTCGATTTCGAACTCGTAAACCTCGAGTTCGATCGCTTCGATGTCCTCGTCGAAGACGCGCAGCTTCAGAAACGACTCGTTGACTGCCGTCGGGTCGAACGCTTCGCGTCCCGTTCCCGTTAGCTTCCGAGCCGTGCCAGTCGCGATGATGCTCCAAGAGTCGTCGCCATCCGCGTCGTACAACGTTAGACAGGCGGTATCAGTGTCTTCGAGGAAGGCCAACTTCGTGTTCGAGGACGTGCTCGAAAGCCGGAGGTACAGGGACCCGTCCTCGTAGTGGAGGGCGACAGGGATCGCGTAGGCGTCATCGTCGGAGGCGAGTCCGAGGACGCCGGTTTCGGTCTCTTCGAGTCGGCGGTCGACCTCCTTGTCGGTCATTCCGATCGTGTAGACGTACTCGATGCGATCCATGACCATACGGACACCATCGAAAGGCATGAAGCTTGGTTGGGTCCCGGGCCCAACATCCTGAATGTGGCGACCCGATTCGGTCGACGACCGCGGTTCACCCTGGTCAGATCTGTAGGGGTCCCACCACCAACAGCGATCGTTTCGTGGTGTAGCTTTTTGATCCGTGCCAGTGTCAGAACGTGTATGCACCTTCTCGTGCCAATAGACGACTCCGATCCAGCGGACGCAGCGATCGAGTACGCGGTGACCGAGCACCCCGACGAAACCGTGACCGTGCTGCACGTGATCGATCCCTACGAGACGAGTGTCTCGTCGTGGCTCGGTGGGGCGGGGTTCTCGGATCAACTTGAGGAAGAGGCCGAAAAACTGCTCGCGGCGGCCGAAGAGCGAGCCGACGAACACGGCGTCTCGATCGATACCGAGACCGTCGTCGGCAAGCCGGCCACAGAGATTCCAGACTACATCGAGAAAGCAGAGGTCGACCAGGTCGTTATCGGGAGTCATGGCCGTCGGGGCCCCTCGCGAGTGTTGCTCGGGAGTGTCGCCGAACTGGTCGTGCGACGCGCACCGGTGCCAGTAACCGTCGTTCGGTGATCGAGCGGCAGTTGAGTGTGTGGGTCCAGAACGATCGGTGAACAATCGCATTCCCTCTCGCCCTAAAGGGCGCGATTCCCTCCTTGAATTAACATGGGGGTTGCACAGGTCGACTCACACGTCGAAAGGTGGAAGAGGACCAGAACTATTCCGTCCCCCGTGGTCGGGGGAGCCGATGCGCTACCTCGAGATCACCGTGCCGAGAGAGCGTCGGGAGGCTGTCCTGAGCGTCCTCGACGACGAAGGAATCGAGTACGTCGTCACCGACGAGGCCACCAGCAGCGAAACCGCCGACGCGGCCGTCGTTCGGCTGCCGCTGCCGACTCGAGCCGTCGAACCCGTGCTCGACCGGCTGGCCGACGCCGGACTCGAGGATGCCAGGGTTGTCGTCATCGACGCCCAGACGGTTGTCTCCAGGCAGTTCGACGAGTTGCTCGACGAGTACAGCCACGGTGGAACCCGTGGGGAGCGAACCTCGAGGCAGGTGTTGCGAACGAAAGCCGACGAGTTCACGCCCTCGCTCACAATCTACCTCGTCATGTTGCTCATCAGCGCAGTCGTCGCGACCGCTGGCCTGCTCTCGGACTCGCCCGCGGTCGTCGTCGGGTCGATGGTGATCGCACCGCTTCTGGGGCCGGCACTCGCGGCCAGCGTCGGCATCGTCACCGGCGACGACGAGTTACGGACGACGGGCTTTCGGTACCAGACCATCGGTGTCGGCGTCGTAATCTTCGCGTCGATCGGCCTTGCAACCCTCGCCCGTCTGGGCGGGTTCGAACCCGGCGGGGTCGATATCGTCGTCGTCGCCGAACTCGAAGAGCGTGTCTCACCGAACCTGCTGTCGATCGCCGTCGCGCTCGGGGCCGGAGTCGCGGGCATTCTCAGTCTCACCCGCGGGTTCTCGGAGGCGATCGTCGGCGTGATGATCGCCGCCGCGCTGATCCCGCCTGCGGCAGCCGTCGGCATCACGACCGCCTGGGGAATGTACGGGGCGGCGCTTGGCGCGTTCGTGCTCGTCGTCGTTAACGTGCTCTCGATCAACTTTGCCGCGCTGGTCACGTTGTGGGTCGCTGGTTACCGGCCACAGGGACTGTTCGACGTACCGCCGACCCGGAAGCCGACGTACACGTACGGTGCGATATTCGGCGTTGCACTGTTGTTGCTGGCGGCTCCGCTCGCTGGCGTCACCGTCGTCGAGTTCCAAGCCACGCAACTCACCTCGACGGCGAACGACGCGGTCGACGAGGCCCTCGCAGAGCCGGCTTACGCCGATCTCGAGCGCGAGTCAGTCGAGGTGACCCTCGACGACGACTATCCGTTGCGCTCGATCGATCGCGTCGTCGTCACTGTCTCCGGGACGGGCCCGACCGCCAGCCCGGGACTCTCAGACCGAATTCACGACGCACTCGCGGCGACCGTCGACGACCCGGTCACCGTTGAAGTCCAGTATGTCGTCGCGGAAGAGAGTGGACTAAACGCCAGCGAATCCGACCCATCGCCCGCAAACGGCCAGTCTCAGTTCCAGTTTGCAGGTACTGATGTGGCGTCGGCAATCGACAGCCAGGAACGCACAGTCCTCACGCCGCTGGACAGCGTCACCCACGTCGCTGACGAGAAGACTGGTAGCGGCACACAAAACGCTCTTTGAGCGGAGTTCTGAGAGAAGCGCTCCACCGGCTGCTCACAGGGTGAGTTGCCGCCACATCAGGCAGTCAGCACCGGTCGATCGGCCTGTCGGAGGACGCGTTCGGCGACGCTCCCCATCTTCCCTGGCCGTTCGTGGCTTCGCCCCTGGAAGCCGATAACGATCAGGTCGGCGTCGATATCGGCAGCCGTCTCCCGGACTTTTTTCCAGGGCCTGCCGTGACAGACGGTCCACTCGCATTCGATACCCGCGTTATCGGCCTGGTCGCCGACCTCCTGGCACATTGCAGCGCCTCTGTCCTCGAGATTGTCGATCACGAGTTCGGCGCTGCTCAGCGCTGGTTCGCCGTACCGGTGGGTTTCGACGCAGTAGAGCACGTGTATGGCCGCGTCGTACCTGTCCGCCAGTTCGAGTGCGTGTTCGACTGCACGGTTCGCCGGGTCGCTTCCGTCCGTCGGAACGAGTATCGTGTCGTACATCGGTGTCTGATAGTGTCGTCAAACGCGTTCATATAGCTCACACCAGCCGGACTGATACGTCGGCTAGGGACCCCGTTTTCAGGCCGTCAGCACCGGCCGATCGACCGTTCGAACGACGCGTTCTGCGGTGCTGCCAATCTCGTCGGCAGACTCGCGCCCGCGGTGTCCGAGCACCAGCAGATCCGCGTCAACCTCGTCCGCGTAGCTGCCGATTTCAGTAGCCGGCGATCCTCGCCGAACTGACGTGACCACATCGACATCAGCGCGCCGTTCCACGTCCCCGAGGATCTCCGCTGCCCGCTCTGTCACCTCGTCGACGATCGCCTCAGTGCCGGTGAGCATGGAATCGCCGTATCGGCGCGTGTCGACGACCGAAACTGCGTGCACCTCGACGTCGAACTTGGACCCCAGATCGAGTGCGTGGTCGACGGCACGGTCCGCCGGTTCGCTGCCGTCCGTCGCGACCAGAATACGCTTGTACATGTGGCAGTGAGTTCACCACGTCGCGCTACTAATACGTTACCGGGGGCCATCCCACGGGGCGACGGTTCGATCGGACAGACGGTCGTCCAGCGTCACATATTAGGAGAGATTCCCAGATGGAGTCGATTCGGGGCCGGATGGGCCGACCGTCAACACCAACCGATCGGTCCGCAGGAGGACGCGCCCCGTCGTGCTGCCGAGAAACTGGTCGGCGCTTGCCGTCCGACCGCGACTTCCCATCACGATCAGGTCGGCATCAGACTCGTCGACGGCCGCAAGAATCTCCGCTGCTGGCGCGCCCCGACGCACGTCAACGGTCACCGCTACGTCTCGCTTTCGGGCCGCGGACGCGACGGTCTCCGTAACGTCATGACTGCCCTCGCGGAGCAGTTCCGAGACGCTATCGGGCGCGCGATCGAGGTCGAGCGCATCGGTATCGATCACGTGAATGGTCTCGACGACGCCGCCGAACTGCCAAGCGAGTTCGACGGCGTGTTCGCCCGCGCGTCTCGCCGCGTCGCTCCCGTCTGTCGGAACGAGGATTCGTCGAGGCCCGTTTTCGCCATCGTCGGCCCAGTCGCGTGCGCCGATCGGCACCGCCAGCACCGGCGTTCCGGCGAATGCGATCACGCGTTCGGTCGTGCTTCCCACACGCGCCTCGTCGTCCGTCGCCAGCCCCCGGGTCCCCATGACGATCAGGTCCGCGCCCACATCCTCGGCGCAGTCGCGGATCTCCTCGTACGGAATCCCGTCTCGGACCAGCCGCTCGAGCGTCACACCGGCGTCGTCGGCCCGGGCGGCAACGCTCGCAAGTTGGGCGCGACCCCGTCGGTGGGAGGCGCTCCGTAGCGACGACCCATCGAGCCCCGGCAGTTCGAACTCGATCGGTTCGGAGACGAACAGCGCGTGAACCGTCGCGTCGGTCGCCCGGGCGATCGAAAGCGCCCGCAGTACAGCCTCGGCGGCCTCGTCGCTCCCGTCGACCGGGAGTAGAACGTCGTCGTACATGCGTGCAGTCTCACTTCCTCCCGCCCCAAGAATGCACACCCCGAACGAGACGGTGGCGGCGTTCTCCACGACGACGGGGTGCCCGAACCGTACGTATTTGTGGCTCTTTTTCGAAAACGAAACTATGGATCGTCTCCCGATCGCCCCCGACGTCCCCGCTGGTCGCCGTCGATGAGGGACGTCTATCGCTATCTCCAAGTCGTTGTCCGGTTTCTGCCGATCGCAATCGCTCTGCTCAGGGATCGCCGTCGCTTCCTGCTGTTCGGTCCGCCACGGCGAGTCGACGAGCAGGTCCACCGCGATCGAGCGCAGCGACTGACGGCGACGATGCTCGATCTCGGTCCAGCGTTCATCACGGTCGGTCAGGTGCTCTCAACGCGTCCCGATATCGTTCCGCCGATCTACGTCCAGGCGTTCGCGACACTCCAAGACGAGGTCCCCGAAGCGGCCGGCGATGATCCGTTCGACGTCCTCAAGTCTGAACTGGGCGACGACCTCGACCTCGAGACGGTCGAACCGATCGCCGGGTTATGGGTGGAACAGGCACAATACCACGTCGTTCACGGCGTGGATACGTGCCGTCACAGCGTAATCTCCAAACGTATTTGTGACGGAATTGCGTATATCTGA
>LKMJ01003784.1_pt1 | contig 14136 bp, 12 predicted proteins | sample 643391 | NCBI WGS metagenome assembly LKMJ01 (sample SAMN04112250, study PRJNA286221) | soda lake metagenome | biome: soda lake; feature: Kulunda Steppe; material: water; isolation source: sample PL-Br10 brine of Picturesque Lake | place: Russia: Kulunda steppe | collected 2010-07
AATGAGAATGGAGGGAGTGAGAATGAGAGTGATAGGAAATTTGCATTCGAATTTTTGCCTGAAGCAGACGATTGAATTAGGACATATTTTTTATAATTAGAATATAATAGAGATTCTGTTCTATTCGATTTTATTCGATTTTATTGTATCCAACACTATCCAGCACAGCATCTATGTACACACTAGGGAAACACGACAGTGGACATATCGGCCTCAAGTACAACCGAAATATGCATTTCAGTATAGGTTTTGAATCCATATCTCACGTCCGTCACGTGCAATACAACATCAATCCTGTGAAATACAATCTCAGGCTCAAACTGAGTGACAGGAATGAAGAAGCTAAGAATAAGAATAAGAATAAGAATAAGACGAATCAAAATGGATATAAACAGTCGGTCGTGAGCTTGAACGATTTTGCAAGATTGGGAAAAAATGTGCTCATCGACACCGCGGCCATTCTCACCATCGATAAAAAAAACACGAAACAACTCACCTACCAAAAAGCAGCCGCTCAGGAACTTACTTATATGATCCAGCTAGAAAGGCTTGATGAAAGAGACTTTGTCTTGCTTCCTGTCATCTCGGAAACCAACATCGTCCTCCCAAAGTCGATCCAAAAAGAGAATGACAATTATATCGCATTCAATAGCATTGCTATATACTCGTGGCCGGAGTCCATCGAAGAATTGAAAGAGAGATTGAAGAATGAAATGAATAATGTGAACACGATGTGATTTTTAATATTTTCAATATTTTTATATTTCTTCTTCTCCTTCTTTTCAACTCAAATTGAATACATAACCCAGGCTATATGCGAGATGGGCATAATTCGGGATAGAAGTCACGCTCATCACATCTTTCAGATTATTTCTCATCGTGTAAAACATGTCGGGTGCCTGAGTCTTTATCCTTTCTAATAGATCTGCCTTGGGAATCCTAAAGTTGCGAGGTAGATTGTATCTCGTCAAATAGCAAGTATTTTTTCGCGTCTGACTATCGATTGAATAGCAGGCTATCAGAACGATATCATAGGATATGGTAAAGCAGATATCGAATCGTTGATATTGCGTCGGATCATAATAAACAAAATCTTCGGGGAGGGGGTAAAGGTTACCATCAATCCTCAACTCTAATAGTCCTTCCGGCGTCTTTTGAAGTTGGACGCTCTTTATCTCTTGTGATCGCTCGTTTCCCGTCAAAATTTCGATCGTATTCGAGAGTCTGAAAGATGTATTGTAGATCTTTTGGCTGACGAAGAAATTGAATGCATGCGCTTGGGCGTCGTACACCTTAACCTCGGAGCGATAGTTAAGATAATAAAGAGTGACCGGATGACTCATCTTCGAGGGATCGAACGTCCTCGCGATATGTGTGTTCGTCTCCTGGAACACGGTCATGTCTTTTATCTCGTCGTGTGCCACTTGTTTGAGATACACTATATTGTCACGGGTGCGTGTGGAATCAAAATGGGCAAACATATTACTGAATCGCGGGCTTTCGTACTCCGACTCTGTCGATGATTCATTTTTATCTTCGTGTAGAACTCTATAGAGACCACTCGTGTTGAAAGACAGAAACATGGGCCTCGATAACGCGAATAAAGCAAGTTGACCGGTTATGTTCAGGCGGAAGGTCTTCATCTCTCCGATATCGACTTGCTTGATCTCTTTGATCTTCATTCCGAGGCTTCGCTTCACCAGCATATAGTCATTTCCCAGAATCGTCATCGTACAATTTGAATTCTTGGCGGCACCTATATTTCCTTCGATCGTGGTCAATCTTGGCTCGTTATGGAATCTCATCGAAGTATCCAGACAGGATGAGTTTGAGATATTTATGTTGTCGCATGCGCAATCGAGCTCCGTGTCGCCCTTGTCGAGGGACTTACAGCACACGTCTTGGTAGTTTGGCCAGACATAAACCTTATCTTTCATCCACGTTTCGAACTCGAGGGGGGATTTTCGCGTCACATAATCTTGCCGGGTGAAGAAGTTGGCGAGACCGATGCGGAAATAGAAGATCCTGTCGCTCATGATCGGACCGGGAGATCCAGCAGAAGGCATCGCATCTTGAACCGCGGTAACCACCGAATCGAGTACCCCACCTAGAACTTCATGATTTGCGACGTTTTGGACCATATTATCAAAGTTGTCATTGTTGATGAATTCGTCCGCAATATTCTGTACACCTTGTGGGTCTTGTATGTTTTGTAGGTCTTGTGTGTTGAAGTTTGACAGTCCTCGCCTTGACATTTCTCGCTCAATTTCTGTCAAAGAAGATGTGGTTTCATCCTCGACAAATTTTTCTACCTTGACAAGACCGGAACCGGAACCAGAACCAGAACCAGAACTCCATGGAATGACTTGAAATATCGAGGACTCGATATTCGAGCTCCCAATAATGCTCGTGAGCACCAAAAGGAGCAAGCAGATCACAACTATCTGTACTGTATCATTCATGGATAGTAAGGTATTATATTTACCGAACAAAATTTTCGAGATGGCAGGATTTTGCGTTTATGGGTGTATGTGTAGATGAAAAATGATGGAAGAGGATGAAAAAAGAGGATGAAAAAAAGTGTGTGTACGTAAGACGTCATCTCACCTCGATCTGTAAAATTTGATTTTCCTTGAAATATGTCAAAAGAAAAGGAACAAGATATAAGAAGAAAACAAGTACACATACTTACAACAATCTCCAAGATGCACTCCACGACCATGTCCGTCAAGAAGCGGAACGGGGAGCTCGAGGCAGTTTCGTTCGACAAGGTCATAACTCGGATCGGAAAGATGGCCCAGGGTGACGCTCAGCTCGCACCTCTACATAACGTGAATATTTACCAGGTGGCGCAGAAAGTGTGCTCGCGTATCTATGATGGCGTCAAGACGAGCGAGCTCGATGACCTTGCCTCTCAGATCTGCAGTTCCATGACCTTGGAGCATCCGGATTATGGAAAGCTGGCGGCACGCATCGTCATCTCGAATCATCAGAAGAATACCTCCCCGTCCTTTTCGGAGACTATCTCCATCATGTATAACAATCAGGACACGAATGGGATGCAGCACAAGCTTGTTTCCGACGAGCTTCATGCGGTGGTCGAAAAGAACAAGGAGAAATTAAACAATGTCATTCGCTATGATCGCGACTTTTCGTTCGATTACTTTGGATTTCGTACCCTCGAGAGGGGGTATCTCATGAAAACGAACTTCAAGATCGTAGAGCGACCCCAGCACATGATCATGCGCGTGTCGTTAGGAATTCATGGACAAGACATAAAGGATGCGATCGAGACCTATGAACTCATGTCGCAAAAATACTTCACACATGCCACGCCTACTCTATTCAATGCTGGGACACCGCGCCCACAGTGCTCATCATGCTTTCTTCAATGCACCGATGACTCTCTCAAGGGCATTTTCAGCACTATCTCTGAGATTGCGGACATATCAAAACTGTCCGGTGGGATAGGATTGTCACTCTCGAACATCAGGGGTAAGGGAAGTCTCATCCGGGGCACAAATGGTGATAGTTCGGGGATCATCCCTCTCATCCGCGTGATCAACAATGTGGCGCGATACGTCAACCAAGGAGGAAAAAGGAACGGAAGCATTGCACTCTATCTAGAGCCTTGGCATCCGGATATCTACGCATTCTTAGAATTGAGGAAGAATCACGGCGCAGAGGAAGATAGGGCGAGAGATATCTTTACCGCGCTCTGGGTATGCGACCTCTTCATGAAGCGCGTCCAAGAGGGTGGGGTGTGGAGCTTGATGTGCCCAGACAGATGTCCCGGGCTGTTCACGAGTTATGGCGAAGAGTTTGAAAAATTGTACTTGTCCTATGAAGAAAAGGGCATCTATACAAAGCAAGTCAATGCACAAGACCTGTGGCAGAAGATATGTACCGCACAGATCGAGACGGGGACTCCCTATATGCTGTATAAGGATCATGCGAACAACAAGAACAACCAAAAGAATCTGGGTGTCATCAAATCGAGCAACTTATGCACGGAGATAATGGAGTACACGAGCACCGAGGAGACAGCTGTGTGCAATCTCGCCTCTATCTGCTTGCCCACTTTTGTGGACACAGAGAAAAAGGAATTTGATTTCTCACAATTGCACCGTGTCACCAAAGTTGTCGTCAAGAACCTGAACAAGATCATCGACTTGAACTATTACCCGAGTGAGAAAGCACGTCACGCCAATCTCCTCCACAGACCTCTAGGGATTGGGGTTCAAGGACTGGCGGACGCTTTCGTCCTCTTGAAGATGCCTTTCGAGAGTGTCGCAGCACGGAAGCTAAACACGGACATCTTTGAGACGATCTACTTCGCGGCGCTAGAGGCATCTATGGAGCTAGCCAAAAAACTCGGGAAATCATATTCGTCTTTCGAAGGATCACCTGCATCTCAAGGCATCTTGCAATACGATATGTGGAAAAAGAAGGTGACGGATGAAAGGCACGATTGGACCGCTTTAAAGGAAGACATCAAAAAAAATGGGCTATTGAACTCTTTGCTCATCGCTCCCATGCCAACAGCATCGACGTCTCAGATCATGGGATTCAACGAATGCTTCGAGCCTTTCACATCAAACATCTACAAACGCAAGACACTCGCGGGAGAGTTCATCCTCGTCAATAAATATCTCATTCAAGATCTCCAGGAGCTCGGATTATGGAATCAAAAGATGTGTCAGACCATCATCGCCCACGAGGGGAGCATTCAGAACATACAAGATATTCCTACAGAAATTAAGGATATGTACAAAGTCGTCTGGGAGATCAAGCAAAAAGCGCTCATCGATCTCGCAGCGGATAGAGGAGCTTTCATCGATCAGTCGCAGAGTATGAACATGTTTGTCGAGAGGCCCGACCTCAAAAAGATCACGAGTATGCACTTTTACGGATGGAATGCCGGACTCAAGACGGGAATGTATTATCTGCGTAGCAAATCTGCCGCCAAGCCTCAGCAATTCACCATGGATCAGAGTATCTCCAAGTTTACCAATCTGTCCTCTGTGAGGGAGGAGAAGGGGAATGAGAAGAAGGAAGAGAAGAAGGAGAAGGATGAGAAGAAGAAGGATGAGAAGAAGAATGAGAATGAGAATCAGAATGAGATGGCATGCCCTTTGCGGAGAGAGGATGGTGATGATATTTGCCTTGCATGCGGGTCCTGAGGATGCAAGTTCAATGGATGAAAATTTTGCAAGTCTTGAAGATGATGATAGATAAGATGATGATAGATAGGTAATAAATTATGTTGTATATTTTTCATTCCTTTTTTTCATTCCTTTTTATTTCCCCTTCAAAAACTATATAAGACAAATCCAAGTGTAAAAATGAGAATCGTTCATCCATTAAAATGCCCTACTTGATCGATGAGTCATCGCCACGTATCTCACATGTGCCCGATTCTTTGATCGACCTCAAACCTCATCAACAAGCCATTCTCAAGAGGTCCTTGGAGATGGAAAATGAATATTTCAAGCATGTCTATGATATAAAAATGAAGAGGCAACAACTTCAACAGGCTCACGCATCGCAGATGCAATCCTATGAAGATCTCACAAGACAATATCAAGAGCGCTACATCTCGACGGCAAATCCTCCTATTAATCCTCCGTCACCTCCTCAGATTCCACCCGCACCGCAATTACCTTCGATCACAATGGAGCCGTTTGGAGTGATAGGGTCGACAGTCGGGTCAGGGAAAACATATTGTATCATCGCTCAATGTCTCCTCGAAAAGTGTCGCAAGAAGAGCCCCATGGATAAGATATTTTCATCAAATACATCTATGGCAACCATGATCGTCGTTCCATCGCACCTATACTATCAATGGGTCGAAGCCTTTGATCGCTACTCCGGAAAAGCCCTCAAGCTTGAGCTGTTCGATGACTACGACGCTGTCATGAGACTTTATGGCGAGGGTGCTGAGATTACTCAGTCGGCCGATGTGTTCCTCGTATCTGACCTCTTTTATGAAAATGTTGCTTCAACGCTATGCTCTCTCAAACTTTCTTTCAAGAGAGTCGTCTTTGACGAGATCGATAGTATTGAAGGGGCTCTTCACACGACTCTAGCGAGCGGATACACATGGTTCGTGTCGGGTTCGTTTAAAAATCATTTGACGAGTGAGCAAAAATTCACCCTCGGGAACATCGACATTTCGACGAAAACGCTGCTAAAAAACTATATCGGAGTGGAAGATTCTTTCGTTCTCGAGAGCTTTAAGATCCCGCAGTATGAGTTCCAGAGCATCACATGTGACAACAAAGTGGTCGATGCCCTCAAATATTGCCTGTCCGAACCCGCACTCCATGCCCTGAATTCTTGTGATCCCCAATCTGCTCTGATGAAATTGGGGATGAATGCAATCGCCTCTATTCCCAACGATAAAGCATTTGCAGACATTCTCATCAAAAATTGGGAAGAGGGAATCAGAGATACGTTGGAATACATCGAAAATCAAAAGATAAAAAAGGAAGAGCAGAAGAAACCGATCAACCTACAAAGAATCGAAAAGGATATAGCAGAGAAGGAAGAATATCTATCTCACGTCAAGAATTGTCATCAAAGTCTACTTCATCATATGAAACCCATCACCACATTTCCCTCTGAATTTCCAAAGATCATCAAACTCCTCAACATGATCGATCATGCGAAAGATAAAAAGATACTCTTGTACTCAGAGTTTCCTCGCGTATTCATCGGTTTTTCGAAAATGATGGATACATATGGAATCAAATACTGTGACTTTGAAGGAGGAAACACCTCAGAGATGCACCAAGCGGTCAAGAAATTCAAAGAATGCGATGATGTGAACATATTCTTGGCACATTCGACATTGTTCAGCTGTGGAATGAATCTTGAAAATATAGATATCATTATTTTCCTTCACAGGGTCAAGCCTGAGGTCATGAAGCAAGTCATCGGAAGAGGTCAGAGACCTGGCAGGACTACTCCTCTGGACGTTTTTGAGCTCGTACATAAGAATGAAAAAATGGCAAAATTCTGAATGAAAAAGTTTGTAAAAGTAAAGTATCGATCTTCTTTTTTCTTCAAATGAATCACTAATAAATTCTTGATTCATATAGAATACGGATTGCGACTTCTGACTTCCAATTTGCAACTCACAAATTGCTCATCACGACTCAACAATCACCCAATGCCAAAAACCATACAAATGCCAAAAATATACAAGACGTTTATGAAAAAAATGCAGATTCAGAATTTGGACCCCACGACTTTTATGAGTAAGATAATGACCTTTTTTGCCGGAGTTCTCATCATGACGTTTGCTCATATCTTGGGATCTTTCCTGTCCAATAGCATTCAGAGAGTGGCACTCGAAGGAGAAAATAGGAATAAGAATGAGAATGAGAATGATGTCTTAAAGACAAAGACAGAAAGAACACAGAGCGCAACGATACGCACAACGAGTCGCGCAACCTATTACATCATCGTGATCATCGGATTTATAATAGTCCTCCACCTCTTTGGCATAGAAATCGCAAGCATAATTGCAATCATCGGAACGGTAGGATTCATTCTTGGTATGGCACTCCAAGGAACGCTTTCTGATATAGCTTCGGGTGTGCTACTGGCTTTTTTCCAGACGTATCAGATCGGAGATATCGTCAAGACTGAATCGATAGAAGGGATAGTCAAAGATTTCAGACTTGTCAACACTGTTCTCTTGGATTTGAATAATCATGTCACTGTGTCCATACCTAACAGCAAAATGCAAAACTCCATGGTCCATAATTATACTCTCCATCCGTTCATCATTGCGAGTTTTCAGCTGCAGATCGCGAATGGGTTCAAGGATATCGAAGGTTTGAAACGTAAAATAGAAGAGTTTGTCTCGCATTTTCCTGAAGTCGTGAAAGACACAGAATTCGGAGTGCGTGCAAATGTTTCGGGGATGGAAAATTGGGGATCTCAGATAATCGTGAGAGTGCCTATTGCCGTGTCTATCGATCTCGTCAACGTCCGCGGAAATATTTTTAGCGGCTTGCGCAGTCTTCTTGCAAAGGAAGATATCCCCATGTTGGATATCGGAAGCACGCGTCCTGAAAGAGACCTTGAAAGTAAGGAAAAAGAAAAAAAGAGTCGAGTATTTGGTTGTAATAATTGGACATCAGGAGGTACTTTGTCATGATTGGACATAAGGAGGTACTCTGTCATGATTGGACATCATCATCATTGATTTTTCACGATACGTCGGGGTTGTTTCTTATTGGACACCAGACCGGAGATGCTCACGTCGTCGGGAATATCGGATAATCCTGTGTCACTCGCATTGGACATCGTATCGAGACGGTCATCCTCAACAAGTCTTAATATTTCTTCCATATTTTGTGGTCCTCTCATCTGGGGCTGCTGAGCTCTCTGATCTCTCTGATCTCTTTGTGGTACGGGCATCGGCATCGGCATCGGCATGGGCATTGGAACGGATGAAGGTGGCAGATTCTCTCTCTGATTCTGAGATGGTGTCGGCATTGGCATTGGCATCTGCATCGGCATCTGCATCGGCATCGGAGGAGCATTATTTTTATTCCCCTGTGCATTATTTCCGCCACCGCCTAATGCTCCGCCTAAGAGACCCATTCCCCAATTTATCAAAGAAGATATGGACGTGCCATCTGGACCACCGCCTTTATTTCCTGCACTCCCAGCACTTCCCATGTTTCCAGGATTTCCAGAATTTCCAGAATTTGTCGGAGTTCCCATATTTCCCATATTTCCCATATTTCCTGATGCACCGTTTGGCATCGTACTTTCATTGATAAAGCTCATGAACTTGGGGAACAACGTCGGGTCTTTCTGGAGAACGTCATTCAGACCGGACACGGAGTTACTTGCCAAGGAGCAGATATGGAATGATGCCCCACTCATCACAATCAAACCGAGCAATTCCACCTCAGGGGCGAAACTTGCGCGACTCCTGTGTTTCACATAAAGTTTCTTGAACACACTATCAAATTTGTGAATACTCATGGAGATGCTCTGCGACCAACCCTTGAGGCGAGGCTTTATAGGAGAGTAAGTCTGAACGATTCGGCTCTGTGAAAGGTTCTCGACTATACCCAACACAAGGATGAGGGCCTCTCTCAAGCTCACGATCGCGTCATCCAGCTCGCTATCAAGTTGTAGACGCTCAAAAGCACCTTCGATCTCTTCCAAGGAAGATGCCAGAGTCAATTTCCGAAAGTAACTTCTTCCCTTGGCTTCGAAACGATCGAGCTCGAATAAGAGCTCCTGTTTCTTTTTCAATATGTCCTCATGCGACATACGCTTCTTCTTCGGAACGATGATCGAGGACATCGATGATGAAGAAGAGGCAGAAGAGGCGGAAGAAGCAGAAGAAGAGGACTTGATAGATTTAGTCATAGCCGATGACGATAATGATGAAGAATCATCCATGGTCTTAGCTTTCTTTCTCTTTTCAAACTCCCTTAGAATTGCAGAAGGACTGCTTGATCTTCCTGAATCCGAGTGCTTCGAGTGCCTTGAATGCCTTGAATGTCCAGAATGCCTTGAATGCCTTGAATGCCTTGAAAGTTTCGATCGATCATCCGAGTCCCTCGATTTGTCCGATTTCAAGGAGCGTCTAGAATGACGGGACAAAGGATTCGATGTGTCTGACTCATCACCGAACAAGTTTCCATTGTGACCATACTTTTTGAGATAATCCTCATTGAACAACATTTCTGCTCCGATCGTCGAATCACCCCCATATTGTGAACCTGGGGATGATTTTGATTGAGATGGAGATCTCTCTAGTAAGGCCATATGTATAGGTTATCAGAATAACTTATACTCTATACAGGATAATAAAGGTTCTAAATAGACGCAAAACCACTCATTTCTCTATTTTCTCTTTATCTCCTTCCCTATCTCTCTGTCGTTCCTTTTTCGTCCGACCCATTATTTTTTTGATCGACTCAGGATCGAATTGAGTCATATTTTGCCTCGTCATAGCATACGCTAAATGGGTCCAGAATTTGTCCGAAGATGGAGGCGGTTGCTTCAAGGCCCGTCTCATGTTTTCACAAAGACGATCATAGTAATAATACCGGAATACCGGAAACGTCAGATATGATGATCTGAGATGAGAGATATAGGCTGAGGGATAGAGGCCATACCTCATAATATTTTTTGCTAACGCGCTGCAATCGTTTTCGTCCTCGAAGCACTCTAGTCCGATCCGGCTGAACACATCATAGAACTCTATAAAATCATAGGTTGGACATTTTATGACGCGATCCTTCTCTTTTTCCACCATGACATCATTGTTATCGATCAAACATACCCTATGCTTCAGCTGTGAAGGTTTGGTCACTCTCGGATAGATCTTCTTGATCCTCTTCATCACGATCGGCATTACATGGTCGATCGATTTCTTGTAGTCTTGATCACGTTCGATACAGTTGTTTCTGGTGAGGACCGGCCTCTGGAATGTCAGACCTGTCGCCTCTTCGATGCTATTGACCAGAAAGTTTGCCCATTTACTCTCCGAAGCGGTGTATATGAAAAATTCTACACATTTGTAGTGACCTTGGATCATGCTACAAAAGTCGGATAGATTCTCTCGCAACATCCCCTTCCTCAACTTATTGACCAATGATTTCTTGAAATCCTTCATTTTTATCTTGTTATATTCTTGAATCAGTTCCCACTCGCTCACTAGATTCGTCACATTTCCCACTATCGTTCCATCGAGGTCGATAAAAATAATAAATGGCAGAGACTCATCTCTTGTCGACATACCTCTCAAGATTTCCCCCTCTCTTATTCTTATCTCTATAGAAAAAATCATCTTGTTTTATCTTGTTTTATCTTTTATTCCTCTCACCAGCTTTGCGACAGTCTTCTCGTGCTCTTTTGGTATCTTTCCGTCTTTAAACTTTTCGTAGAGCAATTCTAAAAGACCCTCCTTACATCTTATCGCCGGTAGCTCATTGAAGCAAAAATATATATGGGGTTGAATCAAGAAACCCTTCATATAGTTCGCACTCACATGCGTAAATTCTTTCCAAAAGTCGACGTTCACTTGTGTCCACACCTTGGAGTTTAAGAGATGACTCAGCTTAGACAAGAACGCTTTCATTTCGTCGAATGTATAATCCATGGCCTTTCGTGTCTTCCTAGAGCTAGAGCTAGAGCTAGAGCTAGAGCTATTGTTCTTATTCTTCTTTTTAGAGAATTCCTGAAGGGTATATTTGTTGATGTAACTCTGGTACAGCCTATATACTGGTTCGTTAGAGATCGGATCGTATTGTTTATCGATGACGAATACATGACCCGGAAAGAAGGCTTTCTCTCTCGTCTTATCTTTTGCATGAGGGAGTTCTGAGTTTGTGATCATCATAAAGTATACCATTCTGCGTTTATTGTTGCTCAAGATCCTTCTCGAAGCTTCTTCTATATCTTTTTGGATCACGTTCTCCACATTTGAAACCGTCAAACCTGACATCCTTTCCTTCACATTGTTCACATAGCATTTAAGAGATCCCTCTATGGCCTTCATGCCGCACAAAAGATAGAGGATCGTCACGCTCGTGTACAAGCACTTTGTGTAGACACTCTCGACACCGAGCTCTGTCATGTCACCCTTGAAGATATCGATCAGCATGTTGAAGTGATCATCTATAAGCCTTCCCAAGTCACAGACCATCGAAAAGAAGAGAAGAGAATAGGAAAAGCTACTAATATAGGATCATAAATAATTATACATTTCGATATTTTAATATTTTATGATGAATTTAGAGCAAATGTATTCTCATCAAAGTATAAGGAAATTTCTGTAAAAAGGTTCGAACACTTATGTTTGGTACAGTGACTCTTCTTTTTCTTATTCTGAGTGTACTCATTTTTCATACGAGCAGTTCTCTTAATTTCGTCGAGTTCATCACTGTTGCCCTTATATTGTATGTCATCATGTCCTACATGTTCTATATCAATCAAGTTACCCAGGAGCAATTTAAAGAGGAAGGAGAAGGAGAAGGAGATGAGAATGAGAATGAGAATGAGAATGAGAAGGAAACGGGGTTGAGGTTAGAGCCTATTCTTAAAGGTAAAAAGAAGAGAGAGAAAAAAGAAAAAAGGGGGAAAGATGCTTCCCAAGAGCCCTTAAAAATATCAAAAACATCAAAAACATCAAAAACATCAAAAACACCTCAAGGGTGGTGTGGTTTCGTTTGTGGAGAAGAAAATGAGATTATCGACGAAGAAGTCAATGAAGAGATCAATGAAGAGATCAATGAAGAGGATGAAGGATGTATGATTCCCAAGAAAAATATGTACACTATATGTGTAGATAAAGCCAAGGGTTATGTTCCGTACAAAACATGGGAAAAGATTGCAACCCTCCCCGCGACGATGCGGGAAAAGATACTCAAACCTCTTCAATCAACCGTACCTCTTTCCCCAAGAGAACGTGAAGAAGCCAATGATGACGAGGAAGGGTTGATCGTCGATGCCTTTTACGTGCAAAAGAAACGCAATGCTCAGAAGTACCATGAACTCGGTGTCGTTATCGACACATCAAAAGCAGGAGAAACGCAAGAGGACATTGATAATGTAGACTTGAATGCGCTGAACAATGTATCCGATAAAATCAATAGCATGAATTATCTTCTCTTCCAGCTCCAAAAACATGCACCAGACCTATATGATACCTTATTGGCCAAGAACACGAGATCCTTCAAGACCGAAAAAAATAAACGGCGCAAAAACAATTATTGTAAATCATGAATGAACGAAAATGTAGAGTCAATGTAGAGTAAAAGTAAAAGTAAGATGTCGATACTCGTTCCCATCACCATGATTCTCACCATTTCTATTCTTATCATTGCATCATTTCTCACCCTGTTTATAAAACTCAAAAAGTCTGAACACTTTGCTGACCAATATCTCTACGTATCAAAACTGAATGTCATCAATGCTTTCGACAGACACTTAAGGAGGAATCCAAGTAAGGGTGAGATTGACAGATATAAAACAATCTGTAACAAAGATGACCTAAGGACTCAGCTAAAAAAAGACTATCCAGAAGAGTTTAAAAATGGAGAAGATCAGGAAAATGGTGAAAAGCCAAAGGTCAGCGAATTCGATGTCATGGTTGCAAACGTGAGTCGAATGCGTGAAGCTCAAGCACGTGGTGTCAAGCCAAAGAACGGTGAGTTTGATGCGATGGTTGGAAACGTTGGTCGAATGCGAGACCTACAGAATAAACTTAGGTAGGAGGCTTCTTATTCTTATTCTCATTCTTTTTCACCTCATTCACGAAAATTTCTTCGAGAATTGGAGCATAAGCTAAAACGAGTTCTTTTCTTCGATTCTCGTCGTTATTTTTTCGAAGCTGCTCTCCCATCTTGACAAGCTCATCGGCAAGTCGAGGATCATATACGAGAATATCTTCGATCTGTTTCAGATGCTTTCTTGGAAGATAATCATCGGGATTATCAGATTTTCCCGTCAAGCTATCTGACCATGCCTTGATTGCTTTGCCCGTGTCGTCTACAAAATCCGACATTTCGTTGTAATACCTTTTCATGGCTTCCATTTTTGATTTATGAGTTTTTACAGTTTTTACAATGATGCAAATCAAGACTTTACTTATATTGTATTTTTTCTTGTGTATGAGTAAGAAGGAGTGATTCATGATTCATCAATTCATAATTCTGACTATTCTCGTGCTCATAATTTTGGCTCTCATATTGAGTCAATTCTATCCAAGAAATAGGAATAAGAAAGCTGAGACGTTCAAAGATGCGGATTCGTACACTGCTCGACTTGCTGTGATAAATATGTTTGACAAACATCTGAAGCGTAATCCTACACCAAAAGAGATAACAAAATACTCTCAGTATCTCACGGATAAAAGGATATACGAAGCCATCGTTACAGATTTTTCAGATGAAATGTCCAATTTTGGGAAAAAAGGGAGAAAGGAGAAAAAGGGGAAAAAGGGGGGAAATCAAAAGAGCGAAGATTATGAGGATCCAGCCATCATAGGAAATGAGAATAAAAATAAAGCGGGGAAGAAGAACAGGGATATTGAAGAGGAAAAGAAAGAGAAAGAGAAAGAGAAAGAGGAGGAAGAAGAGGAGGAGGAGGAAG
>LKMJ01003785.1_pt1 | contig 14136 bp, 17 predicted proteins | sample 643391 | NCBI WGS metagenome assembly LKMJ01 (sample SAMN04112250, study PRJNA286221) | soda lake metagenome | biome: soda lake; feature: Kulunda Steppe; material: water; isolation source: sample PL-Br10 brine of Picturesque Lake | place: Russia: Kulunda steppe | collected 2010-07
GTGTGGACCATAAGCCACCGTGAATGGGGTGCCTGGCCTACGTGTGGACCATAAGCCACCGTGAATGGGGTGCCTGGCCTACGTGTGGACCAAAAGCCACCGTGAATGGGGTGCCTGGCCTACGTGTGGACCATAAGCCACCGTGAATGGGGTGCCTGGCCTACGCGTGGACCATAAGCCACCGTGAATGGGATGCCTGGCCTACGTGTGACCATAAGCCACCGTGAATGGGGTGCCTGGCCTCAAATACTGAGGAGGCGCTGGCTCTCCTGCTATGGGTGACAGATTGAAGTCCGCCAGGGCGAAGTCTATCCAGCCATGGTGGACTGGTCGCAACCTGGAGAGAGATATCATCTGAGAGGGGGGCACAAGCTCTCTCCAGTGACCGGTGGCAGCCTCTGCAGTGACCGGTGGCAGCCTCTGCAGTGACCGGTGGCAGTCTCTGCAGTGACCGGTGGCAGCCTCTGTGCGCAAGGCTCTGGTTGGCAGCCTCTGTGCGCAAGGCTCTGGGTGACGGCCTTCATGTCCAAGGCTCTGGGTGACGGCCTTTGTATGCAAGGCATCCGGGGGACGCTCTCCAAAGCATTGCCAGGGAGCCTCCGCTTGTTAAAGCCACTTGCAGTGCCCCATGCTTGCAAGGCCCTCTGCAGTGCCCCCTGCAGAGCCCTCTGCTTGTTAAAGCCACTTGCAGTGCCCCATGCTTGCAAGGCCCTCTGCAGAGCCCTCTGCTTGTAGAAGCCACTTGCAGTGCCCCATGCTTTTGGTGCATCATCAGGAATGACCTATTACGCACACACACACACACAGCCTGGGCCACGTCTGCGCACTGGATGGGCCACGCCTGGGCAACGCCTGGGCCACGTCTGCGCACTGGCTGCAAGGACATTCATATCCCACCCACCCCCTTGCAGTCCTTATACTCCCACATTCACAACCAGGCCCTTGCAGTCCTTATGCATTCACATCCTTAACCAGGCCCTTGAGCTCACACGCGCTCACACCCAGGCGCTCAAGCTCATGCGCTGCACAGCCAGCACGCCCTGCTGGGCATGGGGAGATGCACACTTGCCCACGCTCACATGCACTGCAGTCACCTTGCAACCAGCATGCTGTAGGCTCGCGGTTGGTGCACATTCAAAAAAGAAAACAAAGAGGAATGCTGCGTTGGCAGTGGACGCACTCCCGTACATGAATGTGCATGCAGTTCCACTCCTTCAGCTCCCCATGCCTGCGCCTGCCTGCACGCGCTGTGCCTGCCTGTACACACTGAGCCTGCACGCACTGTGCAAAATCAAAATGCCATGACCACGCACTCAAAATGCCACATCCGTTCGTGCCGTTCCTGCACCGGCTCCACCATGTCCACCCACCCCCCGCAAGCAGAACATCATACTGATACCCTTCCTGCTTTCACCCACGTGTGCTGCCCCACGCAGCTTGCATGCCACTCCCACGCCCATGTCTACGCTGGCTTGCTTCAGTGTGCACATGAGTACCCGCGTGCTCGCTGCCCTGTGCGCACGTGCAATGCATGCGTGTACCACGCAGCCTGCACGCCACACCTCTGTGCGTGCTCCCTGCACCAACCTACGTATGCACATGCAAGCACTGCGCAGCCTGACTGACTGCTAAGTCTGTGGGCTCATTGCAATGGCCTCTGGACCCACACCCCTGTGTGTGCACATGCCCCGCACAGCCTCAGAGCCCTGTGTCTGCAGCACTCCTGCACTGACCTCCGCCCATGCGAGCACGCGCGCTGTGGAGCCTGGACGCCCTGCCTGCTCAAATCTTGCGCTGACATGGACCTTCGCTCATGCCTGTGTGTGCACTGTGCAGCCTGAATGCCGTGTCGGCGCACTTCCTGGGCGAACAGAAAGAGGATGTGCACCACAGCTGCATCACTGAGCTGCAAAATGGCAATGAGGAGACGCGAAGGCGGCTGGCGGTGTACTGCCTGAAGGTGGGTGAAAGTGGGTGGAGGGGTGTTGCCTGAAGGTGTGTGGTGGTGCTCTGCATGAATGCGGATGGCAGTGCATCGCCTTTTGTGGCGGCTGACGGTGCACTGCCTGAAGGCGAGTGGGCGGCCGTGGCTGCTGCAAGCCACGCGTCCTGAGGGCCACACACGCCTTTGCTCTGTGCTGTGTGCGGCACACACTTGCAAGCCCGCGTCGCGCGCTGATCCGCGGTGCGGACGCCGCACTCTGGGGGCCTTTGGCATCAGGCTCGCCAACCCCGCGAGTGGTTTTGGACCCCACTGCCCCTCCACACACCTTTCTCACACACCTCTCTCACACACCTCTCTCACACGCTGTTGCCCCTGCCCATGTGCCTCTCTATGTGTGCACCGGGCTGCCCGCAGCTTCTTGCCCCCATAATGTGTGTATATATTGATTTGTGTGCGCCGGGCTGCCCGCAGCTTCTTGCCCCCATAGTGTGTGTATGTATTTGTGTGTGTGCATTGGGCTGCCCGCAGCTTCTTGCCCTCAAAGTGTTTACATGTATTTGTGTGTGTGTGTGTGTGTGCACCGGGCTGCCCGCAGCTTCTTGCCCCCATAGTGTGTGTATGTATTTGTGTGTGTGCACCGGGCTACCCACAGCTTCTTGCCCTCATAGTGTGTACATGTATTTGTGTGTATGCAACGGGCTGCTTGCAGCTTCTTGCCCCCATAGTGAGTACATGTATTTGTGTGTGTGTGTGTGTGTGTGTGCACCAGGCTGCCTGCAGCTCCTTGCCCACCCTGCCGGCATGCTTGCCCGCTACCCTATGATAATGCATGATGGCAGCATGCGGTCTGTACCCAAGCTGCAGCGCGACTCCACGCACCTAGGTGCACGGCAAGCAGTGTGCAACCATGCACCTAGGTGTATGGCAAGCAGTGTGCAATCATGCACCTCGGTGCACGGCAAGCAGTGTGCAACCATGCACACCGCCTCTCTGTAGGCATAGGCACCCAGGAGCATATGGCATAGCCTGCCTTCCCCAGACCCTGCCGGACAAAAAGGGACCCAACACTGATGCCCGGACACACATGCATAACCAACAGTAGCCAGGGCTTGCTTTCGCTCCAACACAGCGTTAGCTTGTCCGCAAGATGCACACCCTCCCCAGCGCCTGCTCAAAAAAAAAGTGTATACACACGCACAGACACGGTGTTTGCTTGTCTGGCTGCAGGATGCATACCTACCCCAGCGCCTGCTTGACAAGCTGATGTGCATGTACAACCAGATCGAGATGGCTCGCGTGACGGGCGTGCCTATGACCTACCTGCTGACCATGTGTGTGCCCATGACCTACCTGCTGACCATGTGCCCATAACCTGCCTGCTGACCCTTTGTGTGCACACAACCTGCCTGCTGACCATGTGTGTGCACGTGACCTGCCTGCTGACCATGTGCCCATGACCTATCTGCTGACCATGTGTGTGCCCATGACCTGCCTGCTGACCATGTGTGTGCACACGACCTGCCTGCTGACCAAGTGCCCATGACCTGCCTACAGACACATGACCCCCATGTGAGCGTGTGCCCACACACACGGCTTCACACGTGTACCACGACCTGTGTGCTTGCCCACACACACACCCTCACGTGTGCGCCACTGCATGCATGTGCATGTGCCAGTGCTCTTGTGGGCATATGCACATGTGCATGTGCCAGTGCTCTTGTGGGCATATGCACATGTGCCTGTGTCAGTGCTCTTGTGGGCATATGCACATGTGCATGTGCCAGTGCTCTTGTGGGCATATGCACATGTGCATGTGCCAGTGCACTTGTGGGCATATGCACGTGTGCATGTGTCAGTGCTCTTGTGGGCATATGCACGTGTGCATGTGTCAGTGCCCTTGTGGGCATGCACTTGAGCAGGGCGGCATGTGGCAAATTATCCTGACACACAGTCTTTGTTGGCTTTCCTCAAATGGAGGATCTACGAACAAGCCCTTTGGAAGTTCCCCTGCAGTCCCATGCCTTTTGAGCCTTTGTGCCTTGTGGACCCAGCCAATCCATTCCTTGCAGTTGCCTTGTTGCTCGTCAAAAGCAAGAGGGCACTGCTGCCAGTGCCTTCAAAAGAGGAGGGGCCTTTCTGTCTTGTGCATCTTGCATCATAGGGCAGATCCTAATTGCCCCTCATCATCATGAATGCCCGTCACGTTGCCGCGCCCTGTGTATGCCCTTCTCATGCCCTGTGCATGTGAATGCCCATCGACTATGTAGGGGCCAGTCCATCAAGGTGTACAGCCAGCTGCTAAGGAAAGCCCGCACGCATGACTACCTGCTGCCCAACATGAAGGTGGGTGTGTCTAGGCCTCTGTGTGTGTTGGGGGGGTAAGGGGGGCCGGGTGTGCTGTTGAAAAAGTGTGTGCAGGGATGGGTGTGATAGGCGCTGCGTTTAGAGGAAGGTGGGCGCACGCGCGCGCGTGTGTGTATGTGTACAAAACGGGATCATGCACGTGTGCTACGTATAGCACGCAGCCCATGCATGAGAAATGAGGGTACCCCACTCAGGTATAGTGGTGTGTGCCGCATGCACGCTGTCGGGCTGCAGTGTCATCCCTTTTGATGCTGGCTCACTCACAGACAGAGGCCAACGGTATATTCTTTTGATGCTGGCCCACCCACAGACAGAGGCCGACGGTGTAATTCTTCCCACATACCCACACAGGCACACACAGGCGCACACAGCACATTTTGTGTTTCCTGCCCACATACCCACACATACCCACACAGGCGCACACAGCATGTTTTGGGTTTCCTGCCCACAAACCCACACAGGCACTCACAGGCACACAGCACGTTTTGTGCTTCCTGCCCACATACCCCACACAGGCACACACAGAAGCACACATCACACACGCACACGTGTGGGCACGTGCACTTGACAGCAGGTCAACTGCATTTCTCACAGTGGCGTCACGTATGTTGGGAGCCACAGCATTGAACCCCAAGACCACATACGCACGCACGCACACACAATTACATACGCACGTGCACGCTCACGCGCACATGCATGTACGCACATGCACGCGTGCACGCAAACGCATTGGCGGCAGGTCAACGGCAACCCAAACGACGGCGTCGCCTACGAAGGCGCCACCGTGCTGGACCCCAAGATGGGCTACTACGACAAGCCGGTGGCCACGCTTGACTTTGCGTCCCTGTACCCCTCCATCATGATGGCCCACAACCTGTGCTATACCTCCCTAGTGTCCCCCGAAAAGTGCGTGCCCCTGCAGGTTGGGGGAGGGGGGGGGGAGCGTGCGGGGTGTGCATCTGTGTGCGCCAAGTGTGTTTGACTTGTACGCCTCTGTCATGATAGCCCACTACCTGTGCTATACCTCCCTAGTGTCCCCCGAAAAGTGCGTGCCCCCTGCAGGTAGGGGGAGGGGGGGGGGGAAGCGTGCGGGTTGTGCATCTGTGTGCGCCAAGTGTGTTTGACTTGTACGCCTCCGTCATGATGGCCCACAGCCTGTGCTGCACTTCCCTGGTGTCCACCAAGGCAAGCTCTGTGTGGGTTTGCGCGTGCGCCTGTGTGGGAGTGCCCCCTGGAAGGTGAGTTCCCCGCGCGTCACTTGTGCGCGTGCGCACTGCTGTCCTTGCTTGCACTTGCAGGGCGCGCATGTCGCCCCCTGAGGATGTGGCGCATGCATGTGCAGTTGAGTGTGCGTGCACGTGTGCGCTGCTGTGCTTGCTTGCACTTGCAGGGCGCGCATGTTGCCCCCTGAGGACGTGGCGCAGAGCCCTAGTGGGGACTGGTTTGTGAAGGCGCACCGTCACAAGGGCATCCTGCCCATCATTTTGGAGGAGCTGCTGGGCGCGCGCAAGCGGTGAGGGTCGGGGTGTGGGGCGCAGGGGGGTTGCGCGCACAGGGAGCCTGGTGGGGTGGGAGGGCTGCTTAACAAGGCGCAGTGTCAGGAGCGCTGTGAATAAGGACCTTTGAATGGACCAGCCAGGGGTTGATGCCGGTGAATGAATTGGCCAATCCCTTGACCACGGCCAGAGCCTGAGCCTGTGGTGGGTTAGGTTGTGCGTGGTGATCTGGTGATCGAGGAAAGCCTGGTTCCATGGCACACACACAGGGTGTGTGCAGAGCCCGTTTGACAGGCCCAAAAAGTGTGTGCAGGGCCTGTGCAGGGTGTGTGCAGGGTGTGTGCAGGGTGTGTGCAGGGCCCGTACAGGGTGTGTGCAGGGTGTGTGCAGGGTGCGTGCAGGGTGTGCGCAGGGCCCGTGCAGGGCCCGTGCAGGGTGTGTGCAGGTTGTGCAGGGCCCGTTTGACAAAAGGCATGGGCCTGAAAGCCTCATCCTCAGCAAAAGGCGTGGCTCTCGGTGAGGCCCCGTCACCTGCAGCATTGCCCAAAAGCGCAGAGATGCGAAGCTGCCAAAGTTTGATCCATGAAGGAGGGCCTCGCCCTCTCTGCCGCCTGAACATGCATCCCCGCGCACCCCTTACGGTGCCTGGCCCTTCATGATTGCGTGCGTCGAGGCCTTTGGGATTCTGTGTCCTCTCTTTTGGCTGAGCCTGCTCACTGACAGTGTAAGCCCCACCATATGCCTGTGGCCTCCTTTCGGTTATCTATGGCCATCATTGTTATCATCACCACAAGCGCACCGCTAATGCACACGTCGCCCAAGGCAATGCAGCAGCCCCCTGCCTGCTGCTTGCATGCAACGCAGAGCGCGCGCCGACCTGAAAGCAGAGCCTGACCCCTTCAAGCGCGCCGTGCTGGATGGCCGCCAGCTGGCCCTCAAAGTCAGCGCCAACTCGGTGTACGGCTTCACAGGTGGGTTTGTAACGGCTCGGTGTATGGCTTCACAGGTGGGTTTTTGTCACGGCGTGTCAACTGGCGGGGCTGTGTGGTCACATGGCAGGGGCTGCACAGCAGCACAGCTAGCTAGGATTGTGTGTCTGTGGTTCACCTTGCAAGGATTGTGCAGCTGCGCAGGTGGGGTGCACCACAGCTGCGTACGTGGCGAGGAGAGAGGAGGGGCTGCACTAGCCCCGGTCCACCTAGTGTGGCCTGGGTTGCACAGTGCCCTCCGTGTATGGCAGAGCACGCCGGGGCGCAGTGCCCTCCGTGTATGGCAGAGCACGCCGGGGCGCAGTGCCCTCCGTGTATGGCAGAGCACGCCGGGGCGCAGTGCCCTCCGTGCATGGCAGAGCACGCCGGGGCGCAGTGCCCTCCGTGCATGGCAGAGCACGCCGGGGCGCAGTGCCCTCCGTGTATGGCAGAGCACGCCGGGGTGCACATTGTGTGCCATGCCCGTGCGTCTGGTGTGTCCAGCTTTGCCTGCCTGGAGCTTTGCCAGCGTGGCAGCCGCGGCCAGCGGCCATGCAGTGACTCTTGCGGCCATGCAGTGACTCTTGCGGCCATGCAGTGACTCTTGCGGAGCATCTTGTGTCATGCGCATCAATCACCTGCTGGCATGCGCATCAATCACCTGCTGGCATGCGCATCAATCACCTGGTGTTATGTGCGGAGCGCGTGTCATGCGCATCAATCACCTGCTGTCAGTGCCTCCTGCCTGCCACCAGCAGCCCCGTGCCTGCCACCAACACCTCCCTGCCTGCCACCAACAGCCTCCCCCTCCTGGTGCCAGTGTAGGTGGGCCATGGTGCACGGAGCAGCGGGTGTGCCTGCTGCTGCTCTCCCAATCAGGGGGTGTGCCTGCTGCCGCTCTCCCAATCAGCGGGTGTGCCTGCTGCCGCTCTCCCAAGCAGCGGGTGTGCCTGCTGCCGCGCTCCCAAGCAGCGGGTGTGCCTGGGCTTGTACCCATATGGCACACGGGGCCAGCACCTGTGTTCCCCTGGGCCACGGTGCTCATCCTTCCCCGGGCCTGCACAAGCATGGTCATTTTTAGCGTGCGGAGAGTGCGGAGACTCGCGAGCAACCCCGGCCTCTGCACCTGTGCTGCCCATGAGCATGGCCTGCGTCTGTGTGCGCTTTTGCCCTGCAGGAGCAACCGTGGGCAAAATGCCCTGCCTGCAGATCAGCAGCTCCACCACCGCGTACGGCCGACAGATGATCATGTTCACACGGGAGGAGGTGATGAAGAAATTCACGCGCGCCAACGGGTGGGTTGAGCGGGGGAGGCAAGCAGGGGCATGCGTGCGCGCGCATACATGGGCATGGGCAGCAGGCACAGCATGAGAAGACAAGGTGCAAGCCTTGATGCTGATGGTCCCATATGCATGAGCTGTGCTTACATGAGCAGCATGAGCTGCGAGGCATGGAAATCTGGGGACATCCAATGTGTTGCTGTTCTTAAGCTAAGCAGCGGCGTGGGACACGCCCTCTGCAAATGGTCAGAGCGCCGGCGGGGGCTGCAAAGTAGCATGCCTCCGAGCCAGCATTATGGCTCGGTGCTGCAGATATTTGCTCATTCTCTCTGCCCACCCTTTAACCACACGCCCCCTGCTTATCCCCTCCTGCAAATGCTCAAAATCTTCATCATGCACACTCCTCATTCAGGATCATTATTCCTTCCTGCAACACGGGCCCCCCCTCCTGCACCGCGCTGCTCGCTTTTCCCTTCCTGCGAACACACACCTCATCATGCACACTCCTTGATTATTACGCCCTTTACCCCCTGCGACACACCCTTCCCCTTCCCCCTCTCTCTCCGCTCATCCCCCCCTGCAACATGCCGGTCTCCCAGCCTGGTCTTGGATGCAGTGTCATAGGTATGAAGCTGACTAGGTATGAGGCTGACTAGGTATGAGGCTGACTAGGTATGAGGCTTACTAGGTATGAAACTGCCCCGTCTTGGCTGCCCTCTGTTGTAGGTATGAGGCTGACTGTGATGTCATCTACGGTGACACCGACTCTGTGATGGTCAACTTCAAGGTGCGGGCAAGCGCAAGCAGGGAATGTGAGCACGCTAAAGCACGTGTGCAGGCGTAGAGGGATGAAGGCATGACATGCGCATGGCACAAGATCATGGATTGGATGAAAGCATGACATGCGCATGGCACAAGATCACGGATTGGATGAAAGCATGACATGCGCATGGCCCGGTATTGTGGATTGGATGAAAGCATGACATGTGCATTGCACAATATCAAGGATTGGATGAAAGCATGACATGCGCATGGCCCAGTATTGTGGATTGGATGAAAGCATGACGTGTGCATGACGCAAGACTGTGGATTTGATGATAATATCAAATGTGCATGACGTGATGCAGGCCAGCAAGCAAAGCTAGATCCGCTGTGCGTCGCAAAGTGTTCCGCTGTGTGGGCTTTGCATTGTTGCTTCATTGAGCGGTTGCTGCAAACAGACACCCAGCCATGGCAAGTCATTCAGCCATGACGTATTGTGCATTGTGGCGTCCTCGCTATGTGTGGGGGGATGCAGGTGGCTGATGTGGCGCGCGCCATGGAACTAGGCAGGGAGGCGGCGGCGTTTGTGTCTGAGAAGTTCATCCGTCCAGTCAAGCTTGAGTTTGAGAAGGTAGGTAGAGCAGAGACTATGTTTGAAAAGGTAGGCAGAGCAGAGGATGCGCAGGGGGTGGGCAGTGCTGGTCCTTGCAGCTGACAAGGCCCTGGGGCCTGGCTGCTCGCACTGTTCCTGCCGGCAATGCTCAAGTTGCCCGAGTCGCCTCAAGCTGGAGGGAAGGGATTTGGTAGGCATCCCACACTGGAGGGGAAACCAAAGTGGCACAGGAGCAGCACCTTGGCGCGCTGCTGTCGCAGCCAGAAGCAAGCACCATTCTCTTGGTGGTGCAAAATGAAGACGGGCGGAAGCATGTTTCTTCTGGTTGTAGAAGGAAATGGGACATTCCCGGCCGTGCCTGCCATGGAGGGGCGCCAATCAGAGGTCTTGGTGAGGTCACTCAGGACGTGTCTGAGCCTTGCACCTGAGGCGCCAGGCCCCAAGCGTGAGCCGTGAGGTTGGCACATGACCTCAGCCTCAATGGCCAGAGGCCGATGGCCTGCCAGAGAGGAAGAGGGGGGTTTGCAGGCCTGCCAGAGAGGGAAAATTTTGCAGGCCTGCCAGAGAGGGAAAGTTCTGCAGGCCTGCCAGAGAGGCAGAAGGGGTTTTGCAGGCCTGCCGGGGAGGGCAAACTATACAAGCTCCGAGGGACCATGGAGGGAGAACAGGGTTACAGAGCCTTGAAGGGTTTCAGATAAGGGCTGAAAGAGGGCAAAGGAGGGATTCGGGCTAGCTGTCAGTCGATTTGACTGTAGGCCTTCTTGTAACTAAATAAAAGGAGGGATTTGGCAGGACTTTTGAGGCCCGTGCAAGGGTTGTGAGGGGGATGTGGAGGGTCAGCAGGTGGAGGGACAAAGGGAGGGCAAAGAGGGGCAACAAGGGTGGAGAGAGGGCGTGAGGGTGATGGTTGGAAGTGTCCCTTGGGGTGGGTCAACACTCGTAGCCTCCCTTGGGCTAAGGCCCCAACCCAGACCCACTGCTCACCCTCGTGCTGCGCGTCGCTTCCTCACCACAGGTGTACTTCCCCTACCTGCTCATGAACAAGAAGCGGTACGCAGGTCTTCTGTGGACCAAGCCAGAGAAGCATGACAAAATGGACTCCAAGGTGAGCGTGTGCGCATGGGCATATGCTTGTGTGGGGCAATAAATTAGGGCACACCACTCGCTGCCGAGACGCTCCTTGCTGCGTCTGTCCCGAGCTTGTTTTGCACAGGCAGAGGCCTCTGCTAAAGACCCAACCTGGTGCAAGCAGCCCAACCCTCTCCCGAGCTGTGAATTCTTGGCTCCAGTCCATTTTGTGTTGAGTTAGCTCTTTTCAGCTAGGTTGCCGTGCATAAGCAGGGCGGGTGCAGATCACACCCGCGCGCAGATCAGGCGTGCAATGCACAGGGGCCCCCTCGGTGCCACTGCTGCCGCATGCTGTTGCATGAATCGCGACGCACAGGTGCCCCTAGTGCCACTGCTGCCGCGCACTGTTGCTGCTGGGCAGTGTCGCTGCGATTGGCATGCAGTTGCGGTAAGCCTGCGGCTGGCATTTTGCTGCAGCCGGCATGAGGTCGGCAGGCACGGCTGTTGCTGCTGAGCGTTGTGGCTGCGCTGGGCATGTGCTGCTGCTGTGGAGTGGGGGGGTTTGCAACACTGCGGCGCTCATGCAGAGGGGGGCGCTCATCCGTGGTGTGATGAGCCTGTACGTCTTGCTGTGCGTTTCTGCCCTGCGCAGGGAATTGGGACCGTGGTGTGATGAGCCTGTACGTCTTGCTCTGCGCTTCTGCCCTGCGCAGGGAATTGAGACCGTGAGGCGCGACAACTGCTTGCTAGTCAAGAACATGGTGACGACATGCTTGGAGCTCATCCTCATTGACCGCAACGTGCAGGGCGCCGTGGTGTACGTCAAGGTGTGTGCGGCATGCAGGGCGCCGTGGTGTACGTCAAGGTGTGTGCGGCACAAGCGCTGGCTGCTGCAGTTGCACCTGTGCTAGGCAGCAGAGCGAATGGGTGCTTGGGTTTGTGCGTGTGCATCTATTGACCAATGTCAGGGGTGCGTCTGAGCTCATGCTTCAGACCAGGTTCCCTCTCCATAGCTTTCAGGTGTGCTAGCTCGCACATACACACAAACACACACACATGCACACACATGCACACACACGTACACACACATGCACACACCTCTGCTCCTCATCTTGTCGACAGCCGTGGTTCTCTCCAGGGCACAGCAATCTATTTAAAAGAGGTGTATATTGTGTCTACCCGTTGCGTCTGTCTGCCTGTCTGACTGTCTGCCTGCCTGTCCGTCTGTTTCTTTATCTTTGTTTGTCTGTCTGTCTGTCTGTCTGTCTGTCTGTCTGTTTGTCTGTCTGTCTATTTATTTCCTGGCTGGCTGGCTGGCTGGCTTCGCGGCCAAACTGTTCGCGAAACCCCCTTTCCTTCCTCTCTTTACAGAGCCCCTCCTTCCTTTGCTGCACTCCCACATGTCTTATACAAAGCATCGCTGTCTCACTTCCTGGAGGGGACTTCCCCCCTCCCTCTTCCAGCCCAACTCCATGCATGGCCTTTAAGGATTAGGGCTTAGGGATAAGGTTAGGGTGCAAGGTTTAGGATGCCACCATCCTTCCCTGCCCTGTGCAGGCTCTCTTTGTGCCTGCCATCTCTGCCAGCCCCAATTTGGTTGGTCCCGCTAGGCAGTCCCGCTAGGCAGCCTTGCTTGTGCTGTCCACCGCCTTCTTTAGGAAGGGTCCCATCACCTGTGCTGCCCCTGCCTGCCCCGCGCAGGAGCTCATCAGGGACCTGCTCATGAACAAGATCGACCTGACGCTCCTTTGCTGCCCCTGCCTGCCCCGCGCAGGAGCTCATCAGGGACCTGCTCATGAACAAGATCGACCTGTCCCTCCTTGTTGTCAGCAAGGTGGGCCAACCCCCAATGCCCTGCTGTTAACCAGACCTGCATATTGGGACCTTCCCAACAGAGGCCAGGGGGCCTGCATGGCCCCTCGCACACGCAATTGAGTGTATCCGGCCGTATGACACGGGTGCTTGCTTCAAGGCTGTGGAGGAGCCAGATTTCGGGGGCAAGCCGGTGCCAGCAGGACTTGTGCAGGACTTAGGCGTGGACGTGTATGGCACAGGTGTTTGTACGCGTGCCAGTCGTTGAGCAAAACTTTGGATGGGCATGACTCAGGCTGCACGTTGTTGTGCACGCATGTGTGCCTGCAGTCGCTGAGCAAAGATGTGGACGAGTATGACACGTCGTCGGGGCACGTGGAGCTGACGAAGAAGATGCGCAAGCGCGACCCCGCCACCGCACCGGTGGTTGGCGACCGCGTGGCCTTTGTGATCATCAGAGCAGCCAAGGTTAGTGTGGGGGTCAGGACTGTTGTGTGGCCTTTGTGATCATCAGAGCAGCCAAAGCCAGTGTGGGGGTCAGGACTGTTGTGTGGCCTTTGTGTTCATCAGGGCAGCCAAAGCCAGTGTGGGGGTCAGGACTGTTGTGTGGCCTTTGTGATCATCAGAGCAGCCAAGGTCAGAGTGGGGGTCAGGACTGTTGCGTGGCCTTGGTCATCATCAGGGCAGCCAAGACGAGTGCAGGCAGGGAGGTGGGCTGTAGCATGGCTTTTGTGATGGCCAGGGCAGCCCAGGTGAATGGGGTGGCCATCAGGGCAGCCATGGTTTGTGTGGGGTGTTGGGGGCGTTAGCGTGGCCTAAGTATTATTATCAGGGCGACCAAGGTCAGGGGGAGGGGGGGCTACTGCGCAGTCTTTATGGCCGTCCAGGCAGTCAAGGTAAGTGTGGGCTTGCTGGCGAGTTAGCTGCTCAGGTCCATGAAGGCAGTGGTGAAGGGGGGCAGGGCTGTGACGCCACTGGCAATACAGATGTAGGCGTTTGTGGCGATTGGGAAGGCAGAGCTGCGACGCAGCCAGGGTTGCAGAGGTTGGCACGACACACACAGTTGGTACGCTGCAGGCCCGCTTATGAGTGCTGGTTGCTGTGCTCATGCTCTTCGTTGTGGACACGCGTGCGCGCGCGCGCACACACACACACACACTGCTGTGCAGCATACGCAGCAAGATGCACACGCATGCGGGCACGTCATTCGCAGGGCGCCAAGGCGTTTGAGAAGGCAGAGGACCCCATCTACGCCCTGGACCACAACCTGCCCATCGACTGCCAGCATTACCTGGAGCACCACGTGAAGCAGCCGCTGCTGCGCATCTTTGAGCCTGTTTTGAAGAACCCACAGGCAGAGCTGCTGCAAGGTGACGGGGCTGGGCTGTGGCAAGGGGCAGAGACCCCCCTTTTGCAAGCTTGTGCTGAATTCTCAACCCGCAGCTTACGGGCTGAGCTGTGGCAAAAGGCTTGGCAGCCCCCTGTTTAGGAAGCTTTCACCAAGAGCCCAATCCGCAGGCCCAGCTGCTGCAAGGTGCACACAGGCCCAGCTGCTGCAAGGTGCACACAGGAGCAGCTGCTGCAACGTGCATCCCGGAGCAGAGGCGTGCCTGCCTGCTCGTGCCTCCGCACAGAGGGCTTTAATCGGGAGGACACTGCTTTGGGGGCATGGACAGGGGAGGGGCCCTCGCAGCGCAGCTCTCATGGCTCCCCCACCCCAACTGCGCTGCACCTTCGCCGTGCTCTGCCCACAGCTCTTACACGCTGCCTGCACCCCCCCCCGGTCTGCCTGAAGCACACACACACACACACATACACACACACAAAC
>LKMJ01003787.1_pt1 | contig 14134 bp, 20 predicted proteins | sample 643391 | NCBI WGS metagenome assembly LKMJ01 (sample SAMN04112250, study PRJNA286221) | soda lake metagenome | biome: soda lake; feature: Kulunda Steppe; material: water; isolation source: sample PL-Br10 brine of Picturesque Lake | place: Russia: Kulunda steppe | collected 2010-07
AGGGCTGCAGCCATCCGGGCAAGAGGCCCTCTCAGCGGGGTGAGCGTTTGGTGATGGAGGGTAAGAGAGGTGTGATAGGGGAGGAGCTGCAGGGCTGGGTGGACGTGGCTGCGAGCTTTGAGGATGGAGGAGGCAGGAGGACATAAAAGTAGCTGCTTGTTTGGCATTGACCCTTCATAAGGTAAAGTTACATAGCTGTACCTGCCGAACGGGCCTGCAACCAAAACCAACAAAGGCAAGCTAGGTAGTGTTCTGAAATCTAGGCACAGCATTCTAGGCACTCATGGACAAACAAGGCCAGGCCTTTGGTGTCTGCCTGGCTAATAAAGTCTCTTACCCTGTTTGAGCTACTAGATGGGTTGCAAAAGAAATGGTGGTGCTTGACCCGCTAGTTTGCCAAGTCAGCAACCGGGCAATCTAAGAGGACATGCTCTTCATCTTGTGGACAGTACCAGCTGCATTTAGTGCAGATTTTAAGCTCATAAGAAACTCTCTGTGCAGTTCACATCGGAGACGCACGATATTCAAGCTGTGACCTGAGAGCCTTAGCCTGGAAAGAGCGTGCGAAAGATGTTTAGGGATATTTTGTCGTAGGCAAGAAGGAAGAGTTGGTTTGGTTGCGCATTTCAAATTGACCCACCAGCCAGTCTGGCTCCGTATGGGCACTCCAAAGTGGGTGTGAAATGTCCTCATGACTCTGCTGGAAACTAGTGCATCATGTGGATGAATCTGGTCCAGATCTCTCCATTCTCGAATGGTTTGCTCACGCAGAAACGGTTCAAAGTCACTTGTGTTGATTTTGGAACGGCTCATGATAGCAGAGACGTGCACATTAGCCCCGGGTATTTCATGAGGAGCAATAAGATCTCAAATGTCCAACTCCCTTTTCTGTGTGCCAGCCTTGAATCAGCCACATTGATCTTGCTCAGCAAGGCATTGTTGGTGGTCAAAAAGCTGTTCTAGAAGCACTGGCCCTTCACGAGCAGGAACTCAGGCCTGTGTGATAGGGTCTGACAAACTGAAACAAGCTGAGATTACTGTGAGAATGCTATTATTATTGGCACTCCAGCAGAAGATGAGAGCTGCTGCATGAAGGCAACCTAAAGCAGGTTTAAAACAAGCTCCTTTTTACGCTTGACAATATTCATGCAGTCGGTTGTCCGATAAGTAAAACATTAAGCAGCACACCAACTACTTTAGCAAAGATATATATTGTAGGGCACTGAAACATTTGCAGGCATGCAGCTAACGAGCAACGAAAAAGTTGCCTTGTATTACGAGGGGGAGCAATCCAATGGTGCAGCCCAGAGTTACTCCCGCAGCAGCACCAAAAGCCTTGGCAGCTGCGAGTAGATCAGTGTGATGACAGTCACGCTTTGTTGAAAAGGTTGCAGTTAACAATTTACACACAACATGGCGCTCCAATCATAAGGTGGTGTTGCATGGCAATTTGTGTGCGCACAAGCTACTGCACATGCTCTTTTGAGTCTCATCATATATGAAACATCGGCTGCCTCCCTTTCGTGATGCTGTGCAACATAAGACATTTTTAAACCCTGAGCTGTAATTTATGTTTGTGGGTCCTTTGCCCGTAATTTTGGAAGCATTCTTGATGTTTATCAAACAAGTGCTACAAGTGCAACATGCCTTGGCAGCCAACATGTCTAGCGTTAGCTGATATGCAACTTATTTGTCATCCCGCACCTCGTGCTGAGCTTGTCTGTGCTTGCTGCTTAGTCAGTTTTGGGGCATCGCGCAAGAAGGGCAGCTTCCGTACTGCTGCCTGCATAATAACACAGGCATTAGTGAGCACAAGTCATATCTCAGAGGGCGGCCAGCGCAATTTAAGCAATAGAGTGGCAAAATCAGATGAATGGATCAGGAACTCTCTAAATTACATGCTCATTCTTATTCATGCTCCACTTCCCACTTGTTAGCATCTCCTAACTTCCTGTTTATTTCTCTGACAGGAAAGAGGCAAATCCAGCTTTCATGCACTTTCACGAAGGTAGGCAAGCACCCTAGTGAACCAGTCTAGTACGACAACCCAGACGATGATTCCATTATTCAAAGCTGTGGCAGCTTCAGCTTTACAAAGGAGCAACTCACACACCTCTATGCCGCTTGCTGCTGAGACACCAATGATGTCTGCCATGGTATTGCCCAGCCCCGCAGACGCCAGGGTAGATAAGCCTGCTCAATCACAGGGGAAAACCAGGGACACAACCGCAACAGACTCACACAATAGTGAGTGATAGCTACCAACTGAGATGAAACTCGCACAGCTGCCCCAAAGTATCATCCAGCTTCTGTCTGTAACACTAAGAGACAGGCTGCAACCAGGCGCACCTAGTCGGGCTCCAAAAACATGGTCGATTTCCTCCCCAGCGAACAGCATTATTGCGTTGTCCAAGAACCTGTACAAGCAAGTAATTGAAGTTGGTACCATAACCTCATTTTCCTGGGGGCTGCAAATTGCAATAGGCAAATGCAGAGCACAGGGAAACTCAGGGGGCAGAAAAGCAGTTGTGCCCTTACCCAAAGGCTATGAAGGGGATGGAAGCGGCCAGGAAGCACAGACGAAGAGATTTGGGGCTGGGAGTGCTATTTGAAAGCGCTGGTATCTGCTGGGCGTGCAAGTCAAGAGCCTTTTTGAACTCTTGCCTGCGAGCAAACACAATTGCAGGTTCGTGGCACAAGATGTGAGATATAGAGCCAAGTCAGGGCTGCTTGTGGCAATCTATCTTAGACGGCTTGCATGATTTAGCTCTAGCAAATGTCAGGGGCTAGCTCGCGCGTAGCACACACGTACTCACTCGCTAAGCTTGCCTTTCTCGTCATCAGTGTCTGCTGCCTGCATTACAGAATGTTGAGATATTGTGCGAGCATGCCGTCATGTTAACTGTGGTCCACTCTTGAGTTCATGCATGAGTGTTGTATGTGTGCAGGTGTGAATATGTGCAGGTGTGTGCACGTGTGTGTTTGCAGGTGCTTGTGTGTGCATGTATGTGCATGCCCGCGCAAACACCTGTATGCTCGTGCACCTGTACCCATTTGCATGCCTCGCACACCTGCATTTGTGAGCAACGTCTGTAGACCTCACGCAAGCATGTGGTACCAGGTGCATGGGGGACGCGCCATGGCGCATTGACTTTTTGCAGTAGCATCTGCTAATGCTGTCGCTGCTGCTTCCTGGACTCTCCGGTACCTACCCTGAAGAGCCTACTAGCATATGCATTGTCGATGTCTTTCCCATTGGAGAAGGGCTCTATCCTGTGGTCCGAAGGAAAGAGGCCTGCAAGCTGATGTGCTGTGGCCTGCAAAAGTTGGAGGATAGCAAAGGGCGCCCTGATTGAGGGCACCTGAAGCATGCAAGCTTTGAGTATGCATTCTGAAAGTGATCCCAAATTGCACTTCCTCAGATCTCTGGCAAGCCCTTGGGTCCAGGCACAACCAGGTCTTTGCTATCACCTGATGATGAATGACTGGGATACACATACATCCTTTACCTGTGGGGCTCGATTGAATGCAGCTGCAATCACTGCCACCGTTTTGGGGTCAAGGGGGGTCGTGTCCTGTGCGTTGGGCTCTGGTCAGCATGCAGGAGGGTGAAATTCAAACGTAGGGTAAGTGATCATGCCTTTTGCCGACTTAGAACACTAAGTTGCAGGTGCAAACATACCTGATGAGGTTGAGGCATGGTGATGCGGATCCCTGCAGCTCCAATTAGCAGCACACTGTGCGTGCGTTAACAAGAGGGGATGAGCAGAGAACCTGCGGAGCAGCATTCCAGCAGATCCTGGTGCGCCAGCACTCAGGTCTGCTTGTGCATGCTTCCCCCTGACACCCTGTTGTGCCCTCCCTTCTATTTACTGCCGCGAGGGAGGCATGCAAGCTCTTTGAGGTGAGACAGCATGTAGGCTAAAACAATTGTGAAATTTCACCCTTTTCGTGTTACATTCAGCAACATGTGAGCTCTGTGTAAATACGACAGAGAGCAAACCCTTGTTACAAGTTTGCCTCGGAGTAGATGAAGTAAATGCACATGTTATGTTGTATTTCTCTAGCTTCTGACGTGACCATGGATTTGAGGAGGGTGCTTACCTGAGCGGATTGTGCCGAGCAGCAAGGATGGATGGCCCATCGGCCAGTAACGACAGCGTCTCGCTAAAAGAAAGGCTGACCAAGGCGCTGCTAGATTTCTCGACCTCCATAAAATGTGGCGCGCTGGTGCAGGTGTGATGCGGGGCAGGGCTTGGCACGTCGCGCGAGTATGGCCTGCTTGTTGCTTGTGTGTGTGTGAGGTCGTGTGAAGCAATTTTTGCAAATCGAGTGGGCCTGGTGGCTCGACGAGCCAGGTCGTGGGAGTGATTGGCGTGGAAGTTGGAATCCCGAGCGCGAGTGGAAAGTTTGTAAACATGCTCGCCACTGCGGTGCTGCTGCACACAGCGATCACCGCAATCCATGCCATAGGCATTGTAGGGCGGCAAGCTGCAGCTATGGGCTTGCTTGAATGCCTACCATTCCAACAACTTTCAGTTATGCCAGCTTGTGTTCCTCATGCACATTGAGCGCCTACTTAGCACAGATGCCTCCCTTCCCCGGCCCTCCTAGTACCTGCACTGCCTATCCTTCAGTTTACATTGTGAATGGTGGGGGCTGCTGGCCAGGCAGCCTGGCCAATAATGCTGGCCCCCCTGACCAACCTCGCGAAAGCAGGCACAGACACAGGCGGCCTAATGAACAGACAACCATTGACGCAGGGCGAGTGAACAAGTTTCCTCTATGAGACTCCCTCTGTCACTACAGGTTGCTGCTCTGCGCTTGTTTGCCATTGTGCTGCGTGAACAGCAGCCTGACGCACCCTGAGTGCTAGGGCTAGTGGTCTAAGCTCAATTTGAGGAGCTGTGACTGCGTGCCTGGCTTTTGGCCTTACTCCTAAGAGACTCTGCCTGTGATGCACCATTCTGCGTGCAGATGTGGATGCCCGACCAGCTGTCAGACGGCTCTGAAGTCCTGAGCGCGCAGGTGATTTCTTCTGCTGTGGTGGTTTCTGCTGAGCATCGCATTGCCAATCTAAGGCTTCAAAGAAAACAAGCTTCGCTGCGCACATTGGCCTGTGCATTACCACAGCTCCCAGACATGCAGATCCATGTGCTTGTCCCTCCAGTTACTCTACACCATGCCTGTCACCTGAAGGAAAGAGCAGGTCCGCCCTGGACGATGCTGCCTGCCTGCAGGGCCTGCCATTTGCCTTGTCTGGCGTGGGGGATCTCCTGGCCCTGTTCCGCTGCGTAAGCGTGAGGTGAGTTGTGCAATCGTTTGGCGTTTCGAGGTGCTGGGGCTGGCAAAGACAGACAGCCATGAGGGTCATGTTCTTCTGGCCTTGTAACCCAAGGAGCAAATGGAGGATCAACAACGATGCAAGCAGCTGCAAGGCATCGGATAGCTTTCTGGACGCAGTCAGAGGATGCTGTTGAATAATTTCCTGCACTTGCCTTTTGCTTGACCTCTGACCTGGACCCCTCTGGCTTGTTTGGAAGGGGGGGGGAGTCGCTTCAGATGAAGCAATCAAACCAACAGTGTGTGGGCTTGAAGCAACCATAAATTGTAAGGACACAGCACGCTGATGATCCGTCCAAAAGCATGGCAGGAGGCAGTTGGTGTGGGGCCTGCGCTACAGCCTAGGACCCCGAGGGGTGCTACACCCAAGGCCTGCCTGTGATACCCATAAAATGGAATGCTTGCATGCAAAACAAAATTGCATGGGACTCAGACTTGAATGCTGGCAAGGCTACCCTCTTGCACGAGGCTGATACCCCGAGCCATACGCGCCGAAGGCTGTTCTGACACAATACGCGTGCGCGCCCAATGCACATCAGTGCAAAGTGATCTGTGGATGCACATCGATGCACACATGTCCATGCACGCACAAGCAGAACATGATTAGAACTCAAGCTCATCAGTAACCATGCACCCACTTGCACGAGCGTGCATGCACGCGCGCGCGCACACACACACACACACACACAGATACAGGCACACATACATGCACGTACACACACACAGCTGAGACGCAGACACGCAAGCATGTGCATGCCCCCTGCCAGGTACCGCTTCGCGATCGACTTCAACAAGCCTGCCCTCATGGGTGCCCCTGGACGCGTGTTTGCCTCTGCTGAGGTGCGTGGCAGAGCTCCCACCAGCATGCGCTCAACCTCCTGCCCGCGCTCCTCCCTTCTTTCCCTGCCCCCGGCCTACCAGGCAGGGCAGGGGGAGGGCAAGAGGGAGAAACACTTCACTTTCTTCTTGAGGGCAAGAGGGAGAAACACTTCACTTTCTTCTTGAGGCAGGGCAGGGCAGGCAGGGCAGGGGGAGGGCAAGAGGGAGAAACACTTCACTTCCTTCTTGAGGGCAAGAGGGAGAAACACTTCACTTCCTTCTTGAGGGCAAGAGGGAGAAACACTTCACTTACTTCTTGAGGGCAAGAGGGAGAAACACTTCACTTACTTCTTAAGGGCAAGAGGGAGAAACACTTCACTTTCTCGAGGCACTCGCGCTGTCCCACGAGGCATCAAGTTGGTGCCCGCAAGCGGGTGGGGCACGTGCCGCCCATGGATTGGCAAGAACACCTGCGGCGCCCGCACACTTGTGATCCCCTGCCATTGTCTGAGCTTTGAGCTGTCGACACTAGGGTGCACTGGAGCGAGGAGACACCCACGTGCGCTGTTCACGGCTGGGCGTGCATGTGCACATGCGTACACCTGTACACTAAACAAATGTGTGTGCCCTGAGGCATACCGGTGCCATATGCTGGCGCACATGGCCCTTGCTTTGTGAACCTGCGCGTGGCCGCCTGCTGCTTGCCCATGCAGCCTGAGATGACTGGGGACGTGCAGAAGTATGGCAAGATGGCGTACCTACGTGTAACTGAGGCGCAGCGCTGCAAGGTGCACTCGGTGTTTGTGGTGCCAGTGTTTGACACGCGCTCCCCGGGCAGGCCACTGGCAGTGTTCGAGCTGGTGCAGGTGAGTGCAGCGGGCGTCCCCGGTGTTCTGATCGGATGACTGCTGAGGATGTTGGTGTTTGAGCTGATGCAGGTGGATGCAGCGGGCGTCCCCGGTGTTCTGATTGGATGACAGCGGGGGATCTTGATGTTTGAGCTAGAGCTGGACCTGGCGCTGGAGATGTTGTGTTTGGGGCCAGTGCAGAGGCCACAGGTGGCACTCAGAACGCACGCAGGCAGGAGCAGCGAGTGCAGTTGATGCTGGAACTCATGCAGGTGCTCATGATGTTGGAGCTGGCCCACAGGGCTCTATTGAAAACTGTGAATGTTGGCGCAGGGGGGTGCGGTTGATACTGGTAGGGCGGCTGCTCACTCGCTGGAGGTTGCAGCACTGTGGAGCACAGAGGGTTTTTTGACTGTCCACCAGGGGCCTTTGTATGGTGCTCCAAGGACGGGACGCAGCAGCACACTTGCTAAACAGCAAGTCCTGACACATTGCCCCAAACGCTCTGGCATGCTGAACTCCCTTCCACTGTTAGTGTGGATGGGCATTGCGTCTGTTCCTCAACTCCTCTATTATTCAGCTGCCCTTATCCAGCATGCTGCTGTCCCACCTCTCCTTCCCTGTCCCTCTCCCTGCCGCTGTTGCTCCCCCTTCCCAGTCTGCCACTTCTGCCTCCGTTCTCATCTCACACCCCTGCTGCCTTGCACTCGTATTTCTTTCGTTCCCCCTGCTTAGCCTGCTTCTCTGCACCCCTCACAGCAAAGAAAAGACCACTGCCTGCACACCTGTCGTCCTGCGGCTGCAGGGTGAAAAGGACATTGCCTTCCCAGCCATTATGGCAGGCCTGCGCCGCAGCTTGGAGGTACGCCTGGTTGCCCGAGCCTCTGCGTGTGTGATGTGCAAGGACTGTGTTGTGCATGCGAGGTGCGGGGTGCATGGGGCGGGGCGTGCATGCGGCGCCGCACGCACGCGCACACATGCGCACGCAAGGAACATGTGCACATGCTGGCGTGCATGCTTGTGCAGGGAGTGCTCCTCAGCACAACTGACGTGGAGATGCGCGCCCTGAATGCCAGTCTTAGAGGCATGCCTTCGCCTGCCCTGGAGGGGCCCAGCTCCAAGCAGCAGCAGCAGCAGCAGCAGCAGCAGCAGGGCGGGTGCACGCAGAGCTCTTGCCAGATCCTGGAAGTGAGGACTGTGGAGGCGCCCACGCCATCGGCGGCGGGTGAGGCTCACAAACACAGGAGCTTGGACGCCTGTCCTGCTTGTCCATGGCGCCTGTGAAGTCACCTTGCCACCCCACGGCCTGCCTGAAAGGTCATGGAGGGCTGGCCTGCTGCCATGCCTGCTGTGCAGCAGCAGCTGCGCATGGGTCCTGAGCTTGCTGTCGCCGTGGCCATGCTCAAACTTGTGAAAAAAGCAGGCACGCATGTGCTGCGCATGCGCTGGTGTGGCGTCACACGTGCACACTGGGGCCTGCGCCTCAGCAGCCTGCTCATACCTGCCGCACCAACGCTGCCCCCTTCTTCACCTCCCCACTTGCGCCACGCCCTGATGGCCACGTGCTTTGCCTGCATGCGCCCACTTGCGCCACGCCCTGCTAGCCACGTTCCTTTTGCCTGCATGCCACGCCCTGCTGGCCATGTTCCTGTTGCCTGCATGCCACGCCCTCGCACCAGTCTCCCCCCGCTGGTCCGTGCCACTGTCGCTGCTGCCACACCCCTCAACAGTGGACACGTGTGCGCGCTCTCGCGTGCTGGTGCCGCCCCCACTGCCGCCCTTGCCAGCTCCCCCGCCTTTCTGGCCCTTGCCGCTGTCCTTGCTGCAGGCAATCTATTTCCTTGTTTTTTTCCTGCGTGAACGCCTGGACTGTGGCTCACTGATGCATTCATCCCAAAAATACGATCACCACATCCGAACGGAAACATAAATCCGCAGGCGCCAGCGAGCACCGCAGCAGGGCCCCCAAAACGGACCGCCCCGCTGCCCCTGGCGCCTCCTTTGAGCGGCTGTCCGATGAGGGCGACAGCAGGCTGTCCAACCAGGCGGGCCCTCACGAGGGCTCCGTGCATGGCCCTTGCGCTACCTCCATGCACGGCGGCGCGCGCGGCCGCGACCGCTCCGTGCACGGCAACAGCGGCTCAGATCAATACAGCGGCTCAACGCCGCCCACCCCCGCGGCGGAACGGCTGGAAGGGTCCATGCACGGCGGTGCGCGCCAGGAGCGCCGCTCCCTCGGCAGCGCGCCCTCAGCGGGGGGACCATTGATACTGGTGAGTGCCCCGCCGCAGGGCTCGGAGAGCAAGGCGCGGGCGATGTGCGCTGAAGGGAGGGGAGGGGGGGGGGCGACTGTCCAAGATTAAGTGTGTCACGCTGGCCCCTTGCCTCTTATTCTTGCTGCTGCCACCGCTGTGACTCTCTGCCGTTCCTCCCCCTTGGGGCCGCTGCTCTCTGGGTGGTTGACTGGCCACAGATGGTCTTGGAGGGGCTGCTTGCCAAATTGCCCCTCCAGGGGTGCTGCCGACACGCCCACAGACATACGCGGCTGGGGCGCACATGGGGCAGGGCGTGTGCAGTGCAAGCAGAGGCCAAGCAGCCTCACCAACCGGCCTCAAGGGGGTTGAGGGCCAACCTTCTCCCTGCAGTATTTGTGACCCATACTGCGTCTGGTCTCCCCCTTCGTGTGCTACGCAGCTGGGCTCGCAGTCTCCGCCACCGCCCCAGCCACCGCAGCCCCCCCAGCCGCCGGCACGCCTGCAGCTGCCAACCTTCCTTCAACCTACCACCAGCGTGGCCCTGGACCAGCAGCAGCAACAGGGCAGCAACGCTGCCTACAATGCTCCGAGCGCGCCAAGCAAGGGGCACACTCAAAGCGGAGGCAACAAAGCGGCCCAGGGCGGCACGTCCAAGGCAGTCTTGTCCCGAGATGCGCAGGTGAGGTGCCTGTTGTTGGTTGTCATGCCAAGGCAGGGGTGTTTTGAAGGCTGAGAACGGCATGGAGACGGCATGCCGACAAAGGTGCTCGGGATCCGGCTGGCTAATTACCAGGCACTATCCCCTTGCTGTTGCTGGAGCTACTCAGCGTATACATTGGTGCTCATGCAACGGGGGCCCAGCAGCGGCAGTGGCCTTTGGGAACAGCCGCCCCAAGCTCCTGCCCAAACACTTGCCCCCCTGTAGCCCTGAGTACCAACACTCAATAAGACTGCAGACAAGCAGGACGTCCAGCAGGCATCCAGGCTCAACTGTGACGCTTGCGTTGCATGATGACGTCCCGTGCACTCGACTGAGGTCCGCCTTGCTGGTGGGACCTGTTGTGTGCGGGCCCACTGCTGAAGCAAGGGAAGGCCTCGTGCCGCACGCCGCGCGCCACGCGCCTCTGACCTGCTGCTGTCTGCGCCAGCAAAGGGACACAAGGCGGGGCGCAGAGCGGCACCAAGCACGCCGCGCCCCTGCGCGTGCCCGCAGGCGCTGCAGCTGCTGTCCTGGATGAATCAGAATGGGCTGGGCCAGGAGGCGGTCATGAAGGCAATCATGGCTCACACGAAGGGCAACGCGGGGGGTGGGGCTGGCGGCGGTGCGGCCAAGGCGGGTGGTGCTTTGAAGACGGGTGCCATGACGGCAGCCAACCAGCGCGTGCTGCAGCAGAGGCAGCAGGAGGAGGAGGAGGATGAGATCGGGGCGTCCAGGTGAGTGTGTACGGGATGGGGGGTTGGGGAGGCCGGCGAGTGTGTGCAAGCACGCCAGGGCTTCCTAAAGAAAGGTGCGAGCTTGGCCTCCCGCGTAGGTTCCCGTGGGACGTTCAAGTGTTTGACCAGCGCACATATGGCAACGCAATGCCCACAGGGCTGAAACCCGGCCAGATGGCGCAGCGCCACTTGTGCATGGTTAGATGCGCAAAAGCGTGAGGAGGCTGACGTGCAGCGCAGCTCATGGGTGCGGGTGTGTGAGTGTGTCCCTTGGGTGCATATGCCTCTGCGTGTGAGCTCCTACATTCGCTGCGTCAAAGACACAAGGCAACCAGCTGTGCACACAGGCGATGCAGCTCCTGCCCAGGCCAGGCTCCGGGCTCAAGCCCCTGGTGATATGACATGGGCGCCAGCCGCAAGTTATGTGTGCGCGCGTGTGGCCACGTTGTGCAGTGACGACGAGGATGAGGATGAGAAGAGCGGCAGGGGGCGTGACGGGAACCGGTCGGCAGGGGGGGCAGGCAAACGGCTGCGCTTTGAGGACCTCCAGGTGTGTACCGCTGGGGCAGAGGGCGTGCTGAGTGCGCATACATGTGTGCTTGTGCATGTGTGCTTGTGCATGTGTGCTTGTGTGTGTATGTGTGTGTGTGTGTGTGTGCACGCGTGTGAGCTTTGGATGCGGGGGCTGCCAGCTTGTGTGTTTGTGTGTTGGGCAAGTGGATGCAGTGTACAGGTAAGTTAAAGGGTGGGTGGGGGGTGAGTTGGCAGGAATGCATACCCTTGTCAGTGCTTGCGTGTGTGTTAACCTGTGCGCAATGCTTCAATCGCTAAGACCTGTGGCATCTCACGCCCAAACTGCCACTACAGCTGCAGCAGGTGCACAATGTGCTCATGCGCATTGCCCGCGCAACCTTTTAACGCCACAGCAGGCATCCTCCTCACCTCGCCATCAATCACGCAGACCCACCACACACAGGCCTCAACTGACTGGGCAGGCCTCAACCAACTGCACAGGCCTCAACCGATTGCGCAGCAAGCTTGCCGCTGCTGCCCGCACTGCACATGCACTGCACCCACGCACGCGCGCACACACACACACATACACACACACACCTCGCGCACGCCGCGCAGACACACAGTGCTCCTGTGCACTGCGCCTGCTGCGGTTACTTGTGCCATCCTGCACCCATGCGCAAACCGTAATGACTGTGCGCTGCGCCTACCATGTGTGCAGGCCCAATTTGGCCTGGGACTCAAGGAGGCAGCCAGCAACCTGGGCATCTGTGCGACCACCCTGAAGCGCGCCTGCAGGCGGCACGGGGTGCGGCGCTGGCCGCGACGGCAGATCGCCAAGTTAAACAAAGCGCTGACGCAGGTGACCAGCGGGCGTGGTTGGCCTCTGGGGTGTGGTGGGTCTGCGATCTAGGGCTGGGCCTGCCCTGTACAAGTTGGGCCCGGGGGGGGGAAATGCCAATTGAGCCCTCACCCTCCTTCGACGTCACAATCGTGGCGTCGCACAACCGCTGCGACTCTGACCTTCGAGAGAGGGGGGGGCAGCTGCAGCTCCTGTGACCAACAGCACAGGAGCGCCCGGCCTGAAATGCGCTGCGGGCCGCCAGCACGCCCGGCCTGATTCTTGACATGCCAAGCACTGACAGGGAGCGCCGGCTCTCTTGCCATGACCTTGCGGGGAATGGCGTCAATGTAGTGCGTGTGAGCGTAGCGGTTTGGTAGGCTAGTCTGCAATCGCCGCTGGCGCCGCCGCGTCTGCTGCAAGCAGCAGCCGCTTGCACCGAGCAAGGCCTGTGCTTAAGGCCACACCCCTGTCGCCTGCAGTGTATGTGCTGATGCTGACGCGCAGGCGCTTGCTCATGCGCACGCCCATACCCACGCAAACTCACACACACGCTTGTGCATGCACAACACCCATAATAGCACTGTGCTGCTCCTACTCGGCTCCGCAGATGGGTGGCCTGCCGCCCACGGCCCTGGCCCAGTCCGCAATTCACATGCAGCGGGGCAGCATGCCGCCCCCTGCCCTGCCCCCCCAGCTGCACCACCCAGTCGCGCCACCCAAAGCGCGCATGCCGCCTTCGTACCCCCCCCAGCCGCCCATGGCGCAGCCCATGCTACCACCCCAGCAGCCCTCCCACGTTGGGTATGGCATGCCGCCCACCTTCCACGCGCACATGCCTCCACAGCCCCACCAGGATGCCGCTCCAGGTACTAGCAAACTAGTTCACAAGTTGGAGTGAACATGTTCACAAGTTCAGGCAAACAGAGTAAAGTGGAAAGGTGCAGACGGGAGTGTGCAGACTTGCAGTAGGTGCAGCTATGGCAGAGGCCAGATGTGCACAGGCTCATTGTCGCGCAAGCAGCCTTCCAGGCGCAGATGGATGAGCGTGAGTACGAAGGGCGCTGGCACAGAGAGGGCGCACCTGTGCTGTGCTGTGCTGTGTGTGTATGTGTGTGTGGCCGGCTGATGGGTAGACACTCTGCCCGCGGAAGGGAGGAGGCCACTTAAGAAAGGTTCGGCAGAAAGAGGCGCAGGGTCCACAGAGAGAGGTATGCTTGGCCGCCTGTTGCAAGCGCACTTGTTGCGTGTGCTGTGCGGGGCGTCTGACAGCCAATGCAATGTGCATGCGCACTTGAGCTGTGCAGGCCTGCGCGCCACACGTGGGTATGTCTTTGTGCATGCTCCCAGCATGGGCACATGCGCCTAGTGCGCGTTGAATATGGGAGTGAGGTTTTGGTACCTGCTCCCAGCAAGGACGCATGCGTAGGGGTGGGTAAAGAGGGTTTAGCATGCCATTGTGCAGAGGCTCTTTAGAGCTTTTTAAAGGCCTGTTTGGACCTCTACAAAGCCGCTCTGCCATTTTGATAGACCCTCTTTACCCAACCCTACGCATGCGCCATGGGTGCGTGCCACACAGCCACAGCTGCTACTGGTGGCACTTTGTGAGCTTCCTCTGTGGACCCTGCACCCCCCCTGGCCAACCCTTTCTGAAAAAGCCTCCTTCCCCTATACTTGGACAGGTTTGTTCATCTTCCAACTCAATCTGTCATTTGCATCATCTGCACCTCTTTTGAGTTGATTCAAGTGTTTGACAAGAAGCAACCTGCCATGCTTTGTGCTTCCCCTCCTGGTCCCTTCATTTGCAACCCTGGCAAAAACCTCTGCCCCCACGCCCTGCAGGCCATGGCCACGCGGGTGCTGTGCAAGGCACGCCCATGGCCTTTGGCAGTGGCCCGCTGCCCATGCTACAGAGCGATGCCCCTTCAGGCAACATCCCCGCAGGCTTTGACGAGGGAGGCAGCAACAACCCTGTGCAACCAGGTGAGCAACAACCCTGTGCAACCAGGTGAGCGCGTGCGGCAGCGGCAGCGGCAGCTGTGCCCACACGTACGCGCTGCAGGGGGGGAGGGGGGGGGGGG